>Ga0224496_10001423_pt1 | contig 14946 bp, 14 predicted proteins | sample SF_Jul11_sed_USG_2_FD_168127 | JGI IMG/M metagenome (GOLD analysis project Ga0224496, IMG submission 168127) | Sediment microbial communities from San Francisco Bay, California, United States - SF_Jul11_sed_USGS_8_1 | ecosystem: Environmental > Aquatic > Marine > Sediment | place: USA...
CACGAGCGGCTGCTTTGGGTCATTTGCGGAAATCAATGATACACCCAAAGGAGCCGTTCGAGCGTCTCCTATCGAAGGTGAAGCAGACCTCGCCATTCAGCAAAAGCGGCCATTCGCGAGCGGCAAGTTTCAGGAAATCGCTCTGGGAGCTCAAGCGGTAAGTATTGGCCGACGGCCACCCTTGCCTCCTAGACTGTGGACTTGACGGTCCGACACATTGAATTGTTGGAGGACACTTTGCGTCGGCCATCAGGGCCGCGAGTCGCGATCCGACTTTACGTGGGGGGCCAGGCGATCCATCAGCCCGGCTAATTCAGGGCGGTTCTCGCGCAGTTCATCCAGTGTGAATCCCGACATTTCGTAGGGCAGCACCAGCCACTGATCTGTCTTGTGGACAAAATATTCGGGCGTACGCAGGGTTTTTTCAGTGGGCCGAAACCAGACGGTTGCGATGCGTATATCCTGCGGGAGATTGCGCCGTGTCCTGGTTGCAAGTTGCTTGATCACGGCGTTGACGCTCGACCCGGTGCTGTAAACATCATCCACGATCAACAGCGAGTGGTGCGCACAGAGATTCTCGAGCAGGTATTGCAGCCCATGGACCCGAATCGAGTCAGCCTTGCTCACCATCTGCGAGTAACTCGCCGCGCCGGTGTAGGACGTACGGATCGCGATGTGATCCGTTTTCGTGCCGAAATACTCGAGGCCTTCCTGGACTGCAATACCGACGGCACTGCCGCCGCGCCACAGTCCGACCAGGAAATCAGGCTCGAATCCGGCCTCGTGGATATTGGCCGCCAGCTGAAAAGAATCCCGGAGCAACTCGTCCGCGTCGATAAATCGCTCGTTCATTGTTAATCCCGGGTTCGGCTGCGTTAGAATCGAAGTCGGCCATTATAACGCCACCCCACCGTCCGCACAGTAAGAGAATAAATATGGACAAGACCGTATTGTCAGCCAAAGACCTGCTCCGTGATTCAGTTGAGCTCGGCATCAAGGTGCTTGAGAGTGGCTTCAGGCCAACCATGGTCATTGCAGTCTGGCGCGGCGGTACGCCGGTCGGGATGGCCCTGCAGGAGACGCTGTCCTATTGCGGCATAGAGTCCGACCACATTGCCATTCGCACCTCGTCGTATACCGGTGTCGACAAACGCGGCAAGGTGGCCGTGCACGGGCTCAATTACATCATCAAGAAAATATGCCACGACGATCGCGTTCTGATCGTCGACGATGTCTTCGATACCGGCAACACGATAGTTGCTGTCATCGAAGAATTAAACCGCCTTGCGCGTGGCAATACGCCGGAGGATATTCGGGTGGCTGTGCCGTGGTTCAAGCCCAGTCGCAACGAGACGAATATCGTTCCGGACTATTACCTGCGCGAGACCGCCGAGTGGCTGGTGTTTCCACACGAGCTGGACGCATTGACGCCGGAGGAGCTTCGCGAGGCGCGACCGGAAATCGCACGCATCGTGCAGGGCGTCAAGCCACGGGCAAAAAGCGCATAGCGCCGTCGCATGCTGCGAGTTTGCGTCTACTGCGGGTCCAATTCAGGCAGTCGGCCGATCTATGCCGAGGTGGCGCGCGACCTCGCCGATACCCTGGTACGACACGAACTGGAGCTCGTCTATGGCGGCGCGGACAAGGGCATCATGGGAGTTCTTGCTAACGCGGTCCTGGAACGGGGCGGCGTCGTGCACGGCGTCATACCCAAGATGCTGTGTGATAAAGAACTCGCCCACCAGAACCTGACGAAGCTGCACGTGGTAGCGTCCATGCACGAGCGCAAAATGCTGATGGCCGCACTGTCGGATGGCTTCATCGCGATGCCCGGCGGCTACGGCACGCTCGAAGAGATCGTCGAAATCATTACCTGGGGTCAGCTCAGGTTTCACGACAAGCCTTGTGGTCTATTGAACATCGACGGCTATTTCGATCACCTGCTGGCTTACTTTGACAATGCCGTGACGGAAGGATTTCTGCGCCCCGAAAACAGACGCATGCTGATGTGTGAGAAAACGGCGGCCGCCCTGATTCGCAAGTTCGAGAAATACACAGCCCCGCGAGTTGAAAAATGGACGAGTTAGGCGCAGGGCCCTAGCGAAAAATGAGGCGCAGATTGCCCTTCGCTGGGGAGCGCAGATTCTGGCCATGCAAAGCGTATCGAATGCCGAACCGCTTACCGCTCAAATCCTTGCCGACGCATATTCGCAACGGTGACGCGAAAACATCCACCGGCGCGCCGACTTCGATGTCGCCGATCTTGCTGGTCACCTGCACCGCATCGTCCTTCAGTGTGACCGACGGATAGCTGGCGATTTCGTCGGCGGTGCGGCTCGCTAGCGCGTCGTCACGAAGAATTTTCGGTAGAGTTTCTGCAACGTAGAAAGCATTGTGATTCGGCATGATCAGTGACAGCGAGGCATCGATGATTGGTTCTTCACCCTGGTTGTAGACAACCATCTGCACGCGCTCGGCGCGCGATTCGAACAGGAAGTGATCGTCCTGGTCACGATACTTGCGACGCAACTCTCCGATTTCTTCCATGAGCTCATCGGGTGATCGATCGACGTAAGGATTGTCCGGGCCGAACAGCCGGGCATGCGTCAGTCTCGCCATCACGGTCGTCGAGCCCGAGCGCTTCGCCTTCTGCCGGATGTCGATGAGTTGATTGAGTTTCTTGCTGGCTTCGGCGGAAGGTAGTTTTGACAGATCGCAACAGTCCAGCGTCAGGTCCTTGTGAATAATCTCGCCCGGGAAACCGATCTCGATGTCGCCGGCGGAAACGGAGTCCCGAAACTTGCGTTCGAATAATTCACTGAGCTGCCGACGTCCCATTTTCATGGTGCTGGACCTGGAGCGAACGTAGGCGTCGCCGCGACGCAATTGCTCGGAGTAGTCGATACGCATCATGTAGGGTCGATCCTGGCTGTCGCCAATCTCGAAAACGCCAACACGCTTACCCTCGATTGACACCGCCTTGTAGCTGATGCGAAGTGGTGGTTCGATGTATTCGTTGGCGAGGGCCTGGTACGAAGGCTTGCCCGAGAAATCCGCCGCGTCGATCGAGTAGAAATGCCTTTGATCGCGGCTGTCGATTTCGGCACCCACAATGATATAGCGCGGCCCGTCTACGGAAGCGTTCGCCAGCGCGAGCACGTCACGGAGGAAGCTTTGGATGCCGCCCCTACCGTAGCTGTGCTTGCGAAACTGTACGCCGCTTCCGGCGGTCGCAGTTTGCGCTATTTTGAATAATCGATTCATTGAGCTGGGGATTTTGACCGATTATGTTCAACAGGTCGGGAACCAATCGACATTTCTGAGAACGGGGGCAGTTATAAGGCGTCATCGGGTACTTCCGCGCTATCATCGCGGCCAGATACGCCCGCGGAGCCAGCATGACCCTGATCAGCCCGGACAACCACTTCAGCCTGATGGCTGTGCTGTTCCTGATCGCCGGCGCCGCATTCCTGGGCGAAAAAACCCGGATAGGCTCGCACCTGACCGGTGCGGTCATCGCCATTTTGATGGCCATTGCGGCTGCGAACCTGCGACTGATTCCGCATGCGGCACTGGCCTACGATTTCGTGTTTGCCTACTTCGTGCCGATAATCATTCCGCTGTTTCTCTTCAAGGCGAATTTGCGCCACATGTTGTTCGAGACGACGCGGATGACAGCGGCCTTTCTGCTTGCAAGCGTCGGTACGATCGCCGGTGTGATCGTCGCTGTTGGGTTGCTGGATCTCTCATCGCTCGCGCCGATGGCCGACACAGATCCGGCGTTACGCGAGGCTGGCATCGCAGGCTTGTTCGCGTCGACCTATATTGGCGGCACGGTCAACTATGCTGCGCTCGGCGAAATCACCGGACTCAGCTCTGACGCCTCGTTCTTTTCGGCGGCGACGGCAACGGACAATCTGTTCAGTGCGGTTTTTCTCGGTTTGCTTGCCTTGTTGCCTGGCTGGAACTGGTTGGCGCGACGCTACAAGCCGCACGAACATGGTGAGCGGCAGGAGGGGAGTGTCGTGGGTGAGCGGATTACTGCGATGACACTGACACTGGCGGTGGCGACGGCCATCAGCTTTGTGGCCATTGGCGATGCAGTCGTCAACGCCATCGGCATGCCAAGCCTTCGCTACGCAATCATCACGGCGCTGGTCGTGCTGGCGGCAACGGTTTTCCCGCGCTGGATGGCAAAGCTGCATGGCGGCTTCGAGCTTGGGGTCGGACTCGCGTTTGTCTTCTTCGCCGCGATCGCAGCGGGTGCCGACATCATTGCGATGGTGAATATTGCTCCGATCCTGATCGTGCTGGTCGTGATCCTGCTTAGCGTACATTTGCTCGTGCTGCTTGGCGTCGGCCAGCTCCTCGGTCTGACGCTGCCGGAACTCATAATTGCGTCCAATGCGGCGGTACTCGGCGCAACGACGGCGCCCGCACTGGCAGCGGCTCGCGGCTGGCATGACCTGGTGACGCCGGGCGTGCTGGTAGGCGTGCTCGGTTACGCGCTGGGGACGTTTGCAGGCACAGCGCTGTTCTATCTCTGGGGTTAGCATTAGCATCGTCATATGCAGATACCCAGCGCACTAAACTCCGTTGCAGCGGATCCACCCAGTCTTCCAGAGGCTGCCGTAGCCGATGCTGTTGCACAGCAATACGGATTACGCGGTGATTATCGAGAGCTGGTCAGTGAGCGCGATCAGAATTTCAAGCTGACGACGACCAGTGGCGAGCACTTCGTCGTGAAAGCGACGAGTTTTGTGCAGGATCCTGTCGTCACGGATTTTCAGATCGCTGTACTGCTCCATCTCGAAAAGCTGTGGGTTCCCGGAGTGCCGCGAATCGTACGCACCTCGTCCGGTGCCGAGCATGGCGAGATCGTGCTTAGTGACGGGGCGAAGATTTGCCTCAGAATCGTGACCTTTCTGCACGGTCGTTTGCTGGAGGACTGCGTGCCGACTCCGGCAATCGCAGAGCAACTGGGACGCCGGCTCGCGGAGCTCGATATTGCATTGCAGGATTTTTCCCATGCCGGCGACAGCCAGGTGTTGCTATGGGATACGCAGCGGGCAGGTGAGCTGCGCAGTTTGCTCATCCACGTTGAGGACGCCTCGATGCGCCAGCATCTCGAAGCCGTTCTGGACGCTTTCGATCAGCACGTGACGCCGGCATTGCCGGGCCTGCCGCGCCAGGTAATTCACAATGACGCTCATAACGAAAACATCCTGATCGGTGATAACGGCGACATCGCCGGCATCATCGATTTTGGTGACATGCTGATGGCGCCGCGAATTCAGGATCTTTCAACAGCGGCAGCGTACTTGCGTGCGGACGGTGACGATCCTATGCAACTCATCGCGCCACTGGTCAGGGGTTACCATGAAAAAAACCCGCTGCAAGCGTCGGAACTGGCGGTGTTGTTCGACATGGTTCGGACGCGCTTGTCCATGACCCTGATCCTGTTTTACTGGCGTTTGTCGGCTCGCGAAAAAGGGGATCCCTACCGGCAAAAACTGATCGAAGGCGAGCGGGATGCCTATGGATTTCTGCAAAAACTGTCGCTTCTCGGGCAGGCTGCCTTCCTTGCGCGCCTTTTTCAAAAATAACCATTCAAAACGATTAGTTATTATTATTTCGGTGGGGTTCATGTGTGCCGGCTGCGATATTATGTGAAAAATTGACCACCGGTGGCTGCAGATAGGACCCAATCCTGAGAAGCAGGTCCACGAATCCCTTGCCGTGCCTGAGTAGTATCGTTGTCCGGTTATCGTTAAGTCGAGTTGGTAAAGGATGGACCTGGACGTCGCATTGTCCGTATTGCTGATCTTCAGCGCTGCCTGCTATTTGTCGATGGGCATGCGGCTGGTTTTAAGCAAACGCGAAGTTGGCACGATGCCGATCGGAATACTGTTTGTGGTTATCAGCGTCTGGGTGATGGGCGGTGCCATTGAACTCATGTCCAGCAGTTTCGCCGTGTTCTCGATCGGCCGCACGGGTCACTTTGTTGGTACTGCGCTGGTACCTGTCATCGCTTATGTCTGTTTTCGCGAGTACACCGGCTCCGAAACGCCGCCGCGAAGACTCGCGCTGTTGTTGATCATCCCGATACTGTCCATCGTCCTCGCGGCTACGAATTACTATCACGAAACCATGTGGTACCCGCCATTTGTCGATGAGGCCGGTCAATTTCTGACACGGCCGGAACGTTGGGGACCCTGGTTCTTGATTGTGCATTTGCCTTACAGCTACGCGGTTATTGGCGCCGCGATATTGACACTTTTCATGCACAGCTCAGCCGTTACGCGCGCCCAACGCCGCGGACTCTTCCTGTTGATTGCTGCGTGTATTGGCCCGTTGGTGACGACAGCGGCATACGATCTCGGATTCGGCCCACAGACGATCTCGTACGTGCCGATAGCGTTTGCCGCGATGTTGCCAATCTATGCGTGGTTGATTCTTGGCGAGCAAATCATTGAATTTACGCCGTTGGCCTACGAGACGGTTTTCCAGAACATGCAGGACCCGGTCGTGGTGATTGACGAGCAGTGCCGGGTGATCGGCTTGAATCACACTGCCGAGGCCATGCTGAAGGTCACCGAAACGCAGGCCTTGCGTGCGCCGCTCGAGAACCTGTTCGGGGATGACTCACCGGAAGTATTTCTCGCGCTGAATTCCGGCGAACCGCAGAAAATGATGACCTCGACCGGCCGCTTCCTGCACGTACAGGTTTCAAAGATAGCCAACAAACGCGCGTCTGCGCGTGGCGGGCAAGTACTCATGTTCCGCGACGTGAGTGATGTCGAGAAAGCCCAATCGGAGGTGCGCAAGAGTGAGAAGCTGTTGCGTACACTGATCGATCACTCGGTAAACGGCATAGTCCGGCTGCACTGGGAAATGCATGACGACGGTAGCAGGGAACTCAAAAGCATTTTCGCCAACGCGGCTGCCGGGCGGTTCCTCGGCAGGAGCGCGGACGACCTGGTCAACAAACAGGCCCGGGAGATTATTGACCTCGCAACTTGCGGTATGGAAAGGTCGGACGCAGACGACATCTTCATGCATTTCGAGCGAGCCGCGAAGGCGGGAGCGAGCCTGGATGTTGAAGTGCGGCACCGGCATAAAGGGGCCAGTCGCTGGCTGCGAATGATTTGCGAGCCGGTCGGCGATGACATCGCCGCGACCTTTGTCGACATCACCGACAGCAAAGCGAAGGAGCGCCAGATGGAGTCCATTGCGACGTCGGATCCCCTGACGGGCGTGCTCAATCGGCGTGGCTTCGAGCGTGATGCGGCACGCCGCCTGACCGACAGTGCGGATGACGCGACTGGCGCATTGCTGTTCATAGACCTGAACGACTTCAAGCGCGTCAATGACGAATTCGGTCATGAGATTGGCGATCAATTGCTGACCATCGCGTCGGAGCGGCTGCGCAAGAGCCTGCGCTCCTGCGACATCATCGGCCGGCCGGGCGGTGATGAGTTCGTGGCCCTGGTTCCCGATGTTGATGCCGAGGTGGCCGACAAGCTGGCCACGCGACTGACGAGCGCCCTTGAGGAGCCTTACATCATCGGCCGCAAAAAACTGAAATGTGCAGCGAGTATCGGCCTCGCACTTTACCCAAAGAATGCCAACACTCTGACGGGCCTGCTGCGTGAGGCGGACCAGGCCATGTATCGTGCGAAGGCACGGTCTCGCGGCGTGACGGATGTCGGCGGCAGCGAACTGCTCGAAAGGGCGATGTAAAAGAGCTGCAGCCTGCGCGGCAAAAATGGTGTAATTGGCGGCCACCTTCCTGCGGGTCGCGCGTTGAACCTACCACTGACAAACCATCAAGCAGATCACTCTGCCGTTATCCGTCTGCACGGACTGCAACGACGTTACGTCATGGGTACGCAGTTTATAGACGCACTGCGCTGTGTCGATCTGGAGGTCGCGAGTAACGAATACCTCGCCATCATGGGACAGTCAGGCTCCGGCAAATCGACCCTGATGAATATCATCGGTTGTCTTGACCGACCAACGGCGGGCGAATACTGGCTGGACGGCGAGCCGGTTTCGAAAATGAATGATCGACAACTTGCGCGTATCCGAAACAAGGCGATCGGTTTCGTTTTCCAGACCTTCAATTTGTTGCCGCGGATGACGGCGCTCGCTAATGTCGAGGTACCGTTGATCTACAGTGGCATGAAGCGCAAGGCGCGCTCGGAACGCGCGAGCGCAGCCCTCGAAACTGTCGGCCTCGGCGACCGTATGTTGCATCGTCCCTCGGAGATGTCCGGTGGCCAGCGGCAGCGCGTGGCGATTGCACGGGCCCTGGTCAGCGATCCCAGTATACTGCTGGCCGACGAGCCGACCGGCAACCTGGACTCCGCGACCGGCGACGAGATCATGAAACTGTTCGACAACCTGCACGAGCAGGGCAACACCCTGATCGTAGTGACCCACGAACAACATATCGCAAACCATGCGCGGCGAATTGTGCGCCTGTCCGATGGCAATGTTGTCGCCGACACAGCAACCTGAGAAACATGAAGTGATACGAAAGATGGCACGCTACGCAACACTACTTTTGCCCCTTATCCTGGCCGCCTGTGCCGAGGAAGAAACATCCGGTCCCGTCTATGACACGGCGGGAGTGGAGCGACGCACGATCGAGGTTGCCGTGAGTTCGGCAGGCGTAGTTGAGCCGCTGGCAACGGTGGAAGTGAAGTCGAAGGCGTCCGGCGAAGTGCTCGAGCTCATGGTCGAAACCGGGGACCAGGTCGAGGCCGGTACGCTCATGGTCAGGATTGATCCGCGGACGGTGCGTAACCGGCTCGCGCAATCCGAGGCGGAACTGAAAGCGGCCATGTCCCGGCTGGAGATCGCCGAAACGCAGAAAGCACGGGTCGAATCACTGGTAAAGGCCGGCACGCTGACACGATCGGATCTCGAACAGTCAGTCCTCGACCTCGCGAATGCGGAAGCGCAGGTCGTTACGTCCCGGGTGAGTGTCGAGAACGCGAGAATTGCTGTCGACGATACCGACATTCGTGCGCCGATTACGGGCACTATCATATTCAAACCGGTTGAGAAGGGTCAGGTGATTACCTCACCGACACAGGACTTCTCGGGTGGCACGATGTTGATGCAGATGGCGGACCTGAGTGCCGTACAGATTCGATCACTCGTGGATGAAACCGATATCGGCAAAATCCGGCCCGGCATGACGGCGCGTGTCATGGTGGCGGCTTATCCGAACCAGCCCTTCCCCGGCGAAGTGGTGAAAATCGAGCCGCAGGCGGTTCTCGAGCAGAATGTCACGATGTTTGCCGTCCTGATATCGATCCGGAATCCGGACGGCTTACTGATGCCGGGAATGAATGCCGAAGTCGAGGTGTCCATCGTGCGACGTGAGGATGCGATGACAATACCCGTGATGGCCTTGCGCACGAATCGCGACCTGGCGTCCACGGCACTGATACTCGACCGCTCGGAAGAAGACATCAAGAACGCGCTCGCCGAAGCCCCGACGGACGCGACGACACCAGCCACCGGCGAGACGCAGAGCAAAGACGCGGCGACCGGGCAATCGGGGCCGGACGGCCGGCCACGTCGCCAGTCCGGCGCACGCGAAAAAGTCGACTATCGATTTGGCGGTGACTTCTGGGTTGTCATTGACTCGCCGTCGCGGGAGATTCGGAAGGTTCGCACCGGCGTGACCGACCTCAACAATGTGGAAATTGTCAGCGGTCTGGACGAATCCGAGCGGGTCCTCGTACTGCCAAGCAGCCACCTGCTGGAAACTCAGCAGGATCTGCAAAACTTTATTAACCGGCGCATGGGAGGCGTACCCGGCATCAGTCGATAATCATGTTGATCGTGGAAACAATTCGTATATCGCTGTCGTCGATTCGCAGCAACCTGTTTCGGGCTCTTTTAACGATGCTCGGAATTATCATCGGTGTTGCAGCGGTGATCACGATGGTTGCGCTGGGGACAGGAGCGCAGCGCGAGATCGACAACCAGATGGCAGCGCTGGGCGGCGACATCCTCTCGATCCAGTCGTCTGCGTGGTTCAGTCGCGGAGTCGCCAGGGACCAGCAAACCTTAACGAGTGACGATGCGGCAGCGCTGGCTACCGGCTCGGAGCACGTCGCTGAAGTGGTGCCAGAGATTAACGCACGCTTTCAAATCAAGTTCGGCAACAAGAACCTCAACGTGGCAACCGTCGGAACGACGCCGAATTACCCGGCCGTGCACGGATTCAAAATCGAACACGGCCGTTTCTTTTCGGCGGCCGATGACGCCGCACGTCGACGTGTCGTTGTGCTTGGCTCCGAGATCCCGGGGATGCTGGAGGTTGATGCGGCGGCACTGGTCGGCCAGAAAATGCAGATTCGCTCCATCTCCTTCGACATCATCGGCATTTTCGAATCGAAAGGCGGTTCAGGTTGGCGAAATCCGGACGACGATATCTGGATTCCTTTATCAACGGCGCAATTTCGCGTCACGGGCGACGAGTTCGTCCAGACCATCAGCGCAAAAGTCAGCGATACCTCGACCCTGCCGATGGCGATGCTCGAGATCGAACGTGTGTTGCGACGGGAGCACGGCATCCTCCCTGGCAGGGACAACGATTTCGCGATCATGAATCGCAAGCAGTTTGCAGAGTCCCGGCAGGAAGCCACGCAGGTGTTCACCTACCTGTTGGCCGGAATTGCGGGCGTCAGTCTCGTCGTTGGTGGCATCGGCATCATGAACATCATGCTGGTGACGGTCACCGAGAGGACCCGGGAAATCGGTGTCCGCAAAGCGCTCGGCGCGACCAAAGGAAACATCCTGCTGCAGTTCCTGGTTGAGTCAACCATCCTCTGCCTGCTCGGCGGAATGCTCGGTCTCGCGCTCGGCGCCGGCGTGTCGGCACTGCTGGCGAAATACGCGGGCTGGCAGACGGTAATAACGTCGGGTTCGGCCATGATGGCCTTCGGTTTCAGTGCCGCTGTTGGCATGATATTTGGCATCTGGCCCGCGAAACGTGCGGCGTCGCTCGATCCAATCGATGCGCTTCGTCATGAGTAAATGATAGTCTTCGTGCACTTACATTGAGACGCGCGGAGAACCCGATGGTCACAGCGATCGTACTAATCAAGGCCGAAACCCGACAGATTCCGGAACTTGCTGTTCAAATTGCGGAGACGCCCGGAGTCTCGGAAGTTTTTTCGGTGGCTGGCCGCTACGATCTGGTCGCGGTGGTCCGCGTTTCCAAAAATGAAGACCTGGCTGACGTTATTAGCGACAAGATGCGGCACCTCAAGGGCATTGTTGAAACGGAAACGATGATCGCGTTCAGGGCTTATTCAAAACAGGATCTCGAAGCCGGCTTCGAGTTGGGCCTGGACTAGAAATACGGGACCAAAAATTTAGGAGGCGTTATGGGACTCAAAAATACAAGCACGGAGTACGGAACACTCGCGAAGGCGCTGCATTGGCTGGTCGCGATCGGATTGTTCGCACTGATCTACCTGGGTCTCCAGCAGGCTGAGATGGAGCGCGGTGACGAGCGGTCCTATATTCGCTTCGTGCACGCCTCCATTGCGGCTGTCGTGCTGATGTTGATGACGGTCCGGATTATCTGGCGGTTCATGAATGACGTTCCCGCGCATCCGGAAGGCATGCCGGCGTGGCAGCGGACGGTGGCTACGCTGGTGCACTGGGGTTTGTATATCACCGTATTCGTGCAACTGATTGCCGGTGCAATCATGAACGGCACGGGCGGCAGGGGTATTCCCGTGTTCGGCTTGTTCACGATTCCGGTACCGGTAGCCGAAAGCGGCGATGCGCATGAGTGGTGGGAAGAGGTGCACGAGTTTGCGTGGCGGCCGATCGCGGTGCTGATTACCCTGCACGTACTCGCGGCCCTGTACAACCATTTCATCGCGAAGAACGATGTTCTCCGGCGCATGACGGTCGGCGTCAAGTAGAGCATGTCGGACGCGTTCATCTGCGATGCGGTGCGTACGCCGATAGGGCGATACGGCGGCGCGTTGTCTTCGATTCGCACCGACGATCTGGGCGCCATACCCATCGCCGCCTTGCTGCAACGCAATACTGCTTTGGATCCCGAGGCCATCGACGACCTTGTCTTTGGCTGCGCCAATCAGGCCGGCGAAGACAATCGTAATGTTGCACGTATGTCCGCCCTGCTCGCAGGACTACCGGTCGTTGTGCCGGCCGCCACCGTCAACAGGCTGTGTGGTTCGGGGATGAACGCAATCGGCAACGTCGCCGACAACATTCGAAGTGGCGGCAGCCAGCTCGCGATCGCCGGTGGTGTTGAGTCCATGTCGCGCGCACCTTTCGTGATGCCGAAGCAAAGCACCGCGTTTGGCCGTAACGTCGAGCTCTACGATACGACGCTCGGCTGGCGATTCATTAACCGGAAGCTCGAAGCACAATACGGCAGTGACTCGATGGCCGAGACCGCCGAAAACGTCGCGGCCGAATTCAAGGTCAGTCGCGAAGATCAGGATGCGATGGCGCTCAACAGCCAGTTGCGCGCGGAAGCGGCGGCGCAAGCCGGGCGCTTCGACGATGAACTCATCCCGGTCACGATTCCAGGCGGTCGCGGTGACCCGGTTGTGGTCGCTGCTGATGAACATCCTCGCGCCGGATCCACGATCGAGGCGCTCGCGAAATTGCGGCCGATCGTCCGGGCCGATGGCACAGTGACGGCCGGCAACGCATCGGGCATCAATGACGGTGCGTGCGCATTGCTGATTGCGAATGCGGCCGCGGCCAAAGCTCACAATCTCAATCCACTCGCGCGCGTTGTCGGGTGGGCGGTTGCTGGTGTAGCACCTCGTATCATGGGTATTGGCCCCGCGCCTGCGTCGGAAAAAGTATTGCGGCTTTGCGGGCTGCGTATCGGACAAATGGACGTCATCGAACTCAATGAAGCTTTCGCGGCGCAAGGTCTGGCGACATTAAGGCGACTCGGCGTCAGTGACGACGCGGAGCATGTGAATCCGAACGGCGGCGCGATCGCACTGGGTCACCCGCTGGGAATGTCTGGCGCGAGGTTAGTGACCACGGCCGCTTACCAGCTGCGGCGAACGAATGGACGTTACGCACTTTGCACGATGTGCATCGGGGTTGGGCAGGGCATTGCGATGATCATCGAGCGCGTTTGATGAAAAACGATTCGCCGAGCTATGAGACCCAGGAGTTACGCGACTTCGCCGAAACCCTGCAGAGTCGGCGAACCATCGAATTATTTTTGCAGACACCGGTTCCGGACAGGCTGATCAATGACGCGATCGAGGCGGCAGTGTGGGCGCCCAATCATCATGTCACCGAGCCCTGGCATTTTTACACGCTGGGCGACGAAACGAAGGAACGTTGCCTCGATCTCTGCCAGGACATCGTGACGCATAAGGTCAACGAGAAAGCCGGAGAATTTAAACGGCAGAGCTGGTCGGAGAAACCGGGCTGGCTGGTGGTGACCTGTCGTCGTTCGGAGGATGACTTACTGCAACGCGAAGACTACGCGGCATGCTGCGCCGCGATACAGAACCTGATGCTGTTCCTCTGGAAAGCCGGCGTCGGTTGCAAGTGGAGTACCGGTGACATCACGCGCGATTCACGTTTCCTTGAGATCGTTGGCGTCGATGCGGCAACCGAAAACGTCGTTGGGCTGATCTGGTATGGCTATCCCAAGCTGACACCGACGCAGTCGCGCAGGGCGCGGGCCGAGGTACACACGAAAACGCCCTGAGCGTGCTTCGTATCACTCGCCCGTGATCAGGTCCTTGAGTTGCGGCGTTCCGACCCAGTACGCAAGCTCACGCGGATGCGAAATATCCCACACCGCAATATCGGCACGTTTGCCGATCTCGAGTGTGCCGCGATCGTCGCCCAGGGCGAGCGCCTCTGCCGCCACTCGCGTTGCACCGGCCAGGCATTCTTCTGGTGTCAATTTGAATAACCGGCACGCCAGCATCATCGCGGTTCGTAACGAACAGATCGGCGAGGTTCCGGGATTACAGTCGGAAGCGACGGCGATGGGCACGTTCCCCGCGCGCAGCTCGGCCACGGGCGGCACTCTAGTTTCGCCGAGTGTCAGGAATGCCCCGGGCAACAGCACGGCAACGGAACCGGAGCCCGAAAGGGCTCTGACCCCTTTGGGGGAGGTGTATTCGAGGTGGTCGGCGGAAAGTGCGTTGAAGCGGGCGGCGAGTTCGGCGCCGCCGCCGTCGCTGAGCTGGTCGGCGTGCAGTTTGACGCGCAGGCCGAGTTTCGTTGCCGCGGTAAACAGTCGCGCGATCTGCGCACTGCTGAAGGCGATGGATTCGCAATAGGCATCGACCGCGTCCGCGAGTTTTCGCGCGGCGAGCCCCGGCAGGAGTTGCTCGCAAATCAGGTCGATATAGGCATCGGCTTTGCCTTTGTATTCGGGTGGCACGGTGTGCGCGGCAAGGCAGGTAGTCCTGATATCGACCGACGATTCCGTGCCCAGCCGTCGCGCGACTTCGAGCATGCGGATCTCGGTTTCGTAGTCGAGGCCGTAGCCTGATTTGATCTCGATCGTGGCGACGCCTTCGCGGGCCAGCGCCTCTACGCGGGGCAGGGCAGCCGCAAAAAGTTCATCCGCTGACGCAGCCCGGGTAGCTGTCACGGTCGAGATGATGCCGCCGCCGGCGCGCGCGATGTCCTCGTAACTCGCTCCCTTCAGGCGTTGCTCAAACTCTGCGGCCCGGTCGCCGCCGAAAACGAGGTGTGTGTGACAGTCGATCAGTGCAGGGGTTATCCAGCGGTCGCCGAGGGAGCGCGTTTCCCTGGCTGTCCGGTTCCCGATCCCGGCCACGCTGCCCATCCAGGCGATACGCCCCGCGCGCACCGCCAGCGCCGTCGCCCCAGCGGCGACACCGTAATCCGGTACGCTCGCCTGCATCGTTGCAATGCGGG
>Ga0224496_10001424_pt1 | contig 14942 bp, 12 predicted proteins | sample SF_Jul11_sed_USG_2_FD_168127 | JGI IMG/M metagenome (GOLD analysis project Ga0224496, IMG submission 168127) | Sediment microbial communities from San Francisco Bay, California, United States - SF_Jul11_sed_USGS_8_1 | ecosystem: Environmental > Aquatic > Marine > Sediment | place: USA...
AATGTTTTCCCAGGCTGGTCCGCCGCCGAGAACAGGAGGGAGGATGAGATTGAGTCGCTGGCAGGGCTGCGGACCAGCCTGGGAAAACATTGGGCGTGGTCTCTGGACGCGGCCAGCTATAATGGCGCCAATGCCTACTCCTCGGAGATTCGCGGGATGGACAAAAATTGGGAAGTCTGGCTGCGCAACCTCACCCTGGAAGGTGGCTATGGCGTCAATATCATCACCGCGGAGGATGGCTATATCGAATCCGAAGAGCATGACCACTATATGCAGTCGCTCTACCAGGTTTTTGAATCTTTGAGGCTCGGCCTCTTCGGCCGGGACGCCAAACGCAGGCTGGTCAAGGATATTAAATATGTCTTGCCTGGATTTTATTTCAATCCTGGCTATAGCCTGTCACTGAGCGCCGTGCCGAACCTGGAGGGGGAATACAGGGTGACCGGCCTTTACGGCCTTTCGTCCAACAAGCGGCTTTCACTGATATTCGAGAACCACCAGTACAATGTCTCCATGTATTACGACATGTCGCCACGTCAAAACTTTTCTGCGGTATACGAGTACAACGACATAACACGCGACGCCATCGGGCTGGTCAATTTCTACTGGTTTTTCCATGATGCCAACGAGAGCTATTTGAATTTTGGAGTGAGCCACAACGCGGATTATCCTGGGATGATCGCAGGGATGCAGTGGATGATCACTCCTGGAATGGAGCTGGGCCTGGAATATACTAATGGCTACCATCGGACATCCATGGCTAATCGAAGCCAAACTTTTTCGGCCAAATTTCGGCTGGGGATAGCCAACACGGAGGATGGATTCACACCGGTTCAGAACAGCCTGCTAAGTTTCGTCCGGGGCGGTCTATCCGGGGCGGTCTACAGCAGCACAGGCGCCAAGCTGGACGTCGGCGATGTGGAGGTGCTTATTAACGGCGCGCGAATCTCCCAGATCATGGCTGGTGGAAGGTTCTTTGTCGGAAACCTGAAGCCGGGTATATACCTGGTGGAGATAGACGAGGGAACCCTGCCGATAGAATTCAAGATCGAACGCAGGTTTTTCCGGGTGGAAGTGTCCCCAGGCGTGGTTACCCAGGTGAATTTCACAGCCATGGCCTATTATGGCGTGGCGGGGAAGGTGGAATGGTCTGATGGCGCCCCAGTGAGCAGGGCGATGGTGCGCGCATATGACACGGAAGGGAAAAGCGCTGGTGTGGGCCTGACCGACCAGTTCGGCTACTACCGCATAGACAACCTGGCCCCTGGGGAGAAGAGGTTGATAGTGGAGGCGGTGGCGGGCGAGCCTCTGGACGAACCGCGCCCGGCAATCCGTGTGGTCATCGAGGACGATTATATCTTCGACCAGAATATAGACTTGTTCGAGCCCCCCGCTCCCGATCATTCGCCGAAGCCGTGATGTCGTGGCGGCCACGTCCTGTATGGTCATGGGGGGGCCGTCTGGGCGAAGCCTTCCAGGCAGAGGATCCGGAAGCCGTTTTCCCCCCGGCCGGGGGATTGGCGTTGATATCAAAGGGAGAAACGCAAACATCCCACAATAATAGCGACTGTCTGTTTTATAAGTCTTGCAAAACGAGCCATCGTTCCTAATAATAAATGTTGCATGTCGACACCGGTAGAGCATGCGCCGAATTCATCATTTTGTCAGGCCGCATACCGGTGGACTCACATTGCGAATATTGCGAAAGGATATAGTATATGGCCGATAAATTAATTGACCCGGTTATCTGCAAGAAAGAGCCGGCCAAAGTGACAATTGGTCCGGGCGAGTATAAATGGTGCGGGTGCGGGCTATCGAAAACTCAGCCATTTTGCGACGGTTCTCATGAGGGAACAGGCTTTGGGCCAGAGACCATCCACCTGGCCGAAGAGCGCGAACTACCCCTTTGCCAGTGCAAGCGCACAAAAATGCCCCCCCTGTGTGACGGCACGCACGGAAAGCTGTAGGGAGTACCCCCCTATCAGCGCCCCTGTAATCAATAATGGGATAACACTTTCAAGGAGACATAAATTGAAAAATGTAATGTTCGCTCTGGCGCTGACGGCCATCCTGCACACCTCCCAAGCCACTGCGGGAGTATATGATGTGGACCAGGATCATACATCCATCGGATTCTCTGTGAAGCACATGGTGGTTTCCAACGTTAAGGGTGTGTTCGACCAAGTCACCGGCACATTCACCCTGGACGAGAAGGATCAGCTCACCGGCGCCGAGGCCACCATCGACGCCGCCAGCGTCAACACCAGAAACGAGAAGAGGGACGATCACCTTCGCTCCCCAGACTTTTTCGATGCGGCCAAGTATCCCAAAATCACCTTCAAGGTGACGGCGATCAAGGCGCACCAGATCCACTACATGGTTACTGGCGAGCTGACAATCAAAGGCGTCACCAAGCCTGTGAAACTGATGGGCGAGATGGTGGGCAAGGTCAAGGACCCCTATGGGAACACAAGGGCAGGATTCACTGCCACGGGAAAGATTAACAGGAAGGATTTCGGGGTCAACTTCCACAAGCTGCTGGAAGCAGGTGGACTGGTGGTGGGTGACGAAGTAAAACTACTGCTTGAGATCGAGGGAGTCGAGCGTAAGGGCAATTAGCCTTTTTGCGGCGCGGGATCCGGGCGAGGCCAACAATAAGCCGCCCCTCCCGCCTTGCTCCTCCTAGCCTGTAAAGGAACCCATTTGGCGGAATTTCTCTCTTCGGAGCCTCACCAGCTCCTCCCCGGAAAGCTCCATCAGTTCGTCCAGGTTGCGCCGAAGCGCCCGCCGCAGGATCGACGCCGCCGCCTTGCAATCCTTATGGGCTCCCCCCAGCGGTTCCCTGATCATCTCGTCCACGATTCCGAACTCCAGAAGGTCCTTTGCGCCCATTCTCAGGGCCTTTGCCGCTTCCGCCGCCTTGTCCGCGCTCTTCCATAAAATGGCCGCGCACCCCTCAGGGCTGATCACGGAATAGACGGAATATTCCATCATCAAGACGCGATTGCCCACGCCGATGGCCAGCGCGCCTCCGCTGCCTCCTTCGCCGATGACCACGCATATGATGGGCACCTTGAGCCGGGACATCTCTATCAGGCTTTTGGCGATGGCCTCCGCCTGGCCCCTCTCCTCGGCCCCCTTGCCGGGGAACGCCCCCTTGGTGTCCATCAATGTGATTATTGGCCGATTGAACTTTTCCGCCAGTTTCATCAGGCGCTGGGCCTTGCGATATCCTTCCGGATTGGACATGCCGAAGTTTCGGGCCAGATTCTCCTTGGTGTCCCTCCCCTTCTGATGGCCAAGGATCATTACAGGGCGAGACTCCAGCTTGCAAAACCCGCCAACCAGGCTTTTATCATCGCCAAACACCCTGTCGCCGTGCATCTCTATAAAGTCCGTGGTCATGTGGTGTATATAATCGAGGGTGTATGGCCGCATCGGGTGACGGGCCAGATGGGCTCTCTGCAACGGCGTCAGGTTCAGAAATATATCGCGGCGCATTTTCTTCACCTTGCGCTTCAGATTGGATATTTCACTGGTAAAATCGATATTGTCACGCCTGGCCAGTTCGGTAAGCTCTTCAATTTTATTTTCAAGCTCGGCGATGGGCCGCTCGAATTCAATAACGCTTTGCTTCATATTCACTCTTTCCTTCGATAAATCCCGATTCCCACTGGCTCATATTATTATTTCAGTCAAGGAGATAATCCAAGTTAAAAAAAAGGCGCGGCATAGCGGCGCCTTCTTCCTGGGAGCGGATGACTTCATCCGAAAACCATTTCATACTTTGGGCTTTAGATTCGTGCGACAAGGCTGCTGTGGGTGGAGAGGTGACATTGTATGGGGAAATGTACGGCCAGGGTGGATTACATCGGCCGGATATCCGCGCCCCTTCGCAGAAGTTTCAAAGGCGACCATGTGAGCGCTCGGGCGATGCCCAGCGAACCTACCGTGGCGGAACGCTGGACCTGGCGCCGCGCCTTCAGGATGGGCCACAACCCGGCCATTGCCGCCAAGTATCCTTTTATCACGGGGCCTCCATATCCGAAGACTATAGCTTTTGCCATCAGCGCCCCCTGGCCCGCCAAGAAGAACGGGAAAGAAAACAGCAACAGCAGTAGCGGGGTGTTTTTCATGAAAAGCCATATCCTGTTCCTGGAACCGTAAAACTGCGAAAAATCCCCATAGCGACCGCCGGAGAGGGCCGAGCCCATATGGAGGGCCACGGAATCCGGAGTCTGGACGCAGCGCTGGCCCAGCAGACGCATCCTGTATGCCAGGTCCGTATCCTCCAGGTAGCAGAAGAACCTTTCGTCAAAACCTCCCACCTTGTCGAACCATTCCTTCTGGACCAATGAGGCCGCGGCGCATACGGAGAAGGTTTCCCCCTCGGGCGGAATTTGGGAAATGGGAGCTCCAGTGTTCGACCTCCATGGGATGCCGGCGAAATAAAGCGAATCCCCGGTGCCGTCCAGGATATCCGCCCTCTCCGCGCTGACCAGGGTGGAGCCGAACATGGCCACATCCGGGTATCGACCAGCGGCTTTCATCAGTTTTTCCAGCCAGTGCTGGTCCGGGCAGGCGTCCGCGTTTAGCATGGCGATCCAGTCGGCGCTGGTCATGGCCGCCGCGGCATTGTTCGCCTTTGCGAATCCGGCGTTATGGTCCATCTTGTGCACGCGGAAATTCGGGGGTAGCCCGCCCAACCATTCGATGGACTGGTCGGTAGACGCGTTGTCCACGATAATCGCCTCGAAATCGCCAAAAGTCTGTCTTTTCAAAGCGTCAATGCATGCGCGCAGAAACTGCCCGCTGTTGTAATTGACCACGACGACGCACACCAAGGCCTGTCTTACCCTACTCACATCCCTCTCCATGCAAAACGAAAACGAGCTATATCGCGGCTAGTAAATTCTCTTCAAGAACCCCTTTATTTTTTCGAACCGCTCGGCGAAAGATCACGATAGAATAGCATGATACATCATTTGCTGGCCTGTTGCATTCGTATATTCCCACGGGCCGCGGGTCACAGAAGCGCCATGGACAATGTCATATGAAATTTAAAAAGAGCTGGTATCCTTTGAGCAACGCCAACTGGTACCTGGTGCTGGCCGTGGACGCTGCTATCTTCGCCCTTTCCTATTATCTGGCGTATCACTTGCGGTTTGAAAACCGGTTGGAATTCGATTCGCATTTCCAAACAAGGTTTTTGCCCACGGTGTATTGGGTGGTGGGCATGAAGATTTTCATTTTCAGCTACTTTGGGCTACACCGTGGCATGTGGCGCTACACCAGCCTTGTTGATTTGATAAATATCCTCAAGGCTTCGCTGGCAGGCTTTATGTTCTGCATGTTGTTCATGTTCATGTACCTGTTTCCCATCACGGAATTTTCCCGCTCCGTACTCGTTATAGACATGGTTATAACCGCCGGGCTGGTTAGCCTTTTCCGGGTTGCGATAAGGCTGTCTTTCTCCAGTCGGCGCGGGATTGCAGGGAAGCTCTCTTCTCTTCTTCCAGGCGCCCCTGGACAGGCCGACGACGGCATTCCGGTGGCGATATATCGGGCGGATGAGCGGGGAGAAATGCTGCTGCGAAGCTTGCTGTCGGACGCTAAAAGCCACCACTTAAGGCCTGTGGGACTGGTGGACGATGACCCGCGCCATGACGGCGCCTATCTCCACGGTTTGCCGGTATTGGGTCCCACGGACAGCCTTCCGGAAATCACCAAGCGGTTCGGTATTGTGGAGCTTTTAGTTGCTTCCAGGGTGGACGCGGTCGAGTTCGAGACCATCAGCCGTCTTTGCCGGGAACTTAACATCCACATGCGGGTGGCCCCCGCCTTTCTGGACGAGCGGCGAAACCGCATCGACGTGGGCGCCCTTCGCGACGCCAGGATAGAGGATCTGCTAAGTCGCGACCCGGTGAACGTGGACTATTCCACAGTGGAGACCACTTTCCGGGGAAGCAAAATCCTGATCACGGGCGCCGGCGGATCCATCGGGGCCCAACTGGCCATGCAAATTGCCGAATTCTCCCCCGCCACGCTGATCCTTGTGGATAAGAGCGAAAACTACATGCACCAGCTGGAGGTGGATATTTGCGCGCGCTTCCCGGAGCTTGATATCGTATACCGCATCCTGAATATAACCCAGGGCGCCAGGATGGAAAAGCTGTTCAAGACATACCGGCCTGATTTCGTCTTCCACGCCGCAGCCCACAAGCATGTGCCCCTGATGGAACGTGACAAGGAGGAAGTGATCCTCAACAACATCGGGGGAATGAAAACGGTGGCGGACCTGGCGGCCTCCCACGGTGTCAAAAGATTTATCCTGATCTCCACGGACAAAGCGGTGAACCCGAATAACGCCATGGGTGTCACCAAAAGGATATGCGAGCTGTATATGCTTCACAAAAACAGGGTCTCCGACACCGATTTTCTGGCGGTGCGGTTTGGGAACGTGCTCGGATCCAACGGCTCCGTGGCGCCTATTTTTATGAAACAGATAGAAAGCCGGGGCCCTGTCACCGTCACTCATCCGGACATGGAACGGTTTTTCATGACCATCCCGGAGGCCGTGCTTTTAATTCTGCAGGCGGTGACCATCGGCGCTGGTGGCGAGTTGCATATCCTGAGCATGGGCGAGCAGGTGAAAATCCGGGATCTGGCGGAGAAAATGATTCGTCTGGCCGGATTCGTCCCCGGCAAGGACATAGAGATAATCTACACCGGGTTGCGACCGGGTGAAAAATTATCAGAGGAACTGGCCGGTAGGGGGGAAACCGTCATGGACACAAGCCACGCCAAGATTAAAAAGGTCAAGGTGGAGGAGATGGCCTGGGCGGGGATCGACCAGGAAGTGGAAAAATGGCTGAGAGACTGCGAGCTGGAACCAGAGAGAACATACCGCTTGATGGCGGATTGGGTGAAGAATCCAACGGCCCCTATGGTTGGAGGCAAAGTAACCGAGCTGCGCCGCCAAAAGGTGGAACGCTGAGTTTGCTGACCGGCTGGAGGCGGCAGCGCCGTTTCACATCCGTTTGGCCGTCGCCTACTGTGACATGACATATCAAGTGTACAACGACGAAACCTCCCGGACTGGGTCATCGCCTGAATACGGCCCGGACCTGGGCCAGGACCGCTTTTTCATCTGGCCAAGCTATATAGGATTTTTCATCCTGGCCATGGCGGGTCTTTGCTGGGCGGTGGGCCTGCCCCAGGAATACGCGGCGGCGGTTATCCTCATTTTTTTCGCCGCAGGTTGCGCCCTCCATCCCGCCAACGGCGTCTCCGCCATAGTGCTGTCGGTTCCTTTTTTCCTGGCCCCCTCCAGCAGGCCCTACATATGGATGCTCGACGCCATGACCTGGTGGGTGGCGCTTATATTTATAGTCCGGTATTTTCTGGATCCGCGGGCGCGGGGAATATCCTCCCGGCTTGGGTCATCACCCCTGGCCCTGGCCTGGCCCGCCGTATGGGTGGCGCTGGTGGCGGCCATGGCTTTTCCGCTGGACATCAGGGAGTTTCCCATCCACCTGTGGACAGCGGACGGCAGTGATGTATTTCAATGGTGGCTATCTTCCCACCCTATGACTCCCGCCGTTTATCTAAGAGTGGTTATGGACCTCTCCTCCGGTGTGCTGCTGTTTTTCGCGGCGACAGCTTTTTTCCCGACCAGGGACAGCCGGGCGGCCCAAAGCCTTTTTTACACCATCGCTGTCACCGTGGTGGTCATGGTGGTCATTGGTTCGCTGGCCATGCGCAAATATATCTTGTATGATCTCGGGCAATGGACCTACCTGGGTCTTTCCCACTCCCACCTTGTGGCCCCCCATGAGGCTGGAATGATGGCTTTTGCCTTTAACCGCCAATACTTCGCCATATACACACTCCTTTGCGCGCCCATGACCATGTACTTTTTCCTCTCCTGGAGGCGCAAGGCTTTTGGAGCAGCGGTTTCCCTGGCCCTGGCGACTGTCGTAATACTGGGCCTGGTCCAAAGTGGGCAAAGAAGTCCATTGGCCTTTTTCCTGGCAGCCTGCGCCGGATGGGGATACCTTTACGCCAGAAGCGAAAAGAAAAAAATATCCGCCAAAGCCGTGGTATCTCTTCTGTTGGCGTCGGCGCTGACCTTGGGCGCCGGGCTTGCGTTTATCGGCAAGGATATTGGCGCTGGGCTTGATCGGTTTGGCTGGGACCATATCCGCCACGATCCCCGGGTCTATCTGTGGCAGGTAGCCGGGCGAATGTTCGCGGATAACCCCCTGCTGGGGGTGGGGACCGGCAGATACACATACCGGTTCTATGATTTCTACGATGCCGGGGAGAAGCTTCCCTCCGGCCTCTACATCACCTTGTTCAACGCGGAGGCCCATTCGCTCTATTTCCAGATTCTGGCGGAACAGGGCGCTATCGGGATATTGACCTGGGGTCTGTTCCTGGTCATGCTGTTTCATGGAGGGTGGCGCTTTCTGTGCATGGATGGGCCGGACCCCTGGCGCAAACGGGCGGTTCTTACTGTCATGCTTTCCATGCTTATCTGGGCCGGATTCGCTATTTTCAACAACCTGTTTTATGTTCGCGCCTTCGGGATATATTTCTGGGCCGCCGCCGGGATCATGGCGGCATTGGCATACCCGGCCCTCGGCAATATGGCGCCATATCCGCCACTTCGAAGGGCCATGCAATGGGCGCTGGCTTTGGCGTTTATCGTCCAGATCGTGATGGCGGCGGTGAAGCCGATTCCCCATTACTTCGCCACCGGCTTCCACGGATGGGAGAGCCTGGGCGCCGGAGAAAAGGCGCGCTGGACCACGCGAAAGGCCGCGATGAAAATCGACGACTTTCAGGGGGAGAGGCTCCGGCTGAAAGTCTCCGCTCCCCTGCCGGGAATGAGCCATCCGCAAAAGACGGTCTTCTGGTTCGGCGACGAAACAAAGGAAGTGGAGCTGGGCGGTGAATGGGCGGTCGTCGATTTTGCGCCGGGAAACCGTGGCGCTCCGGAGGGGATGCTGTGGATAAGATCTGAGTATATGGTGAACCCGAAGAGCGCGGGTTTTGGCGAGGATGGTCGGGATCTTGGTATATACATGATGAACATAACGCCTATACCCCACCCAGGAAACGGGGCGGAATAATGCCGTTGGGCAAGAGGTTTTTTGACCTGGCGCTGGCTCTGGCCCTGGCGCCATTCTGTGCGGTGGCTCTGCTGGCGGCGGCGATGGCTGTAAAGCTCACTTCCCGCGGCCCGGCGCTCCATATCTCTCCTAGGGTAGGCCGGGACAGTGTGATATTCGACATGCCGAAGCTGCGCACCATGCGGGTGGACACTCCCCATGTCGCCACGCACCTTTTGAACGATCCATCAAGCTGGCTCACTCCCGTGGGGGCCCTCCTGCGGAAGACCAGCCTGGATGAACTCCCCCAGTTGTATAGCGTGATAGTGGGGGAGATGAGTTTTGTAGGCCCCCGCCCCGCCCTCTTCAATCAGGACGACCTGGTGGCCCTGCGTGAGGAGAAGGGGGTCAATACCCTGGCGCCGGGGATAACCGGCTGGGCCCAAGTCAACGGCAGGGACGAGATTTCCATAACGGAAAAGGTGGCCCTGGATGAGTATTACCTTAAGAACCTGTCACTTTGGCTGGATATAAAAATACTGTTCATGACATTCACCAGTGTCCTTTTCGCCCGGGGGGTGCGGCACTAGGCTGTCTGGCAGGCGGCAATGATATTGACGGATCGTGTTCCATGGCGCCTCAAAACAAATAATCCGTGTTCAAAAAGCTTGAGTGCCTTCCCCTGACGATATTCGAAAATATCTCCTGATTCATTTCCGTATCCTTCCCCGCCACCATCGTCCGGATGGAGAAGACCCGCAGCGCGTCGGAGACGGACAACGTCCCTTCCGCCGAGCCCTTGCGCCCCGTGAAGGGGAAGGCGTCCGGGCCGCGCTGGCATTGGCTGTTGATATTCACCCGGCACACCTGGTTCACCAGCGGATCGATCAGCGACGCCATGGTCTTCGGGTCGGAGCCGAACAGCGCCGCCTGCTGGCCATAGGCCGAATGCTCGATATAGCGAATCGGTTTGGAGATATCCTTGTACACGGCGATGGGCGCCACCGGGCCGAACTGCTCCCTGGAGTAAAGCGCGGTCCCCTTCACAGCAGGGTACACCACCGCTGGATGGAAGTAGGACCCGTTCACCCTTCCCCCCATCTCGTTGACCACGGCGCTCCCAGCTTTTTTCGCTTCCTCCACCCACTTGGCCAGCATGGCCGGTTTGTCCGGCACGGGGAGGGGAGTCACTTTTACGCCATCCTCCCACGGCATGCCGAACTTTAGCCCCTCCACCGCCCTGGCGAAACCATCCACGAACCGCTCCGCCACGCTCTCGTGAACGAAGATTATTTTAATGGCCGTGCACCGCTGGCCGTTGAAAGAGAACGCCCCGGTGACGCATTCGGCCACCGCCAGGTCCAGGTCTGCGCCTGGCAGGATCACCGCCGGATTCTTCGCCCCCAGACCCAGCACGCAACGCAGCCGGTGTGGTTTCGGGTGGCTCTGTTTCAGAAGGTCCGCCACATGCGAAGAACCGATGAAAGCCAGGCAGTCCACCAGGCCGGACTCCATGACAGGCCCGATCACCGCGGCGCCCTCACCATAGACGGTGTTCACCACCCCCGGGGGGAAGGCCCCGGCGAACGCCTCCAGCAATGGGCGCAACAGCAGCACGCCATGCTTGGCCGGCTTGAAGACCACCGTGTTCCCCATGATCAGCGCGGGGACGAGGGTGGCGAAAGTTTCGTTGAGCGGGTAGTTGTACGGCCCCATGCACAAGGTGACCCCCAAAGGCGCCCGGCGAATCTGGGCGGTGACCCCCTGCTCCCGAAAGAAACGCGATCCGTCGCGGTCCATCTCCTTTAGCGCTTCTACAGTGTCGATGATGTAATCGACGGTGCGGTCGAATTCCTTTTCAGAGTCGGGCAGGTTCTTGCCGATCTCCCACATGAGCAACTGGACGACTTCTTCCCGTTTCTCCTTCATGGCGCGGGCGAAATTCAGGAGATGCTCTATCCGTTTTTCCACCCCCATGGTGGGCCACGGGCCGCGTCCCGCGTCATATGCCTTGACGGCGGCATGCAGAGCTTCCATCGCCTGCTGCGCGGTCATGGAGGGGAAGCTGCCAATCGTGCATGGAGAGGCGCCGCCATCCGCAGCGGCGATGCGCACTGGGGAGACCACCTCTATGCCCGGCCCGTCCCAGCTGTGTATCTTCCCGTCTACCAGGTACTCGGTCTGTTCGATCCTGGATTGACGAAATCGCTCCGGGACGTTTTCTTGCAACGGGAAGATGTTGGATATGCGTTCGGTTAGATTCATCGAATGTGCCCCCTTACTTTATGAACGCCGGAGGACTATTACAGCGTCCACCTGCGCCGCGGTCTGAATCCATTATTTCACATCACGCATCCAGGCGACAAACTTCGGCGCTGGCAGGAGGCCGATGATCAGGAAATAGGCTATCCCCATGGCAGCCAAATTCTGCGGCGCCATGTTGGACAGCTCCAGGATGTATGGCAACTGGCCGGAGAACCCTAGCCGGGGAACCAGGGGGAACTGGAACAGGAGCATGAAGCAGAGCAGCAGCGCGGAAAGCTCGTATGTGATTTCCATCAGTGGCTCGCTTCGGTGTTCATCGTCACTGGGCCGGAGGAAGGGCATGGCGCTTCGCATTGAGAGCCAGACAGCCATGGCAGGTATCCAGAGCGAGCCGAATTCCTGGGTCATGCCATAGGTTATGGCAAGCAGGTACGCCAGGGCGCAGGAGGTGAAAAGGCATCCGCCCGTGGGGCTGTCCGATTTCATCACCATCAATCCCGCCGCCAGGGTGACCGCGCCGATAAGTATCATCAGCTCCAGCATCAGGGAGAGGAGCACCCCTTCGGTGTATCCCTTTCCCAGGGCGGCAGGCGCCACCCATGCGGCGGCGAACATCCCCGCCGTGATGAAGGAGTTTATCCGGTCATAGGAAATTTGCCGTTCATTGTCCATGGGGGATGCCACTTTTTCTCAATTTTGAATACCGGTCACTCATCACGGTTCTATCCATGCCTCTTCAAATCTCTTCAGTTCCAGATCCCATTGGGCGATATACAACCTCCCTGCAAGTTCATCCATACCGACAAACGCCGCCAGCCTGGCCAAATCTTTTTCCGTGGTGACCAGCCCGGCGGCCCCTACTCTCAGAGCCTCATGGTGGATTAGCGTCATATCATCGCGCGTGTAGGGATGATGATCCGAAAATGGCAGCAAGGCTTCCACGGCCACGCCACGCTCCTCCAGGGATCTTTGGAAGCCGCCAGGGCGAGCTATGCCGCAGAACGCCAGCACAGGTCCCGGGATGGAGTCCACACTTTTTCCGCTGGGCGTCACGAATCCGGTTATTGCGCCCCTGGCGTAAGCCACGGGAATCTCTTTGCCGGCGAGGCGCCTGATTTCTTCCGTATATTCCCCTATCAGACTTTCCTCGTCCCGATAGCGAATCATCACCACTGCCATGGTGGCCCTGTCCAGGTTCTCCGGCGGCTCGCGAAGGTAACCGAGGGGAAACAGCTTCCGCCGGGCCGGGTCAAGGGCATGCTTGTCCACCAATACTATATCCACATCGCGATGAATCGCGCGGTGAGAGAAACCATCATCGAGCACTATTACCTCCACGCCGAACCTGTTCACCAGGAGAGTGGCGCCCGCCGCCCGCCGGGGAGCGGTGACCACGGGGACACCAGGGAGCTTGTCCGCCATCATGTACGCCTCGTCGGCGGAGTATGGCGGGGGCTGGCACAGCTTGGCCCCATCGGAAACCACCAGCACATCCACATCGGCCTGCTGACCGTATCCACGGGTGAGGATCCCCACTTTTTTATTTGCGGAGATCAACCTGGCGATATGGATAGCCAGCGGTGTTTTACCAGCTCCGCCCAGGGTGAGCCCTCCCACGCTAATCACCAGACATGGGGAGCGAAAAGGCGTGGCAAGGCCCGCGTCGTAGATCCGGTTTTTAAGATACAAACCGGCGGAGTATATGCCCCGCGCCGCACCGAGGGGAATACGCAACGGTCCGGCCTGCTCTTCGCCGAGCATGATCCGCTCCAGGTGGGCGGAGAATCCGCCAGAGTGGAGAGTCATGGGCGCCGGGCTTCTTCGATAATCTGCCTGGTGGCGGGGGGGAGATAGATATTTTCTAGATCCATCCGGGATAGAACCCTGGCGATGACCCCGACCCTCTGGATGGGGCCAAGTCTGTTATCCACCAGCAGTAGCTGACGATTCCGCAGCCAGCACATTCCGGAACTGATGGTCATCTCCTCATCCTCCAGGTTGTTGTACCTGATCTCCAGCCCTGCCCGCCTGGCCGCGTCCTCCAAGCTCAGCAGTGTCAGCGCGGCGGCGGAATGAGCCCCTGGTTTCCCCTCTTTTCCCACTGCCCGCCTGCCGGTCATTTTCCCCTGGCCCATCCGCAGGATTCCCGCCCGTGGGGGCCCCACGCAGGGACTTGCCACCCACGAGGAATCACCATTATGGCGTCTCTGGCAAGTCTGGATAGGTTGTCTCCATCCCGGTCATAAAGCGTTACGCACGACATCATTTTAAGGATATGTATCCTTTCCTGGCCGCCCCACGCCAGGGCAGGCTAAGCCGTGGTTACAGGCAGCTCCCCGGCGCCGGGGCCATATGTGTCATCTGGCGCCCTGCGGCGTCCATCATCCCGGCAGCGAGGCGTCTTATTGCTCGGTCGCCATGGGATGGGCTCTCATCACCTCGGCCTGTTGGTTGCTGGTAATGTCCTGCACCACGGGGCCGGCGGCCCAGAACATCAGATACTGTGCGTCCTGTTCCATACATTCCGTCGGCGACACCAACCCATCGTTATTATTGTCATGATCCCACGCCGGACATCTTGGGGTATCGTCCAGGAAATCAAACTCCATCCCGTCCCTTTCGGTGGTGTGGTACAGGCCCAGGTAGTGATCCGCCTCATGGGCCATGGTGTAACCCTGCAATTCCAGCTCCGAGGAACTCATCTGGCTCAGGCCCCCGAAAGTGTTCAGCAGCACCCCGGAAAACGCTGTTCCCTTTTCCACCGGGCCGGGGATGCCACCTGCGATGCCCAGGATTCCCAGTTCCCCCTGGTAATTGATCGATCTTACCAGAAAGATATCCAGGTTCAGGTTTGGTGTGTTCGCCGACCAGGACAAAAGCTCCTCCATGTCGTCGGGCCACCCGTTTCCATTTTCATCCTTTTCCAGATCGATATTGGTAAGCCGTTGGGCGTCCGCGCCGGTGTATCCCCGAACCTGGACATCGCCGATATCGAATCCGGACTTCTGGTACACCGTCCGGGCGACGTTCACCATGTTGTCGATCCTCGTCCGGGTATCGGCGCTGTCTGCTTCCATGTCTATCAAGTGGAAGTTCAGGCCGACTTTATAGACCGGCGGATCTTTTTTGCTCTTTTCGCACCCCCCCATGAACAACGCAAGCCCAAGTGCCAGGGCCACCGAAGGCGCAAATAAATATGACGCCCTGAAAACTCGGCTTAACACGCGCATAAAGACCTCCATTAACGATAATATGTGTTCATGACGAACGGGTTATTCTTCTTCTCATATCCAGCTGTCGTCGGATCGCCATGACCCGGATATAGCACAGTGTCGTCCGGCAGCGTCAGGAGCTTCTCCCGGATAGACTTCATGAGCGTGTCGTGGTTTCCTCCGGGCAAGTCGCTACGTCCGATGGACATCCTGAAGATTGTATCGCCGGCAACCACAAAACTATCATGATGGAAACATGCCCCCCCCGGTGAGTGGCCAGGAGTGTGGATGACCTTGAACGAAAGGCAATCACACACTTTCACCCGGTCCCCTTCCTCCAGCAGAGTAT
>Ga0224496_10001425_pt1 | contig 14937 bp, 14 predicted proteins | sample SF_Jul11_sed_USG_2_FD_168127 | JGI IMG/M metagenome (GOLD analysis project Ga0224496, IMG submission 168127) | Sediment microbial communities from San Francisco Bay, California, United States - SF_Jul11_sed_USGS_8_1 | ecosystem: Environmental > Aquatic > Marine > Sediment | place: USA...
ACTTAAGCTGCCACGGCCCTGATCGCCCAGCACGCCTATGCCATGGGCATCATCGACCACCAGTCGGGCATCCTGCTGCCGGCAGATGTCGACCAGTTTGTGAATGGGTGCAATATCACCGTCCATGCTGAATACACCATCGGTCATGACCAGTTTTTCTCCCGCACTGCGGTTAGACAGTTTATGGGTCAGGTCAGTCATGTCAGCATGTTGATAACGCTGCAGGCGTGCGCCACTGAGTAATCCCGCATCCAGCAAGGATGCATGATTGAGTCGATCTTCAAAGACTGCATCACCCTTGCTGCACAATGCCTGAGCAATGCCCAGATTGGCCATGTAGCCTGTTGAAAATAATAAAACCCGTGGATAGCCGGTGAATTCAGCCAGTTCTTCTTCCAGTGCATGATGGGCTTTGCTGTGGCCATTGACCAGATGGGCAGCGCCACTGCCGACTCCGTAGCTGTCTATGCCTTTAATAAAAGCGGCTTTGATTTCAGGATGATTGGCAAGACCAAGATAATCATTGCTGCAGAAATTTAAAACCGTTTGACCATCAATGGTAATTTCTGCGCCCTGAGGGGATTCCATGATCCGGCGATTGCGGTACAGGCCATCCCGTTGTCGTTGTTGTAATTCAGCCTGCAGATTTTTCACGACGGATCAGGAGCGACAGGCTTTGGCTTTAAATTCAGCTTGTTCAATGGTTGAAGGGTGAATACCAAGACGACCAAAGAGTTCTATATCGCTGTTGGTTTCGCAGTTATCGGTGGTTAACAGTTTTTCACCATAAAAAATAGAATTGGCGCCGGCAAAAAAGCACAGTGCCTGCATTTCATCGCTCATTTCATGTCGGCCGGCTGACAGGCGTACCTGTGATCGGGGCATTAGAATGCGTGCTACTGCAATGGATTTTACAAATTCGATGGGATCAATTTTTTCCGCGCCATGTAAAGGGGTACCTTCAATCTGTACCAGCATGTTAATGGGCACGCTTTCTGGGTGTTTGGTTAAGTTAGCAAGTTGCTGCAGCATTGAGGCCCTGTCAGTAGCGGTTTCACCCATGCCGAGGATGCCGCCACTGCAAATATTGATGCCGGAATCGCGAATATGATTCAGGGTGTCGAGACGGTCCTGAAAGGTACGGGTGGTGATGACATTGCCATAAAATTCAGGCGAGGTATCCAGGTTATGGTTGTAATAATCCAGGCCGGCTTCTTTTAGTCGATGACTTTGTGATTCTGTCAGCATGCCGAGAGTAACGCAGGTCTCCATGCCCAGACTCTTGACGGCCTGAATCATTTGAATGACTTTTTCCAGGTTTTTATCCGTGGGGTTACGCCAGGCAGCACCCATGCAAAAGCGGCTGGATCCGTTGGATTTGGCGTTTTTTGCCTTTTCTATGACTTCCTCAAGTGGTAGCAGGCGTTCACGCTCAAGGTCGGTTTTATGATGCGAGCTTTGTGAACAATAACCACAGTCTTCGGCACAGGCACCGGTTTTGATGCTCAGTAAGGAACTGATCTGGACTTCATTAGGGTTGTGATTTTCCCGATGAAGACTGTGCGCCTGAAATAACAGGTCATTAAATGGCAGATCAAAAAATGCCCTGATTTCATTCAGGGTCCAGTCGTGACGGGTAGAGGTTTGAGTCATGGGATAAAATGCTTACAATTAATGTTTAACAGGATGTTAATAATACCGGTTTTCAAACCGGTCTGACAGAGAAAGGCGATGCTGAAACGGATAATTCAGACTATTTACCCGGCGACCTGTATTTTATGTGGCGCATCGGGGGCAGGTGACAGGGATCTTTGTCATGCCTGTGAAGCGGATATCGTAGAAAATCGATCAGCCTGCTGCACCTGTGCAATCCCTTTGCCAGACACGGTTAATCAGCAGTTTTGTGGACAATGTTTGCAGAAACCACCTGTTTATGATGCTGCCTGGAGTCCATTGTTATATGCCCAGCCACTGGAATGGATGATTCAGCAGGTTAAATTTAACTCACGATTATCCTTCACGCGCGTTTTATCCGATCTGTTGATAGCGCGGTTACCACAAATAGAGGTGTTGCCAGATTGCATTATTCCAGTGCCGCTGCATGCCAGGCGATTAACAGAGCGGGGCTTTAACCAGTCACTGGAAGTGATTCGACCGGTGGCCAAGTATTTAAATATTCCTGTTGATCATAAAAGTTGCCGGCGAAAAAAGCACAGTCAGCCTCAGTCGGGTATGAATGCCAGGCAACGACGACAGAATATAAAAGACGTTTTTGAGTTTGATAATAGGATGGGCTATCAATATATTGTGATATTTGATGATGTCATTACGACCGGCTCAACTGTAAATGAACTGGCCAGGGTTATTAAAAGACAGGGTGTAAAAAGAGTGGATGTCTGGGCTCTGGCGCGAGCCGATAAAAATTATTCTGTTTAAAAAGAATGCTTATCGGATTATTGGTTATCCAGATAGTATTGAATGAAATCGTCTTCACTTAGAGGTTTTGAGAAATGGAACCCCTGATAAATATCGCATTTATACTGGGTCAGAAAATCAAATTGATATTCTGTCTCGACACCTTCGGCAACGATGCGTAAGTTGAATATTTTTGCCATCGTTAGAATAGTGATAATCATTGCCTGGCTGTCTTCATTATTAATAGATGAATTAAGTGTGCTAACAAATGAACGGTCGATTTTTAGTTCATCAATGGGTAGTTGACGTAGATAACTAAGTGAGCTGTATCCGGTACCAAAATCATCCATTGAGAAATGAATGCCTAATTGTTTCAGCTGGCCAATGATCTCAATAACTTTTTCAATGTCTTCTGCAACAATTGTTTCTGTAAGTTCAAAAACAATTTTATTGCGCTGTGTTTCAGGTAAATGGCGTTTGGCCAGTTCGGTTACATCTTCGACAAAACGATAATGAAAGAACTGACGCATGCTGATGTTGATAGAAAGCTGTGAGAGTTCTATGCCATCGTTTTCCCATTTGTGCAGAGTTTTAAATGCTGTTTCGATTATGTAGTTGCCTAATTCGACAATAATGCCGGTTTGTTCAGCGACGGGAATAAAGTCAACGGGCGATACCAGGCCTAGAGTGTCATTGTTCCATCGAACCAGTGTTTCTGCGCCAATGATTCTTTTTTGTTCATTAAGCTGAGGCTGAAAATGCAGTGTAATTTCATTTTTGTTGAGGGCAAAATGCAGTAGGCGTTCGATTTCGAGGCGGCTTTCAACGCGGGCGGACATTTCATCGTCAAAAATATAAACGCCGTCTCTCCCTTTGGCCTTGACTTCGTACATGGCTATATCGGCTTCTTTTATAAAATTGTTGGCGTTATGCGTGGTTGAGTCAACCAGGCTGACGCCAATGCTGGAGCTGATATATAAATGATGCTGATCAATAATATAAGTCTGTTTTAGTGATTCAATTAAATTTCTGGCAAGGGACATGGCTTCATCCCTGCATGTTTCTAGGGATGATATTTCCGGGCCGCAAATAATAAATTCATCGCCACCCAGTCGCGCCACCATGTTGTTAACACGGGTGTTTTGACGAATCCGATGTGAAACCTCTTTTAATAATTTATCGCCCACATCATGGCCTAGTGAATCATTAATGGTTTTAAAATGATCCAGATCGATGAGTAGCAAATATGTAAACTTTTTTGTTGCCTGCAAAGAGTTCATCATTTGCTGTAAATAATTAATGAAATGGTAGCGGTTATTAAGTTTGGTCAGGACATCGTGAGATGCCTGGTAGTTGGCTTTCATTAATAAATCGTAACTGCTGTTTGCGGCATAAAATAATACCCAGGTGAAAATGCAGGCAAACAGTGTTAATACATAGCTATACCATTCGCCAATACTGAAAAAATAAAAAATTAAAGGAATCATCAATATCAGAATGATGGGCTGGTAAAGTTTTTTATCGGGGCTGAGCAGCGTGGAAGCGACGACCGATGCGCCTATTTCAGTGAAGATGGCTATGTAATGAAGATTATTGGTGGTTTCATTAGCATAGAGAATGAAAATTAACGCCCATAATACGAAAATGGTATAAAAGAAATAGCTTAGTTGTTGGTTCCATTTTTCCGTTTGTTGACTGCTCATTGTATCGAAATCAAATATTTTATAGAGGCGATACCCCCATATTGAGGCGGCAACAATCAGCGTATACCAGATGATGGCACGTACATGTATATCATTTAGCCAGCCAAGCAATATGTAAGCCAGTCCTGGAAACAATGACAAAACCATCATGACGGGAATCTGTTTATTCAGGAATGTATAGAATCTTTTATCTTTCATGTAACATCTAAAGTTTATTATTTTTGGATTTGTTATGCCGGTGGTTATCTAATATAGGCTAAATTCGAGCATAAAACATACATTCCATGTAATTATGTGGGGTGATTGGCAGAGTTAATTAACCCAGTAATCAATAAAAATTCCCATAAATATAACGAAACCAAACCAGTTGTTATTCAGGAAAGCCCTGAAACATTGTTGCGGGTGTCGATCTTTGATCAGATATTGTTGATAAATCATAAAGCCGGTGGCAATTAGTAAACTGGCATAATAATAAAGCCCGAGCTGGGATTGCTGGCCGATAAAAATCAGGTCCAGTATGAGCAGTGTCTGTAAAATTCCAATAATGAATTTATCGGCCTCACCAAATAAAATAGCCGTTGATTTAAGGCCGATTTTTAAATCATCTTTGATATCCGCCATGGCGTACATGGTGTCATAGGCGGTAGCCCATAAAATGGTGGCCATAAATAATAACCAGGTAACCGGTGTAATTTCATTGGCCTGGGCGGTGAAGGCCATGGGGGCTGCCCAGCCAAAGGCAGCGCCGAGATGGACCTGAGGCATATAATGGTAGCGTTTCATAAACGGATAGGATGCCGCCAGAGCCACCCCTACGAATGACATATAGATGGTCAGTTCGTTCATTAGCAAAACCAGCAAAAATGCTGTTAAGGCCAGTGAGGAGAAAACCATAATAGCTTCCCGTGAACTGATTTTGCCCGATGCCAGTGGCCGGGTTTTGGTACGTTCAACATGGGGATCGAATTTACGATCGGCAAAATCATTGATGGCACAACCGGCTGAGCGCATCAGGAAAACACCGGTGACAAATACAAATAATACTAACGAGTCAGGCCAGCCATGGGCAGCAATCCACAGTGCCCACAGGGTTGGCCAGAGTAGCAGAAAAGTACCAATCGGCTTATCAAAGCGGATCAGGTAGGCATATTGCTCCAGACGGTTGATAATATGCAGGTATTGGGGCTTGTTGTTAATGGCTTTTAATTTGTTGAATAGCAACATTATTAATTTAATGTATTCTGTGATATTCGGGACTGATATATTACCCGACTCACAGAGATGACTTAAGGTTTTTTCATGTCAAAAAAGTATGATTATGATTTGATTGCCATTGGTGCGGGCAGTGGTGGATTGTCAGTCGCCGAGCGTGCAGCGGTGTATGGTGCCAAGTGTGCTGTTGTGGAAAGTGGCAAAATGGGTGGTACCTGTGTCAACGTGGGTTGTGTGCCAAAGAAAATCATGTGGTTTGGAGGCAATCTGGCCCATGGTCTGAAAGATGCGGTAGATTACGGTTTCGATATCGAAAACAGAGGCTTTAACTGGCAGCATCTGGTTAGCAAACGTGATAACTATATTGCCGGCATAAACAACTGGTATCACACCTATCTAGAAGATTCGAATATTGATGAGATTCAGGGTTTTGCCCGTTTTGTGGATGCCCATACCCTGGAAGTTGAAGGTAAAACCTATACTGCGAAACACATTATGGTCTCACCGGGCACCAGGCCCGTTATCCCGGATATCCCGGGTGCAGAACTGGGTATTACCTCCGATGGTTTTTTTGAACTGCAGAAACAGCCAAAGCAGGTCGCCATTGTCGGATCTGGTTATATAGCCGTTGAACTGGCGGGTGTGCTAAAAGCGCTGGGCACAGATGTCTGCCTGTATCTACGTAAAGAGCATGTGTTGCGTGACTTTGATGCCATGTTGCGTGAAAGCCTGATCGAAGAAATGCTCGACCAGGGTATAGATATCATGTCAGGGACTCAGATTACCGAAGTCCGTAAAGCCGAGGATGGTCGCTTGACGCTGATTGATGATAAAGGGCGCCATAACGAAGGCTGTGATCAGCTAATCTGGGCGATTGGACGCGACCCTAATACGCAGGGGTTAAATATTGACGCTGCGGGCATCGAAACCGATGAACAGGGTTATATCATGACGGATATCTTTCAGAAGACCAATGTTGATAATATCTTTGCGCTGGGCGATGTCACTGGTCGTGCGCCGCTGACACCTGTTGCCATAGCTGCCGGCCGTCGACTGGCGGACCGTTTATATAATAACCAGGCAGAGCGTCATCTGGATTATAAGTTAATACCAACCGTGGTATTCAGTCATCCACCCATTGGCACTGTCGGTTTGACCGAGCATGAAGCTCGTGAAAAACATGGTGATTCAGTCAAAATTTACCAGACCCGATTTACTGCCATGTATAACTCGATGACTGACCACCCGGTAAAAACTGCGATGAAACTGGTTTGTGTGGGAGCACAGGAAAAAGTCATTGGCTGTCACATTATCGGCCCCGGTTGTGATGAAATGCTGCAGGGTTTTGCAGTGGCAATTCGCATGGGTGCAACCAAAAAAGATTTTGATGATACGGTTGCGATTCACCCCACCAGCTCGGAAGAACTGGTGACCATGAGGTAATGTCGGCAATCGTGTTTATAAACACCGGTTTGCACATCAGTAACCATCGCAGATTCACAATGGCAGGAAAAGTAGCACGTGATCAGTGATAAACTGACGGTGGGCTGGCCACCAGGAAAATATGAGATGACAAATAATATACGTACATATAAAGGTATCGTTCCGCAAATTGCAAAATCATCCTACATTGATCCTGCAGCAGTCGTCATAGGTGATGTGGTTATAGGGGAAGATTCATCCGTCTGGCCCATGGTATCAATTCGGGGTGACGTTAACACTATTCGTATCGGCGAACGCACCAATGTGCAGGATGGTTGTGTGTTGCATGTCACTCATGATGGTCCATTAAGTCCGGGTGGTTTTGCGTTAACCATCGGCAATGATGTTACCGTTGGTCATAATGTGGTATTGCATGCCTGTACAGTTGAAGATGGTTGTTTGATTGGCATGGGGTCTGTGGTACTGGATGGTGCGGTGATTAAAAAAGGTGCCATGATAGGTGCTGGCAGTGTGGTGTCACCTAAAAAAACGCTGCAAGGCGGTTATCTTTATCTGGGTTCACCAGCGCGTCAGGTACGTGAACTGACAGAAAAAGAAAAAGAATTTTTTACATACTCTTCAAAACATTATGTGGTTCTCAAAAATGATTATTTAAATCCTTAGAATATGCGTCTGTAACGAAGATTCTTTTTTCTTACCACAAGGGGTAAATTATGAAAATGATAAAATTGTTATTCGCGGGTATTTTATTGTTAACGGGTTTCACAGCACTGGCTGAAGACGGTGTAGCAAGATCAGTATTTACAACAGGGATTGATAATCGTGAGCCGGTTGATCAGATAGGGCAGTTAACCAATGATAATGCAGTAATTTATTTTTTTACTGAAATCAGAGGTATGGAAGGACATACAATTACTCATCGCTGGCTAAAAGAGGGTGAAGTCCAGGCAGAAGTGGCATTTAATGTTGGTGCTAATCGCTGGCGTGTATGGTCAAGTAAAAATCTGGATGCGTCCTGGATAGGTAACTGGCAGGTAATGGTTGTCGATGAAGGTGGTAATACGCTTGCTCAGGAGAGCTTCGCCTATATCCCTGCTGAAGAGTCATCAGCTGAGCAGTCAACATCATCAGAAGAATCGAATGAATCACAAGAGGGTGAAGTGGATATGGAAAAACCAGCAGCGCCTGCAAGTATGACTGTTCAATAATAAGCAGATAATCAATTACAGTAAAAAGGCCCGATTAGATTAATCGGGCCTTTTTTTAGGTCTAGAAATTAAGGTAATTTATCAGATTATCCTTACATGGACTTCATGTTTATTAAGTATTTTTTTGAGGCAGATAAAAATATAATTCGCGCATAATAAAAAAAGCTATCACTATAAAAAATTAGAATACAAATCAAAAGGAGATTGTGATGAAAAAAAGTATGGTTATGTGTGTTGTTATGTTAGCTCTCCCAATAGTTGTATTTGCAGAATGCCCCTCCCATATGGATGTTGATCAACTGGTTGAATGTATTACTATTGAAGGTTCAGATGCCAATTACCAGAACTGGAAAAAAGAGCATGATAGCCTGGTAGACTCATCTGCTGTCAGTCCCATTACTGGCGAAGATATAGTAACCGTTGCACCTGCCGCAGGTAAGTCGGCAAAATAAGAGTTGTCAGTTAAAAGCCCGGTTTCACCGGGCTTTTTTATGGCGTTAAGATAGATCTGACTTTTGTAATCACGTCAGCAGTTACAGGACGAATTTTACGCCAGATAAAAAATGATTCGGCAGCCTGTTCTACTAACATGCCCAGACCATCAAAACACTGTTCCGCACCCTGCTGCTGTCCCCATTCCATAAACACGGTGGGTTTGGCACCATACATCATGTCATAGATGGTGGCATGTTTATTAAGAAGGTTATCGGGCAGTGGAGGCAGATCGCCAGATAAACTGGCAGAGGTGCCGTTAATGATCAGGTCAAATTTTTGCCCGGCAAGATTTTCAAAGCTGCTGGCCGTAATGTTGCCCAGATCTGAAAAATCACTGGCCAGTTGCACGGCTTTTTCAACAGTGCGATTGGCGATCACCAGTTGCGCCGGCTTGTTGTTTAGTAAAAGTTCCAGTACGCCACGTACAGCACCGCCGGCGCCGAGGATTAAAATAGTTTTATCTTTAAGGGTGATGTTGTGATTCTGAATCAGGTCATTGCACAGGCCAATACCGTCGGTGGTATCACCGTAGTAATGCTCGGGGTCATTCAGCAGAAGTGTATTAACCGCACCGGCACGGCGTGCCCGGTTACTCAGGTGTGAGGCTAATTTGAAAGCATCTTCCTTGAATGGGACAGTGACATTTAAACCTTTGCCATTTTCGCTCTGGAATTTTTTAATAAATTCGGCAACCTGACCGGGTTCAACCTGTTCAGCAGTATAAATAATGTCCTGTTCAGTTTGTCTGGCAAACTCGCTGTGAATTAAGGGTGATTTGCTATGGGCAACTGGATTACCAATAACAGCATAACGGTCTGTGTGTTTCTGATTCATGTGATTTTTAAAGTTCAGTACTGATCTGATATTGATTTAAAAAATGTCATCACGACTTAAACGATAGTGACATGGATAGATCCTGGCCATTTAAGTTAATAAGATTTCTCGGCTACGTTTCGGGTGACAGCAGGAAATACTATGATTCTTTTAACCAGGTGGCGGCATCTTTTGCATAGTAAGTTAAAATGCCATCGGCACCTGCGCGTTTGCAACTTAACAGGGCTTCCAGTACACAGGCTTTTTCATTCAGCCAGCCGTTTTGTGCAGCAGCTTTTAACATCGCATATTCACCACTGACATGATAGACATAAGTTGGTGCACCAAATTCATCTTTAATGCGGCGCACGATGTCCAGATAAGGCATGCCGGGTTTGATCATCACCATGTCGGCACCTTCCTGCAGGTCGAGCGCAACTTCACGCAATGCCTCATCTGAGTTGGCGGGATCCATCTGGTAGCTGTATTTGTTGCCACCGCCCAGATTTGCCGATGAGCCGACAGCGTCTCTGAAGGGGCCGTAAAAACTGGATGCATATTTTGCCGAGTAAGCCAGAATGCGGGTGTGAATATGCCCGGCAGCTTCCAGTGCTTTACGTACCTCGCCAATGCGACCATCCATCATGTCCGAGGGGCCGACAATATCTGCACCAGCCTCGGCATGGGAGACCGCCTGTTTAATCAGTACGGCAATGGTTTCATCATTCAGAACATAACCTGTGTCATCAATCAGTCCATCCTGTCCGTGACTGGTAAAGGGGTCGAGTGCGACATCCGTCATTATGCCGAGCTCGGGAAACGCCTGTTTTAATGCGCGTACCGCACGTTGCGCCAGACCCTCCGGGTTATAGGCCTCGGCAGCATCATCGGATTTTTTGTCTTTGGGAACAACAGGGAATAGCGCAATGGCTGGAATCCCCAGAGTGACACATTGTTCGGCTTCTTTCAGTAACAGGTCAATACTCACGCGTTCGACACCTGGCATGGAGGGTACGGCTTGACGTTGATTGTTACCTTCAAGAATAAACATCGGGTAAATAAAATCATCGGCACTGAGTGTGTGTTCACGCATCAGGCGTCGACTGAAGTCATCACGTCTCATGCGACGCATGCGTAAATCTGGATATTGGCTCGTTATGGTCACTGTGGCTATCCGATTGGTGTAAGGTTGATTAGAATGTATTTTATCCAGAGTTAATGCACCGTGTCAGGGGAAAAGATGAAAATAATTAATAAAATAGTTGTTTTGTTGTTAATGCTGTTAAATTCTTCTGTGTTTGCGCAATCAGCGTCGATTTTTCAGCATCAGGTGTCGCGACCCATGGATCAGGTTTATGGTGCCCTCTATAAAGCGCTGGAAGATGAGGGCTTTTATGTAGTCTTCGAAGCCGATATTGGTAAAAACCTGTCACGCTTCGCTGAAAAATGGGGAGAAAATTATAATCGTAATCAACTGGACGGGATTCGTAGTCTGGTGTTCTGTAATGGCTGGTATGCCAATGCCGTCAGCAATGCGGACCCGGCCATGTTGGCCTTATGTCCGTTGAGGCTGTCTTTGATAGAAAAAAAGGGTATGACGACAGTATTGTTTGCCCGACCCACCGTTATCGCAGCTGAAAGCCCTGCCAGACAGGTGTTGATGCGTGTCGAAAATGAGGTGATTGACATCGTTAAAAAATCTGTAACAGAAAAAAAATAAATCAGTTATGAAAACACTGTTTCAGTTTATTGCCAATCAGCTGGCGCTATTGACCCTGATTTGTGCCGTGCTGGCCTATTTATACCCATCCTTATTTCTGGTGTTTAAAAATTACTTTCTCTGGTTTTTTGCGGCCACCATGTTTGCACTCGGCATTGTGCTTGAATCCGCAGATTTAAAGAATGAGCTGCATCATCCCCGGCGTATTGGTCTGGGTGTCATGACCCAGTTCAGTGTGATGCCCCTGCTGGCATTTATTATGTCGCAGTATCCCGGTTTTTCACCCGCAATCGCATTAGGATTTATTATTGTCGGCTGCGCCCCGGGTGCCATGGCCAGTAATGTTATTGTTTACCTTGCCGGTGGTGCAGTGGCTTTTTCAGTGACCTTGACCACCGTGGCGACATTTTTATCACCATTGCTAACGCCCATGCTGGTTAAAGTGCTGGGTGGTGCCATTATGCCAATTGAATTCTGGCCGTTGATGAAAACCATTTTGTTAACCGTGCTGATACCGTTAGCACTGGGTATGGCGATTCAGCCTTTTCTGGGGCGACATCTGGCTCAGGCTCGGTCTTATGCGCCCGGTGTCGCAGCGATCGCAATTATTATTATTTGCAGTTACGCGGTGGCCGCCAATCAGCAACGTATAGAGGATATGGCTTTGCAGGTGTTAATAGGCGTTATTCTGATAAATTTACTCGGCTATAGTATCGGCTGGTGGCTGGCTGGTCGCTATGGTTTTGATCAATATCATCGCATTACCTTGATGATTGAGCTGGGTATGCAGAATGCCGGTATGGGTGTCGCGCTTGCGCTGAAGCATTTCCCACCTGAAGCCGCGTTACCGGGTGCTTTGTTTGCGGTATGGTGCATACTTACTGCGGCAACGGCCAGTTCATGGTTGCGAACACATCATCATAAAATCGTTGCTGGCAGATAAATTAAACTGGTTAATAAGCCGGTCACGTACTATATATTTAATTTGAAAAGTGATTGGATGTGCCGGTAAATCGCTGGGCGCTTAATAGGGTAAATAATCAATGTCATCTGATAAAGGTAAGCGAATTCTTCTGATCGAAGAATCCGCTACGCTTCGTTATATTCTGGTCAAAGCGCTGCAGAGGCAGGGTTACCTTATCGATGAGCAATCATCTTTTGAGTCAGCACAGACACGTCTTAACGATGTCAGCAAGAGCATCGATGGTATAGTGATTGGCTTGCCAAATTACGAAAATCATGAGCATGCCAATAAATTTATTAAACTCCTGGAAAAGAAATCATTCAGTCATTTACGAGCGTTATTATTAACCCATGATGCGGGTCATGACGTTATTGAGTTAATGTCCAAGCGTAAACATACAGCCCTGGTACATTGGGAAAATTATCAGGAACTTATCGACTCGCTGGAAAAGTTACTCGAAGCAGATAAAAAAGCAAAACCAGTCGGTGTTGTTGATAAATCAGAAAAAACAGTGCGCATATTATTTGTCGATGATTCAATTAGTATTCGTCATTATTATAAACGCCTGCTGGAACGTAATGGTTATATAACAGAAACTGCAGAATCTGTATCCGATGCCTTTGAAAAAGCGGTTAATGGTGAGTTTGATCTGGCTATCATTGATTATTTTATGCCGAATGAAAATGGTTATATTTTGTGTCAGAAGTTAAGAGATGACCCACGTACAGAACGTATAAGATCGGCTGTAATTACAGGTACTTATCTTGATGAGGTGATTAGAGATTGTTTGCAGGCTGGCGCAATGGAATGTATGTTTAAAAATGAAGCAGAGGAATTGTTTCTTGCACGTATTGCATCCATGAGTCGATTTATTGAAATTGAGAAATCAATAGAAGAAGATCACAAATTGTTATCCAGTATTCTTGAGTCTGTTGGTGAAGGTGTTTACGGTGTTGATAATAATGGAAAAATCACCTTTGTTAATTCAGCTGCGCTTTCAATTGTCGGTATACAGCAACCTGCACCGATAGGTAAATCAGTAAAAGAAACCTTTCATTACCATTCTGATAATGAAAGGCAAAGTACTGATCGTTTGTATCGTGCTTATGGTGAAAATACCGAGTTGCGTTGCTGGGAGACAGAATTCAAACACAATGAAGGCAAAGCCATTCCTGTTGAATGCACGGTTTATCCGTTAACTATCAACGGAAAGCGGGAAGGTTCAGTGGTTGCTTTCAGGGATGTCTCAGAACGAAAAATGCTGGAAGAAAAACTCCACTGGCAGGCAACCCATGATCATCTTACCGGCTTGTGCAATCGACGTTACTTTGAAGAACAACTGGAAAATGAACTGAAGCATAATGTTAGTGAAGATAAAATGAGTGCACTCATTTATCTTGATCTTGATCGTTTTAAATATATCAATGATATCGCAGGCCATGAAGCTGGCGATAAAATGCTGATTGAAACATCACGTTTATTAACAAAAAATTTACGTGAGGAAGATGTACTTGCCCGTCTTGGTGGAGACGAATTTGCTATTATTTTACGTGATGTTGATGATGTCAGGGCTTTAGAGCTTGCTGAGGCACATCGTAACGTGCTTGATGGCAGTAGTTTTATATTTGCCAAGCAGTCTTATTCGATTTATGGCAGCTTTGGTGTTGCCATGATGGATGTGTCCGGTATGACCTCAGGTGAGGTACTGGCAAATGCAGATATAGCCTGTCACATTGCCAAGCGCAGCGGGCGTAACCGTAGTCACCTCTATGAACAAAGTAGTGATGAAAAAAATATTATGGGAAGTGAGCTTGGCTGGACGAAACGTTTGCGCGAAGCTATGGAGTTCAATAATTTTGTTCTTTATTATCAGCCGATACTGGATATGCGGCATATTAATTTAAATAATCTGCCCGCAGAAGATGGTCGAATCTGGCAGAACTATGCCGGTAATAAAGAAAACCCGTTGCATTATGAATTGTTGCTGCGCATGAAAGGCGATGATGGCGCTATTTTTTATCCGGATTCATTTATTCCAACAGCAGAACGATTCAATCTTATGCAGGATGTTGATATCTGGGTTATAAGAGAAGCATTAAAAAATCTGGAAATGATTCAGGAAAAAGTTTCTGCCGTTACCTTCTCAATTAATCTATCAGGCAATACCATTAATTCGGCGGAGAGTCTGGGAAAAATTATGGCTCTGATCGAACAAAGCAAAGTAAAACCCGAGTCACTCATTTTTGAAGTCACGGAAACCTGTGCTATTGCCAATATTGATAGTGCAAACCAGTTTATCGAAGAGTTGAAAAATCTCGGTTGTCGTTTTTCACTGGATGATTTTGGTTCGGGCTTCTGCTCATTTTCCCAGTTAAAATGTTTGCCTGGATTTTGTTAAAATTGATGGCCAGTTTGTTAAAGGCATGGCCCGTGGTTCGATTGATCGTGCCATTGTGACAGCCATGAATGACGTGGCACATTCGCTGGGGCGTTATACCGTAGCTGAATATGTCGAAACACCTGAGGTGCTACGGTTGTTAAAAGTCTGTGGTGTGGATCGCGTGCAGGGACATTATATTTCTGAGCCACTGGAAAAAATTATATAGAGACTTTTTAAAATTACTGCTTGTTGTAGATAAATATATTTACAGTCTAAGCTTGTATCCGATAGTGATTACCGGTAGTTGAAGTTCAAGCTCAAATTTGTCTATGTTGCCATTCGGTGTAAACTGTTTCATCTGTATAACCAGGTTTTTGTATGCGTATCTGATAATAACGCCCGTTGAATAACCAAAGGTTGATCCATGAATAGGTTCGATTGCAAGCACTGGCTGGTTAACTAAAATTGTTCCATCAATGGATAAATAACCAATACCTAACCCTGCGCCTATTTTAAATGACCAGTCTGCTGATTCGTCTTTGTTAAAGTTATAAAAAATAGCAGGCGTCAGGTACAGGTATTCA
>Ga0224496_10001426_pt1 | contig 14929 bp, 12 predicted proteins | sample SF_Jul11_sed_USG_2_FD_168127 | JGI IMG/M metagenome (GOLD analysis project Ga0224496, IMG submission 168127) | Sediment microbial communities from San Francisco Bay, California, United States - SF_Jul11_sed_USGS_8_1 | ecosystem: Environmental > Aquatic > Marine > Sediment | place: USA...
CAGCAGTCCTTCCTTATCGGTTGTTGACAACTCAAAGACCGTCGACAACCTTATTGCGTCCCTTGGGCAACTTTCCGCGCATTGATAGCAGAATATGCAACGGTCAAGGTAAAACATAGGCATCCTTTTACCAGATACCTCCACGAGTTCTATTGCCTTTGATGGGCAATCCCGCTCGCATAAACCACAACTGATACACTTCTCCGGATCAAGGATGTGTCTACCGCGAAAGCCTTCAGGGACCTCCACCCTGACAGCGGGGTATTCGCGAGTGAAGGGTTTCTTGAAGATGGAAGAGGCTATATCCCTTATCATTGACGGCAGTTTCATTTTGTTGGCCATGTCTCTTCCTCCTAACTCACTATTGACCGAAGTAAGGGTTCACAGGTGATAGTTAAAGCAAGGGACAATATGGCGAGGGGTATTAAAATCTTCCAATTCGAATGGACGACTTGGTCTATGCGCAACCTGGCGCTTACATTACCTATATACTCCAAAATGAATATTACCCCAAGTGTCTTCGCCACAAACCAAATAGCACCCCACATTTCTTTTGGGCCAAACAGCACCGGCCCAAAGGGGCCTCCTAAGAATAACTCGGTTACAAGGGCAGCGCCAATCAAAAATTGGAAATCCTCTGAAAGCTTTATGAAGGCCAGTTTCCTACCGCTGAACTCCGTTTCGTAGCCACCTACAATTTCGGTTTCTGCATGGGGTATGTCAAAAGGATCTTTCTCTAACTCAGCTTGAAGCGTTATTATGAATAACGCAAAAGACCAGGGGATCAAGAGGGCGAAGGGTATGGCTTGTTTCGCCGCTATAGCTACAAAGGATAGACTCTTTGCGAGAAACGCTGGACATAACGCGAGTATTATCACGGGTATATCGTATCCAAGGAACTGGGTCAGAATCCTAGTTGCACCTATCCCACTGTACGGATTTGTCGAGGACCATCCAGATAGAAACAGCGCAAAGTTGGCGATGGTTATCAGGACTATGACTAGTATTAGGTCTCCCTCGAAACTCGAGTTCAAAATAACGTTTGAGCCGTCTATCGGTATGTAAAACATGGCGAAGACAAACAGGGAAAAAGCAAGAACAGGGGTCAGTGTGAACAGCAACTTATTTACCTGCCTCGGGATTACGTCTTCCTTCGTCAGCAACTTTATGTAGTCGGCGACTGGTTGAAGAATGCCTAGGGGACCAGTGTAGGTGGGGCCCATCCTGTTCTGCATGCGGGCTGCTACTTTTCGCTCAAACCAGTCAAAAAATAGCGCAAGTGCCAAAAGGAAGATAAAACCAGGGAAGATTAAGGCTCTTGCAATCAAGGTCAAGTCTATGGGCATTTAAATCACCTATTTCGCTTTTTTAGGCTTTATTTCCTCCAAGCTCCAATACCATCTCCGATCGTTTTGAGTGTCTAGAAATACCATGCGATCCGTGCAAGAGAAACACGGATCTAAACTTCCGAGTACCGCAGGTATGTCAGCAACGTAGCCGCCCCTGATCATCGTTGGGAAAGATATTATGTTCGCCAGCGTTGGAGATCTGATTTTGACCCTGTAAGGATAGGCGGTTCCGTCACTCTTAACGTAATGTATGAGTTCACCCCTCGGAGCCTCAACACGGCCAACGGCCTCACCCTCCGGTTGCCTTCTAGGAACCCTAACCCGGAAGCGGCCGCTTGGAAGGTGCTCAAGCGCGTAGATTACGATGTCTATGCTTTCTAGAACCTCCTCAGCTCGAACCATCAGTCGCGCCCAGGAATCACATTCCTTGTAACTTATTACGTTGAAAGGGATTTCTTCATACGCTGCGTAAGCGTCATCTTTCCTAACATCCATATCTATTCCTGAACCCCTTGCAACGGGACCTGCCACGCAAAGCTTCAGAGCATCGGATTTGCTCAGCACCCCAACTCCCTCTGTTCTAAGCCTTAATGTCGGGTCTTCTTTGAATACAACCTTGTAAAAATTCGCCCTTTTCTTGACCTCCTCAAGGGTCTTTTTGATCTTCCCAGCTGCATTCGGATCTAAGTCTCGTCTCACGCCGCCAATTGTGTTGAACGCGGTCATCAACCGGTTTCCAGTTATCATTTCGATTAAATCCATTATGGGCTCGCGATCACGCCAAACATGCTGGAATAACGCTTCATACCCGAGTAAGAGACCTGCTACGCCTAGCAATAAGAGATGACTGTGAATCCTGTTCAATTCGTGCACTATTGTGCGCAGGTACAGGGCTCTTGGCGGGACATCAATGCCTCCGATGTCTTCAACAGCTTGACTGAAGCAAGTGGTGTGCGCTGCGTTGCATATACCGCAAACCCTTTCGACCAAATGCACGTCTTGGAAGAACATGAGATGTTCAGCTGCCTTTTCAATTCCTCTATGAACATATCCAAGACGGGGTTCGACATCCACGACCACTTCGCCATCAACCTTGAAAGAGAATCTTTCGGGCTCATGCAAAGCTGGGTGTTGAGGTCCCACGACAACGTTTACGATCGACGTTGCCTCTTTGAGTTCTCCTCCGTTTGTTTCTGAATTTTTCTCAGAATCAGAAACACCACTTTTTACATCTTGCGGTTTCCAGTCTTTTCTAAGAGGATAGGCCCCCTTGGGCCAATTATCCGGCAACAGCAACCTTTTCAGGTTCGGGTGTCCTTCAAACATAACCCCTAAAAGGTCGAAGACCTCCCTCTCATAAAAAGCTGCGCCGGGTAGGAGGTCTGTTATCGTCTTAATCCGAGGTTTTTCCTTAGGAACTCTGTTCTTGATGGTTACTGCTCCACCACATCGCATGTGGTAGTTTAACTCTATTTCGCTTCCCAGATCTGTTCCGGTGATCGTAGAAATCCCTGTTTGTTCATACTGTTTCAAGAGCAACGAGATTGCGTCTCTGTGGCACCCAAGCTTCACAAGAATGTAGGCTCTCCTCGGCTTAGGCGTCTTGCACTCAAGAACGTCATTTCCCAAATTGTCTTTGAGAATGCTTACGGCCTCTTCAAACATTGCCATGATCTACGCCTTCAGCTTCTCAAGCAGTTTTATAACTCCTTGTAGTATTGCTTCCGGTTTCGGGGGACAGCCCGGAACATACACGTCAACCGGAATCACTTCGTCGAGACGCTTATACACGCCGTAACAGTCCCTGAACACGCCGCCGGAACAGGCGCATGCTCCGATGGCCACCACAAATTTTGGAGAAGGCATTTGCTGATAAATGACCCTGAGTCTCGGCGCACACTGCTTCGTCACAGGTCCAGTTACCATGAGTACATCCGCGTGCCTTGGCGAAGGTTGAAGCAACACGCCGAAGCGTTCAACATCGTATCTCGGCGTTAACAAGGCTACAACTTCAATGTCGCATCCATTGCATGCTCCCGTGTTAAAGTGAAGCAACCACGGTGATCTTATCCTTGCCCATTTCATCAAACCTACATTAGGCGTCGTTAGTCGCCTCCCAGAAGCAGAAGGGTTGCCATCGCAATAGTGAACAAATACACAAGTAAAGGTAAAGGATTCATCGTATCCACGACTAGGGCCGCAAACGCCATTATTAACACGGAAGAATCGATGATAACAAAGTATATGAGATACTTGTACAGAGTAACAGTGATTTTCACCTTCTTAGGGCGCATTCTTTCTCCACATGTGTACATCAAGATTTTGTCTTCGGTTTTGTGCGGTTTAGGTGCCCAATGTCTACCCAATAAATAGATTGCCGACGACACAGCCAATATTAATAGAAAGACAATTATTGACTCAACCATCGAATCTTTGCGCCTTCTTCGCACTTTACGATTGCTTCATCGCGCGCGTTGTCTCACGCCTTCAAAAACCCCAATGACAGCAAGGCTTCCTATAAATCTTCTGTCTCTGCTACCCCAATAGAAAAAGTAGAGAAGGGAGGCTAAAGACATTAAGGCAACCGTACGCCTAGAGAGGCATGTTATGAAACTGCCTATTTTCAACGCGCCAAGAGCCGGATACTGCACATGTCTCCCAAAATACAATTTAAACACCTACCTAGGACGCTGCGCCCACGCCTGCATCTACTGCTACGCAGTCAAGTTTCCAAGCTTTATCGGTCCAACTTCGCCACGCCTAAAATTACTCGATCACATAGAAAGTATGGCTAGGGACACTCAACGCAAGCTTCCGGTGATGATGAGCGACTGCACAGACTCTTACCAACCGTTAGAAAAGGAACATAAGATTACGCGAAGATGCGCTGAAGTCCTAGCGAAGCATAGTTTCCCACTTCTCATAGTTACAAAATCAGACAGTGTTACCAGAGACCTAGATGTTTTCAAGCAAACTCCAACAGTCGTGTCGATAACGGTAACAACGCTGCGAGAAGACATTGCAAGTTTCATTGAGCCCCATGCTCCGTCTCCAGATCGCAGAATTTCTGCTCTACAGAAGGTAGCTAACAAAGACATACCTGTTGTGGCAAGGATAGACCCCATCATACCAACCATCAACGACGACGAGAAGGATTTTGAAAGGCTGGTCTCGACACTGGCAGAAGTGGGTGTGAAACAAATAACCATGGCAACCATGAAACCCGTGAAAGGATTCTTTTCAACTTTGAAGCAGCTCAATCCAGAGGTCTATGAGAGGTTGTTTCGACTCTATGCTGACGGCAAATGGGTTGTAGGCTACAAATACTTGCGCGAAGAACTGAGAAGGAAAATCTTGGAAAAGCTACGCCCAATCGTGTTGAAACACGAATTGAGTTTTGCGTCTTGCCGAGAAGGTTTTTCCCAGCTTAACACCGCATTATGTGATGGTACAGCCTATTGCAGAAACTTACTAAACGCCTATTTTGATAATCTAGTAAAGAGTTAAGCTTCGTCGATGAATTGGCTTGGTTTAGGTATTTCCGGAGGCAATCCTCGTCTCTTGCGTATTTCCTCTATAACTGTTAATGCAACGTTTTCAGGAACCTTTTCCCAATGATCGAATTGGGTTTGCCAGAAGGCATGGCCTGAAGTTGCGGACCTCATTTCGGCGGATAGGCCAAAGGTTTCAGCAACTGGAATAAATCCCCTGATCATGGTTACCGGTCCTTTCTGTTCCGAAGCCACTATTCTCCCTCTCTTGCGGGTTATGATACCCGTTACCTCGCCAACCCATTGGTGAGGGACTGAAACACCGATTTTATATACGGGTTCAATAAGCATGGGCTGGGCTGTTAGGAAGGAACCTAGAAAGGCTCTTCTCACGGCTGGCATGATTTGCGCTGGCCCCCGGTGCACAGGTTCTTCATGCAACTGAACATCCATAAGCTTTACTTCAACTCCTCGCATCGGTTCTTCGCAGAGGGGACCATTTTGGGCTGCCCACCTGAAGCCTGCGATGATCATGTCTCTTGCTTCTTGAAGGAATTGGATGCCCTTTGTCAGGTCGACTAGAATGTTTTTGTGTTCGTCTATGGTCCAGACGTTTCTTGCTTCGTCGGTGGGCCACCCAGCTTCTTTATATAACACGGCGCCTATTCGTTTCCGCCCCATTTCCTCTACGATTTCTCCTTTTTCAATATTTTCAATAACTTTCTCTTCCAGTGGTTCCACCTGTATCCAGAATCGGTTATGTTTGTTGAGGCTCTTCGCTATTGCCACTATGCCTTGTCCACCAACGCTTTCTCTGTAAACGACTATAGGCGGAGACGTGATGGTTTCTAGTCCTCCTCCGTAGTCTTTGAGGAATTTAACAGCAATTTCTAGATGTAGCTCGCCCATTCCGCTTAGTAGGTATTCTCCGGTTTCCTTGTTTATGGTAGCTACTAGGTTAGGGTCCTCGATTGCTAAGCGATGCATGATGTCTACGAGGCGCGGTAAATCCTTTGGGTGTTTAGGTTCTATGGCGATGGTGATAACTGGTTCAGAGACGTATTTTATGCGTTCAAAAGGTATCATCGAATCTTTGTATGCAAAATCAACAAGGGTTTCGCCGACTCTGGCAAGATCTAAACCTAACAGCGCCGATATGTTCCCAGCGACTATTTTATCCACGATTTCTCTAAAAGCGCCCATATACATAGAGACCTGTTGAACCCGATAATCCTTCTTGGCTCCCACTAAGTAAACGTGATCTCCTTCTCGGATGGATCCTGAAAACACGCGGCCCGTGGCGATAAGGCCTGCGTGGGGGTCCATCTGGGTAGATGTTAAACATATAACTGTGAGGCCCTTCTCATCGCAGTTAAGCATAGCTTGTCCTATTTCAGATTCTAGTTCACCTTTCCAGATTTTTGGAACTCTGTATTTTTGGGCTTCTATGGGGTTTGGGAGATTTTTGACAACCATGTTCAGCATGGCTTCGTGGAGTGGAATCGTTTTTTGGAGTTCTTGCCAGTGTTCTTTTTGGTAGGCTTCTACAACGTCGCTGAATTTTATTCCTTTCTTCTGGGCGATGTCAATGGTGAAGCCCCATTTGTGTAGGGCTGAGCCGAAGGCAACTGTTCCCTTGGCTGGGTCAACTTTCCATTTTTCTTTGTATTCTGGTTCTCCGTAGAGGTCTATTAGGTTGTTGAAGTCGCGGATTATTCGGAGGAGCTTGTTCTGTACTTGGTCTGAGGTGAGTTTTAGTTCCTTAATGAGCCTGTCGACTTTGTTGATGAAGAGGACGGGTCTAACTCTTTCTTCTAATGCTTGTCTTGTCACGGTTTCTGTTTGAACCATTACTTCTTCGACGGCGTCTACGACTACGATGGCTCCGTCGATGGCCCTTAGGGCTCGTGTTACTTTTCCTGTGAAGTCTACGTGCCCAGGGGTGTCTATGAGGTTGACAACGTATTGTGTGCCTCCTATTTCGTGGAGGAGGGATATGTTGGCTGTTTTTATGGTGATCCCTCGTTTCTGTTCTTCTTCGAGGTAGTCGAGGGCTCTTGCTTCGCCTGCTATTTTTGGTGATAGGAGGCCGGCTTCTGCTAGGAGGGAGTCTGTCATGGTTGTTTTTCCGTGGTCTATGTGGGCGATTATGCCTATGTCTCGGATATCCTGTTTTTTGGTCATGAGTTTGAGAATTTCGCTTGTTTGTCTAAACCTGGGCAAAGTGGAGATGCCCCTCGCAATCTCTGTTTTATATATACATTAGACAGCTATAAATAGAAAAGCACCATTAGCGTGCGCTCGGAATAAATTCTTCCACTAACAGTTTCCGTATTATTTACCGTTTCTTCCCATTAATATATAACAAGAATTCTTTGAGGTCATTAATTTTTCATTGTTTTGAATGTTTATTTAACCGCATGTTAATACAGTAAAATAGGCACCTAAAGGTTTTATACAATCGTAGACCTATTTTTACTTATGTTTCAAACTCGATTCTCGGTAATTCAGATTGCCCCTGAAAAAAGAGAAAAGCTTGATGAAAAATTGAAGGAGATCATTCCATCAAAATCAAAAGACATTATTGACCAGATTGATGACATATTTGCAGATTACTTCAGATTCACTAAGGAGGAGAAGGAATTCATTAAGGAATTCGATATAGACTTCAGGATTTAGAGGAACAACTGAAGCGCTCTGCGCGTGCACAAGTCTTAACAAAAACTTTTTTATGTTGCGTTTGTCATCACCATGTAGCCTATTTACGCAAAGGGCGAAACCACCAATGCCTAAACATAAGCAAGAAAGCTTCATTCAAAACTCCATTTGCAAGTATGGTTAAGGGAGGGTGGGCTAGATATGGGACGATACAAGCAAATTGAAGAAATTGTTAAACTCATGAACGACCGGGAACATATTCGAAACACTAGTATAATCGCTCATGTTGACCATGGAAAAACAACACTGTCAGACAGTCTCCTTGCAGCTGCCGGCATAATCAGCGAACAAACGGCTGGACAAAAACTCTACCTTGATTCGTGGGAGCTGGAACAGAAAAGACAGATGACCGTCTTCGCATCAAACATAAGCCTTGCCCACAACTATAAAGGACAAGACTATTTAATCAACCTCATAGACACACCGGGCCACATAGACTTCAGCGGCGCCGTCACAAGAAGCCTGCGAGCTGTAGACGGTGCCTTAGTGGTTGTTGACGCCGTAGAAGGACCCATGACCCAGACCGAAACAGTGCTGATGCAGGCACTGCGTGAAAGGGTCAAACCGCTTCTATACATCAACAAGGTTGACCGCCTTATCAAAGAAATCCGTCTAACCCCTCAAGCCATACAAAGCAGGTTTGCAAAAATCATTTCAAGAGTTAACTCTCTAATAGAAAAGTATGCACCACCCGAGCATAAGAAGGACTGGCAAGTCACCGTTGAAGACGATCGGGTGGCATTTGGCTCAGCCCTACACAAATGGGGACTCAACCTCTCCCACATGAAAGCTAAAGGCGTCTCCTTCAAAGACATTATTGAAGCCTACAGCGGAGAACCCGAAGAAGTAGCAAAGAAAGTAGACGCACTAAGCAAAAAGGCTCCGGTATATGAGCCTATTCTCGACATTTTCTGTGAGCATTTACCCAATCCGCTTGAAGCGCAGCCATACAGGCAAAGCCAGATTTGGCCAGGTGACCCAAACAGCGAAGTAGGCAAAGCCATGGCTAAAGTTGACCCAAAAGGGTCTCTTCTCATGTGCATCAGTACAATTGAAGTTGACCCTCACAGTGGAGTCGTGGCCATAGGGCGAGTGTTTAGCGGAACTGTTGAAAAAGGCAAACCAATTAGGATGGTCACCAGTCATCAGAGCGGAGCAATTCAACAGGTTTACATGAGCATGGCTGCCGACCGCGTAATCGTCGACCGAATTCCTGCGGGCAATATAGCGGCAATAGGAGGAATCTCAGGAATCCATGTGGGTGAAACCATCGTCGAACAAGGGATAGAAACCCCACCCTTTGAAGGGCTCAAATATGTGTCAGACCCTGTTGTAACTGTTGCCGTCGCACCAGAGGACATACAGGATTTGCCTCTCTTTGATAAGGTACTACACAAGCTAACCCTTGAAGACCCAAATCTCCACTTTACTATCAACAAAGAAAGCGGCGAATACCTACTAAGTGGGATGGGTGAGCTTCACCTTGAAGTCACCGCCTACCGAATGCAGGAGGCAAAGTTGAAGGTTAAAATCAGCAAGCCAGTTGTGATTTACCGCGAGACCATCAGCCACGACTACCAAGGACCACCTGTAATGGGTAAAAGCCCGAACAAACACAGCCGACTCTGGGTAACACTAGAAAAGTTGCCTGACGAAGTGATTGAAGCAATAAAAATGGGCAAGATTTCCGAGATGCAAACCCGTGATGAAAGGCAGAAAATCCTCCGAACTCAATTTAGATGGGAGAAGGATGAAGCGCGGAATGCAATCGCCATTGAACACACCAACATGCTGGTCAACAGAATAAAGGGAAGACAATACGTTGAAGAAGTCCTAGACCACATCAAATCAGGCTTCCGAGAAGCAGTCCACACCAGCGTACTGGCAAAGGAGCCAGCCTACGGTTTAAAAGTAAACCTCGAAGACATACAAGTCCATGAAGACCCTGTGCATAGGGGACCAGCGCAAATCCTTCCCATGACTTGGCGTCCCATCTGGTGTAGCTTCCTGCTAAGCGACCCGAAGCTCCTAGAGCCAATTTTAAGTTTTGAATGCAAGGTCCCTAACAATTTTGCAAGCGCAGTGCTTTCAACAGTGCAGAAACGCCGCGGTCGAGTGCTTGATATGACCACTGAGGAAGACATGATGATTGTTGAGGCAGAAATGCCTGTTGCCGAGTCCTTCGGCATCGCTGACGAATTGCGATCGTCTACTCAAGGAAGGGCTTTCTGGGCAACCCAGTTTAGCCGTTGGGCACCCGTGCCAGAGCAAATGCAGATAGATATCATACGACAGATTCGTGAACGCAGAGGGTTACATCCGAATCCGCCGAGGGCTGAAGAATTCTTCGAAAGGGAATAGCGACAGCAGCTTGTATATTTGATAAGAAACTAAAACCATTAATTCTGCACATGAAATCCTTTAAGACTGGTGTTTCTTCCAAAATTCTATCAGTTCTTTTATGGCATCGCTAGGATTTATGTTGCGCCCATTTTTCGTTATCAAAACTCTTTCAACATGGAGGAGTTTCTGGTAGGTATCTGGTGAAATCCAGATCGTTGTCATTCTCATTTTTTCTATCATTCTTACTCATGTTCTATATCCGTATCCGAAGCTTTTTGAAGAAGATTATGAAGTTGGAATTTATATTTGAAATCAGTTTTCGACATCGAACATGAGACTCTCGATTGTATGAGTGGCGTTGTGTTAAAAACATGATTATTATAGTAAAACACATCTTAATAGGGAGGTCTCAATATCAATCCAAGAGCTGGAAGGATGAAGAGTGCATCACTGCCAAACAAAGTGATTGTGAAAGCCCCCGCCACAACCGCTAATCTAGGTCCAGGCTTCGACGTTTTCGGCATGGCTCTAGAAAAACCAAGCGACAAGGTTACGATAATTCCAATTCCAAAAGACATCAAAATCAAAGTTTCCGGCCTAGCCGCAGATACCATCCCCACCGATCCTGAGAAAAACACAGCCGGAGTTGTTGCTAAACATATCCTACAAGAATTTTCGTTAAAAACAGGACTCATGATCAAACTTGAAAAAGGAATCTTGCCCAGCGTGGGTTTAGGCAGCAGCGCCGCCTCAGCGGCAGCAGTTGCCTTCGGATTGAATCGCTTATTTAGCCTCAAACTCGATCATAAACAGTTGATTCAGCTGGCTGCCAAGGGTGAAATAGCCTCAGCTGGTTTCGAACACGCAGACAACGTTTCCGCCGCCATCTACGGAGACTTCATCATAATCAAGTCCTACCGCCCCCTAGAAGTCATTCATCTAGAAACTCCACCTAATTTGGGCATATGCATAGCCATCCCAGAAGTGTCTACGTCACCTAAGAAAACTGAGAAAGCCCGTTCCGTTTTGCCCAAGACAGTTTCAATGGAAAAACTTGTGCATAACGTAGGACACGCCGCAACTATGGCTGCGGGTTTCGCCACGGGCGATGTAGACCTTATTGGAAAGTCTATGTCTGACGCCATAGTCGAGCCAGCTAGAGCTTTCATGATTCCGGGTTATCAAAAGGTTAAAGAAAGGACCTTGAAAGCTGGTGCCTGCGGAGCAGCCATCAGTGGAGCAGGACCCGCCCTGATAGCTATAGTAAACAGCAATAACACCGACACTTCCAGAGTTGCTGAGGCCATGGAAGAAGGGTTTAAATCTGCTGGCGTAAATGCTGACACTTTCTGTACAAGACCTGGAAAGGGAGTTTCTTTGTTAGAGGTGAAGGAATGATATACCAAGCGTGTATAGCCTGTGGAGAAAAATACGACGCAGACGAGATTGTTTATTCATGCAAACGATGCGGAGATCTCCTCGAAGTTAAGTATGATTATGACCTCCTAGAAGCAAAACTCAAAAAAAGCGACTGGCAAAGCCTGCCCCTATCAGTATGGCGATACAAAGATTTTATGCCCATTCGCGACCCATCAAAAATTGTTTCACTAAACGAGGGTGGAACCGGACTTCATTCATGCCATCGCCTAGTTAATCTTCTGGGAGTTAACCAGCTCTACGTGAAAAATGAAGGCGAAAATCCAACAGGGTCCTTCAAGGACAGAGGTATGACCGTTGGAATAACAAAGGCTGTGGAACTTAACATGAAAACCGTCATCTGCGCCTCCACCGGCAACACCTCTGCCTCTTTAGCCGCCTACGCCGCGAAGGCAGAGCTTCAATGCATAGTTTTCATACCATCTGGCAAAATCGCCTACGGAAAACTAGCGCAAGCCATGGTTTACGGAGCAAAAGTTGTGCAGATTCGAGGGAATTTTGACCGTGCTTTGAAAATGGTTCTAGAACTGTCAGAAAAGCACAGGGAAGTTTACCTCCTCAACTCCATCAATCCCTACAGAGTAGAGGGACAAAAATCCTTAGCCTACGAAATCTGTGATCAACTGAACAGAGAGCCGCCAGACAGAGTGGTATTGCCAGTAGGCAACGCCGGAAACATAAGCGCCATATGGAAAGGGTTCACCGAATTCCACAAACTTGGCTTAATAAGCAAGCTTCCAAAAATGACTGGAATTCAAGCTGAAGGCGCAGCGCCCATAGCACGAGCGATAAAAAACGGAAAAGACAAAATCGTGCCCATAGACAAGCCTGAAACCATCGCAACCGCCATCAGAATTGGAGCCCCCATCAGCTGGAAAAAAGCCATGAGGGCGATAAGAGAATCCGGAGGCACAGCCGAAACCGTGACCGACGAAGAGATTTTAGAAGCACAAAAGATGCTTGCTAGATCTGAAGGCCTATTCGTAGAACCGGCAAGCGCCTCTTCCATCGCCGGCTTGAAGAAACTTTTCGAAGCGGGAAAAATCGATAAAGACGAGGTTGTAGTTTGTGTGACCACGGGTCACGGATTAAAGGATCCTGATATCGCGATAAAAATAAGTGAAAAACCCTCTGAAGTTGATGCAGAAATAGAATCCATCGAGAAGCTTCTAGGGCTTTCGCGATATATACCTGCGACCGTGGTTTCCAGGTGATCAGCGATGAGAATAATCTTGATAGGCTGTGGGGTTGTTGGCCAAAGCTTCGCACGAATACTCATACATCGAAAAGCGGAACTTATCAAAAATTATGGTTTTCATCCAAGGGTTGTGGCAATGGTAGACCGAGGAGGAGCCGCCATAAACCCGAAGGGACTAGACCTAGAGAAAATGTTATCGCTGAAGGTTGAAAAGGGCACAGTGGCGGCTGGCCGTGAATACGGGCATCTCGCCATGTCAGCGTTAGACGTGATAGAGTCTGTTGAAGCCGAAGCGACGGTTGAAGCAACACCCACCAACATTAAAGACGGAGAACCCGGTTTATCCCACATCAAAACAGCATTTAAAACTAGAAAACACGTTGTTACCACAAACAAGGGGCCCCTCGCCCTAGCTTTACCAGCCCTAACCGAGTTAGCTGACTACAACAAAGTACATTTAAGATTCAGCGGAACCGTTGGGGCTGGAACTCCGGTCTTAGAACTAGCCAAAAAATGTCTCTTGGGCGACCGAATAGTCTCCATTAGAGGGATATTGAACGGAACAACCAACTACATCCTGACAGAAATGGATGAAAAACACATTACGTTTCAGCAGGCTCTCGAGAAGGCGCAAAAACTTGGATACGCTGAAACCGACCCCTCAATGGACATCGATGGAACAGATGCGGCCTGCAAACTGGTCATCATGGCGAATTGGATAATGAATAAGAAGGCTACCTTGAAGGATGTAGATGTTCAAGGCATCCGCAACGTTGCACCACAAGCACTAGAAGAAGCCGCTAAGAGAGGTTGCACAATCAAACTCATAGGATCCATCAACGACAACCTACAAGTCAAGCCTACAGAGATATCTAGGCACGACCCCCTATCTGTTGGAGGAGTTCTCAACGCCGTAACCTTCGTCTCAGAGTTTGCTGGTGAAGAGACCATCATAGGGCGAGGAGCAGGCGGAATGGAAACCGCCAGTGCCATATTAAGGGACCTGTTGGATATAAAACACAATGTAGCAACCACACTAATAGCTTGACGTGTCGGAGGATGAATGATTTGAAGAAAATAGTGATGAAGTTTGGAGGCACCTCGGTGGCGAGTGGCGAAAACATTCGACATGTTGCCAATTTAATTGCTAATTACGTTGGCCAAGGCTATAGGGTTGTTGCTGTAGTTTCGGCGTTGGGAGAAGTTACAGACAGACTGACTGAAGTGGCGGAACAAGCTAAAAAGGGAAACCGCGACTACATTAATGAGTTTAAGCAAAAGCTCCTCAAAGAACATCTAACCGCTGCTAGAAAAGCCATTGAAAACAAAGGCATTCGAGAAGAAATGGAACAGATCCTTAAAACAACAATCGACGAGCTTGAGAAAGTTCTGACCGGAATCATTTATGTTGGTGAGCTTACCCCAAAATCAGAAGACTATGTTCTGTCCTTCGGAGAAAGGTTATCAACCTCTATTGTCTGGGGAGCCCTACGAGACCTAGAACTCAACGCCCAATTCTACACTGGAGGAGAGGTAGGAATCGTAACCGACTCGAACTTTGGAGAAGCGAGTCCTCTCATGAACGTAACCAAACATCAGGTTAGGGCGAAAATTGAGCCATTACTGGAAAAAGGAATTGTCCCGGTGGTGACGGGTTACATAGCCGCGACTCAGGACGAGGTAACCACAACCCTTGGTCGAGGCGGGTCTGACTATACAGCCACTATCATAGGAGCAGCATTAGCCGCCGACGAGGTTTGGATATGGACAGATGTAGATGGGCTGATGACCTCTGACCCTAAAATTGTTCCCTCGGGAAAAATGTTGCCTGAACTTTCCTTTCAAGAAGCCACAGAAATGACCATCTTCGGGGCAAAGGCTATGCATCCAAGAGCGTTAGAACCGGCCATGGAAGAGAATATCTCTGTCAGAATAAGAAATGTTTTCAATCCAGAAAATCCGGGAACCCTCATAGTGAAAGAACAGAAAATCAAGCTTGGAGAGGCAGTGAAAGCCATAACTTTGGTTAAGGACGTGGCGCTGGTTAATGTTAGCGGAGCGGGTATGGTTGGCACCCCAGGGACAGCTGCAAAAGTTTTCGATTTACTTGGAAGAGACAACATTAACATTTTGATGATCTCGCAAAGCGTCTCAGAAGCGAACATCTCGTTCGCGATTCAGAGAAGCTTGTTAGAAAGGGCTGTTAGCACATTGGAGATAGGTCTTTTGGGTAGGGGTTTGATTCGTGAAGTGACCGCAGAGGATGATGTTTGTGTAGTTGCTGTCGTGGGCGCCGGTATGAAGGGCACGCCTGGAGTTGCTTCTAAAATTTTCACAGCCATTGCCCGTAAAGGAATAAACGTTCGTATGATCGCCCAAGGCTCCTCTGAACT
>Ga0224496_10001427_pt1 | contig 14926 bp, 12 predicted proteins | sample SF_Jul11_sed_USG_2_FD_168127 | JGI IMG/M metagenome (GOLD analysis project Ga0224496, IMG submission 168127) | Sediment microbial communities from San Francisco Bay, California, United States - SF_Jul11_sed_USGS_8_1 | ecosystem: Environmental > Aquatic > Marine > Sediment | place: USA...
TCACGGATGTTTTCCGGTGACCGCCGTTAAGATAATCAGCACACGGCAAACACTATCGGAGACATGGCGATGAACAAGGTAATGGGACTGGCATTAGGAATATACCTGTTGGGTGATCCCAGCCTGAGTATGCTTCAAGGTCTGAGCTTCCAAGCAGACTACGTCATAGCACTCGTTATAGCGCTGATAACGATCCCCTGGGTAACTTCGCAACTCGAAAACTGACCTCGAAACGCGGCGGCTCCGACACCGCCGTTTGCGAAGTTACCCACCCGCCGGTCCTGGTTAACGCCAGGGCCGGTTTTTTATGCGCGATTGGAAATAGGGGTTTTAAGAGCTGTCTCGCGCAAAGACGCCAAGGCGCTAAGATGAATAGACGAAAAGAACGATTCGATGAATGCTTGACTGGCTTGCTTGTGTAAAGGGGCCGACCTTTCTCGGAATTTTCACTGTAGATCTGACTCGCGCAAAGACGCCAAGGCGCAAAGACGAAAAGACGAAAAGAACGATTCGATGAATGCTTGACTGGCTTGCTAACGCAAAGGCGTCAATAATTACTCGAATATTCTTCGTGGAAAGATTGGTAACACGATGAAGCGATGCCTGAAAAATTATATAGAAGCTTAATTCATGAATCAGGCATGAATGGAAAAAATAGCATCCCCTCTCCCTCCGGGAGAGGGCCAGGGAGAGGGGATGGATTTTCAAACAGTTATTTATTTGATCCCCGGCCCCTCGCTTCGCTCTCCCCAACCCTCCCCCTGAGGGGGAGGGGGTAACGGGGCAGCTGTAATCGCGGGAGATATTCCCGGCACTCGACTTCACCAGGCGACCCAACCCTGCCGGTTATAAATAAAAATACCTTCCAGGTTTAAAAACAGTTTTATTGCGTCTTTGCGCGAGACAGTTTTACAGTGAAGATTACGAAAAGGTTAGCACCTTTGCACAAGCCAGCCGGCCGAGTATTCAGTGAACCGGTTCTTTTTGTCTTTTCATCTTAGCGTCTTTGCGCGAGACAGCTCTACAGTGAAAATTCCGAGAAAGGTCGGCCCCTTTACACAAGCCAGCCGGCCGAACATTCATCGAGCCGGTAATCAGGCCTGCCTGCGCCACACCAGTAGCCGGTTATTTGCCGGCATTCCATTGTCTGCCGACAGCTGCAGGCCATGGGTCATCGCGAGCGCATCCAGGTCCTGTAAATTGCGAATACCGCTGTCCGGGTCGCGGTCTTTCAGCCAGGCGTCGAAGCGTTCGTTGCTCGGGCTGGTATAGGCATTGTCGTAATTGAAGGGGCCGTACAGGCAGAAGCTGGCGCCGGGCGCCAGGATTTGCCCGATGCCAGCAAACATCGACACGACCATGGGCCAGCTCATGATATGGGTAGTGTTGGCACTGAAGATGCCGTCGTAGATGGTTTCCGGCCATGGCCCGGTCACAACATCCAGCGCGAGTGGTGCATGAACGTTGCGGAGATTTGCCTCGTTGATCCAGGCATTGATGCTGGCATGACTGCCCGGCAGGTCGCTGGTTTGCCACTGCAGGTGCGGCAGTTGCTGGCCAAAGTAGACGGCATGCTGGCCGGTGCCGCTGCCGATTTCAAGTACCCGCCGGGCAGAGCCGAACACGTCCCGAATGACGTGCAGGATGGGCGCGCGGTTCTGGTCGCAGGCTTCAGAATACTGTTTCATGGCGCCGTTTTACCAGAAGCTGCCTTGCAATGCACAGCGGGCCGACACCTGTGTGCCGGCCCGCCGCATAGACAGGAGCTATTTGACGGAAATTTTACGTGGTTCCGGCTTTGCCTGTTTCGGTATGCCGATCTCCAGCACACCATCACTGACTGTTGCACTGATAGTGTCAGGATTGACCGTATCCGGCAGCGTGAACTGGCGCAGGAAACTGCCATGGACACGTTCCTTGCGGTGGAAGCCCTCGCGGGTCTCCTCGGTCTCGGTGCGGCGTTCGCCCTTGATGGACAGGACCCCGTCTTCCAGCGTGACCTCGACCTCCTCGCGCTTGACGCCCGGTATGTCGGCAATCAGCAGGAAACGATCTTCTTCCTCGCGGATGTCGACGGCCGGTGCCCAGTTGCGCGCCTCATTGGCGGCCGCTGCCGGCCGGGTATTGGTAAAGAAGCGGTTAAGCTCGTTGTTGAACTGGTCAAACAGCCCGATGGGTTCGTAGCGTACTAAAGACATTGTCTGCCTCCTGAAATCTGTAGCGTCACAAATGACTTAACTCACAGATAGGGGCACCCAAACCGAATTCAAGGGGGTGTTGAGGAGATTGCGGCCAATTTATCAATTGCAGGAGCGCACCGCGTGCGCGAACCGTTCGCGCACGCGGTGCGCTCCTACAGATTCAAGGCGCCGGCAGTCGCGCGCGTGTTCAAAGCACCGGCAATGGAGTTGGTATCAGTAGCCCAGCAGGCGGGCAGACTGGTAAAACGTGAAGCTCACCAGCCAGGCAAGTGTCAGTGACCAGCCAAGGCTGATACCGGCGAATTTCCAGCTGCGTGATTCACTTAGTTGTGTCGCAATGGTCGACAGGCAGGGTGTGTACAGCAGGATGAACAGCATGAAGCTGATCGCCTGGACCAGGTCCATCTGGGTGGCGAGGTAGCCGGTCAGCGCGTCGCCTTCCAGGCCGGTCATTGCCACCATGGCGCCAATGACGATTTCCTTGGCCACAAAGCCGAACACCAACACGACCGACATGGCCGCGCTGATACCAATCGGGTCGAGCGCCGGTTTCATCCACTCACCGAGCATACCGGCCCAGGTATCGGTACCGCCGGGGGTGCTGCCTTCCGGGTAGTGCGTCAGTATCCACACCAGCACAACGCCGGTAACAATGAAGGTGCTGGCGCGGCGCAGGAAGTGCGATATTTCATGCCAGCCACGCAGCAGGACCTGGCGCAGAATCGGCGCGCGATAGGGCGGTAACTCCAGTACAAACGGTTCGTCACTCTTCAAGCGGCGACCGAACACCAGTGCCGTGAGAAACGCCGAGGCAAAGCTGGCGACATACATGAAAAACAGGACAACGGGTGCCTGGCCGGGGGTGAACAGCGCGGTTGTGATAAACACAAATACCTGCAGGCGCGCCGAGCACAGGGAAAATGGAATCACCAGCATGCTCAGCCAGCGCAGGGCGCGGCTGCGCATGACGCGCGTACCCATGAGGGCGGGGACGTTGCAACCGAAACCCATCAGGATCATGACAAAGCCGCGGCCATCGAGACCCATGCGCGCCATCAGTGAGTCGGTCAGATAGGCGGCGCGGGCCAGGTAACCGCTGTCCTCGACGATCGCCATGAGAAAGAAGAACAGGATAATCACCGGGACGAACGAGGCCACCGTGCCGATGCCGTCATACAGGCCATCCACCAGGAAGCCGTAAACGGCGGGCGGCAACTGGCCGGCGAACGGCTCGATGGCCTGCACCTTGACCATGTCGAGTATCCAGGCAACGGCGTCCTGCAGCGGCGCGCCCAGTGTATAGACCGCCTGGAACACCAGGAACATGGCGAGAAAAAACAGCGGCAGGCCGAGCACCGGGTGCAGCAGCACGCGGTCGATACGTTCGGTCATCCTGCGTACCAGCCGGCTGGGGGTGGCAATGCACTGGCTGACCAGCATATCCGCGCGCGCAACAATTTCATCGTCGGCATGCAGGTTGTCGCGCAGGGCATCCAGCGACAGCGCCTGTTTGCGGGTAAGCGCAGTGCTGATGGTGTCTCGCGCCTCGTTGAAACCGGTGCCGTGACGCGCGCTGATCAACTGGACCGGGCAGCCGAGGCCCTGTGCGAGTGCAACGGCATCGATACGGATACCCAGCTGGTCGGCTTCGTCGATCATGTTGATCATGACCGTGCAATTGATACCCAGCTTGATTATTTGCAATGCCAGCGGCAGCTGGTGATCGAGTTGTGCGGCATTCAGGATGATAGTGACCAGGTCAACGCGGTTGTTTTCCAGGAAGTCACGGACAATCTGTTCGTCTTCGGAAAACCCGTGCAGGTCGTAGATACCGGGCAGGTCAACCACTTCGACGGCGTCGTCGCCGAGTATGATATTTGCGCTGAGGAGTTCTACGGTAACGCCGGGCCAGTTGCCAACGCGGGAAGAGGAGCCGGTCAGGCGATTGAAGAACGTCGATTTGCCCGTGTTGGGCATACCGACGATGGCAAGGCGTTTCACTGTCCCGTGGAGATGGTGACGCGTGCTGCGTCGCTGCGGCGCATGATCAGGTCAATGCTGCCCACGCGTATCTGCATGGGCCCCTGACGCGAGCAACGGATGACCTGGGCTTCGCGACCGGTGCGCAGGCCCATGGACTGAAGCCGCTGGCGAATCCCGTCCGGGGCGTGGATGCCCGTGATGCAGGCGCATTCGCCGGTCTTCAGGCATGATAGATTACATTTATTTTCCAATGTCTTACCTGCTATTGCTAAGTGCCGAATCGGGATATAAGTGAGAATGGTTCTCATTATTACTCCGATTTGGCTTGAGGTCAATAGTAGTTTGCGCGTGTGAAATGGCCGGCGAATTGATCTGTGTCAGTTTTTAGACATTCTTCAAGCGTCCGTATACCGGCATTCAGTCGAGGCCATGCGGGCCACCGGTTCAGGCCGGGTCGGGCGGGGTGCGGGGATTGTTCCTGATTGACTGAAACCGCTCCAGTGCAGTCGCGCGGGAAACTTTCAGATCGACCCGCGGGGCAGGGTAGTCGCGTCCGAGTTGCAGATTGCATGAGGCGAGCACCTCGGCCGGCGCGGTCCACGGGCTGGCCAGGTATTTATTCGGCAGGGCGGCGATTTCGGGTACCCAGCGACGGATGTAATGTCCATGCGGGTCGAATTTCCCGGCCTGCGTGACCGGGTTGAAGATACGGAACCAGGGCGCGGCATCGGCACCGCAACCGGCACTCCACTGCCAGCCAAGCGTGTTGTTGGCAAGGTCGGCATCTACCAGCGTGTCCAGGAACCATGCCGCGCCTGCCTGCCAGGGTATCAGCATGTTCTTCACCAGCAGCGAGGCCACGATCATGCGCACACGGTTGTGCATCCAGCCGGTATGCCAGAGTTCGCGCATGCCGGCGTCGACGATCGGGATGCCGGTTGCACCGCGTTGCCAGGCACGCAGGTCATCGGCGTAATCCTTGCGCCATGGGAATTTGTCGAAGCGTGTATCGAGCGGCCGGTTAGAGGTGTGCGGGTAGTGGTAGAGGAGGTGGTGGGCGAATTCACGCCAGCCGATTTGGCGAATGAACGCTTCCGTATTGGCAATGACGCCCGGTTGCACGGCGCGGTCGGCGAATTCGCTGACCGTCTGCACCACCTGGCGCGGGCTGATTTCGCCAAAGTGCAGGTGTGGTGACAGCATGGACGTGCCGGCATAGTCGGGGCGGTTGCGATTGTCTTCGTAGTCGGTAACACCGCCGTCGATAAATGCCTGCAGTTTTTCCTGCGCGCCCGTTTCGCCCGGCTGCCAGCTGGCCGGGAAGTCGCTGTCCCATGGAATGGTCGGCAGTAAATCGAGAGTGTCGACTGATTCCCCGGCAATCCTGCTATCAACCGCGGGCATTTGTTCTGGTGCCAGGCAGTCAACAACGGGCAGGCCGGTTTTCAGGCAGGCCTTCCAGAACGGTGTAAAGACGCGGAACGGCCCGCCGTCTTTCTTGCTGATTGAGCGGGGCTCGTACAGCAAACCGGCATTAAATGTATCTACCTCGATTAATGCATCGCGCAGGCTGGATTTAATCGCCTTGTCACGTGCGATGTGCTGCGGTTCGTACTGGCGGTTCCAGTACACCTGCGTGGCGCCGGTCTCCGCGATCAGTGTGCGCAGACATTCGAGACTGTCGCGACCGCTGCGTATGACCAGGCGAGAGCCTTGCGCCTGCAGTTGGCCGTCCAGTGCAACGAGGCTGTGGTGCAGCCACCAGCGGGATGCCGCGCCCGGTTGCCAGGCGACGGGTTCGTCCGCAGCATGGATAAAAACCGGGATGACGTTTTGATGATTTTCCAGTGCGGCACAGAGCGCCGGATTGTCCGACAGGCGCAGGTCGCGGCGGAACCATGCAAGGGCGGTGGTCATGGCAGGCGATCATGCCAGTGATGGGTGGGGCTGTACACTTTGCGATCTGACCGGGTGCCTCCAAACAGGTAAGTCCAGCCGGGATAGCATCTGTGTAACGCGAGGGATCACTGCAATAGATGACGGGTGCTTCGAGCGATGCTGGCCCCATGGCCATTATTAAAGGTCCGGGCGCAGGCAGTTACCGGCTGTTGATCGCCTGTTCGCGGCACCCTGCCTATCAATATTATTGACAATACATCACTAGTTAGTTATATTCTAAAATAGCGCTCAATTTTTCACCCGGCGACCAGATTATTTAATGCGGCTTTCCATACAAAATACTGTGCGGCAAATATTGCTTCCGCTGTTCATAGTGTTTGTGTTTTGTATCAGTAACGTCAACCTGGCTACCGGGCTGGAAAGCCAGCAACTGGTCATTAAGCTGGAAGCCGGAAACGTTCCGGACTCGGCTGAAGACAAGGTGTTGATGACCGGTATTTTGCCTGGCCCGGTCCCACGAGAATTTCCTGCATATACATCGGTAATTTCCACCAGACTGTCAACTATCGTCGACAGTGACGCATATCCCAGCATCATTCTCCACGGCCCGCCCGTACCAGACTATAACGTTTGATTGACTGTGGTCAGTATGGCCGTGTCATTTTCAAGCTGTTCGATTTCTGTGCTGCCGCTTACAGGTAATACAGCCATTGTTGTGTATTTCCGGAGTAGAACGTGGGTAACCCGACTAAAGCAACCCTGATCAAGCGCCTGCTGGGTGCAGCCATCTTCATAGGCGCTGGTTTTGAACTGACCGGCGCAGTTCCGACGCTGGAGATTGCCTGGGTTTCATCGATATTACTGCTGACAATTTATCTGTTCGTATTCGAGATTCTTGAAGTCGATGTCGCCGCAGTTTGTATCATGGTGTTACTCGGATTAATGACGTTAGTTGGTCCGTTGTTTGGTCTTGATCATCCGTTCGTTGCTTCGCAACATCTGTTTGACGGCTTCGCGAGTAACGCGGTTATCTCGATTGTTGCCATTATGATCATCGGCGCCGGGCTGGACAAAACCGGTGTCATGAGCCAGGTCGCAAGCGTCATTCTCAGGTACGGTGGTCGTACCGAGCGGCGGGTAATACCGCTGATCTCTGGGACGGTTGGCATTATTTCCAGCTTTATGCAAAACGTCGGTGCCGCAGCCCTGTTTCTGCCGGTGGTGAGTCGAATTTCGGCCCGTTCCGGGTTGCGTCTGTCGCGGCTGTTAATGCCGATGGGTTTCTGCGCCATCCTGGGAGGCACCGTTACCCTGGTGGGTTCCAGTCCGTTAATTCTGTTAAACGACCTGATGCTGAACTCCAACCAGGCATTGTCGCCGGCGCAGAAGATGAGCCCGTTCCATCTTTTCGACGTCACCCCGATCGGATTGGCACTGCTTGCCACGGGAATAATATATTTCGTCCTGCTGGGTAAATATGTCCTGCCGGGAGGGCATGAGGAAAGCAGCACGGTCGGTTCCAATACCATGGCTTATTTTCAGGATGTCTACGGCATCGACTATTCCCTGTTCGAGGTTGAGGTGCCGGCCGGCAGTTCCCTGATAGATCTGAAATTCGATGATGTTGAATCAAGCTCGCACATTCGCATCATTGCGACCCGGCGCAGCGATAACCAGACGCGCATTGGCCCGGGCGCGCTGGCGCGCGATAGTGGCATAGAGGCAGGGATGGTGCTGGGCATCCTGGCATCGCCGCTGGATGTTGAGAAGTTTGTTTCGCAGTACGGGCTGAAGCTGCACAAATCGCTCGACAGCTTCGGTGAAAACCTGTCATCCACAAAATCAGGTGTCGCCGAGGTGGTAATACCTCCCGGTTCGAGCCTTATCGGCAAGAGTGCGCGAGACGTATGGATGCGCAAGACGTATGGGGTGGCCATGGTTGGCCTGCATCGCGGGGGCAAGACCTTGCGTGAGGGCGATGACATTCGCAACCTGCCGCTGGAGGCGGGTGATACGCTGGTCGTGCATACCACCTGGGAGGCCCTCGCGCGGCTGGAAACCAATCGTGACTTTGTTGTTGTTACAACTGAATACCCGCGCGAGGAAATGCGTCCACAGAAAGTCGGGCATGCACTGGTTTTCTTTCTCGTCGCGCTCGCCCTGGTGCTGTTCACGGATTTACGGCTTTCTATCTCTTTACTGACCGGCGCGCTGGGTATGGTGCTCTCCGGTGTGCTGAGCATGGATGAGGCCTACAAGGCGGTCAGCTGGAAGACCGTGTTCCTGCTCGCCAGCCTGATCCCGCTGGGCATGGCGGTCGAAAACACCGGGACAGCCGCCTGGATTGCACAACAAACGCTTGCCGTGCTGGGCGATGTGCCGGTGTGGGTTTTACAAACGGCGCTGGCCATACTGGCAACCTTCTTTACCCTGGTTATGTCAAATGTGGGTGCCACGGTGTTGCTGGTGCCGCTGGCAGTCAATCTCGCCATTCACGCGGGCGCTGATCCGGCAATATTTGCGCTGACAGTTGCAATCGCCACTTCCAATTCATTCCTGATCCCGACTCACCAGGTTAACGCCTTGCTGATGGGGCCGGGTGGTTACCGGGTGCCGGACTTCATGCGCGCAGGTGGCATTATGACGGTACTTTTCCTGATCGTAATGATGATCATGATCAACCTGGTTTTCTGAGGCTGATATGATTAAACACAGTGTATGCCCAACAACCCGTCGTATCGCTGGATGCCATGATAATGGAACCTGTCATGAAATATAAACACGTCATTGGCTCGTTATTGGCTGTCATTATGCTCTTGCTGGTTACAGGTTGTGAGCGGAATGAAGGTCTTGTCGAAGACAGGATCGATGTGCACGGCACATTTGGACAAATTACGCTCGTAGATGTACCGGCAGAGAAGACCGGCGAGATTATTGGCGCAGTTGAGAAAGAACTGCAGGCGCTCGATTATATTGGCTATACATTCGAGGAGCAGGGCGAACTGGCACAGTTGAATGAGGCGCTTGGCAATGGGCGCTCCATGACGGTCAGTGATGGCATGCTGGAGCTTATAAAGGATGCCATCGGATTATTCAATGCAAGCGGTGGCTTGTTCAACCCGGCCGCAGGTGAGCTGACGGCTTTCTGGGAGTTTCGCTGCGACCGGGACGAATGCAGCGAGTCACCGTATCCGGATGTCGTGCAACGCCTTGTTGACAAGCAGATAGCAAAGATAGTCAGACAACGACCGTCCATGGATGACCTGATTATCCGCGGTAACAGGATAAGTAGCCGGAACCGGCTGGTCAGGCTTGAATTTGGCGACATGATCCGCGGGCTTACCCTGGACAAGGGTATTGAATACCTGAAGAGTATCGGCGTCGAGAATGCCATGATCAGTATCGGCGGTAATGTGCGTACTACTGGCACGCGAGGTGATCATGACTGGTGGGTGGGGATACCGGATGCAAGTGGTGAGCATTTTATCGGCTCGATAGAGAATGTTGATGATCAGTCAGTTGTGACCGTGCGGGCATTTGACAAATCATTTGGCAGGCAGGGTCGTGTGTATCGACATATAGTCGATTCGCGCACCGGGCAGCCGGTCGAGGATGTCGTTTCGGTCACCGTCATGCATGACAGTGCGTTAACCGCCAATGCATTCGCCGTAACCTTGCATATAGCCGGCATCGAAAACTGGAAGAAGATTGCTGACAGCATGGATGTGCACAAGATCCTGGTAATCACAAAAGACGGCACCATCTATACCAGCCTTGCAATGGAAAATATTATTCACTGGAAGCAGGGAGTTGAGAATCAGCACCTTGTTCCCTAGTCTGATGTAGGTGAGGAAAAGCGCGCTGGAGATCAAGCAATGTAATAAGCAGATGAATTATTCTTTTAATACGTTGTCAGATTTCGAGTACTGGATGGTAACTATACTGGCGCATAAAGGTACCAACTGAATCATGCATCGCATATGGGCAAAATTTGTTGTTGCCTGCCTTATTATCCTCGGCGAGGGTGCGCTTGCATCTGAAATCAGCCAGCGTAGCGATGACAGGCATGAGCATGGTGAAAATCCTGCGCTGATATCTCAGCCAGTAATCCTTGATGATTCCGGTTCCAGTTGCAATCCGGCCTCTATATGTATTGACGGGGTCCGGCAACAAATCACTCTGACGCATTATAAAGTTGCAGTAGTAAGCGTCTTTACTTCAGGTTCGTTCGAATACAATCCCTTTAATCCCCGTGCACCGCCGGTTTCGGCAAGCTAGCTCTACTTAATCAAGTCCGGCAACACGTGAGGGCGTTCGACTGTGTGTCAGTCGTACATGTTGTGGTGTGTGTTTAATCGTACCTGGGGAAATTCAATGAACGTACAAATTGCCGCATATGATGCGGATATGCATGAAATGGCATTTGCAGGAAAGCATGATCGACACGGGAGGGCTTATGTCTATGCGCCTGCCTCGTTTATGTCCCATGTAAAGTTTGGTCTTGGTACCCTCGCTGTCCTTGTGGTCCCTCCGTTGATTCCAGGCGTTACAGGTCGCGGGCTGATCATGGGTTATATTGGCGCGCTTGTGGCTGTCTATTCCGTTGTATGTATTTGGGGAGTGGTGCGAAGTATGCGTATTTCGTGATGTCTTAATAGCCGCTTGCGCTAAATATTGTCCCTGTTGTTTCTGCAGGGTAATTTGCCGGGAGCCATGCGGTGATTACAGTCGTATAGATTGCTCTGTTTCACCAATAAAAAAGGGTTACCTGTCAGGGTAACCCTTTTCCCAGTTGGTGGAGGCGGCGGGAATCGAACCCGCGTCCGCAAGTCCTCTGCCATCGGCTCTACATGCTTATCCACGTCTATTAATTTAACTGGTCACTACCCGACGGGCAGGGAAGATAACCAGCGATTCCGTAAAGTTTTAGTGAATCAGCCCCGGACGTGCTTCATCACGATCTTGTGAGAGTCGACGCCTGAATGTCTCCTGTCCGGGGACGGGGGACCCGGACGCACAAGCACGGCTCCGGTCAGACGGCACCCTACAGGGGTTTAAGCTGCGAGTGCGTAGTTGTCGTCGTTGGCAACTATAGTTTTTGCAGTTGGATTTACGAGGTCATCTGCCCCTCGGCATGCACCTCAGGTTTCGCAACCCACGTCGAAGCCAGGTCGCCCCCAAAGATGTTTCTTGTGACAGTATACAGCTTGCGGGGTTCCCGGCAATGGCTTGAAAAACATGAATTCGCCCCCATTTGCAACTTGCCCCCTCCCGAAAACAAGGCTTGAATAGTCACATGGATATAGAGCAAACCGAAACCGGCGACTCACTGGAGCCGGAGGCGTCGTCCGGTGGTCTTGCCCTTGCGGCGGATGTTCTGCCGGCCGAGATTGTCCTGTTGCCGCAAAGCACCCGGCCGTTCTTTCCCGGCCAGGTGATGCCGCTGCTGATCGATGCGGAGCCGTGGGAGTCGACGCTCAAGGCCGTCAAGGAAGCGAAGCACGGCATTATCGGGCTGGTCCTGGTCAAGACCGAGAACATGGACACGCTCGACACGCATGACTTCTACACCATGGGAACGGCATGCCGTATTCATCGCGTGCAGAAAGGCGAAGGCAAGCTGCAGGTGCTGGTGGAGGGTGTGCAGCGTTTCCGCATACAGCACTGGGCCACGAAAACCCCGCCATTCCGCGCGCGGGTCGAGTATTACCCGGAAAAGCATTATCAACAGATCTCCGAGGTCAAGGCCTACGCCGTCGCCATCATCAATACCATCAAGGAGCTGGTGCCGCTCAACCCGCTGTATGGTGAAGAGTTGAAGGTTTTCCTCGAGCATTTCAGCCCGGATGATCCCTCGAACCTGGCCGATTTCGCCGCCAGCCTGACAACGGCCGGCAAGGAAGAACTGCAGGAAGTGCTCGAGACCCGGCACATCCTGCCGCGTCTGGAAAAGGTGCTGCGCCTGATCAACAAGGAGCTGGAAGTGGCGCGTGCGCAGATGAAAATCCGCGAGCACGTGGAAGCGGAAGTCCAGACTCACCAGAAAGAAATGTTCCTGCGCGAACAGCTCAAGGCGATCCAGAAAGAGCTGGGGATGACCAAGGACGACAAGACGGCCGAGGCGGACCGGTTCCGTGAACGCATCGAGTCGCTCACGCTTACCGAGACTGTGCAACAGCGGGTCGATGAAGAACTGGACAAGTTTTCCCTGCTCGAGACCGGCTCACCCGAGTACGCCGTTACCCGCAACTATCTCGACTGGCTGACGTTGCTGCCCTGGGGCAAGCACAGCCAGGACCGGCTCGACCTGGATGCCGCGCATGCAATCCTCGACCGTGAACACGAAGGCCTGGATGACGTCAAGGAGCGCATCCTGGAGTTTCTCGGTGTCGGTATCATGAAGGGCGAGGTGTCCGGTTCCATAATCCTGTTCGTCGGTCCGCCCGGTGTGGGCAAGACATCGCTGGGCCGGTCGATCGCCAATGCGCTGGGGCGCGAGTTCTTTCGTTTCTCGCTGGGTGGCATGCGCGACGAGGCTGAAATCAAGGGTCACCGCCGCACCTACATTGGTGCCATGCCCGGCAAATTTATCCAGGCCATCAAGAGTACCGGTACGGCCAACCCGGTGATCATGCTGGACGAGCTGGACAAGGTCGGTGCCTCCTACCACGGGGACCCGGCCTCGGCGTTGCTGGAGGTGCTTGACCCGGAGCAGAACAGCGACTTCCATGACCACTACCTTGACGTGCCGTTTGATCTTTCCAAGGTGCTGTTTATCTGTACCGCCAACCAGCTCGACACCATTCCCGGGCCGCTGCTTGATCGCATGGAAGTGATCAACCTGTCCGGTTATCTCGCCAGTGAAAAACTGGCCATCGCCAAAAAGCACCTGTTGCCACGGGTGCTGCAGCGCGCCGGCTTGAAGAAGCGGGGCCAGTTACGTATCGACACGGCGGCGTTGCGGCGCATTATCGAGGGTTATGCGCGCGAGGCCGGTGTCCGACGACTCGAGAAATACCTTGGCAAGATCGCCCGCAAGGCCGTGGTCAAGCTGCTCAAGGGTGCACAGGCGCCGGTGCGGGTGCGTGTCACAGATGTCGAGGAATACCTCGGCAAGCCGCTATTCGAACGTGAACGACACCGCAGTGCGGTGGGCGTGATCACCGGACTGGCCTGGACGGCCATGGGCGGCGCGACACTCAGTATCGAGGCAACGCGTATTCACAGCTATACCCGCGGGCTGAAGCTGACCGGCCAGCTGGGTGATGTCATGAAAGAATCCGCCGAGATTGCCTACAGCTTTATCCTGTCGAATGCCGACAGGCTGGGTGTCAAACCGGACTGGTTCAAGCAGGCCTTCATACACCTGCATGTGCCGGCCGGTGCCACGCCGAAAGACGGGCCGAGTGCCGGCATCACCATGGCTACGGCGTTACTGTCGCTGGCGCGTGGACGGCGGCCGGTGCGTAAACTGGCCATGACCGGTGAAATGACCCTGACCGGCGATGTGTTGCCGGTCGGCGGTATCCGGGAGAAGGTGATTGCAGCAAAGCGTACCGGTATCCGTGAGTTGATTCTGCCGGAAGCCAACCGGGGTGATTTTGAAGACCTGCCTGAGCATATCCAGGAAGATATGACGGTCCACTTTGCCAGTCACTTCCGCGACGTGGTGCCGTTGGTGTTTGAGAGGCAGGCTGGATGAAGGGCTGCCACAGATTTCTGGTAATTGTTTGGCAATGCGTTGTAGTTTAGAGGCGGGCTGGGTGGAGAGCTGCCACAGAGGACACAGAGTTCACAGAGAAAAATGCGGAACTTCTGATGAATTATCAGAACGCCGTCATTGCGAGGAACGAAGTGACGCGGCAATCTCCAATTGATTGATTCCATCGTCCAGGATTGCCGCGCTACGCTCGCAATGACGAATAATCAGGGGCTTCTCTGTGAACTCTGTGTCCTCTGTGGCAATTCTTTTTACCCAAACCCAAACCCAAACATTGAATTTTCCCGTAAAGCCACAATCTATATGGCCAACCAATTTTAATTGCGAAGGTAAACCGACATGATGCGAATATTCCTGTTTCTGGCAACCAATGCGGCCGTGCTGGTGCTTATAAGTGTTGTTTTTCAGGTGCTTGGTATCGATGGTATCCTGGCAGAGAACGGTGTCGACCTGAACCTGCAGGCGCTGCTGGTGATGTCCGCCGTGATCGGATTCGGCGGCTCGTTTATCTCGCTGGCCATGTCCAAGTTCATGGCGAAGCGCTCCATGGGCGTCAAGATAATCGAACAGCCGGCCAACAGCACCGAGCAGTGGCTGGTCGACGTGGTCAAGGACCAGGCGAGGCAGGCCGGTATCGGTATGCCGGAGGTGGGTATCTTCGATTCGCCTGAGCCGAATGCCTTTGCGACCGGTATGCGGCGCAACAGTGCACTGGTTGCGGTCAGCGCCGGCCTGTTGCGCAACATGAGCAAGGACGAGGTCGAGGCAGTGCTGGGTCACGAGATAGCACACGTCAGCAACGGCGACATGGTGACACTCGGCTTGATCCAGGGTGTCGTTAACACCTTTGTTATTTTCCTGTCGCGGATTGTCGGTCACGTGGTGGACCGGGTGGTCTTCAAGACCGAGCGCGGTTACGGGCCGGCGTACTTTATTACATCTATCGTGGCGCAAGTGTTGTTATCGATCCTTGCCTCGATGATAGTCATGTGGTTTTCGCGTCGCCGGGAATTCCGTGCCGATGCGGGTGGTGCCTCGCTGGCCGGCCGGAACAAGATGATTAGTGCGCTGCAGGCGTTGCAGCGTGCACATGAACCGCGCGACCTGCCGGGTGAATTTGCCG
>Ga0224496_10001430_pt1 | contig 14913 bp, 13 predicted proteins | sample SF_Jul11_sed_USG_2_FD_168127 | JGI IMG/M metagenome (GOLD analysis project Ga0224496, IMG submission 168127) | Sediment microbial communities from San Francisco Bay, California, United States - SF_Jul11_sed_USGS_8_1 | ecosystem: Environmental > Aquatic > Marine > Sediment | place: USA...
TCATGGTTTAATGATGATGCGGCACATTATCTTGCTGAGATAAATGCATTGTTTGAAATGAATTCATTATCAGCAATATGTGTGCCTATTGCGTTTGAAGATAGAATTATTGGCTTTGTCGGCTTTGGTTCGTTCAGCGGTGATTATCGCTGGGGTGAGACAGATATAAGTCTTTTGAATATGGTTGGTCAGATGATTGCTAATGCATTTCACAGGCTGAAAACTGAGCGGGCACTAATTGCTGCTAAAGATGAAGCAGATCGTGCAAATAGTGCAAAGTCTGAATTTCTTGCCACTATGAGTCACGAGATTCGTACGCCAATGAACGCTATTATTGGAATGTCTTATCTTGCATTGCAGACAAATCTTAATGCCAGGCAGAGAAATTATATTCAAAAAGTTCAGGATTCATCTCATGCGCTATTGAATATTATTAATGATATTCTCGATTTCTCAAAGATTGAATCGGGTTATATGGAGCTTGAAATAGATGAATTTTCTCTTGATTCGATGCTTAATAATGTGGCTACCGTTTCGAGTGTAAAAGCGGATGAAAAAGGCCTGGAATTACTTTATGACATAGCTTCTGATGTTCCATTGTCGTTTCGTGGAGATTCCCTGAGGCTGTCTCAAATACTGATAAACCTTGTAGGTAATGCAATTAAATTTACTGAAAAGGGTGAGGTTATTGTGTCCTGTAAACTGATTAGCAGCGATGCTGAGTCTCTCAGGTTGCAGTTCGCTGTGAAAGACACGGGTATCGGCATATCGCGTGAGCATCAGAGCAAAATCTTTAAAGAGTTTTCACAGGCTGATAGTTCTACTACCAGAAAATATGGCGGAACGGGTTTGGGTCTGGTGATTTCAAAAAAATTAGTTGAATTAATGAATGGTGAAATCTGGATTGAGAGCGAGCCTGGTAAGGGTACCAGTTTTTATTTTACAGTAGAGCTTGGCAGAGGAAGTGATGATCAGTTTGATCTTAATATAAATAATATTAAGAATAGATTACATGATATGAGGATTCTTGTTGTAGATGATAATACAAAATCGAGGGATATCCTAAGCGCCATGTTGCGTGCTCTTGGTTGCAAAGTTGGTAATGCGGCAGGGGCTCAGGAAGCTCTGATAGAGCTAAATGAAGCTGTCAATGAAAAATATCCATATCATTTAATTATTATCGACTGGAATATGCCTGATATTAATGGCGTTGAATTAATAGAGATGATTCATGATCAGGTATCAGCTGATCATGAGCTGTCTATAGTGCTAATGGCAACTACGTTAGAATTAAACCAGCTCTCAGGAGTTATAGACAGGTTAAGTTCAGTCGAAGTATTAACTAAGCCGGTGAGCAATTCTGATTTGCTGGAAATTCTCTTTAAGATTCTATTTCCTGATAGAGGCGCTATTAAATCTGATTTTTGTCGTCTTGCTATTACAGAAGTTATTAGTAACAGGCAATTACATGGCTCAAAAATACTTCTCGTTGAAGATAATGAAATTAATCAGGAATTAATGTCTGAGTTACTGGCGCAGTCCGGAGTTATTGTTGCTATTGCCAATAATGGGGCTGAGGCACTCGAAATGCTTTCGGTAGAGCGTTATGATGCGGTCCTTATGGATATGCAAATGCCTGTGTTAGATGGGGTTTCAGCAAGTCGTGAAATTCGTAAGCGTCCTGATCTAAAAGATATGCCAATAATTGCATTGACTGCTAATGCAATGGATGTTGATAAGGAAAAAGTTTTTGAGTCAGGGATGAATGACTTTATCAGCAAGCCGGTGGATGTAAATAAACTATTTTCAGTTTTAAAAAAATGGGTAAATGTTGCTGCTTCTGAAAAAACATCACCCCGATTAGCTAATAAAGGATCAGAATTATTGCATGATTTTCCGCGTATTGATGGTATTAATATTGAGTCCTGTTTAAAAGCGCTTAATTATAAAACGGAAGTTTATCGGCGGCTTCTTCTTAAGTTTGCTGACAGAAATCGTGATTTTTTATCAAATTTTAATGATCTTTTTATAAATGACAGGGAGTCGGCTATCAGGCTTGTGCATTCATTAAAAGGATTGTCAGGAAGTCTGGGTGTTGATGAAGTGTACAGGATGTCAACAGATCTCGAGATTAAGGTCATTGAGAATAGCGATGATGTCTCTGCTCTTGTCGGTAATATGGCGGCTGTTTTAAGTCAGGTTATTGCAGCAATAGATGCTGCATTTGCAGATCGCGTAAATGAAAAAAACTATACTATAGATTCTGATTCTGATTCTGATAACATCCTGGCTGAATTAACCAGATTGCTAAAGATTTATAGTGTTTCTTCAATCGATTATTTTGAAAAGCATGATCAGATCTTTAAAAATGTTATGTCACAAGAAAGCTATGATTATCTAAAAAATGCGATAGAAAATTACGATTTCGATAAGGCACTTAAATTAATTGGTGAGCTGCAGGGCGATTAAAACTAGTGAGCAAAGAAGGAGCTTACTGTTGTGAATGGTATGCAAAATAAATCAATACTCATAGTTGACGATATAGCTGAGAACATAGACATTCTGGTTGAGTTATTGAAGTCAGATTACGATATTCGTGCTGCAAGTAACGGTAATATGGCTTTAAAGATATCTCAGTCTGAGGTGCCGCCAGACTTGATTTTACTTGATATTATGATGCCTGAAATGGATGGTTATGAAGTTTGTAAAAAGCTTAGGGCTAATACACAAACCACCAATATACCCATTATTTTTGTTTCTGCGGCTGACTCCATAGAAGAGCGTCTTCAGGGTTATGATGTTGGTGGTGATGATTATGTGGTTAAGCCTTTTAATGCTGAAGAACTGAAAAAGAAGATGTGTGTTTTGTTACAGCACAAAGAAGAAGTTGATAAATTGGCATCAAGTGCCAGCGAGGCAATGAAGGTTGCAATGGTTGCCATGACCAGTGCGGGTGAGCTTGGTAATGTTCTTGAATTTCTTAGCAAGAGTTTTGTCTGTCATTCAGCAACTGAGCTGGCTAAAACCATGCTGGATAATTTGAATAGTAATAACTTGCATTGTGCTGTGCAGATAAGGCAAAAGCATGGTCAGGTTAATATGTCTAATAATGGTGTCGCAAGCCCGCTCGAGGTTGCCGTTATTGATAAATTGAAAGATGTCAAACGTATTTATGATTTTGGAAATCGAACGGTTATCAATTATCCGCATGTTTCATTGTTAATTAAGAATATGCCGGTGAATGATGAAGACTTGTATGGACGGATTAAAGATAACATTGCTATATTCGTTGAAGGTGCAGAAGAAAGAGTAAAAGCGATTGCTATTGAGGATGAAGTTAAGGATAAGCAGGAGTCTTTAAGAGAAATTGTTCTTTTGACTGAGCAGGCTCTGGTTGAGATAGATGCTCGTAATAAAGAGCATAAATTGGCAAGTACGCAAATCATGGAGAATTTACTGCAGGATATTGAAGAAGCTTTTTTGCGTCTTGGATTAACAGAAGAGCAGGAGCAGGAAATGCTTTCCATGGCAAATGCGAATGTAGAAAAAGCTCTGGCACTGTATGAGGAAGGGCTGGGTGTTGATGAGCATTTGTTATCTGTAATGGAAAAACTAAAAAAATCCGTGTCAGATGAAAGATGACATCTGTAATTATTTTTCTTCATTTTATTGCGTGAGATATTTGATTAACTGTCAGTCAAGATTAATCATTATTATTCCCCGGATTAAACTTTTTAATTATTTGGTAGTTTTTATGGAGAGTTGAAGTTATGTTTGAGCAAACCAGATACTCTGTCCTTGTTGTTGATGATACGCCTGAGAATATTGATATCATGGCTGGTATCCTTAAAAATACTTATGATGTGCGGGCTGCACCAAATGCAACTGTGGCTTTGAAAATTGTTCAGTCATCTTCTCCGCCAGATGTTATTTTACTTGATGTTATGATGCCGGAAATGGATGGTTTCGAGCTTTGCAAGATACTGAAGTCAGATGTTAAAACACAAAGGATTCCAGTTATTTTTGTCACCGCCAATACCAGTAAAGAATCTGTTAGTAAAGGTATTGAGCTGGGTGCCTATTATTATTTAAGCAAGCCCGTAAGTCCTTCCGTTGTGATGGCTATTGTCGCTGCTGCTTTAAGTCAGCTCTCTGAGTATAAAATTTTACAGGAGGAAGTTCAAAAAGCGGCAAATACAATGCGCTTATTGAAAAATGGATGTTTTCAGTTCCGTACCATAGAAGAAGCACGTAGTCTGGCCTTGATCCTTGCAAAAATGGCGTCTGATCCGGTGAGATTGGTGTCTGGTTTAACTGAGCTTATGATTAACGCAGTTGAGCACGGTAATCTTGGAATTACTTATGATGAAAAAGGCAAACTTAATGAACAGCGACAATGGCGTCAGGAAGTAGAGCGCCGACTCAGTTTAACGGAGAACAGGGACAAGCTGGCCTATATATATATTGAACAAAATGATACAGAGATCAGATTTAGAATAATTGATCAGGGTTCTGGTTTTGAGTGGCAGTCTTATCTCGAAATTGATCCAGAGCGTGCTGATCATACCCATGGGCGAGGAATTGCAATGTCCAGAATGCTGAGTTTCAGTAGTGTTGAATTTCAGGGGGCGGGTAATGAAGTGATAGCGACTTATAGTCTTTGACGGTTAATTGCAATTTTTATTACGGTAAATTTCTTATTACATAGCCGAATTCTTACGCTATCAACAGGTTTTTTCTATTCACGGTTGAAAGCTGGCAATAAAGTCTGGATAATCCACTGCCTCTATGGTGACCCATGTTGGTTCCCTCGCGACGATTAGCTGCGAACCCCGCCAGGCCCGGAAGGGAGCAACGGTAGTAGTGAGTTCGGGCGCCGAGGTGTGGCTGATGTGGGTTGCCACCCAATTTCTGTTGGCTTGAACTATCAAGCAATCTAACACCCTGTTAAACTTTGCTCTTTTTCAGCGATTTCAAAATATATGAGCTATCAGGTATTAGCACGCAAATGGCGGCCTAGCAAATTCACCGAAATGGTGGGGCAGGAGCATGTCTTGCGTGCGCTTACCAACGCCCTGGACGAACAACGCCTGCACCATGCCTATTTATTTACCGGTACCCGTGGTGTTGGCAAAACCACTGTGGCACGTATTTTTGCCAAGGCACTTAATTGTGAAACGGGAGTGACATCTACGCCATGCGGGCAGTGTTCAGCCTGTAAGGCAATTGCTGAAGGGCGATTTATTGATCTGATCGAAGTGGATGCCGCTTCGCGTACCAAGGTAGAAGATACCCGAGAATTACTCGATAACGTTCAGTACGCCCCCTCACAGGGGCGTTTCAAAGTGTACCTGATCGACGAGGTACATATGCTTTCCGGACACAGTTTTAATGCGCTGCTGAAAACACTGGAAGAGCCGCCTCCCCACGTTAAATTCCTGCTGGCTACCACCGATCCTCAGAAGTTACCGGTAACCGTGCTGTCCCGTTGTTTGCAGTTCAATCTGAAACGTATGCCCATGTCGCTGATCGAAGAGCATTTGCAATACATTCTGCAACAGGAAAACGTGGCGTTTGAACAGACAGCTTTGCGATTACTGGCTAATGGTGCCGATGGTTCCATGCGTGATGCCCTGAGTTTGCTGGATCAGGCGATTGCCTATGGTGGTGGTAAACTGGCCACAGAAGAAGTGCGCGCCATGCTGGGTACAGTATCCCGTGACCGTATTATGTCGATACTAAGAGGGCTGGTTGCCGGTGATGCTCAAGCAGTGATGTCGGAAGTGGCAGCGCTGTCTGAAATGACACCGGATTTTCCCGCAGCACTGGCCGATTTGCTGGCCTTATTGCACCAGATGGCGCTGGCACAGCATGTGCCTGATGCGGTGGATGAAAATCTGGTGGAGCGGGAAGACATTAAAATCCTGGCAACTCAGATTTCGTCTGAGGATGTGCAGTTGTTTTATCAGGTAGGGTTGATGGGGCGTAAAGATTTGCCACTGGCGCCTGACGAGCGCACCGGTTTTGAAATGGCGTTATTGCGTATGCTGGCGTTTAAACCGGTTACTTCGAATCAGCTCAGTCGACAGGGCACTGTATCTGCTCAGGTTAGCACACCGGTGTCTCCGCCAGTTTCCCAGACAGTGGTTTCCCGTGAGTCTGCACAGCAACCCCCGAGGTCACAGCCTAAACCTTCATTTGCCGGTGACTGGCAGGGGTTGATTAATGCAGCCGGTATCAAAGGCATGGTGAAACAGCTGGCCTTGAACTGTACATTGCAGAATTACACCGGTAGTGAAATGAATTTGTTGTTAAGTGATGAGCATGGGCAACTGCTTAATACCAATTCGCAGACTCGTTTGCAGGAGGCATTGAGTGAATATCTGAGAGATAAGATAAAATTAACCATCAGTCTGGGGCAGGGGGAGTCTGAAACACCTGCGCAGGCAGAGGTGCGTAAAGCAGCCGAGAAACAGCAGGCGGCCGAACAGGCCATTGACCAGGACCCGGTGGTGCAGGCGTTAAGGGATAATTTTGGTGCCCAGGTCATGCCGAATTCGGTAAAACCTAACGTTTGATATACATATTTATTTATAAAACAGAATAATTTTGATTGAAGAGGTGATTCATGAAAGGTGGTATTGGTAATTTAATGAAGCAGGCGCAGAAGATGCAGGCCGATATGCAGAAAGCACAGGAAGAAATCGCCAATATGGAAGTCGAAGGACAGGCGGGCGGCGGTCTGGTGAAAGTTGTGATGAATGGTCGTCACGAAATTCGCCGAGTATCACTGGATGACAGCCTGATGAGTGATGATAAGGAAATGATCGAAGATCTTCTGGCGGCAGCGGTGAACGATGCTGTGCGCCGTATAGAGCAGGAAAGTCAGAGTAAAATGTCAGGATTGACAGAGGGACTTAATTTGCCTGGTGGTCTCAAACTGCCTTTCTAATGAGTCAGTCCTTATTACTTGATCAGCTTATCGAGGCTTTGCGTTGTCTGCCCGGGGTTGGACCCAAGTCAGCTCAGCGCATGGCTTTTCATTTGCTGGAAAGAGACAGACCGGGGGCATCCAGATTAAGTCGAGCCCTGCAGGATGCGGTTGAGAAAATCGGCAACTGTCAGCAATGTCGTACCCTGTCAGAAGATGGGATCTGTTCGATATGCGTCGACCAGCGACGGGACTCTGCCTCTTTATGTGTGGTTGAGACGCCGGTTGATATCCTGGCTATCGAACAGGCGACCGATTTCAAGGGGCGTTACTTTGTGCTTATGGGGCATTTATCGCCTCTGGATGGGATAGGGCCGACTGAGCTGGGTCTGGATCTGTTTGAGCAAAGGCTGAAACAGGGTGAAATTACTGAAATTATTCTCGCGACTAATCCGACGGTGGAAGGTGAAACCACTGCTCATTATATTTCTAAAATGGCAGCAGAATACGGTATTCCGGCCACTCGGCTGGCCCATGGTATTCCTTTAGGGGGCGAGCTGGAATACATAGATAACGGTACATTGGCCCATGCCTTTTCCGGCCGCCAGAAAGTGATCATATAGATTTGGACACAAATCTATATGATCATCCTGAGCGCAGTCGAAGGATCTAAATGGGAAGGTCACAAACCTATAAGAGCATCCTGAGCGCAGCCGAAGGATCTAAGCTGGCAGGACACAAATCTATATGATCATCCTGAGCGCAGTCGAAGGATCTAAGCTTACAGTGCATAAACATCGCCGAAGGGTTTTGCAGGCAGTTTTATAAGGTCTCTCCACTGCGGCCGAGTGATAAAATAAGCTGCCTGTCTTCCGGGGGAATTGTTGTGGATCAATCGCCTCAATCTCAAGCGGGCTTTGCTATAATCGGGAAGTTTCTTGCGGATTCCTTCTATTCAGGTAAATGCTTAAATGGATATAGCGATAGCAGGCCTTGTGCCCCTGTCATTAACTGGCCTTGAGCGCGGGCAGTCGCTTCGACGTGGTGAGCCTGAGCGTCAGGCTCCGTCAGCTGCGAATCAGCAACGTACCAGTCGTGATGATAGTAGCCGCGTTATACCTGGAGAGGTTCTCTCGACACGTCCCGGTATGAACCGTGCTGTTAATACCACGCAGCAGTCGATTCTTGAACGTAATGCGACGTTTGGCCAGTCGGCACCCCGTCAGTTTAGTTTACGTGATGCTATTGCTACCTTTGAGCAGAATGAGGCATTAATTGCCGATCCGGAGAAGCCGAGACAAATTTCCGGTATTATAGATGTCTATGTCTAAATCCCGTTATGGCTATCACGGGCTTAACCAAGAGATGAAAAATGACTGATTGTATTTTCTGTAAAATTATCAGTGGTGATATTCCAGGTGATATTGTCTATCAGGATGATGATGTGCTGGCATTTCGTGATTTGAATCCTCAGGCACCGACTCACGTGCTGGTGATTCCCAGAAAACATATTGCCACGACGAATGATATTCAGCCTGAAGATGCGGAACTGATTGGTAAAATGTATCTGGCGGCCAAACAGATTGCCAAAGACGAAGCGATTGATGAAGCGGGTTACCGGACAGTCATCAACTGTAATCGTGCAGCAGGGCAAACCGTATTTCATATTCATCTGCATTTGCTGGGTGCTCGCCCCATGGGTTGGCCACCCGGTTAACCGGTATTCATTCCAGAATTTCTTGCAACTCGGCGCGCTTATCAGTAATATTCCTCGCTCTTTAGGCGCGTAGCTCAGTTGGTTAGAGCATCACCTTGACATGGTGGGGGTCGGTGGTTCGAATCCACTCGCGCCTACCACTCTCTGGTAGTGGTATAGATAAGGAATTTAAAGAACTTTATCAGGTTGTTATTCACTCGTGCCTTTCTGTGATAAGTATAAATGAATAAAGGCATAGTGAAATTGACAAGTTATTGTACTGCTGTTGTTTCAGGTCAGGCTATTTCATGCCTGCTTGTCCGTTCATTCTCTGTATCCACACTTACTGACGAACTGATATGACATATCAGGAGGATTTCAGTACCCTTTATGAAAACCCGTCACATGATCGGACACGTGAACTCGAAAAAAGTCTGCAGCGTCTTAGTGCTATCATTAACAATTCTGTCGCCGGTATTATCTCTTTTGACCGTCAGGGCACAATAAAAACTATCAATCACGCAGCACGGGATATTTTTAATATTCCTGTTGATAGCACACCACGAAAAATTCACGCATACATTCCACAGATCTGTTTTCCAGCTAATGAAGCGGCACGAAAGTTATGTACAGGAATACCGTTGGAAGATACTCTGGGGGAGCGCACAGAGGGTTCTGCATTATGTGAGCAGGGTAATCAGGTGATGATTGAATATTCTATCAGTCGAATTGAGATTGATGGTGATGATGAATTTACTGCCATTATTAGTGACATTTCAGAACGAAAAATTGCCGAAGCAGATTTAATTGAAGCGCGTTATATAGCGGAAGAAGCCAGTCGGGCGAAATCAGAGTTTTTATCAAATATGAGTCATGAATTGAGAACACCTTTAAATGCGATTCTTGGGTTTTCTCAGTTGTTGCAGATGCATGACCTTGGTGAAAATAATAATGCAAATGTAAAAGAAATATTACAGGCAGGGCGACATTTATTGAGTCTGATTAATCAGGTTCTGGATTTGTCCAGAATTGAATCGGGACGAGTGGATTATTATCCCCAGGAAGTGAAGCTGATTCAGTTGATTATGGAGGCGGTGTCACTGGTAAAAAATATTGTCGATGAAAAACAGATTATTATTGATTATGCTCTGGATGACTGTTCTGAGTTAATGATTAAGACAGACCCCACACGATTCAAACAGATTATGTTGAATCTATTGTCGAATGCGGTGAAATATAACAAACATCAGGGCAGGATTTCCCTGAAAGTAGAGCAATTAGAAAATAAAAATATCAGTATTCAGATTGAAGATACGGGTCGGGGTATAGCTCAGGGTCATCTGGACAGAATTTTTCAACCTTTCGACAGACTGGATTCCAGTACCTATGTTGTTGAGGGTACCGGTATAGGTCTGACCATATGCCGACATCTGGTGCAGATAATGGGCGGTACTATTCATGTTGAAAGCGAACCCGGTAAAGGCAGCTGTTTTACAGTGACTCTTCCCGGTTAGTTATGGGTGAGCGAATTTGTTTTACAGCAGTTTCTAAATTAGAATAGCGCCTTTATCTTTCGACAAGCGTTTAGATAATTCAAAATATATAACCTGTTTAATGATCTTGCGTAGGGATCATTAACCAAACAAGTGACCTCTTGTATGGGTCACCACTGAAACCAGGAGCATCACAATGCCTGTTATTACTTTGCCTGACGGTAGTCAGCGCACGTTTTCATCTTCTGTTTCTGTTCATGATGTTGCCGCTGAAATCGGTCCGGGTCTGGCTAAGGCTGCTCTGGCGGGCAAGATTGGCGATCAGCTGGTTGACACGTCCTATCTCATAGAAAACGATATTGAGCTGGCGATTATTACCGATAAAAATGAGGAAGGGCTGGAAGTGATTCGTCATTCCACGGCCCATTTGCTGGCACAGGCGGTTAAAACGCTGTTTCCTTCCGCGCAGATTACCATCGGCCCGGTGATTAATGATGGTTTCTATTATGACATTGATTACGAACCCCATTTCACGCCTGAAGATTTAATTAAAATCGAACAAAAAATGACTGAGCTTGCCGGAGCTGATTTCAAAGTTGAGCGCTCGGTTATGTCCCGCGATGCAGCGGTGAAATTTTTCCGTGATATGGGTGAAGAATATAAAGCCCAGATTATTGAAAGCATTCCTGCCAATGAAGATTTGTCTTTATACACTCAGGGTGAGTTCACGGATTTATGCCGTGGTCCCCATGTACCCAGTACCGGCAAGATCAAGGCTTTTAAGTTAACCAAACTGGCCGGTGCATACTGGCGTGGTGATTCTAAAAATAAAATGCTGCAGCGAATTTATGGCACGGCATGGGCAGATAAAAAACAGTTAAAAGCGTATTTGCATCGTATTGAAGAAGCTGAAAAGCGAGACCATCGAAAAATTGGTAAGGCACTTGGATTGTTTCATACTCAGGAAGAAGCGCCGGGCATGGTGTTCTGGCATGAAGCGGGCTGGGATATTTATTTAACCATTCAGAATTATATCCGTGGACGTTTGCGTGATCACGATTACAAGGAAATTCATACCCCTCAAGTAGTGGATCGCAGCCTGTGGGAAAAATCCGGTCACTGGGATAAATTCAGTGAGATGATGTTTACCACGCATTCTGAAAATCGGGATTATGCAGTGAAGCCGATGAACTGCCCCTGTCATATCCAGGTGTTTAATCAGGGTCTGAAATCCTACCGTGATTTACCCCTGCGTCTGGCGGAGTTCGGCTCCTGTCACCGTAATGAGCCTTCCGGTACCTTACATGGTCTGATGCGAGTGCGTAATTTCGTGCAGGATGATGCACATATCTTCTGTACCAAAGAGCAGATTCAGGAAGAAGTTTCTAATTTTATTGATCTGACCTTTGACGTATATAAAGATTTTGGTTTCGAAAATATCGAAATTGCCCTGTCGACACGTCCTGAGCAACGGGTAGGTTCTGATGAAATCTGGGATCAGGCGGAAAAAGCCCTGGAAGATTCACTTAAGGCCAAGGGTCTGGTTTTCAAACTGCAACCCGGTGAAGGCGCCTTTTATGGACCTAAAATCGAATTTACTCTGAAAGACTGCCTCGAGCGAGGTTGGCAATGTGGTACTATGCAGGTCGATTTTTCCATGCCGGGTCGTCTCGATGCCCAGTATGTGGCAGAGGATGGCAGTCGTCAGGTACCGGTGATGTTACACCGGGCGATTCTGGGTTCAATTGAGCGTTTTGTGGGTATATTGATTGAACATTACGAGGGCAAGTTTCCCCTCTGGCTGGCGCCTCAACATGCGGTAATCCTTAATATTACGGACAATCAGGCTGAATTTGCTCAAAAAATTGAAAAAATCCTCAGTAGTCAGGGATTTAAGGTCAAACTGGACTTGAGAAATGAGAAGATCGGCTTTAAAATCCGCGAGCATACTTTACAGCGCGTTCCCTACATGTTGGTCATTGGTGACCGGGAACTTGAAAATCAGAGTGTAGCCGTGCGTTCACGAGAGGGTAAAGACCTGGGGTCTATGTCTGTAGAAGACTTTGCCAGGAAACTTGCCGGAGGTATCGAGAGCCACGGTTTCGCTATTTTGGAGGAATAAAACTATTTCAGCTGAAAAAAAGGTTCGAATGAATGAAATGATCACTCATCCTGAGATACGGGTGATTGATGCTGAAGGCGAGCAGGCAGGTGTTATGCCGACTGCAAGAGCACTGGAAATGGCCGTTGAAGCTGGACTGGATCTGGTTGAGGTTTCCCCGAATGCTGAGCCACCGGTTTGCCGAATTATGGATTACGGCAAATTCAAGTTTGAAACCAACAAACAGCAGCAGAAAGCTAAAAAGAAACAGAAGCAGATTCAGATTAAGGAAATCAAATTCCGTCCCCGGACTGAGGAAGGCGATTACCAGACTAAAGTCAGAAAATTGCGTGAGTTTCTTGAAAATGGCGATAAGGCCAAGGTGACATTGAGATACCGTGGTCGTGAATTTGCGCATCAGGAGTTAGGACTCAATTTGCTAAAACGAGTCGGTGCCGACCTTGAGGAATATGGCATTATCGAGCAGATGCCGAAAATGGAAGGTCGCCAGATGGTGATGATGCTATCACCGAAGAAGACTAAATAGTCTTACAGAATTGTCAGCAAGCAGATTAATACCTGCTTTTGCCAATGTGGTTCGCAAGGGTCCACTTAAAAAAGCCCGAAAAATAATCACCCTGTATCTGTCCGCGGGATTGGATCTGGGTCTGTTAGGAAACAGAGCAAAAAGATAATTTTTGAATGTTTCCATCAAGTATTATTTGGAGTTGTAGTAATGCCTAAGATGAAAACTAACCGTGGCGCAGCCAAACGGTTTCGTCGTACCGGTTCTGGCGGGTTTAAACGTGCCCAGTCATTCCGTCGTCATATTCTGACTAAAAAATCCACCAAGCGTAAGCGTCATTTACGTGAAGCTTCACAGGTTGCCGATTGCGATTTGCGCATGGTTAACCGCATGTTACCTTACGTATAGGAGTCTGAATCATGGCAAGAGTTAAACGTGGTGTACAGGCGAGAGCTAAACATAAAAAGGTAATGGCGAAAGCCAAGGGTTATTACGGTGCGCGTAGTCGTGTTTATCGTGTAGCTCATCAGGCGGTCATCAAAGCCGGTCAATATGCGTATCGTGACCGTCGTGTTAAAAAACGTGAATTCCGTAAATTATGGATTGCGCGTATTAATGCAGCTGCACGGGAATTTGAAATGTCATATAGCCGCTTTATTAATGGTCTGACCAAAGCGAATATCGAAGTTGATCGTAAAGTGCTGGCAGACATTGCTGTTCATGACAAAGTGGCGTTTGGTCAACTTGTAGAAGCAGCTAAAGCAGGCCTGGCCCAAGCAGCATAATCGTCGCTATATAAGATTGACTCAGTTTTCTGAATTAATCGACGTGGTAACAAGAAGGGGAAAGGCTAGTTCTTTCCCCTTTTTTATTTATGGTTAGAAAGCGCTGTAAAGTCAGTGAGACTTTTACAATTAAGTAATTTATAAAAAATAACGGTAAAAATTCGTGTCCGATTTAGAGCAAGTCTTAATGCAAGCACAACAGGCTGTCACTGATGCTTCTGATCTACAACAACTGGATCAGATTCGTGTTCAGTATCTGGGTAAAAAAGGTGAGTTCACTGCGCAATTAAAAGCGCTGGGACAGTTACCCCCTGAGCAACGAAAAGATGCAGGACAGGTCATTAATGAAGCCAAGCAAAGTTTGCAGGCAGCGATTGAACAACGTAAGTCGGTACTGGAAGCAGAAAAACTCAATTCACGTTTAAGCGAAGAGACCATTGATGTTTCACTGCCAGGCAGAGGGCAGCGTAATGGTGGATTGCATCCGGTAACACGTACTATGCAACGCATAGAACAATTATTTGCCAATCTTGGATTTGATATTGCACAGGGCCCCGAGATTGAAGATGACTATCATAATTTTGAAGCATTGAATATTCCGTCGCATCATCCGGCACGTGCCATGCACGATACTTTTTATTTTGATGCCAAGACCTTATTACGTACCCATACATCACCGGTTCAGGTGCGTGAAATGGAAACCACAAAACCACCTTTGCGTTTGATTGCGCCGGGTCGTGTTTATCGTTGTGATTCTGATTTAACTCATACGCCGATGTTTCATCAGGTGGAAGGTTTGATGGTTGATCGTGATGTGAGCTTCGCAGATTTAATGGGTACGCTGGATAGTTTCTTAAGACTGTTTTTCGAAAATGATAATTTACAGACCCGTTTCCGTCCGTCTTATTTCCCATTTACCGAACCTTCGTCTGAAGTGGATATTCAATGTGTGATGTGTGGCGGTGACGGTTGTCGTGTCTGTAGTCATACCGGCTGGCTGGAAGTTTTAGGCTGTGGCATGGTGCACCCTGAAGTATTTAAACACGCCGGTATCGATAATGAAAAATATACAGGTTACGCCTTTGGTATGGGTGTAGAGCGTCTCGCCATGTTGCGTTATGGCGTTAATGATTTACGTTTGTTCTTTGAAAACGATCTTCGTTTCCTGAAACAGTTTGCATAAGAGTCACTGATGAAAATTTCTGAAAAATGGTTACGTGAATGGGTTAATCCCGCGATTAATACCCAGCAGCTGGCAGATCAAATTACCATGGCCGGACTGGAAGTTGATTCGATTGAATCCGCTGCGGGCGATTTTAATGGTGTCGTTGTGGCTCAGGTTAAGTCGGTTGAAAAACATCCCGACGCGGACAAGTTAAAT
>Ga0224496_10001431_pt1 | contig 14907 bp, 17 predicted proteins | sample SF_Jul11_sed_USG_2_FD_168127 | JGI IMG/M metagenome (GOLD analysis project Ga0224496, IMG submission 168127) | Sediment microbial communities from San Francisco Bay, California, United States - SF_Jul11_sed_USGS_8_1 | ecosystem: Environmental > Aquatic > Marine > Sediment | place: USA...
TACGAATAAGTATGCCGAGGGCTACCCCAACCGGCGTTACTACGAAGGCTGTGGGGTTGTCGACGAGATGGAGGAACTTGCCAACGCTCGAATCCGCGATCTGTTCGGAGCCGAATACGTAAACGTACAAGCCCACTCCGGAGCACAAGCCAACATGGGCGTGTACTTCGGCCTCATCAATCTCGGTGACACCGTGATGGGTATGTCACTCGATCAGGGCGGACATCTCACTCATGGTTCGCATGTGAACTTCTCCGGGATGTATTACAACTTCGTGTCCTACGGTCTCGATCGAGAGACCGAACTCATCGACATGGATGAAGTGCGACGCATCGCCCTGGAAAGTCGCCCCAAGATTCTCCTGGCGGGTTACTCGGCGTACTCGCGTCACCTCGACTATGAAGCCTTCCGTTCGATCGCCGACGAAGTCGGGGCCATCTTCATGGTTGATGCCGCCCATTTCATCGGCCTGATCGCCGGCAAGGCCTATCCGAACCCGGTTCCGATCGCGGACATCGTGACTGGTACGACCCATAAGGCGTTTCGGGGTGCTCGCGGTGGTCTCATCATGGCCAAGGAACAGTACGGTAAGGCAATCGACAAGGGGGTGTTTCCAGGTGCCCAAGGCGGGTCCCTGTACAACCAGATTGCCGGGAAGGCCGTCGCCTTCCACGAAGCTGCCCAGCCCGAGTTTCAGGCCTATGCCGCCCAGGTTGTGGCGAATGCCAAGGCGATGGCAGCGACGTTCATGGACGACGGAGTGCGAGTCGTCTCGGGAGGGACCGACAACCACTTGATTCTGGCGGACTTGCGTTCCGTCGACGGGGAGCTGACCGGAAAACACGCCGCCACCATGCTCGACGACCTTGGCATCACGATGAATCGCAACTCGATCCCGTTCGATCCGCGTCCCCCCTTTGTGACGTCGGGTATCCGGATGGGTACCCCGGCCATCACCACCCAGGGGATGGAAGAAGCCGACTGCCGTGCGGTCGCCGGCCTGATCTCCCGGGCGGTTCATCACTATCAGGATGAGGACGTGCTGTCCGATGTCAAACACGAAGTTGCCGCCCTGGCGTCCAAGTTCACGCCGTATGAGACCGACTTTTCCGGTCATGTCTGAGTGATCAGTCTGAGCTGAATCCCCGGTTGCTTTCCAACACGGTCTTGACATGGAGGGCAGCACCGTCGGCATCGAGGACCCAACGACTCGGGAAGACGTCGGTGATGGTCCAGCCCACTCGGGGCAAGCGCCTGGCGACGATGGGCTTGGGCGCCATCTGGCAATGTAGTTGTAGAACTCCGCTGCCCCGGGCCTCATCAACCTGCCAGCCCAGGATCATCCACGCCAGACGGTGCCTAGAAGCCCCGTTGTCCGCCCGTGAATGGGCCAGAGATGCCCGACTGGAACTCGGCGACCGTCGGACCCCCCAGTCGGTTCAGGTATCGGTTTCCATAGACGTAGGTGACGATCAGCAAGGGCAGGATCGTCGGCCACGAGGTCAAGATTCTGGCGGCCGCCAGCGCTTCGGGGCGTTCGGCCAGATACAGATACCATTGCACGCCGGCACGTGCTGCGAAGTAGGCAGCCCATATGGCCGTGACGACGGTGTAGGCGGGACGAACATCTGGCCGCCAGTACCAGGCAAGCGGCCATTTGCGTTGCGCCCAACTGGACCAGGCGGCCAGTGGCCTCCTGGCGATGAGGCTCAAGATTGACGCCGCCGCCAACAGCGCCGTGCCGACAATCCCGGGGAGAAAGAAGCTTTCGGCTCGACCGGATCGCAGGGCGAGCACGGCCGCGAAACCTATGCCGAGGATGCCCCCGACCGCGTACGAGACCTTCTGGCCTTTCTTGACCCTCCAGAGCGCCACAAGGGCTCCAACGAAGATCGCCCCGACGACTGCGGGGACCAGGCCGACCAGCGCATTGACGGTGACGAACACTATCGGGGCCGGAAACGAGTCGCCGATGGTCCGCTCGCCAACGAAGAGACCTCTCAGGTCTTCGCGCAGATCAGTCCAAACGTGGTCTTGTGTCGTCACAATGAAGATACGGAGCGGCTAGCCAAATGGATCGACCGCCGGTTCAACTGAACGGGTCATCCGGACCCAGAGGGGGGTCGTGCGCCGTCGATCCAAGGGTCGGGGGAGGTGGCGGGGGAAGCATGGCCGGCGGTACATAGCTCTTCGCCCTGGTCAGAAGTGCCAACGATCCGAATCCCAGCCCAACAAAGATCCCGAGATACCACTCGCTGGCCGGTGAGGGTTCGGCGATGCTCCGGTAGCTGAACAGAGCAACGCTGCCCATCAACGCGAGCACGGTAAGTAGACCCGCCCCGCGGTAGATATTGATTGCCTTATGGAAGATCCCGATAAAAGCCAGAAACCCCAAGGCGAACCCGGCGCCAACCAGCGCCACGGTCAACCCCCCAACAAACCCGGTCATGCTATCTGGCGTGGTGTATGGTGCGTACCCATCAGACGGAAGCATACGGCCATCGTGAAGACTTACTGCCCGATCGTGCTGTCTGTGTCGCTTGCCCGGCCCCCCTACCCAACGCCGCAGGCGGCGGGAAGGGGGGCTCGTTCTCGTCTCCAAGCATGTAACCCACGGCTCGTTCTTCTCTCCGAGCATGCAACCCCAACCGGTTCTTTTCTCCGAGCATGCAACGCCCAACCGGATCCTCCCTCCGAGGTAACCCAAACCCCGGTTCGTCTCTAAGACCATGCCACCTCGTTTCGTGATGCGAATCTGTCCGTTGGTCTCTATCCAATGGATTCGAACGGCGCGATACTCGGATTAATGAGATGTCTGAGTGCGAACATCGGGCGCGGTCCCACCCCTAACAGGTGATTACCCACTCCCTCCCGAAAGCGCACCGACACCAGAACCCCCGGGTTTCCGGGGGTTCTGTGTGTGCTGAGCACTCATGGTTCCCCTACCGGGAATGGGGGGCTTCACCCCTAGGCAGCAGGGTCCGATTGGTCGATTCTTAGAGGAGATCGACCAAGGAGACATCATGACACCGACCACCCTCGACCAGCCGCCACCACTGCCCGGCCAACGCATCGAACCCAAAGACGACCTGTGGGATTCGGTCCTCACGGGCAAGAACCTGTTCCGGGTCGGGCTGGCGCTGGTGCTGCTCGGGTTGGTTTTCATGTTCCGCTACGCCGTGGAGGCCGGCTGGATCACCGCAGTCGCCAGAGTCGGGCTGGGGGCCGCCGCCAGTATCGCGATGCTGGGTCTCGGAGTTCGGTTGGTCTCGATTCGGAAGGGCTTCGGAGTGTTACTGGCCGGTGGCGGTGTCGCCGGGCTGTACATGACGGTGTACGCGGCACTCCACTGGTACGGCCTAACCTCGCCATCTGCAGCCTTCATCCAACTCGTGGCGGTTTCGGTGCTTGGGGTCGGTTTGGCGCTTCGGTGGGAGGCTGAGCCGCTCGCCGTGGTGAGCTTGACGGGTGCGCTGGTGGCGCCGCTGGTGGTGCCGGGGCGGATGTTGGAGGGCTCAGGCGACTCGTTCTATTTCCTGGCGGTGCTTGGGGCGGCCGTATCGATTCTGCTGGTTCGTCAATGGATCATTCTGTTCGGATCGACGTTTGTTTTGGCTTCGGCCGTCGTGTTCGGTGAGGTGATTCGGGTCGAGTTGGGATTCCCGGGCGCAGCGATGCTCGAAGTCGACATCATGCTGGTTGGGTTGGTCGCAGCATTCTTGGTTGCGCCGATGGTGGCTCGTCAGCTCGGCTCGGCCACGGACGCGCTTTTGGGGTGGGGAGCGAGCGCGGTCGGTCCGGTCGTGTATCTCATCGCCGCAATTGCTCATGGGGGCGACAACCAGGCGCTCGCCCTTGCCGCTTTTACTCTCGGTGGCTTGCACGCGCTGGCCGGGTCCGTGTTTCGCGGCGATGAGTCGCTGGCAATCACGCACGGGTTGGTGGCGGCGGGACTCGTGACCGCCGGCGCGACGGTGCTTTTGGATGGTCCCGTTGCCGTACTGGTTGTTGCGCTGGTGGGAGCCGCAATCACGCTGATCGGGTTCGGGGGCTCGCTCACTCCGTTGCGCTGGGTCGGTGGATCGACCCTGGCGCTGGCGGGTTTCTTGAGTATCGCCACCATGGTTGACCCTGGGGGAATCGGCGACACGCTGGCCCGCCTGGCCGTGATCGGAGTAGTCGGGCTCGTGGCGGTGGCGCTTGATCGGATCACCGAAGCGGGCGCCACCGTTGCCCGGAACCTGGCCGTTGCCTATGTCTATCTGGGTAGCTTCCTCGTGGGGCTTGGCGACCTGGCCTCATATAGCCAGGCCCTGGTTACGGCAGTATGGAGTGTCGGGGCAGTTGGCTTGATCGTCTTTGGAAGCCTGGCCGATCGCAAGACCGTAACCCGGCTTGGAATTGGCACGATGGCGGCGATTCTCGTCAAGGTGTTCCTCATTGACCTGGCCACCGTCGAGACGCTCTGGAAGATGGCGCTGTTCCTGGCCCTCGGCGTCGTCTTGCTGATGGTCGGCTATTGGATTTCGAACGAAGAGTGATCCAAACCAAGTCGATCTCGGGAGCGGACTCACGCCGGGTTCGCTCCCACTACGTTAAGGCGCAATAATCCGCGCACATTCGCCGGTCCGCCGGTAGGGGACTTGTGCCCTAATAGGTTTTGTGAAATAATCACTTTGTGAAATAATTCACAAAGTGACGCGCAACGGAGGAGAAGACGTTGGAAAAGCGGTCAGTGACCAGCGAGGTGGCTGGGGCAGCGGACGAAGGATGGGGCACCAGTGCCCTGATCGGTTCGGTGCTCAGCGGGCTTCTCATCGGTTACCTCCTCGACCGCTGGCTCGGTACCGATCCCTGGCTCACCATCGCCTTCGTTATTCTCGGCTCCTATTCCGGATTCCGCGGTATGTGGCAATATGCCAACATCGTCGGTGAGCGCCAAGAGGAGGAGCGGCGGCGTGCCAGAGACTGAAGTTCCCGATCGGGCCGTTCCCGGTAGAAACGTCGAGGCGGTCATCGCCAAACACACCGTCCAGCGGGCGGTATTTGTGGCCCCGATTCTGATCGCCGGGTTCTGGGCGTTGCGAGGCGCGGACGGTGCCATCGCCTCTGCAGTCGGCAGTCTTGTGGTTGTCGTCATGTTTCTGGTGAGCGGCACGATGATGTCGATTTCGGCGCGGCTGGGGTTGTCTGCCTATTATGCGGCGGCTCTGTTCGGTTTCTTCGTTCGGTTGGCGCTGCTGACCGGTTCGATGCTTTTGATAGCGAAGTTCACGGATCTAGACAGAATGGCATTTGGAATCACGGCGGTTTTGGCATATCTCATACTCCTGAGCTGGGAGACGGTGGCCATCTCGCGTGGAGCGGAAAGGGAACTTGAGTGGATCAACTGATCCTGGCAGCTGAGGAATGTGACATCGCCAATGAGGTGGTTTGCGTTCCTGCCAACGTTTTGGACCTCTTCGAATTCAACTCCGTGCCGGTGTTCATCGGCCTCGGCGCCGTCGCTGTCGTGCTGCTCATGTACTTTGCGCTCCGCAAACCCAAGTTGGTTCCCGGCAAGTTCCAGGCCGCCGTCGAGAGTCTGATGAGCATCGTGACAGACAACATCGCTCGTGATGTCATCGGACCCAAGGGCGTGAAGTACATTCCTTACCTGCTGTCCCTGTTCTTTTTCATCTGGGCCGGAAACCTCATGGAACTGATCCCGGGCATCAACTTCCCGTACACATCCCGGATGGCCATTCCGCTAACCCTCGCCGTGATTACGTGGATCATTTTTGTTGTCGAGGGAATCCGCAAGCAGGGTCTCCACTTCTTTACCGATTTGATCTGGCCGTCGAGCGTGCCGGTCGCGTTGCGCCCTCTGGTAGGTCTCATCGAGTTTGTCTCGACGATCGTCGTGCGTCCGTTCTCGCTCACTGTTCGGCTTTTCGCCAACCTGGTGGCCGGTCACGTGATGCTCGCCTTGTTGCTCGGATCGGCCGGGTTCTTCCTGCTGGGCGTCATCGGCGGCGATATCAGCATCCTGCGAGGCTCGATCGGCGCCGCCTGGTTCGTGGTCGGCGTGGCGATCTTCCTGTTCGAGTTGCTCGTCGGTTTCCTGCAGGCCTACATCTTCACCCTTCTCACCGCTGTCTATATCGATTCGTCAATCAACCCTCAACACTGATCAGGTTTTAGGTACTGACCGGTAACGGTCACATAGAAAGGAAGAAACGGAATGGAACTACTCGCATTGGCTCAGGAAGCTACGGCGACCGGCCTCACCGGCGATATCAGTGGAGCGCTTGCCGTCATCGGCTACGGTCTCGCTGCCATCGGTCCGGGTGTTGGCATCGGGATTCTCGCCGGTAACGCCGTTCAAGCCATGGCCCGTCAGCCAGAGGCTGCCGGCATGGTCCGGACAACGATGTTCTTGGGTATCGCCTTCACCGAGGCGTTGGCCCTCATCGGCTTCGTCCTGTTCTTCCTGGCTTAATCCGCATGAACGCCGACGTATTGATCCTCGCTGCCGAAGAGGCCGGAGGAGAGGGCATCGACCTTCTCATCCCGACGATCCCCGAGCTCGTGGGTGGCATCCTTGCGTTTGCCGTCGTCTTTGTCGTCATGTGGAAGTTCGCCTGGCCGCAGTTGCAGGAGCTGCTCGAAAACCGCCAGAAGGCGATTGCCGGGCAGATCCAGGAAGCCGAAGCCATCAAGGCCGAGGCGCAGAGCCTGCTTGATGACTATCGCCAGCAGGTTGCCGGTGCCAAGTCGGAAGCCAATCAGATCGTCGAAGCGGCCCGTACTCAGGCAGACACGGTCAAGGCCGACCTGATCGCCAAGGCGCAGACCGAAGCCGAGAGCATTGTCGGCAAGGCGCGTGAAGACGCCTCCAGCGAGAAGTCCCGAGCGATGACCGAGGCCCGACAAGAAGTCGCCAATCTTTCGATCGACCTGGCCGAAAAGGTGGTTGGTAACAGCCTCGATCGGGCTGCTCAGCAGAGCCTGGTCGATAGCTATCTCGCCAATCTGGAAGGGGCTTAACCGCCCATGTCGAGCGACGATCGCATTTCCAGCTACGCCGAGGGCATCTTTTCGATTGCCAAAGCCGAGGGTGAACTGGACCGGGTCCGGGCCGAACTGCTCGAGATCGCTCGCGCTTTTCAAAGCTCGAACGAGCTGCGGGATGCGCTGAGCAATCCGCAGCTTCCCACCGACCGTAAGGATGCCATCGTGGCTGACCTGCTTGGGTCACGGGCGACGGATGTGACCCGGAACGTTGTATCTCTTATCGTGGGCATGGGGATGGCTAACTCCATTCCGGCCATCGCCGATGCCCTGGCTGCAACCGCGGCCGCCTCTTCCAATCGAGAGGTCGCAGAGATCCGGACCGCGATTGAACTCGACGCCGAAACCGTCAGCCGCCTGATCAGTGCGCTCGAACGAAAAACCGGCAAGTCCCTTGAACCAAAGGTTGTGGTCGATCCGACCGTCCTCGGCGGCATCGTCGCTCAGGTCGGCGACACCGTGATCGACGGTTCGGTAAAGAAGCGGCTCACCAGCCTCCGCCAAGCTCTCAAGGCATAGGAACCAGGAGTAACGATGTCAGAGATGACCATCAATCCCGAAGACATCACGTCGGCCCTAAAAGCGAACCTGGCTGACTGGTCGCCTTCGATTCAGACAGAGACGATTGGCTACGTGACGGCGATTGCCGACGGCGTAGCTCGCGTCAAGGGCCTCCCCGCCACCATGGCATCAGAACTTCTTGAGTTCCCTGGTGGGCTGCTCGGCGTGGCGCTGCAGATCGACGAAGCCGACCTCGGTGTCGTGCTGATGGGCGAGTACAGCCACATCGAAGAGGGTTCCCCGGTCAAGCAGACTGGAGACATTCTCTCCATTCCCGTAGGTGATGCCATGTTGGGTCGCGTTGTCGACCCGCTGGGTGCTCCGATCGACGGAAAAGGCCCCATTGCCACAACCGAGCGCCGTATGCTCGAGACGCAGGCACCTTCTGTGGTGCAGCGTCAGCCGGTAAACGAGCCCCTCCAAACCGGTATCAAGGCCATTGACGGCATGATTCCTGTCGGTCGCGGTCAGCGTGAGTTAATCATTGGTGATCGCCAGACCGGCAAGACCGCAGTCGCGGTTGACGCCATCATCAATCAGAAAGGCCAGGACGTAAAGTGCATTTACGTCGCGATTGGTCAAAAGGCTTCAACAGTTGCCGAGGTGGTTGCCTCCCTGGAGCGGAACGGCGCCATGGAGTACACGGTCGTTGTGTCGGCCACCGCCTCGGACCCGGCCGCATTGCAGATGTACGCACCATACGCCGGCTCGGCGATCGGCCAGCACTGGATGTACAACGGGCAGCACGCCCTTATCGTCTTTGATGACCTTTCCAAACAGGCCGTTGCCTACCGTGAGATTTCGCTGCTTCTGCGTCGCCCGCCCGGCCGGGAAGCCTATCCGGGTGACGTCTTTTACTTGCACAGCCGCCTTCTGGAGCGCTGCGCCAAGCTATCGGACGAACTCGGCGGTGGCTCGATGACCGGCCTGCCGATCATCGAAACCAAAGCCGGCGACGTGTCGGCGTTCATTCCCACGAACGTGATTTCGATTACCGATGGACAGATCTTCCTTGAGACGGATCTGTTCTTCTCAGGTATCCGACCAGCCATCAATGCCGGAATTTCGGTGTCCCGAGTTGGTGGCGCCGCACAGATCTCCGCCATGAAAAAGGTGGCAGGTTCGTTGCGTTTGAACCTCGCCCAGTTCCGTGAATTGGAAGCCTTCGCCGAGTTCGGTTCTGAACTCGACGACGCCTCGCTGGCGCAGCTCGAACGAGGGCGCCGGGTTGTTGAAACGCTCAAGCAGCCGCAGTTCTCTCCGCTTCCGGTCGAGGAGCAGGTGCTGGAGATCTATGCAGTGACCAACGGCCTATTCGACGATATTCCGGTCGAACAGGTCGTCAAGGCCAACGCCGGGCTCCGGGCCTTCGTGAAGACCCGAAACCCTGAGTTGCTCGACACCATCCGCCAAACGGGGAAGCTGCCTGAGGCAGATGCCATGGACGCCGCCATCAACGCCTTCAAAGAAACCCGCGGGGAGTAGACAAGTGGCTAGCGCTGAACTTCGTGATACTCGACGGCGGATCAAGTCCGTCCAGTCGACCATGAAGATCACGCGCGCCATGGAGCTGATCTCGGCTTCACGCATCCCCAAGGCGACTGCTCGGGTAAATCAGTCAAAGCCGTATGCGACCAAGCTCGTCGAAGTTATCCGCAATGTCAGCGGTGCTTCCGGGGGAGCCTCACACATGCTGCTCGAACGACGGACGGTCGAAACGGTTGGCATTCTTGTGATTGCGTCTGATCGCGGACTAGCCGGGGCTTATGCGTCGACCGTGATTCGTATCGCCGAGCGGCAAGCGCTTGAGTACCTGGAACAAGGCAAGAACGTGCGATTCTTTGCGGTCGGCAAGAAGGCACAGTCGTACTTCGAGTATCGCAAGTACAAGGTCGATCGTGCCTTTCTCGGAGTCACCGATGCCCCCGGGTACGGTGACGCGCGAGCCATCGCCAATGCGGTGATGGATGCCTACGCCAGCGGCACGATTGATTCGCTCGATGCCGTGTTTACCCGGTTCAAGTCGGCCGGCTCTCAGGAGCCTTTGCTGTCGGCCTTACTGCCGATCGCCCAGATCGGGGCGGACTCCGACGCCGAGCCATCGGCCGCGGTTGACTACTCCTACGAGCCTTCGCCTGGGGAGATCCTCGACCGTTTGTTACCCCGTTACGTCGAGGCGACGATCTTTTCGATGTTGCTGGAGGCTTCGGCTTCGGAGCATTCGGCTCGTCGGCGAGCCATGAAGGCGGCGACGGACAACGCCGAGGATCTGATCAGGGCGCTGACCCAGCGTGCCAACCGGGCCCGGCAAGCAGAGATTACAACAGAGATTTCCGAAATTGTTGGCGGCGCTGAAGCGCTCAGCCAGGCATGAAAAAGCAGGAGGAGTAGGCAGCGTGGCAGAAGTAAAGAGCGTCGGCCGTATTATCAAAGTAGCTGGACCGGTCGTGGACGTAGAGTTCCCGCCCGATGGTCTGCCTGAGATCCTTTTCGCGTTGGAAGTTGAACTTACCCTCGCAGGTGAGACCAAGACGATCATCGCCGAGACCGCCGCTCACCTTGGTGGTGGGCGGGTCCGGGCCATCGCTATGTCCGGGACCGACGGACTGGTTCGAGGCGCCGAAGTTCGTAACACCGGTGGTCCGATTACGGTGCCGGTCGGCGACCAAACGCTCGGCCATATTTTTAATCTGTGGGGGGAATCACTCGATGCTCCCGAACTCGAATTCTCGGGTGAACGCTGGCCCATCCATCGTCAGCCGCCCGTGTTCGAGGACGTCGTCCCGCAGACGAAGGTGTTTGAAACCGGTATCAAGGTCATTGACCTACTCTCGCCATACCTTGAGGGTGGCAAAATCGGGTTGTTCGGTGGTGCCGGCGTGGGCAAGACGGTTCTCATTCAGGAGATGATCAACCGGGTTGCCACCCATCACGGCGGTGTGTCGGTGTTTGCCGGGGTAGGTGAGCGGACCCGTGAGGGCAACGACCTCTTCCTGGAGATGCAGGAGTCCGGTGTTATCGAAAAGGCTGCTCTGGTCTTCGGCCAGATGGATGAGCCACCTGGGGTGCGACTCCGGGTGGCATTGTCGGCTCTGACGATGGCTGAGTACTTCCGCGATGTTCAGAACCAGGACGTGTTGCTCTTCATCGACAATATTTTCCGATTCACCCAGGCGGGTTCCGAGGTCTCGACGCTGCTCGGGCGGATGCCATCAGCGGTCGGTTACCAGCCGACGCTGGCGGGTGAGATGGGCTTCCTCCAGGAGCGGATTACGTCACTCAAGGGGAAGTCGATTACGTCGCTTCAGGCGATTTACGTGCCTGCAGACGACATCACCGATCCGGCGCCGCACACCGCATTCGCCCACCTTGACGCCACCACGGTGCTGTCCCGGCCGTTATCGGCCCAGGGTATTTACCCGGCTGTCGACCCGCTTGACTCCACATCTCGGGCGCTCGACCCGCAGGTGGTCGGAGAAGAGCACTTTAACCTGGCAGCCCAAGTGCAGCAGGTACTTCAGCGCTATAAGGATCTCCAGGACATCATCGCCATTCTCGGTATTGATGAGCTCTCCGAAGAAGACAAGCTGATCGTCGGCCGAGCCCGCCGTATCACCCGATTCCTCGCTCAGCCGATGTTTGTCGCCAAGGCGTTCACCGGCCAAGAAGGCATCTACACCTCATTGGAGGAGTCGATGGAATCCTTCAAACTCATCCTTTCTGGCGAGATGGACAAGTACCCGGAGCAGGCTTTCTACATGGTCGGCGGCGCCGACGATGTATTGGCCAAGGCGCGGGACATGGAGAAGGTCGGAGCCTAAGTTGGCCGCCAGCTTCCGCGTTGATGTCGTTTCCCCAGAGGCCACCCTGTGGTCGGGAGACGCGACGTTTATCGTGGCCAGGACCCCGGACGGCGAGATCGGGATCATGGCCGGCCATGAACCGACCATGGGAGCGCTCGTCACGGCCGCCGTGCATGTCGAAGGCGTCGATGGGAAAAAGACCACGATCGCCGTTCATGGCGGTTTTATCCAGGTGCTCGACAATCAGGTCACGCTGCTCACCGATCGGGCTGAGATCGTCGAAGGCGATGCCGACGCAGCTCGTCAGGCTGCCGCAGCGTTAGCCGCCGCTGAAGCCGAGGCTTAGGCCCGGGCATCGGCCGGGGCCTAGAAATCACTCTGGCTGAGGGATTCTTGGTCCGATGTATCGGTATGCCTTTGAGATCGCTCGCGCTTGTCATGATCCTGGCGTCGTGCTCAGGGGCGGGAGCCACCACGACCCAGCCGTCGGTCGTCGCCATCGAGTCGCCGACGATTCCTTCAGCAGCTCCAACGACTTCTTCGGCTCCGACTGATCGCACCACCACCCCGGTCGCGATCGTCGATGAGCCGGATCTCCTGGCAGACAATGCCTTGGTCTTTGTTGCGACGCTTGAAGAAGCCTTCGCCGGGACCTCGTTCGAGGGGGCTGTCTTGGAATCCCCGGAATTGTTCATAGCCACCGCCGAAGTGATCTGCGTTCGCCTCGACAATGGTGACGAGATCGACCAGATATTGTTGGATTACATAGACGGGTTAAGTAACGCTGACGGTGCTGACAACACTGTTAGTGAGAATGAAGCGGCTGCGGTCGCAGGCGGAGTGCTGGGAGCATCTCTCGAATTGTTTTGCCCCGAGCACCGGCAACTAATCGAGGACTAGCGATGCAGCGAATCTTGAGACGGGTGGGTGTACTGGGACTGAGCGCGTCGCTCATCCTCCTGCCCTCTGTAGCGGTCGCAGACGATTATCCAAGTTTGGTCGGTCTGGCGAAGGCAGCCGCCGTCCGATCGGCGCAGATCGCCAATGAGACCGCTCTGGCCGCCCAGTCTGGAGAAGGCAAGCAGTCCGGGTTGGAGAAAGCCGCTCAGGCCGTCAAAGCCGCCGAGGACCGGGGCAACGGCAACGGCCGGGCCTTGGGACGCGGGAATGCAGCCAAGGTGCTGGCAGCCCTGGCGGCGGGCGAATCACCTTCGGGGATTGGCAAGGAGCACGGCAAGGCTGTTTCGGCCGCCGCTCGCGGTCTCAGCAAGGTCGCCGGCGAAAAGAGTAACAACGGAAACGGATGGGGTAGGGGCGGCAACCCGAACAAGGGCGCCGCCGAAGACGACAGCTAGCGCCCAGGCCGGTTTATACCTCAGGTCGGGCCAGGGTCAGATGTGTAGCGAATTGCTCAACCTGGTCCGGTAAACCTGATCGGATGGCCCCGGTGATCAGTGGGAACATCATCCCCGACAACAGCCCCCTCGTCTGCAGATCGAGGCCGACCGTCACTCGGACCCCGCCGGCGTTCGGCGCGAGCGAGGCTTTGATGTGTCCGGCGATCTCCGAGGTGGAGATATAGACCACCATGTCGGTCGGCCGTGATGAAAGCCGCACCTCGCCCTTTCCCGCGTAATCCTTGCCGGCCACGACCGCGGTGAACAGGTAGCCGGTAAGGTTGCCAGCCTCGTCGAACTGCGGGTTCGTTACCTCGCTGATCCCGGCGATCGTTGCCCATGTAGCGGGATCCTGCAGGCCGGCCCAGGCTGCATCGAGACTCGACGCGGCGGAGGTAGCGGTGTGCGAGAACTGGGCTGAGGCCATGGCTGGGAAGCGTAGCGGGATGTCAGAGATCCCGGACGATCTCCTTGAGAAGCTCAAGCGTGGCCGGTTCGCAATGTTCCCATGTGGCGTTGGTGGTCACAACAACGCCCATGCCGATGTCGTGCAGAATGATGGCCGCGGCAAAGAACGTGTCGGCCGATCCGGTGTGCCCGCTGATGTTGTGTCCGGCAAACTGTTGGCGACCCCAGCCATAGCCATTTTCGTGAACGGTGCGTATGACCCGGGGTATCAACGTGCCTGAGCCTGAAGAAAGGGCTTCGAGGTTGGCGTGCTGCCAGCGCAAGAAGCTCATGAACGACATGTGGATGTCGCCGGCGGGGGCGATCCAGGGTTCAAGCTGGTACGGGCCATCGGGGGCGTGAGGAACGAGTTGTCCGTCGACGAGTTGGTGGCCCCACGGATTGGCTGCCCGCCACGATGCCGGCCAACCGAAACCGGCGGCCAGGTCGAGTCGCTCGAAGATCCGGCGTCGGACGGCCTCTTCCCAGCTCGATTGGGTGAGGAGATCAATCACGGTGCCGACTACAGCGTATCCGGCGTTTGAGTACCGGGTCTGGCTACCTGGTTCGGTGATGCCGTCGTGGGCAAGAACGAACTCGGTGAAAGCCCTCCGGTTCTCGACGGGGTCCTTGGGCAAGTCAGGCATACCCACCAACTCACGCTCCTCCTCAAACGGCGGTAAACCAGCCGTGTGATCGAGCAGCTGTCCGATCGACGCAGTAGTGGGCAGATCGCAAACGTTACTGAGCGGCTCGTACCAGTTGATGAGACCCTCTTCAACGAGTTCGGCCGCGACCGTGGCGGTGATGGCCTTGGCGCAGGATCCGAGGTGGAAGTGATCGCCGCTGCGGATCGGGGTGGGGTCGATCAGTGACCGGACCCCCGAGGTAGCGAGGATCATCTCGCCAGTGAGCGTCACGATGCCAAGCGCCGCGCCGGGAGCGGCACCGCTTCGTACGAGCTCGTCGAGCAATCCCTGGTACTTGGATTCGGTTGCGAGCCTGACCATTCCATTGAGTGTATCGAAAGCGGTGGACAAGCCGGGTCAATGTTGGGTGCTGAGCACTAATGTGCCCACTTCATGGCCTTCAACAGTGTTCAGTACGCGATCCTCCTGATGGTCGTATTCGCGCTATACCGGGTCGTGAAGCGTCGGGAACAGAACCTCCTGCTCCTCGTCGCTTCTTACCTCTTCTACGGTTTCTGGGACTGGCGATTCTTGTCACTTCTGTGGATTTCAACCATTGTTGACTTCCTCGTCGGGAAACGGATGGGGCTCTCGGATGACCCCGTCGTACGAAAACGCCTCTTGATTACGTCGATGGGCGTCAATCTGGGCATCCTTGGCTTCTTCAAGTACTTCGGGTTCTTCGCCGAATCGGCCGCCGAGTTGCTTGGCGGCCTTGGCCTGGAAGCTGACTTCGCGACCCTGCGTATTGTGTTGCCAGTCGGCATCAGCTTTTACACATTCCAGACCATGTCCTACACGATCGACATCTATCGGCGAGAAATAGAGCCGACCGACAACCTGCTGGGTTTCGCGGTCTTCGTGGCGTTCTTCCCGCAACTCGTCGCTGGGCCGATCGAACGAGCCAAGCGCTTGCTGCCCCAGTTCCTCACCGACCGCCCAAAGGTGGCGGCCGGC
>Ga0224496_10001432_pt1 | contig 14906 bp, 13 predicted proteins | sample SF_Jul11_sed_USG_2_FD_168127 | JGI IMG/M metagenome (GOLD analysis project Ga0224496, IMG submission 168127) | Sediment microbial communities from San Francisco Bay, California, United States - SF_Jul11_sed_USGS_8_1 | ecosystem: Environmental > Aquatic > Marine > Sediment | place: USA...
TTTTATTCTCATTTAATTGATGGGAATGTTGATGGGAAATTCTTAATAGTTTCCCTGCAAACCTCATGAATACTAACTTAACGGCGGAGGCGGTGAGATTCGAACTCACGGTAGAGTCACCCCTACGGCAGTTTTCAAGACTGCTGCCTTAAACCACTCGGCCACACCTCCGGGAAACTTACAGCCGGGATAATACCTGTTAGAAATTGTTTTGACCAGTAAATTACGCGGCGCATTTAAAAAAACAACCCCTGCTTCCCTTTCCTGGCTATTTTACTACGCGTTGACTTATCAATCGGGCAGTTTATCTTCCAATACATCAATACGCTCATGCAATTTCCTAATTTCTTCATTAGCATGAACTTGCTCTGTTGCATCATATTGCACGCCGAGAAAATAGAGTAAATTTCCCTTGGAATCAAACAATGGGCTCATTAACAAGTGATTATAGAATAGCTCGCCATTTTTTTTGTAGTTTCTGATAGTCACTTCAACTGATTCTTTGTTTTTAATTGCTTGCCGTAATTTCTGCACGCCTTCTTGATCATGATCTGTCCCTTGCAAAAAACGGCAATTTTTTCCTAGTGTGTCTTCCTGCGTATATCCCGTTATCTTTTCAAATGCCTTATTTGCATAGACCAGCGGCATATCTTCTTGATCGGGATCAGCCAATGTCACACCATTAATGCACGAATCAAGGATTTTTGATAATACTTGCGGAATCAATCCAGGGTCTTTTTCAACGATAAAGTCCATTTTTTTCTCCAAATTTAAATTTAAAAGTAGCCAGCAAAATTTATAGGTTAGGTCGTTAGAGTTGGCCGTTGATCATTAAGAACTCGGGTTCTCTGCCTCGATTAATTTCTTGATATTATGTACCGTTCGCTCCGTGCCGTCCTGAATAGCAATCCGAACAAGCTTTTCAAATGGTTTAATATGCAACTCAAGATCAAGTAATTCAAAAATAAACGTAATACGACAAGCTGTTTCATTAACAGGCTCAATAGCATAGTCACATCGATAAGGGTTCGAGACACCTTCAAAACAGATGCGCGAACCCGATTCGAAAACATTAACCTTAAACGTTGATTCTGAACGATTACCCTGGTCGATGCGCACTTGCCGGCATAAAGTCCCTTGCTTTACCGGGCCATCGGTCAATTTCTCTAATTCACGCACTTCTGGTGACCATCTGGGATAGTTTTCAAGTAAGTTGTTGCCGATAAATTCAAATAACTTTTCATTCGGACTATTAATCAATGCGTTGGCTTTACCAACGACAGGGGTTTCTTTGAGTAAACCAAACATAAAATATCTCCCGCCTAAAATAAAATTGCTAAATGATGTAAGTATCTATTCCCATTAATAGCAAATCGTACTGTGCTTCGACTAATTCTTTTATAACCAATGCAGGGAGTCCAGTCACCACGTTGCCTTCCGCAACTAACCAACCGACGGCATCAGCGGAACCCAGACTAACAACGTAACCGATATCCCGATGTAAATAGGGCTCCAGTATCTTTAGTCTACTTGAATGACGCAAGATATTCCGCGCCACCAACTTTCCTTTACGCACTGCCGACTGCGCCGTTAATGCATTTGAACCAAAAGCGTTAAAATAAGCGCAGTCACCTGCAACAAATATATGATTTAACGGTTTATGATCAACCAAAACCTGCCCAAAAGCATTAGCAGCAAGTAAATTCTCCTGTTTTTTGCCAAGAAACAATATTGACACGTTTGAAGACAAATCGAATTGTTGGCCGGTTTGCTTTTCTTTTAGTAGAATTTTCCCACCCTGTTGTCCAAGATAATAGGTGTTGGGATAAAAATCAATATTCGAATCCTGCATGCGTGATTGCACGTATGCATCAAATCCACCAGGAAATTGTGTAAGCACCTGCTCACCGGAATTGATTAAACGTAGTTTGCACCTGACTTTTTGCCTACATAAAAATTGCTGGATTTCGAAAAGGAATTGTATACCGGTTGCACCGCCACCTACGACTGAAATAGATTGCTCACCTTTATCATCTTCACTCAGATAGCTAGTTAACAAGTCTGACCCCGCAGCATTCATAAAATCCTGCAGATTTAGAACATTCTCTTGACTCTCAATTGTTTTTGACTCATCACCAGTTGCAATGACCAGGTAATCAAATGCCAGCACCTCTTCATCAATCACAAGATATTTATCAGCTTGCCATTGGCGCAAAGTGTCCTCACTTAACGTCAATGCAGTTCGTACGTGCCGACAACCAAAACTAGCCTCCAGATCAGCAAACGGTAACAACAAATCCGACAAAGGGTATCGGAAGGTCTCATGCAAATGCGTGACTTTGAGATGCCGCTCTTTCGGATCGATAATAGTGATATCAATATCTGGCGCATAACGCGTCAAGGCAGCTAATGCGGCAATACCCGCGTAACCACCACCAACGATCACAACTTTCAATCGTTTATTTGTTGGTATATAAAACGGCAAAAAAGCCACAGCTACTCCTTTGTAGATCCGAGAGACAATATGCTTTCATCAACAGTCCCACACCACGATTTCCCTAATTAAATACGAATAAACCATTAGCATGTAGCGTAACATAATTTTTTGCTAGCAATGTTGTGTCATTCTGGCTAAATCTAACATGGAATTTTCTCAAGCCGCCAGTTCTCAATCGCCCATTGCCAGAATGACGGAATATCACTGTTACTCAAATCTACAGGGGGCTCTTGACCCAGAAAACAAAGCGCAGCAATCAGCTGTGCGAGCGCATTTGATAAATCAATTGGCTTAGCCTGTGTTTGTTTGCTGAGTTTCTCACCTGCATGATTAGTTACCAGTGGTAAATGCATATACGTCGGCATTGGATAGCCCAGCAACTGCTGCAAATAGATCTGACGCGGCGTAGAATCTTGCAAATCAGCGCCACGGACAACATGCGTAATATTTTGCTCGGCGTCGTCAACAACAACCGCCAGTTGATACGCATAAACATTATCAGCCCGCTGCAGTACGAAATCCCCCACTTCATCACTAAGCCGCTGACAAATGGAACCGCCTAAGATATCTTGAAATAAAATCGGATCACGCTTGGTCTTAACCCGCCAGGCGCAGGGTCTCGCATGTGTAGCGCGATTATTCCGACAGGTACCTGGATAAATGGAACCACTCACTCCCATCATACCGGAATCAACAATTTTTTTTCGCGTACAAGTACAAGGATAAATCAAACCCAGCTTGTTAAGTGAAACGAGGGCTTCCTGATAAATTTCATTTCGTTGGCTTTGATAGACGACTTCACCATCCCATTCCATTCCAAGGCTGTCAAGCGTCGATAAAATCTCTTTTGATGCGCCGGGGACGACCCTTGGCGGATCCAAATCATCGATTCTAACCAGCCACTCGCCATGGTTAGATTTCGCGTCCAAATAGCTACCCACAGCCGCAACTAAAGAGCCCAAATGCAATGGTCCAGTTGGTGATGGAGCAAAACGGCCACGGTAAACCGCTAAAGTATTACCACAAAACATCATCTAGATTTATTTATTGGTTTTCTTTTCGACATGTCGCACGCTGTATTGTTTCGCAATAGACTATAATTTATAAAAAACTAACCAAAAATTAGTTTTAAACAATAAAGTCGTTTAGTAATTTCTTACAAAGGAAAATTTGTGCATATTCATATACTGGGCATTTGCGGTACCTTTATGGGTGGAATCGCCGCCATCGCACGTGAATCCGGGCATAAGGTAACTGGCTGTGATGAAAGCGTTTATCCTCCAATGAGTACTCAACTTGAGTCCCAAGGTATTGAATTAATCGAGGGATATTCGCCTGAGCAAATAAAACTGCAGCCAGATATCTTTGTCATTGGCAATGTTATTACCCGCGGCAATCCCTTAATGGAAGAAATACTTAATCGTAATCACCCTTATATTTCAGGCCCCCAATGGCTTTCTGAAAATATTCTTAGAAATAAATGGGTGCTAGCAGTTGCCGGCACTCATGGCAAAACAACGACCAGTTCGATGCTAGCCTGGATACTCGAATATGCAGGCTTAACACCGGGATTTTTAATCGGTGGCATACCCGAGAATTTTGGTGTATCAGCAAGAGTTGGAACGGTCACTTTACCCACTACCGACGATAAAAAGTCAGGTGCTAACAACCACGAAGTTTCACCATTCTTTGTTATTGAAGCAGATGAATATGATACCGCCTTCTTTGACAAGCGCTCTAAATTTGTCCATTACCACCCTAAAACAGTTATTTTAAATAATTTAGAGTTTGACCACGCGGATATTTTTCCTGATCTTGCCGCAATTGAACGCCAATTTCACCATTTGATCCGCATTGTTCCCAACAATGGTTTAATTGTCACCAATGATAAAGAAGAAAACTTAAGACGTGTCCTGGCAAAAGGATGTTGGACACCCATAGAAAAATTTGGAACAGTCAATGGCTGGCATGCCAAGATTGAACCCAATCAGAACATTGATATTTTTTATAAGGCGCAACTTGAGGGAACCCTGCAATGGGACTTACTGGGAGAACATAACCGCATGAATGCCCTTGCAGCGCTCATCGCCGCCCGTCATGCCGGCATACCCGTCAATACTGGCATTGATGCTTTAATGCAGTTTAAAAATGTCAAGCGCCGCATGGAAATACGCGGCATTGTAAATGATATTACGGTATATGATGATTTTGCCCATCATCCCACTTCCATTCAAATGACGCTAAATGGCTTGCGCAGTAAAATTGGCCATACCGCAAACATCATTGCAGTGCTGGAACCACGTTCTAACACGATGAAAATGGGCGTATGGAAGAATGATCTTGCCGGCAGCCTGACTGAAGCGGATCGCATTTACTGCTACATCAAGGATTCGGATTGGGATGTTGGCATGGCATTGAGTGAATTAGGCGACAAAGTTTGCTGTCAGGGTGACCTGTTACAATTAATCCTATCCATTACTCGCACAGCTAAACCAGGCGACCATATCCTCATTATGAGTAATGGCAGCTTTGGCGGTATCCATGAAAAATTACTGAATGATTTAAGCAGGTAACGATAAAAAATCGCAACGATTAAGATTGCCCCTATAATTCGTCAGCTCAAGGCACAAAAGGCGAGGTTACACGTGACAACAATCTTTTTATAAAACCGAAAAACCGGACTTTAGGAGTTTACAAAAGTTACAATAAATCTTGCAATTTACTCACGCTGTCTTAGTCACCTTCAAATTTACATAGCGAAAATACCTTGCACCCCAACTTTTCCAAACGGGCGTGACCACCCACATCAGGCAGATCAATGACGAAACAACACGCCACCACTTCTCCACCCATATCTTGAATCAGCCTGACCGCTGCTTCTGCAGTTCCACCAGTCGCAATCAGATCATCCACCAATAGCACACGATCGCCTGGCTGAATAGCGTCGACATGAATTTCGATACGATCCTTACCATATTCCAATTGGTAATCACGCCCGATCGTTTCGGCCGGCAGTTTATTTTGCTTACGAATTGGCACAAAACCAACGCCAAGCTGATAGGCCACAGGTGCGCCAATAATAAAACCACGTGATTCGATACCAGCCACTTTATCTATTTTGGTTTCATCATAGCGTTTGACAATTTCCTGAATGGTGCTTCGCAACCCAACTGGATCTTTAAGCAACGTCGTAATATCTCGAAACATAATTCCCTGATGGGGATAATGCGGAATAGTTCGTATCCGGGATTTTATCGGCATGAGTTTATATTTCCAGAAAATTCGGTAACGTCGGTTTGTAAATAAAAAACGGCTTCAGCCTTAAAGGCTGAAGCCGTTTCTATACAACTTCGATTAAATCACTAAAATAAATTAACTTAGTGATCCATTGCTGCTTTTGCGTCATAGCTTGCAGGTGCCTTAACTTGCTCCATGAGATTGTTATCCCATTCACCTTCGACGTTCATATGTAATGCAGCGCCAAGCAATACTGCCTCAATCAGGTTATGACTGAGATATACATACAATCCAGGTTGCTTGAATTCATATGCGGCTGCAACTGCAGCACCCGCTGGAACAAACCAGGTTTCTTGGCTTGTCAGCGGCGTGTCGCTGAATGAACCACCTACCCAGTACAAATCAGCATGGCCACCAATCAAGTGCGGATAGGAAGGACGGTTAGCTTGTGAGTGGACAAACAACACTTTCTCGCCCACGTTAGCTGATAATGCATTATCACCGGTAATTGCGCCAACTGAACCGTTGAATACCACATGGGTTGGGATCAAACCTTTAGCAGTGTCGAGCATGTCAGCCATACCTGCTGCTGGTTGAGCGTATTTTTTGAAGTTGCCTTTTTCATCCTGTGGCAAATAGAAGTCTTGCTCACCGATGTAGAAAGCCTTGTCATAAGTGTATGGCTTGCCGTCAGCATCTTTCAGGCCATCACGTGGCAATACCATAATTGCGCCACTCATGCCAGAAATAACGTGGAAAGGAATCATCGTTCCACCTGGCGCGCAGTGATAAACAAATACACCTGGCTTAACAGCCTTCCAGCGCAAAACAACTTCTTCACCTGGTTGAACCAATGTCAAACCCGCGCCACCCAATGCACCCGTTGCAGCATGGAAATCAACATTGTGCGCCAAAGTGCTTTCTTTTGGGTTCGCCAATGTCAACTCAACATAGTCACCTTCATGCACAACGATAAGTGGACCAGGCACGCTACCATTAAACGTTAATGCCCATACATTAGCACCTGGTGCAACCTCAATTTCCTTCTCAATGGTTTCCATCCGTATTTGCACAACTTTTGGGCCGCCTTTAGCAACCTGGTCATGCTTTGGGACAGCTGGTGGTGCTACTAATTCTTGCGTTACACGCGGTAATTTAGAAATGTCTGTCGCAGCTAATGCCTGCGAAGCACCAAAACATAATAGGCCCATACCTAGAACTGCCTGAACAGCTTTATTCATATTACCCTCCATAAATGTTAAACATTGCGCTAAAAAATTTTTATTTGAAAAAAAGCGCCGCCTCCCTCGTTATACCGCCTAGCGGAATAACATATGCCCAATTTCTAATGAGCTTGGGTAGAATGGCGACTATACCACTATCAAATCAATTCTGTCCATGCATCGCGGAGAATCTTTTGAAACGTTTAGAAGATTAATGCAATGATTTAGTTCCTGCAACCACGACAAGACGAGCGTTACCTTCATAACAAAAATAACAGTAACCGAGATTCTTTTGATTGTTATAGAACAGCTTAGCCCTGCAACAATCTTATCTCTGCTGCCGCAAGATTTTCCTGCGTGCCCCGCAATACGACCACATCACCCGCTTCCAGGCGCGTATCACTACTTGGCAATAACCCACGAATATTGTGCCGCCTAACCGCTGTCACCTCCACATCTAAGCTAGCCAAATCCAGCTCTCCAAGTGTTTTATTCACCGCTATGGCGCCTGGAACAATGATCACCGTGAGCAATCTTGGCGACAGCTTATCCTCACCTTCATCCATTTCATCGGTAGCACCATGAAAAAAACCGCGAAATAATTGATACCGTTGCTCACGCGTCTGACGAATACATCGTAAAATCCGGCCTGAAGAAACATTCAACAGTAACAACACATGAGATGCCAGCATCAGACTACCTTCCAGCGTTTCCGCCACAACTTCAGTTGCACCGGCATCCTTTAATATATCAATATCCGTATCATCACGCGTCCGAACCACAACAGATAACTCTGGACGTAATGCCTGAACGTGAGTGAGGATCTTTAATGCTGAAATGGTGTCTGTATAGCTTACCACCAATGCTTTCGCACGCATCACACCCGCCGCAATCAACACCTCACGCCGGGCTGCATCACCATAAACCACTGACTCTCCGGCACTTGCTGCCTCGTGAATACGCTGCGGGTCAAGATCCAGCGCAATGAATGAAATAGATTCTGTCTCCAGTAAACGTGAAATATTCTGTCCACTCCGCCCATAACCACAAACAATAACATGATCGTCTTCCGTCATAGTTTGAGAGGCTATCGCCGTAATTTGCTTGGCGCGATCCATCCATTCAGCTTTACTAAAACGTTGCGTCATCCGCTCACTGTGTTCAATGATAAACGGCGCGACAAACATCGATAACACCACTGCAGCCAGCACCGGCTGCAAAATTGCATTTTCAACCAACCCGGTTGCACCCGCCTGCGCCAGTAACACAAAACCAAATTCGCCACCCTGCGCCAAACTTAATCCAGTTCTCGCCGCCACACTGGAACTCGCACCAAAAAAACGTGACAATCCCGCAATCAAAAATACTTTCAGCACAATCATTGCAGTCAATATTAATATCACCCACAGGAAATTTTGCATCACAACTTGCATATCCAGCAACATCCCGATAGTGATAAAAAACAGTCCCAGCAAAATATCACGGAACGGTTTAATATCATCCTCCACCTGATACCGATACTCTGTTTCAGAAATCAACATGCCAGCAAGAAAAGCGCCCAATGCTAAGGAAAGACCAGCAAGATCGGTCAACCAGGCAAGCCCTAACGTTATCAGTAATACATTTAGCACAAATAATTCAGAAGATCGCTGTCTCGCAACCAGATGAAACCACGGGCGCATTAGCCGCTGCCCCAGAAACAAGATGAGCGCGAGCACCACCAATGCTTTAAATAAGGCAATGGCATACATCAAACTATAATTTGTCCCACTATCACCAGTACTCGCCAACGCCGGAATCATAATCAATAGCGGGACTACTGCCAGATCCTGGAAAAGCAATACACCAATAATCTGCCGCCCATGTGTTGAATTTAGTTCTAACCGTTCCGTCAACATTTTGCTAACGATAGCTGTAGAAGACATTGCGAGCGCGCCGCCTAGTGCCAGCCCAACGCGCCAATCTAGCGCCAATACCCATGACACGGCCATGACGAATAAAATTGTCAATAAAACCTGCGCCGCACCAAAACCAAATACAATACGCTTCATGGTGACCAGCTTAGGCAGGCTAAACTCAAGCCCAATACTAAACATCAGAAACACAACGCCAAATTCAGCCAAGTGGCGCGTTTCTTCATTGTCCGGTATCCATCCCAATGCATGCGGCCCAATGAATACACCAGCAAGCAGATATCCAAGCATTGGCGGCAGACGCAGCAAACGAAAAACCACCACCGCCAAGACAGCTATAGCGAGCAAAATAAGAACAAGTTCCAGCGCATTAGGCATTGATATTAAGGAAACCAAGAAATTAATTAAGTCACAACGACAAATAAGACAAACAAGAGTTCGGACTCAAGAAAATACTCCTTGAGATTTCTTCTGAACTGTTGAAAATTGATAAAGTGAGTAATCCGAATTGTCACAAAATTCACAGACACCACAAATGAAAAGATCCGCAATGCTATAATAGCATTGATTTTACATTTTACATCTCAATGCCAATTCCTCATCTTTCCACCACACTTCGCGGCCCCATTCTCGACCTGGAAAACCGAATCATTAGCGCCATGCCTACGATTGAGCACTGGCTCCGCAAGAAATGGCGGAATCATAGCGTTCCTTTTTACTGCTCGGTTGATCTACGTAACAGCGGCTTTAAACTGGCGCCCGTCGATACCAATTTATTTCCCGGTGGCTTCAATAATTTGAACTCGGATTTCATGCCATTATGCGTACAAGCGATGATGACCGCCGTTGAAAAAGTCTGCCCTGATACGCACAGCGTGCTACTCATTCCAGAAAATCACACGCGCAATACATTTTATTTGCAAAATGTAGCGACACTGCAAAATATTATGCGGCACGCTGGCATGCATGTCCGTATCGGTTCATTATTGCCCGAAATTAAAACCGCCACCGATTTTAATCTCCCGGATGGCAATATGCTTACCTTGGAACCAATCGAACGCAATGATAACCGCCTGGGCGTTAAAGGCTTTGACCCATGCACCGTATTGCTAAATAACGATTTATCAACGGGTATTCCTGAAATCCTGCAAAATCTTGACCAAGTTGTTATCCCACCGTTGCACGCGGGCTGGACAACCCGTAAAAAATCGAGGCATTTCTTAGCCTATGATAACGTTGCGCAAGAATTTTCTGATTTAATTGGCATTGACCCATGGCTTATCAACCCCCAATTTGCCTCTTGTGGAAAAATTAATTTTCAAGAAAAAAAAGGCGTGGACTGCGTGGCTAGCGCCGCCAACGAAATTCTCTCCAACATTCAAGAAAAATATACCCAATATGACGTTAAGGAAAAGCCATTCATTATTGTAAAAGCAGATGCCGGTACATATGGGATGGGCATTATGACCATAAAAGATGGCGCTGATATTTATTCACTTAATCGCAAACAGCGAAATAAAATGGCCAAAGTAAAAGAAGGTCTGCCAGTATCGGATGTTTTGGTACAAGAGGGCGTTTACACATTTGAGAGCATAAACCAGGCAGTGGCAGAACCTGTGGTCTATATGATTGATCACTATGTAGTGGGCGGATTTTACCGCGTGCATACTGGACGCGGAACTGACGAGAATCTCAATGCGCCAGGCATGCATTTTGTACCATTGGCTTTTGATACCACTTGCTTGCTCCCTAATCATACCGCACGCCCTGATTTCACCTCAAATCGTTTCTATGCTTATGGCGTGATAGCGCGCCTCGCGTTACTCGCGGCCGCGCAAGAACTAGAGCAAAGTGACCCCAAAAAATCTAAAAAACGTGACTAACCGTTAAAAATGAAGAAATTTTCTTTCCAATGTCTGATGTTACACTTCAAAACATAACTGTCCATTCCCAATGAAACTTGCCTTCATTCTCGATCCTTTGGAATCAATCAAAACTAGCAAAGATTCGAGTTTTGCCATGATGCGGGAAGCTGCTGCCCGCAATCATCAACTATTTGTCATGCAGCAAAAAGATCTAATGTGGAAACATGGCAAGATTGTTGGATTTGCTCGCAACCTAGCCTTAATTGAAAAAACGCATAAAGACGACGCCTGGTATCAAACAGGCGAAACAAAAGAAACACCGCTACAAGCGTTTGATGCCGTCCTAATGCGTAAGGACCCGCCATTTAACATGGAATATATCTACAGCACCTATCTATTGGAACTCGCTGAAAATCAGGGTGCCTATATTATCAATAACCCCCGGGCAGTCCGTGATTATAACGAGAAACTCAGTATTGCAAGATTTCCACAATTTATTGCGCCCACGCTGGTAACCAAGCAAGAATGTTTAATCCGGGAATTTCTTACCGAACATCGCGATATTGTGCTCAAGCCTCTGGATGGCATGGGCGGAGCCAGTGTTTTTCGCCTCCATCAGGCCGATCACAATGTGGGCGTTATTCTCGAAACATTGACTCATTATGGGACGCATACCGTAATGGCTCAACAGTATCTTCCTGAAATTTCCGAAGGGGATAAACGCATTATTATTATCGCTGGACAAGCTGTACCATACGCGCTTGCCCGCGTTCCCAAACCAGGTGAAACACGCGGCAATCTTGCGGCCGGTGGCACTGGTATCGTTCAACCACTGAGCAAGCGCGATCGTGAAATTGCAGAAACTTTGGGCACGATATTACGCGATGACGGATTAATGCTGGTAGGCTTGGATGTGATTGGTGATTTCCTCACCGAAATTAATGTTACCAGCCCGACCGGTATGCAGGAAATTACTAAGGAATCAGGTTTTAACGTAGCAGCAATGATGCTCGATGAAATCGAAAGAAATGTAAAACAATCGCTACCTCACTGAAGCTGCCAGCGCAGATAGCAACCACCATTCAGAATTTTCTGATTGACACGTACTCATCAGCTACGTCTCCCCTTCTTCATTGACCTATCTATACGTCAGAATATCCTAAGCTATGGTGCAATGAAAAAATAAAAGCGTCATTCAGCACATCGCAGTAACTGTTCAGATTACGCCTTTAATTTGTCATTTCAAGACGCGAATTGTGAGTTTCACATGACAGCAATCATTTTGTAACACCGAAATAGTGGATTATAGGGGTGCTGAATCAATTACCAATAAAATTGCTATTAATTCTCCCATTTATTTGCCGATAGTAACTAAATTCGTGATATTTCATTCATGTGACAATAAAGTCAAACTTTAAACATGAAATGCCCGAATCAAACAGATTACTTCAAAAAAACTGTGCAATTGGAAATTATATGCTGCGATTCTTTGGCAAATTCTGCAGCTAAAAGGAGATATATACCATGATGATGATGATATTAGTCCCATTCATCGCGTTTTCCATGGTAGCGGCCTTATGCTATACCGTGACCCACCGTCATAAAAAAACTAATCAACTAGACATAAAAAACAAACTATTTAATGTTATGCAAAAAGATAGATATGAGCAGGCAAAGACACCAATATCAATCAGCACCAGAAATCACCAAAACACAAAACCTAGGGCACACCTAGAATTGAATAATGGCTCACCAACCAACAAGCCATCTAATACATTTATTGATATTGACGAAACAGAAACCGCCACCCACAGTGAACATAAAAAACAAGCCAGTCAAATGACTGGAGAAACTTTAGACCCGCTGGTTGCCGATAATACTTATTCAACGGTTATATTTAACGACACTGAATTAGCGCTTATCCGTGCGGGCTACAAACACCGTTCAACGGGAAAACGCAAAATATCCAGGAGACATAAAAGCAACTACATCACAGCCAGGAATGGAAAGATTTATGATACGCGTAAAATAATCGACGTCATGCAAAAAAAGCTCACAAATGGCGCCAGCAAAAAAAGCTATGAAGATAACATGACGCTAAAATTGCAATTGCTTCAGGCGGGTATTAACGCCCTGATGGCACAAGATGAACTGCCAAAGAATTTTGTAATGCCCGATAACTGCACCGTACACCGTATTGTTAAAAATGTAACTTATGGCGAATTAAAACAGACTGCAAATACGAAAAATTCATCCATCGAATTAGAGGGCTCTGGTAACACGGAATACCTCAGTGTCAGCACCACAACCCAACGACCTAAAATAAAAGCATTAAAAATTAACTACAAAGTTAAAAACTCCACGCTACTCAAACATTAGCCACAAAGAAGGATAGAAAGGCAAGTGGAAAAATAACATCACTCACCCTCCTTATTTCTATTTGGCAGATTTAATGTAATGTAACAGCGGTTTCCTGCTCACAAATGAGATTATCACAATATTTCTCATGGATGCCATCAAGAAAACCCCATAGTGCATTACATGCCTTTTCAGTAGCAGCCAACACTTCAGCTTGCTTTTCTGGCGTATCCGCAAAACGTTCAATCAGCGCCCATTCAGCCTGAGAATGATAGACGTCAGCTTCCTGATGCACAGTAAAGAATTCGTAATCTTCCGGGTTTGTCATGCCATAAAATCTGGCCAGACCTTCAATTTTTACGGCGGCAATTTCTGGCACCTGAGATTCAAAAGCATGCAATGCAGCCAGGCCCGCATAGAATGGCTGATTCAAACAAATATCACGAAATGTCGAAACCAATTTTTCCGTATTAGGTAATGCAGTTGCATTCGCCAGGCTCTTATCGTTGGAACCCAACGCAAAAGCAAAAGCTTTCCATAGCGCAGGATGATTCTTCTCACCGTGCTCTTCGTCAATAAGATTTTTTAAAACTTCCTGACGTACACTGACGTCACCACTGTTGGTTTCAGAATGGATGTGCGGCGTATTGAAATGTACTGCACTTAAATAAGTCGGTTCAGCCAGCACATTGTGGAAATACTGCTCCGCATAATGCCTCAATTGATCCTTTGTCAATTTTCCTTCCGTCCAGGCAACATAAAAAGGATGCTTAAGCAAATGTTTTGCACCGATGATTGCATCGATTTGTTGTCTGAAAGAATTGCTGCTTGTTTTGGTTGTCATGGTTTCCCCCTATGGACAGAGATGGATAATAAAACCTGCGTATCATCGCTAATTAATATCACCAAGTCAAATTTTACTGAACACTGATTTCGTTTTCAGTATGTTAAAAAACATGCCTTGAAAAATGCTGAGCTCGTGTAAAAATTGTATCGGCAGGCAAAAGAAAACGAGCAGCGATGGTTTATATTTTTGTGTGTCTGACTTATAAATCGTCTCATTTAAAGCTGACACCGTTACTTTTTTGCCCTAATATAAACTGCCATTACGCTATAAAACTCGCACACAATTTATTTATTTTTTTCTTCGGTAGAGCAAACGGCAATCCAACTTTCATCGTTTTTTATAATTTGTGTAAATCCTTGGTCTTCCAGTTGTTTTTGTGACCATAGAGAGCGGTGATTTTCATAGGGGTTTGCTTCAACTTCCTGATGAATAAATGTTTTTGGCGTGCTAACCAATACATCTTTTTCAGCAATACGCTTCAATTGCGCAAGAAATTTAATACCATCTTCTACGTCAAAATGCTCCAGAATATCAATCGCGATAACAAGCGCATACTGGTTGTCCGGTAACGTTGGCAATATTTTTTGTGTATCATCCCAGTAGATATCGTTGTAGGCATAATCATGCACTGGGGTGCGATAGGTTTTAAATGCTTCAATGCCATCAATACGAACTTTCCAGTCACTTTTAGCGCTTTGAACTGCTTTTGCACCGTCAACGACAAAAAGATTAACATTTTCTAGATTAGTACGAGCGAGAAAACCATACTGCCCCATACCGACACCGACATCTAAAATAGATTGGGGTTGAAGTTGTTCTATAAAACCAACAATTGCAGAAATCTGAGTACTGTGACTAAACGGCATTTTTTTCCTTGGTGATCAATGTCAGTCAGACGAGTTTAAGAAAGGTGAGAAAAAAGGTCACTGTTCAGATTGCGCCTATAATCCGTCAGTTTAAGGCAAA
>Ga0224496_10001435_pt1 | contig 14903 bp, 12 predicted proteins | sample SF_Jul11_sed_USG_2_FD_168127 | JGI IMG/M metagenome (GOLD analysis project Ga0224496, IMG submission 168127) | Sediment microbial communities from San Francisco Bay, California, United States - SF_Jul11_sed_USGS_8_1 | ecosystem: Environmental > Aquatic > Marine > Sediment | place: USA...
TGAGCTGCTTATCAGTGGCGAAAACACATCCTGCCAAAGAAGCATCCGACTTTGCAACAGTATGACGAACAAGCACGACAAGCTTTAATGTCTGTCTGGAACGCCGCTAACCAAATTCGCTCCAAGCATCTAGATCTTAGATAAAGTTCATGTCGGCATGTTGTACAACACTCAGGTGCAATGATTTCATGATCAAACTGAGTCGACAAATAATGATCGCGGATCACAGCGCGAAAGGTGTCCTCCTCGCCGAAACAAGGGCCAGCACTGCTACTCTGAAAAGTGCAAGCAGCGTAGCAAGAGACCGATATTACCAAACCGAAACAACAAAATGTTCGAAAAAGAGAGAAATTTAAAAGCCACTCATTTGACCTGAGCAGTTGGTTGTCAATATTTCTCCGTCCTGCCTAAAAGGGAACAGCTGCTATAAAGCCAAACAATAATAAACCGGAATAATTACTGTTTGCTCAGTTCTTTTGAGGCCTGTCCCACTCATTTGCAAGTGCATCAGAAGCTTGATTCCATCTTTGTTGTGCTTGTTCTAACGCTATGTTTGCTTCTTCAGATTTTTTTCTGGCAGTTTCTGCTTCTTGCTCCGCTCTTTCTAAAGATTTTTTGACGCGTTGAAGCATTTTTTCAGCATCAGCCGCTTCCATGGCTACTATTTCGGCTTTATATTCCGCTTTCATCATTTGCTCATAAGCAAAGTTCGCGCGTTGTTGAAGATCCTGAATTCTATTTTCAGCAATTGCAGTGGGGGCAGCCACGATAGCGCTTAGAAAAAGAATGATAATAAATTGTATGCTTCTTATATATTTGGTTTTCATAGCAGATTTTTATAGCGATTGATTTCTTTCTTGAGTTAATTGGGAGCCTAAAATTATTCAATACCTTGCGCTTGGAGATAATCTTCGTAATTACCTTTGAAATCTGTAATTCCGTCTGGTTTCAATTCTAAAATCCGGTTAGCAAGTGAAGATACAAATTCTCGATCATGGGAAACAAAAATTAATGTACCGGTATATTTCTCCAGTGCACTATTAAGTGACTCAATTGATTCCATATCAAGGTGATTGGTCGGTTCATCCATTAGTAAAACATTGGGTTTTTGTAAAATAAGTTTACCAAAAAGCATGCGCCCTTGCTCCCCGCCAGAAATTACTTTAGCTGATTTTTTGACTTCGTCGCCGGAAAATAACAGCCTGCCAAGCGTACTACGCACAACCTGATCGTCATCATTTTCTTGCCGCCATTGCGCTATCCAGTCAGTCAGGGATAAATCTGTTTCAAATTCGGCCGCGTTGTCTTGTGCAAAATACCCAAAGCGTGCTTTCTCCGCCCATTTAACTGTGCCAGTGTCTAATTTCAGATCACCCGCAAGGCAGCGTAGCAATGTTGTTTTTCCAATACCGTTTGGACCGATTATAGCCACTTTCTCACCCGCTTCGATATCGATATTAAATTTTTCCAGTATTGGCTGGTCCAGCCCAGGGTAGTGTTTTACAATATTTTTGGCTGAAACCGCCAGACGATGCAGTTTCTCTTTGTCATCTACTTCAAAGCGGATGTAAGGATATTGACGGCTGGAGGGCTTAACATCTTCCAGTTTTATTTTTTCAATCTGTCGGGCCCGGCTGGTGGCTTGCCGGGCTTTGGATGCATTGGCAGAAAAACGGCTGACGAAGGATTGTAACTCGGCAATCTGGGCTTTCTTTTTGGCGTTATCCGCCAACATACGTTCTCGAGCCTGGGTGGATGCGGTCATATATTCATCATAATTACCAGGATAAATACGAATTTCGCCATAATCCAGATCGGCCATATGGGTGCAGACACTGTTCAAGAAGTGGCGGTCATGGGAAATAATGACAATAGTGCTTCTGCTGGTATTAATCACGCTTTCCAACCACCGTATTGTATTTATATCCAAATTATTGGTGGGCTCATCCAATAGTAAAATATCCGGATCAGAAAATAAGGCTTGTGCCAGTAATACGCGTAATTTGTAACCGGGTGCAACCGTGCCCATGGGACCCTGATGCTGAGATAAAGGGATGCCAACACCCAACAACAATTCGCTTGCGCGCGCTTCCGCGGAATAACCGTCTAATTCAGCAAAACGTGACTCCAATTCGGCGGCATGCATATACTCTGCTTCTGTGGCGTCTGGATTGGCATAAATTGTATCCCGTTCTTCTTTGACGTGCCATAGCTCTTCATGGCCCATCATAACTGTATCAATGACAAGATAATTTTCAAATGCGAATTGGTCCTGGCGAAGCTTCCCAACGCGCTCACCATTATCAAGATTAATATTGCCAGATGTGGGTTCAAGATCGTTGCCAAGAATCTTCATAAACGTAGATTTTCCGCAGCCATTAGCGCCAATCAGGCCGTAACGGTTGCCGTCGCCAAGTTTAACGGAGACGTTTTCAAACAAGGGCTTTGCCCCGAATTGCATGGTGATATTGGCAGTCGTGATCAAATTTTTCTTCCCGAGAAATATAATCTAAAAAAACTTTCTATTTTATATGGTTTTATAATAGGTAGCTAATTTAGGTGGTTCCGATGATTTAGTTGAGCGTGTGTTATTCTAAAAACCGTAATTAACCGTTCTAAATCACATGCAACGATATAAATACTCAGCGATACGTTATGCAACTGTGGATTTTAGGATTATGATAACTTTCTAGCCCATGTTTCTGGATGGTTAATCGGTGAGCATTTATAAGTGACTAATTGGGATTTCAAAGGATGAGCGTTATGAAATTGAGGTTAACCAGATTGATAAAAATAGTTGGTTCACTTGCTGCGGGCCTGTGGTTGGGTATCGTTGCCATGCCGGTCCAGGCAGCATGCAAAGGATGTCTGTGTCCAGGCGATCCCTGTGGGTTATGCCCGTTGCCTCCAATGGTGGGTGATCATGTAAAACCTAATGAATCAGATATATGCGCTCGAATTAGGGAAAGCGTTCCATCTATATCCGACCTGCCTGGAACAAATGAATATTTTGCTAGCTTGGATAAAGCAACAATGGTTTGCATAAGACAAGGCGGAGATGTAATCAGAAACTCACGTCGCAATGAAGAGTTTACCGCCAGGGTTTATTGTAAACCGCCAGCTGGAGTGAAATAGGGGGGTGTTAATTTAAGGCAGGTATACGCAGTGGTTTTATCTGATGTATTATTTTTCATCAGGAAGATTTTTACTGAATTGGCTTTTCGCTGATCTCAGTTCAAGATATCCTGTTTTCTTTGCGTAATAAGAACCCCGGCAAATCCGGGCTTCTTATTTTATTTCTGTTCGTTTTTATTCGGGTTTAATATTCGATGCCTGTTGACCTTTGGGGCCACTTGTTACATCGAAAGTGACGCGTTGCGCCTCGTGCAAAGATTTGAAGCCATCACTGTTGATCGCAGAGAAGTGTGCAAACAAATCTTCACCACCACCATCTGGAGTAATAAAGCCAAAACCTTTGGCGTCATTGAACCACTTTACAATACCTGCTGCCATGTTATTTCTTTCCTTAATAATAAATTACGCTTACGGAAATCCGCATGTGGCCATCGAATATCAAGGGAAAAAGGTCAACCATCGGTATTACATTCTACAACTTGAATCCAGAAGACTGACATATGATACATGTTATCTGAAGAAGTTCGAAATTTTATTTATCAATACTGCAGATATATGATTTTGAAAATCTATATATTTGCATCGTAACGAATCGCTTTTTTGTTTGTTACTTTTGTGGGAACCATAAAAAAGTACTGGAAAATTCCGTAAACATGCAACTACAAGCGATCATGATGGGTCTTTTATAACTGTTCGTTTATAAAATTTGTGCAGCTTGTGATGATGGGTGGTTTTTTGCTGATCATTCTACTTTTTAGCGTAATACATCGCATACAGCTTCTTGGTCACATTGTGATTAAACAAACGACTCAATCTAAAAACAATAACTAGTTTCAGAATTAATAGAATTCGTTTAATGAAATCTCGATTCCATTGGCGAGCAGAGCTCTGGATACCTTCGCCCAGCAATACCACACGACCGGTTTGCATCATGCGCAAGCTTAGTTCGATATCTTCCATCAGTGGATAGTCTGGGAAGCCTCCCCAGTTTCGCGCGGCCGTGGTTCTAAAAAATTGCCCTTGATCACCGAAACTGGCGCCGCCAAGTGTTGCGCGCGCATCATTGAGCATCTCAATGATTAGCAGACGGTGATTAGAAGTCCTGAAATGCTGTCCAACCGCACCGCCAACCACATCCGGGTTTTCTGTTAGGATGGTCATTACACGCTGACTGACATCACTTGCACATATGCAATCAGCATGAATAACCAGAACCACATCTGAATGAGCCGCTTCTACCCCTGTTCTGATTTGAGCGCCGCGCCCGCATTTACTTGAAACGACTCGAAAACCCATCGCTCGGACTTTGGTTTCGGTATGATCGGTTGAGCCGCCGTCACTGACTATTATTTCATCGGGAGGTCGATCCAAAGAAGCCAAGGCCGAAAGGCAAGGCTTTATGCGTGAACATTCGTTCAGGGTTGGCACAACGATAGCAAGCGTTTCAGGCTTGGTCCATAATGTGGCTGGCTTGAACTTGCGAAAAAATGTTATTCTCAGCTCATAGGCCAGTACTAATAGGAATGGCAGCCACATCAACCACATTGCCCAAACAGGCAATGACCAATCTTCCCCATTTTCTACGCTGAAGGTTGATGTGAAGTAAGCGCTGCTGCTCAGACTTAAAACTAGCCAGGACAAGCCGGGATAAAGTACGACAAACGGGATCACCCACAAAATATACCAATAATGCACAACCGGTGATAGCAATACCAAGGACGCAATCAATAAGTAGGCGGCTTTGGTTGGCGTCTTGATGGCCCATAGTATCCAGAGTGTGACGAGCGCGAATAACACAAACATTACTCGTGAAGCCCAGGTGATATTGCCACCCAAAATATAATTGACCGGGCCGTGTATTGGCCCATTAAATGCATTCATACCGCCAAAAGCCCAAAGCCCTTCAAATAGACCCGGCAGTGAATCCAGAAAGTAAAGCGAGGGTAATACTAAGGAGATGAGTAGCAACCATGCGTATCGCCAGTGACATCGCCAGAGAAAAAGGGGGATTAAAACAACCGCAATGATTTTAATCTGTATCGCAATACTCAGCCAGATCCATGCCCAGGGGAAAGCTTCTTTTTCCACGCAAAGTAATGACAGTATCATTGTAAGTATCAGCAATACATCAAAATGCGCTTCGCCTGCAATTGCAAACAACACAAGTGGATTTAATGCATACAATAATGCAGCACGCACATCTGCTCCACGCAGCGTTAAAATGGCTATGAGCAACCACACCACGCAGAGATCAGCCAGGATGAATAATGTCTTAAAAGCCCACGGGGAGTAGGCAATGCTAGTCACGCCAGCAAACATAAGTTCAGCTAAAGGCGGATAGGCGGTTAGTTTGTCCTTATGGTTCATCTCCGCCCAATAATGATCACGGTACGCTGCATAATGCGCATGATCTGCAGGATATTGATAAGGACTCTCACCGGCAGCGATAATTTTGCCTTCCCAAAGATAACGATATATGTCATCTGAAGCCGGCATTCCCATTATTAGAATACGTGCTAGCAGAGAGATGAGAAGGATCAATCCTAACTTCTGGCGTGCGCTCAACCCGTGTGGAAAGCTTAACCAGGCACCAATGAAGCCGAAAAACAACACGACATATGATGCCATCATAATTGCAGCTTTGAAATCTATAGCCCATTGTGTCCAATGAATGCCGCCAGCGAGAAATACTAAAGCTAGCGAGAATAAAAAAAATAATCGGCGTGGATTGTGCATTTCCTGGATGGTAGTGATTGCAGCCGTATACTGGTCAACTGCGGTTTCTGGGATTATTGGAAACTTTCTCTAAATGAGCGGATCCCTACCAGTAAAAATCCACAGGCATAAATTAATAAAAAAGGCCCCACCATATATTTTTCTGCATCAATATAATGGTATAAACTGACCAGACAGTAGAGTCCTAATAGAATCTCAAATAAGGGTAAAACTGACGCATTAACCCGGTAATGCATTTTCTTGCGATAACCATTCTTGGGTGTTCGTACAAAGCCACTCTTTACTTTCATTATTGCTTCAAGAACAGCACGTGTGTTGGATAAGGCAATCCCGACACCGACACACATTAAGACGGGTAAAAAAAATATTCGTTTGATACCTGATTTTGTCGCGATTTGACTTGCTAAATACAGCGAACTGGGGCCGCATATGGCTACCAGAATACAGAACATACAGAATGCCATAAGTGGCCATGGCACTGTGGCATCCAACGTCAATAAGACAGGCAATGTCAAAACCGACAAGAGTGCCATAATTGGATGAATACTATAATGTGTCAGATGCAGAAATGCTTGGATCTTTGCCATCATGCCAGCTTTTGAACGAAGTACCTGTGGATACAATTTGATCGCGGTTTGAATAGATCCCTTGGCCCAACGAAATTGTTGGCTTTTAAAGGCGGTATAGGTTTCTGGCAACTCGGCAGGAACCACGACATCCACCAAATAACTCGCACGCCACCCGGCCAATTGACAACGATACGACAAATCCATGTCTTCAGTTAGTGTGTCTGATTGCCAGCCGCCGGCATCATAGATGGCCTGCTTGCGCCAAACGCCAGCCGTACCATTAAAATTCATGAAGAAACCATTAAAGGCGCGCACACTTTGTTCGATCATAAAGTGTCCATCAATACCAATACCTTGCGCTTGGGTGAGCACAGAGTGCGTCGTATTTAAATGCCCCCAGCGTGCTTGCACAAAGGCTAATTTCTCATCAGCCATAAGTGGCGGTATCATTTGCCGTAGATAATCCGGGTTCGGAACAAAGTCACTATCAAAAATTGCAATAAATGTTCCCTTGCAGACCTTCATTCCTGCAGCCAAGGCACCGGCCTTATAGCCATGGCGTTTTGTGCGGCGAAACACGTTGATATCTTTGCTATCCCGACGCAGAGATTCCACTACTTGATCAATAATCGCACAGGTCTCATCCGTCGAATCATCCAATATCTGAATTTCATGCTTGGCAGCAGGGTAATCAATCGCAGCTACAGCCCGAATCACACGTTCCGCCACATTCGCCTCGTTATAAAGTGGAATCTGTGTGGTCACATGCGGCAAGGAAGAAGTATCATAAAATATCGGCTGAGCTGCATCAATAAGCTGACGGATACGGCCGGACTCCTTGCGATAAGTTTTCCAGAAACGCCAAACCATGAAATAACAATTGACGCCATAGGCAAACAAAGTCATCACGCAAATTACATATGCACCAAATAATAGATTGCTCATATTCAATTACTCAAATTTGTGGAATGAAATGTTTGGTGAATACTTAAAATATCGCTGCAATGAAGAAAAGGGTTGAAGCCTCATGCAATAGTAAGAATTATCTGGGGGAAATAATTCATTCCACCACCTAGGTGGCTGTCCGAGAACGCCGCCACTCATGCGGCAAATAATCAGCAAAACCAGTCATTGCGTGGAGCGATAACCCTATTTATAATCAAGCGTATCATGAATTTAACAAACGGATGATTTTTCATGGTACGTCCCATTGACTAGCATTCCCCCAACGCGTTGTATCATATAATGTCGAAAGGAAGGGGCGGAGAAAAAATTTTGTTGAGGACGGCGAATAGGCAGTTTTACTTGACTTATTAGCAGCGCTTTTAACCCGTCATGACGTATTTGTTTTGCCTATTGCCTTATGGATAATCACTATCATTTTTTGATAGAGACACCTAAAGCTAATCTTTCTCAAAAAATGACGGGACTGAACGGGCGCGATACCCGATACTTTAACAAAACACATTATCCTGAAATCCGCCATTTCGTTGCTACAAAATGATCATTGTCACGTGTGAACTCACATTTTGTGCCTTGAACTGACGAGTCTTAGGAGCAATTTGAACAGTTACTGCGATGCACTGAATAATTACAAAGATTACGCAAAAGCCAATTGGGGAAATTGTTTCAGGGATTTCTGATAGAGCAAAAGCCATGAAGGTGGTTTACCAAACTGGGCATTACACGATGTTTAAAATTGCGCAATATTCTATGTCCATTGCAGTACAGTGCGTCGAGTGATTCGCTCGTTTTCTTAAAAATGAAATGACTGATAATGATGCCGTTCTTATCCTTGTTTAAGAATCTTGTCATCAATAATGGTTATGGAGGATTAGCCGCATGAGAATTATACTCGCGCTATTGCCTATTTTTTTTATTAATAATTTCGTTTATGCAAGTGATTTTGAATTAACTGTCTATTTCAATCTGAATGTTGCAGAAAAACATGGAATCGTTCAATGCCGACCCGGTGGGGAGGGATCGGCAACAGATTACCACTTAACAATTTTCAAAGATAAACCGAGCCATACTAGATTGGGAAATTTAGATTTAGATAAAGATGTTGCAGGGGATGTTGGGAGAAATTATCTTTGTGATAAAGGAGAATTTACCTTGAGAAAATCAATTAATACCACTAAAGATTTTCTCAATCTGTTTGTTTACTTGGAAGAAATATATGTCATCAAGGATGAAATATATGAAGTTGCAAATGTGAAAATATCCTCCGATGAGGATTATTTTATCCAAAAGAAATATATGAGTGAATCAGGTCAAGCTGTCGTAGAAACAAAGAATACAAAAGAAGTCGCAAGTTCTAAAGGTGATGATACTAATATAGAAAATGGTGGCCTTCTTTATAGTATTGAAATAAGTAGAAAGTAAATTGTATATGCACTTAAAGTGGAGCGAGCGGGCTGTTCTTTCTTGAGTGTATGATTTATTCCGTTATATAATTGACATTGAGGTTTCAGCATTTTAAGATCGCCAAGATAAGCTTGGTTGTAAGTTGAGATTAATTTTGGTGGGGTTTGCTTTGTTATATAGCAATCCCTTATAAAATGACTTTTTGGCGCAGGAATTTGCCTTAATAATAAAATATATGGTTTTTCAATGAGATAGAATGTGGTATAAATATTCCACGCAATCAAGCGCGAAACTTCAGTAATGATGTGAATTTTTTAATTTTTAATAGAGGAAAATGATGAAACTTTCAGTTTTTGTTGCAGCTCTCTTGGTATTATTTTTAACAGCTTGTGGAAGTGCTGATATGGGCGATCCTAATGCCGTTGCTGACGAATGTGAATTCGGTATTGATGGTAATGGTAATTGCCTCAAGGAAGGGGCATCTCCACTCCCATACGGTGGTGGCAGCAAGCCTGGGCATTAACATTCTTAAAAAATCTGCTCCAAGTGGTGGATTGCTCTTCTTAAGAGTAAGAAAGTTGTAGCCTAAACCCCCGGAATTTCCCTGGAATTCCGGGGGTTTAACGTATTCAGTGGAAATTGTTGTAAGCCGTGCATCGTGCTTTATTCATCATGTCTTCTTGCTTGAAAACTGATGGCGTTTCAGCCTATCGAGTAAGCCCCGCATAAAGTATTGGTAATTTTTCCGGCAGCCGTTCCACATGATCGACCACCATATAGTTGCGTGCGCCAAAAATGCGTGAGACATATTGATCAGCGCGTGGATCAAGGCTCATGCAATAGGTGACAACACCGCTGCGTGCCGCTTCTTCTACCGCTTTTTTAGTATCATGACGCAGATATTGTGGATCACGCACATCGACATCCGCTGGTTCGCCATCGGTAATGACCAGTAATAGTTTTTTGGAAGATTTTTGCAGTTTCAGGTAATGACTGGCATGGCGTATGGCTGCGCCCATGCGAGTGGAGAGTTGTCCCGTCATGCCGGCCAGCCGTCCTTTGGGAATTTCGGTATAGGGTTGTTCAAAGTCCTTGTAGCGATAATATTCCACGTCATGCCGACCATCTGAACAGAAACCATGGATCGCAAAAGGGTCGCCAATTTTGTCGATGGCGTTGGCCAATAATACGGTAGCCTGGCGCGTTAGATCGAGTACCGAAAAATCCTGCCCAGCGACTTTATCATTGGTTGATTCGGATAAGTCCAGCAACACGAGTACCGAGATATCACGGATTTTCCTAACGGAACGCATCATAATGCGTGGGTCAGGTTGCATGCCCATGCGCATATCGATCATAGAGCGAATCGCCGCGTTAATGTCTATCTCGTCACCATCTTCAAGCTTGCGAATACGACGCACGCCTTGCGGTTGCATGGCATCCAGCAAAAACTTCATACGTGCAATTTCACGTTTGTATTGTATGGCAATATTTTCAATGTCTTGCACATCACCCAATTTGGCGCGCTTTTCCTGCACGATTATCCAGGCAGGACGTTCGAGCTGAATCTGGTAATCCCATTCTGAATAGTGGAAAGGTGGTGAAACCGGTTCTTTCCCTTCCAATTCATTATAAGAAACGCCCGCATCTTCATAGGGAAAAAATTCTGTTCCCATAACCCAGATTTCTTGGGCATCATCTCCAGCAGTTTCAACTTCCACCTCATTAGCAAATTCCATGACGTTGATATACTTGCGGACCTGCTTGGGCGCATCATAACCAGCGGTGATTGATTTATTGAAATCGAATTCCTCAAATTCCCAGAAATAACGATTGTCATCAAGATAGGGGGGGGTGAGTATGTCCGTATGCGGATTAAAGGGAATATTTTTCTCTCTAAGGCTATGTGCCAGCTGAACGCCAATTTCCCAAGAAGTATGATGGCTATCCAACTTATTCTGTGCTTGCGTGAAAAGCTGGCGACCTTCAATAATCCAGCGATCATTATCTTGATACGTTGGGTCGAGTAATGCGCGGGCTAAGCGGTTGAGATAATCACCGATGCTGGCATTCATTTCTGGTGTGGCGCTGTGTAAGACTGACCAAGTTTGGCGCAGACCTGGAAAACGGCGAATTGAAAGTGCTTCAATGCGCGCATCTTCAATCACAGCAATGACCGCCATTTGCATTGGATTAATACCTTCGGCAGAGATGGGTTCTTTGGTTTCTACCAGATGTGCAGCGGCATGGGCGGCGGCGGCACGATAAACCTCAATGGCGGTGATATCACCATGATTATCATAGGCGTCCGGGAGGTGAATGAAGTAATTCTCAATAAATGGCTTGAAACCTTCACGGGTTTCAAAGTCACCGGAGGTTGGCTTCATAAAAAAATCGCGTGCCCATAAAGCACGTAGATACATGTTGATGCGTCGCTGTATATCAACGAATAATGTGCCTTTACGTTCCTTTTGCAAAACAGCCAGTGATTCTTTGGAATTGAGACTAAAATACTTAATTTGTTCCTCATAATCCGTCCGATGTGCATGTGCGCCCCACATTGCCCAGCGGCGCAGGCCGCCCAGTGTGAGTTGTCCGAATAACACATCCAATTTGTCTAGCATTGGACGGATGCCACGCGGCGCCTGGGCAATCAGCGTATTTAGAAATCGCAGATAACTTTGGAATAATTGTGCATCACCTAAACGTTTGGCGGCTGTCGGTGCGGTGGCCAGTACCAGTTCAATGACCGCACCCGAGGTTCTGGAGGCAAGAGACAGCGATGCAGTGGCAAGATCTCCGACAACATCTTCACCGATTTCTTTGGCGACCTGTGGTACTTCGTCGATCCATGTGTCAACTAAACTACGATCACGTCCCAGATTGCGCAGCGCGGAAATACCTTTTAGATAGTTATCTAGTCCACGCGGAGAAAAAATCTTGGTTGCATCTGGCCAGGCATTATTTAATAATGCAATGGACTCGGGTTCTAAATCTTCCAGTAATTCCTTGTAATCATCAAGATTAATGCTCATGCTGCACCCACCTTTTTACGCAGAGTTCATTCATTAGGTATCAATCGGTTAGCAGTGATTTATTGAGTGAGATGGCCAATTAAAAGAAAGTTGAAACCGCTGCATCCAGTGCATCCCGCATATCTGGATCATCAGTAATGGGCCGTACCAGCGCGACACGGCAAGCGGCATGCGCATCAACATTTTTGACGATCAAGCTACCTGCATAAATCAACATGCGCGTAGAGATGCCTTCATCCAGCCCATGCCCTTTTAGATTGCGGGCACGTTCAGCAATGGAAACCAGCTTATCTGCAATATCAGGTGATACGCCGGTTTCATGTGCAACAATTTCACTCTCAATATCATGAGTCGGATAGTTAAAATCAAGGGCGCCAAATCGTTGCTTGGTGGATTGTTTTAAATCTTTCATCAAGCTTTGATAGCCGGGATTATAGGAAATAACGATCTGGAAGTCAGGGTGAGCATTGATTAACTCACCTTTTTTCTCCAATGGTAATACGCGTCGATTATCAGTCAGCGGATGAATGACCACGGTAGTATCTTGCCGCGCCTCAACAATTTCATCGAGATAACAGATGGCACCATAACGGGCAGCAATGGCAAGAGGACCATCCTGCCAGTGTGTACCTTTTGCATCGAGTAAAAAACGTCCGACCAGGTCAGATGCGGTCATGTCTTCGTTGCAAGCTACCGTAATGAGTGGTTTTTTTAATCTCCAGGCCATGTGCTCGACAAAACGGGTTTTGCCGCAACCGGTCGGGCCCTTTAACATCATGGGCATACGCACAGAGTAGGCGGCTTCATACAATTCCACTTCATCAGCAACTGGATGGTAGTAGGGTTCTGTGGTAACGCGGTACTGGTCAATGATCTGGCTCATGGTGAACTCCTGTTTTAACTATCTGAAACACACATTTTCGAGGCTAAAAAAAACCCCATTCCCTTACGGGTGATGGGGCTTCGGCTAGCAAATAAAGCCCGGTAATTATTTAAACAGTCTTGCCGCGGTAGATCACCATAGCCGCGCCTTGAGACTGGTTAAAATTGTTGTAACCAATTAAACGAACATGATTATCTGGATTGGCTTTGTGACAAGCGGCAGCTTCGGCCAGCACGCGATCTACATCGGTTTCGCCGAACATTGGCAGTTTCCACATATACCAGTAAGAGTCCATTAAATACTCTGGCTCAGTATGCTCGATGGCCGGATTCCAGCCTTTACTAATCAGATATTCCACTTGCTTCTTGATGTCTTTATCAGTCATTGCAGGCAGGTAGGAGAATGTCTCGAACTTGCGGCTTGCTGGATCACTGACACGTGATTTGTAATCGATTACTTCACTCATTGTTTACTCCTTAAATTCAGTTGCAAGGGAGAAAAGGCAGTATTGAACCCATTCTTCCCTTTAGCCTTTGGTATTGCTTACTTGTGAGCCACGTCTAACTTATCAACAGTATCAAACTCAAATTTGATCTCTTTCCAGGTTTCCATGGCAATTTTCAGTTCAGGACTACTTTTGGCGGCTTTAGTCAGGATAGATTTACCTTCTTTTTCTATTTGTTCGCCACGGTTACGTGCTTCTACGCAGGCTTCTAGTGCAACACGGTTGGCTGCTGCACCTGCCGCGTTACCCCATGGATGCCCCAGAGTGCCGCCGCCAAACTGGAGGCAAGCGTCATCCCCAAAGATTGCAACCAGGGCAGGCATGTGCCACACATGGATACCGCCAGAGGCAACCGGAAATACACCGGGCATGGAACCCCAGTCTTGATCAAAGAATAGGCCGCGGCTGCGATCTTCCTTGATGAAACTATCGCGCATGGTATCAATCCAGCCCAAGGTGGCTTCGCGGTCGCCTTCCAGTTTTCCGACGACGGTGCCCGAATGCAGGTGATCACCCCCTGACAAACGTAGAACCTTGGTCAATACGCGAAAATGAATGCCATGGTGTGGGTTACGATCGAGCACGGCGTGCATGGCGCGGTGGATATGCAACAATAGTCCATTGTTACGACACCAGTTAGCCAGGCCCGTGTTGGCGGTTAAGCCGCCGGTCAAGTAATCGTGCATGATGATAGGAGCGTTCAATTCCTTGGCAAACTCGGCACGCTTGTACATTTCTTCTGGCGTCGGTGCGGTTACGTTCAGGTAATGACCTTTACGTTCACCAGTCTCGCGTTCTGCTTTGTGTACGGCTTCCATTACAAATTCGAAACGATCGCGCCAACGCATGAAAGGTTGGCTGTTAACGTTCTCGTCGTCCTTGGTCAAATCCAAACCACCGCGCAAGCATTCATACACGGCACGGCCATAGTTCTTGGCGGACAGACCCAGCTTAGGCTTAATGGTGCACCCTAACAGAGCGCGGCCATATTTGTTCAAGCGATCGCGCTCGACTTGAATACCTGCGGGAGGACCGCCGCAAGTCTTTACATAGGCAATCGGGAAACGAACATCTTCCAGGCGTAGTGCGCGTAGGGCCTTGAAGCCGAATACGTTACCTACCAGTGAGGTCAATACGTTAACCACCGAGCCTTCTTCAAACAGGTCGATGGGATATGCCACGAAAGCGTAGAAGCAGGTGTCATCACCCGGCACGTCTTCAATCCTATAGGCGCGGCCTTTATAGTAGTCCAGATCGGTCAGCAGATCGGTCCATACCGTGGTCCACGTACCGGTGGAAGATTCGGCGGCAACTGCGGCGGCCACTTCTTCGCGGGGCACGCCCGGCTGTGGTGTGATCTTAAAGCAAGCCAGAATATCGGTTTCTAGCGGCGAGTATTCAGGCGTCCAGTAAGTCTGCCGGTATTCTTTCACACCGGCGTTATATATTTTTGCAGACATAGTTTTTTCTCCAGTTAAATCCCACTCAATCATCCAGTAATGCAGAAGGAGAAGAGAGAGGCAGCGTTAAAACAAAATTACTTGATTAAACAACTGTGTCTACTATAACGATAATTGTTTATAAGAGCCAATCAATAATTCTGATAACTGTGATAAGGTTTACCTTATCATTGTTCAATACTGCTGACTTATGTTACATCTTACCTTACGACA
>Ga0224496_10001437_pt1 | contig 14886 bp, 12 predicted proteins | sample SF_Jul11_sed_USG_2_FD_168127 | JGI IMG/M metagenome (GOLD analysis project Ga0224496, IMG submission 168127) | Sediment microbial communities from San Francisco Bay, California, United States - SF_Jul11_sed_USGS_8_1 | ecosystem: Environmental > Aquatic > Marine > Sediment | place: USA...
TTTGAGCCGCCCCTTATCAAGGGCAGGACGGACCAGAAGAGAAAGCAAAAAAGCACCGTGGCCAAATGGCAACGGTGCTTTTTTTAAAATTATCGGCAAACTACATCAAGTATCTTTGGTCCTATGACAATAGAAGCAACCTGTAGTCTGATCGCCGGCATAACCATGGGCCGTCATGGTCGTATAATCCCAGCGCAACATATCGGAATAGTTACTGCCGTGGGCTCGGTGACAGGAGAGACACATAACCATATCGCCAAGTTGAACAACCCCGGCATCATAGCTTGCCAGATTCGGCTTGGCCACCGGTACATCCGGGTTATAATCAACTCCTAACACCTGGGCATACTCACCCTTGTTGGGAATGGCAAAATCGGCAGGATGACGAAGCCAGGGGCTGCCCATCCCATCAGTGGCCGCGCTATTATCAAAGCCCAAGGCATTTTCATCAGCCCCCGCGGTATTGGCATGAAAAAGGCCATGACAACCGGCACAAAAACGGCTCATTGCCTCAACGTCTTCATAAAGGGCTGTCCCACCCCGGTATACATTATGATCGGTTGCTGATTTCGTGTACTCCCAATCGGTGTCCTCAATGCCGACAACACTACCGCCGCCGAGAGTAATATCATGGTTACCCAAAAACCGGTACCAACCGCTTGCCGCATTTTCAGGCGTACCAGGGGCCGGATCAACACCATGATGCTTTACCCGGTTATGACAACCCTTGCAGCCACCTTCACGTCCACCGGTCAACACCACTGCCAGAGAATTATGACAGCTATTGCTGGCGCAACCAATCCTTTCCCCATTGTATTTACCACCCGGAGCATATGCTATTTTACTATCAGGATTAGCAATTCCCAAAACATTATGGCCCTTGGAATCATCACCAGGCACCAGTGCAAAATTGCCACCAGCCAAAGGCTTATCAGGATAACCGCCGGTGTTATAAACAATAGGAATGACCGAAGATCCGACTCTGAGGATGGTTTCCGTGCCGGCGTTGGAATGGCAACCGACACAATCGGTAACCAGCAATTGCCGCTGCACCCCGCTGCCGCTGCCTCCGGTAATAGTGCCGTTAACCCATTTAGCACCATCAACAGACACCAGAGATGAGTTATTCTGACTGTTGTGCATGGTATGACAATTGGAACACTGACCGCTTACGGCGGCAATTACCGATGACACCCCGCCCAATAAAAAAAGCGCCAGCACGCCACACAAACCAATAATCCTATGCTTCCCCATGCCTGCCCCTCATTGTGATCCTAACTAATGCTTACTTCCCCAAAAAGAAAGCATTCTTTACAACTATTACTATTTATTACGCATTTAAAACAGCAAGTCAAGCGTTACTTGAAATTACAACATACAACAAAAGAATAACCGGTTCTTCCCAAAAAGACGTTTTTTCATACTCGCTATCAACTCGCGTAAAAGCTTAGACATGGTTAGGGCGTAAGGCATGCCATGACCATGACGATAACATCGTTAAAATAACAACAAAAACAATACTTTCTAGCCTTGCCTTTTCTTGTGGGCAAAAGCCTTATCAACCAAGGCATCAGCCCACTGCGGGGTACCAAGGGCATGGACATGGGTATAAAGGGCCAGAACATTTTTATAAATAAGCCCGTCACGCCCATTGATAAAGCCAACCCCCCGCTGCATCGCAAAGGCGAGATTGTTATCGGTTCCCTGCCAACTTAAAATTTTGCTGTAGCGAAACTCATGCCCCTTCAACTCCGCCGCGACCGGATAGTAAGGGTTTTCCCGATCAGCGACGAGCATGGTATATCCATGGGCCTGGGGTTTTTTCATCAAGCCGAACCGGACCGGAAAGATGCCGACCAGCGGGAAAACATCCCCATCCAACACCATGCTCTCGCCAAGATAAATAAGGCCGCCGCATTCCGCGTAGATGGGCAGACCGGCTTCTGCCGCCATTTTTATCGAATTACGAAATGAAAGATTACCGGATAATTCCCGGGCACTGGTTTCGGGAAACCCGCCGCCGATGTAGAGCCCGTCAAGCTCTGGCAATTCCGAATCCTTTAAGGCATTGATTTCAACCAGTTCGGCGCCCCTCCGCTCCAGGGCCTCGATATTATCCGCATAATAAAATTGAAAAGCGGCATCCCTAAGAATACCGATCCGAACCTTACTCTCAACCTTTTCTTCTTCTGACTCAAGGTACCGGGGAGCACTTGTCAGCGCCCCCATCCCCGCGGCAATAGCGGTAAGATCCAGTGATTGTTCCGCCTTTTCAGCCAGAGCCCGCACCGCCTCTCCGGCTGCGGCATGCTCTTGACAGGGGGTGACCCCTAGATGGCGCTGGGGGAAAACATCCTGCCGCGATCGCCTTACCGCACCCAACACCGGAATGCCGGTATAGAGCTCCACCGCTTCCCGCACGACCTTCTCATGACGGGTCGTGCCGACTCGATTCAAAATAACCCCGACAATCCGGACCTCGGGATCGAGATGTTTACACCCCAAAACCATGGCCGCCACCGTCCTGGTGGTTTTCGTGCAATCGACGACCAGCAAGACGGGAAGATCCAGGCTCTTGGCAAGCTCGGCCGTGCTATAGCTGCCCTTGGCATCGACTCCGTCATACAGGCCGCGATTACCCTCAACAACGGCAAAGTCAAAATCACGACAGTGCCTGCAGAAAGAAGAGACAATCGCCTCAGGCTCCATCAAATAAGGATCAAGATTGTAACAGGGAGAACCGGCAGCAAGGGAGAGCCAACCGGCATCGATATAATCAGGCCCCTTTTTGAAAGAAACAACCCTCGCTCCGCGACCGGCCAGGGCGGCAACCAGACCCACGGCAACCACACTTTTACCGGAACCGCCGCCAAGGCCCGCAACAACGATGCCTTTTATCTCTTTACGTTTTTTTTCAGCCATATTTCCGCCGCCAACCGCCCTAATTTAACTCGTAACACAACCATTCGCACACAACAAAACATCTCGATGATAACCTGTCAAGAATTTGCAAATGCAATCGATTACCATTTCGACCTGCCGCCCCCATTTTTCGACAGGCCCGGTGTTTCACCGGCAACCAAACTAAAATTACATCGATTTTTTAAATCTTTATCAACTTTTTCCCATATGGTATGTTTGCCTCCTTGAAATCAAAAAGCAACATGCTTATATATATTCGAACTTAAGCAAAAAGTTTTACCCCAACTGTTCACCAAACCAATAAACCAATCCGTCAACCATCAGTACCACGCGGATTTACTCATTTAAACAAACCAGCCAAAGAGGACATCATAATGTCTGAACAAAACCTCGTAGAAGATTTAAACAAGGTCATAGATGAGCTTGAAGAAAAATGCAGCCAGTACCCGGATAACATCATGGCCCATCATCATTTGGCTCTTGTTTATCGCAAAGCGGGACGAATCGATGACGCCATCAGGAAACTTGAAGAGTGCCTTAAACTTGACACCCAATCAGTGGAAGCCAACATCAATCTAGGCGGCATTTATTTTGAAAAAGGCAATCTCGACAAGGCCTTAAAGTATAACAAAGCTGCTATTTCGGTTAATCCGGAACTGGCTCAGGCCCACAATAACATCGGCCTCATTTGGCAGCAAAAGGGTGAAATCGCCAAAGCCATAGACTCCTACACCAAGGCCACCAGCAACGACCCTAAAATGCACATGGCCTGGATCAACCTGGCAACCGCCCATATCGCGGACGGAAATTTCGATCTGGCCATCAAGGCCGCCAAGGAATCCTTAAAACTGGAACCGGACTTCCCCATGGGTCACAACAACCTGGCCGTAGCCCTCTACTACAACAAAAACTATAAAGAAGCCCACGTTGCCATGACCAAGGCCAAGGAACTCGGCTATCCCGTAGAGCCGCAGTTTGTTGAGGCCGTCAACCAAGAGCTTTAATCATGGTAAAAAAAACACAAATCAAAGTAAGACCGTGGTGCCCTTTCTGCGGTCAGGACGTAGGTAAACCCCGGGAGCCGGTGCAACGCAAGATGGACGAGTTCACCATGGGCACCTGCCAATGCGGGGCGGTCTACACCTGCGACCCCACCGGCTTTAATGTCGGGGCGGCCATGGTCGAGGCCCTGGTTCATGCCTGCGATGAGAATTGGGACCTGGCCTGGGAACTGACTGCCGATGAAGATTATCTCACCGGCCGAATCGATAATTACGACGAACAGGACCACCAGGTTTATGAAACCAAAAATGTGGATGGCCGCAAGGTATCCGGAGTTCTCTACTTCGTAAGGATGAGCCGGGACATTGCCGAGCTATCCGGCAAGCTGGATAAAACCAAAAAGAGCACCGCGGCCGCCATCATCCCCCAAGCCGGCGCAAACTACATTCCCGAGATGGAACCTGCCCGGGACCCTAAACGCAAAAAAAAGCGGGCCAACAAGGTAGCGGTTAAAGAGATGACCGAAGCCGGGGACATTGAAGGGCTGGTGGATATAGCTTTTGACGACCTTAAAACCCTGCGTTTTATGCAACGGTTGCTCTATGCCCCGGACGAGAACAAACGCTGGCAATGCGCCCACATGATGGGCCAGGTTTGCCGCCGCCTTTCCACCAGGAAACCAGGGGCGGTCAGCGACCTTTTGCATCGCATGTATGAAGCCTGCTCAGATTCGGCCGCAACCCACTGGGGCCTGCTCGAATCGATAGGCTCGATCATTGCCGCCCGCCCCGACATCTACGGCGGTTTTGCCAGGCACTTGCTGATGTACCGGAATTTACCGACCTCTACCACCCAGGTCCTTTGGGCTCTGGGGACCATTGCCGAAAAACGTCCGGATATTATTCGCGCCACGCCCTTCTACAGCCTGTTTTCTTTTATCGAGCACGAAAACTCAATCATCAGAGGCCATGCCGTACGCTTATTCGGCAAAATTAAGGCGACCGAGGTTGCAAGTGAGATTGAAAAACTTATCCAAGATAACGCTGAGCTGACGGTTTACGAAGAAGGTCAACCAATCAAAACAACTGTTGCCGCTCTTGCAGAAGCGGCATTCACAAATTTAAGCAAAAAATGAGATCAAGAACATGAAAGAACTAGTCATCAACCCGGATAACCCCAAAGAAGAGAAAGAAGAGGTAAAAAGCCAGGGCCAACTCGACTACGAGGCAGGCAAGAAATTTTTGGATAACAAGGACGCCAGCCTCGCGGCCAATGCCTTCCACAACGCTCTAGCTGAGTTTGAAAAAGAAAAAGATGAAAACGGCATTGCCAATGCATCTGACAAACTAGGTGACATCTGCGCCCTTCGCGGTGATTTTGACAACGCCATAAAACACTATGACCGGGCCTATGCGATCTGTGAAAAACAGTCGGATCGCTTCAGCCTCTTTGCCATCGAAAAGAAAAAAGCCAGAATTGCCTTCGACGCCAAGCAATATGACAAGGCGATCACCCTGTACCTCGATATTCTTGACGAATACACGTCCCTGAGCAATCCCCAGGGCTCAGTCGATACCCTGGCCATTATTGCGGAAATTTATCTTGTCAAAGGAGACAAAGCGAAAGCCGCCGACTCCTACAGGATGATTGCATCCATCCACCGGAGCTTCAAGCATAACAATATCGCCGCGACCTTTACGGCAAAAGCAGAGGAAGTAGAAAAAGGTTAAAATCATTGAGCAGAGTTGAGCGGCCGAACAAAAGAGCGGCTGCTCACTCTACCCTGCTCTACAGATCAGCCGACAAAGACAATCAGCCATCCCTACCCTAGGTATCGCTACGCAACCAAGCCATGCCCTACCTGGCCATCATCTACGACCAAAATACAGCGAATCTATCCTTCCTCAAAAAAAGCAAAAAAAAAATGCAGGAGCTAAGCAGCCCCTGCATTCTGAAACCCCAAAAGGATAATAAAATTACGCCTCGCGGGTTTCCTCGTCTTTTGCACGATTTTTCATAGCGTACATGGTGGTACTGCCGCTGGACCAAAAAACCATCTTGCCTTCTTTAACGAGCTCATTGGCTGCGTTTTTGATGGCGCGAGGCTTGGCATCAGGATCGCAAGCATAGAAATCTTTTACATAGAGCTGAGGCTTGGGAGCCGTGGTAGCCTTATCAATAATAGCCGCTTTGAGTTCGTCTAAGCTTAATGCCATTTCACTTACTCCTCATAGTATGGGGTTCTTTAAACAATTGACTTACAAAGTAAACAGCGAAGGACAGTCGCCCTGTGAGGGCGACTGTCCTTTTACGCTGATACAAAATCGTAATCAATTACTTAATGTGATTGGTGAACTTAAACTGAGTTGAAGTTCTCCAGGTATCATAGGCCAAGCGATAATCATCGATGGACTTGATGGTAAACGGAATACCGGTTTTTTCAAAGAATTTCTCCCAACCGATACGCTCCGCCCACTCGCCAACACGCTCATATTTACGAGCATCCTTGGCATAAACCTCGACAATATTCCTGATCGCGGCAACGGTCTCGGGCCAGCGCGGAGTATTGTTGGGAAGGAACGGGATAACCAGCTTGGAGAACTTAGGCATCGAACGAGAGTTGGAAACCTTACCACCAACCAGAATCGCAATACCGTCACCTTCCGGATCAGCAAGAGGCATAGCCGGACACATGGTATAGCAGTTACCGCAGAACATACAACGCTCAGCATTAACCTTAACCGATTTAATCTCATCACCGGCAGAGTTGACGTGCTTGGTAGGCTTAACAGCACCCAACGGACATGAAGCAATTGCCAGAGGCAACTCGCAGAGACCGGAGATCGCATCATGATCGATCATCGGCGGCTTACGATGTACACCGAGAATCGCGATATCGGAAGCATGTACCGCACCACACATGTTCAAGCAGCAAGCAAGAGCTACACGAACATTGGCGGGAAGAGTCATACTGGTGAAGTAGTCAAACAGATCATCCATAACCGCTTTAACAACACCGGAAGCATCGGTAGCAGGAGTATGGCAATGAGCCCAACCCTGGGTATGAACGATGTTGGTAATACCGGCACCGGTACCACCTACCGGGAATTTATTTCCACGGCTGGCCAGGTCATCAAGCAAAGGCTGCACTTTAGCCTTGGAGTCAACCATAAACTCGGCATTGTTACGGGTGGTGAAACGCAGAAAGCCATCACAATGCTTATCGGCGATGTCACACATCTCCCGGATATGCTCGATACTGATCAAGCGGGCGGCACCAACACGTACGGTGTAACACTCGTCGCCGCTCTCAGCTTTATGCATCAAAACACCGGGCTGAAGAATCTCATGGTAAAGCCATTTGCCGTAGTTCTTTTTTACGACAGGTGGAAAAAACTGCTCGTAATGTGGGGGACCGATGTCAGTTATTCTATCAACCATCGGATTCGCTGGATCGTAACCCATAATAAACCTCCTTATATCTTTATAGCGTAAATTCTCTACATTCCGTTCAAATAAAGGACAGTAGCATTATTGGGCGTGACGTTTACGGAACTCTTTAACATCACGCTCAAAACCACCCTCAACCTCATCAGATTCCCAGAATACGTATGGGTTGGAACGAGGCTCTTTAACATGCTGCGGAATAGGCTCGACTTCCATAACCTTCAAGAAGGTAGGCAAACCAAGGCGCATGATGGTCTCACCGACACGCTCACGGTTTTTACCTGCTTCCATCCACCAATCCCAGATCTTCTCGATAACCTCGATAACTTCCTCGAACTCATTCTCAGGATCAACTTTAATGAAAGGAATGGTCATGGTTGCAAACTGGGCGCCATCAAGGATCGGGGCTTTCGCGCCAACACAGATGGTCGCACCCTGCTCTTTACCGGGACGAAGTGCGCGAGGCATTACGTTGATACAATGCATACAACGGGTACATTCGGAGTTGTCAATTTTCAGCTCGTCGCCGCTCATTGACATACAACCGGTGGGACAAAGGTCAAGAACCTCTTTTTTGATATCAAACTTACCCCAGTCACGACCGGAGTGGGCGCCGGCGTTAGGAGCGTAATCACCGTTGATGTAACCTTTTACTTCGGCCTGATTGACACGGATATCGTCTCTCCAGGTACCGATAACAGCAAAGTCGGAACGGGCGATAGCGGCAACACAGTCGTTCGGACAACCGGAGAATTTGAATTTAAACTTGTAAGGGAATGCCGGACGATGAATCTCATCCTGATAATGCATGGTCAGGTGATGACAAAGAGCCTGGGTATCATAACAACCCCACTCACAACGAGCCCGACCCAAGCAGCATTCAGGGGTACGCAGGTTGGAACCGGAACCACCAAGATCCTGTTTCAGGTCATGGGTAAGGTCGTAGAACAGGGGCTCAAGGTTGGCGGTGGTGGTACCAAGCAGTACAAGGTCACCGGTGGAGCCATGCATATTGGTCATACCTGAACCGTATTTCTCCCAGAGATCACAGATATCCCGCAGCTTCGCTGAGCTGTAGAACTTACTGGAAGGCTGGTTCAAACGAACAGTATGAAAGTGGGCAACGCCCGGGAACTGAGTCGGAACATCCGAGTAGCGGCCAACGATACCACCGCCGTACCCGAAAACACCAACTATACCTCCGTGTTTCCAGTGAGTAATTCTGTCTTTAAAAGACAGTTCCAGCTGACCCAGGATATCCCAACACTGGGGGCTCTTCTCTGCTTGACGTTTCAGGTCGGATACAAAACTCGGCCATGGGCCACTTTCGAGTTGATCCAACAAGGGCGTATCATGCTTCGGCATTGTCGTTTCCTCCTAAACAATATTATTAAGTAACTATAAACCAATAACTACGTCACCCATGTCTGTGCTTGTCACACTTGCCTCACAAACAAAAAGACAATCGACAGAGTGTTTATAACCATCTACAAAATATGAATAGTTATTCAGACACTGGACCATATCCAGTGCTCAACTCTTTGTCAACAAAAAATCACACGCCTAACTTGATCATTTTCATGAGTCGGCAGGCTCGATTTCCTTGCCCTGAAATAAGACCGGCCAGCTTCAATAAAGCTTGCTTTTTTAAACCAAGAGGCGCCACCACCGATTACTGCATCACAGATACTATAAATGTATAATCCGACATCCCAACCCTGAACATAATTTGATAATTATGCCCCATCTCGTTTTTTTGATGCAAGCATATTTCCATATTATTGCGGAACCGGTCCGAAAATTTTATCGGTCAATTTCACATACCAGGCCGCTGATTGAACCTGTACGATATAAGCAATGGCGATGACCAGGGCGGCATTGGCGCCATCGCCTTTACCAAAGGCATTAATGGCGATGGCCATGGCGATGGAAAGATTGCGCATCGCCGTGCCATAAACCAGGGCAATACCATCTTCCCGATTAAAAAAGAGTCTCGCCGCCACCGTGCTCAGCGCATAATAGAGACTATAAACCACGCACAGCGGCCCGATAATCGACAGCAGCAATTCCGGACTTGCCGCAATGGCTTTTGCCTTAAGCGCGATTGCCACGAAGACGATCCCGAGAACCCCCACCGTCGACAGGGCCGGCAAGCGGGGGGCGATCCGCTCCTTAAAAACAGGCAGTGAATATTTTGCCAAAAGAGCCTGACGGGTGAGATAGCCAAGAAACATGGGCAGAAAGACGATAACCACTATCTGGCCGAATACCCTGCCCATATCAACCGCAACCTCGGCCCCCATCATCCCGACCACATAAAACGGGGTGAGCAGCGCCCCCAAAGTAAGACCGACAACCGTCATATTGATGGCCGCCGCCATGTTGCCCCCGGCAAATCCGGTCCAGGAAATGGTCATGCCGCTGGTGGGCAACAGGGCGGGCAACAGTAGCCCCAGAGCCAGATAAGGCTGATCCTTAAAATAAAGCACCCCCAGGCCATACGCCACAAAAGGGATAATCCCGAAATTAATCAACTGGGTGACAACCTGCAGTTTGACATTTTTTATACCTTGCTGCAGATGCTTGATGTTCAAGCTGATCATCATGGGATAGACCATGAGAAAGATGAGAGGGGTAATTATTTTTTTGAGAAAAAGCAAGCCCTTAGGCTCCATGTTGACGCCAAGCAAATAACCTGCCGCCATCATCATCGGGACAACCACCACCAGCCGCTTATTAAGCTTAATAAGAAAATTCCACATACCGCTCCTTTTTCCTGCCCGCCGAATTAAAAAACACCACTTAATGCCTTGTTAAACTTTGCACCTTATCGCCCGGCCCTAACCCCTGTCAAGGCAGGAGTTAAGCAAACAACAAAACCCCTAAACTTAAGCGCGAAAGGTTTGACATGAGCCCCCATTCGAGATAGTTTAACCACGATAAACTATACAACGGGGAGTGCGCTCCCCCCTTGCGACAAACAACCACGCGCCAACGGCCATGATTCATCTTTAAAAAACTAAATTAAAAACTTTTTATAATAAGGATCAATACCATGGAAAAAAGAATTGTAATAATCGGCGGGGTTGCCGCCGGCCCCAAATCCGCCTGCCGGGTTAAACGTCTTCTGCCCGGCGCGGAAGTTACCATTATCGACCAGGACAACCTGATTTCATACGGAGGATGCGGCATCCCCTACTATGTTTCCGGCGATGTCTCGGATGAAAAAGAACTGCGCAACACCAGTTTCCACATGACCCGCGATGAATCTTTCTTTTTAAAGGCCAAAGGGGTAACGGCCCGCACCAGAACCCGCGCCTTGGCCATTGACCGCAAAAACAAAACCGTAGAGGTTGAAGACCTCAACAGCGGCAAAAAAGAGCTGATCCCCTACGACAACCTGATCCTGACCACCGGCGCCCAACCCAATATCCTGCCCATTCCCGGCGCGGACCTGGACGGCGTCTTCACCATCAGCGACATGCACAAGGCTATTGCCATCAAGGAACGGATCGCCAGAGGCGAGGTAGGCAAGGCGGTGGTGATCGGCGGAGGCGCCATCGGCATCGAAATGGCCGAGGCCTTTACCGATCTCTGGGGGATAGAAACCTCCATTCTCGAATTCATGCCCCAGCTGTTACCCCGCCTGGTGGACTGGGACTTTGCCAGGATGCTGGAAACCCATCTCACCGAAAGCAAGGTCAACGTATACACCAACGAGGGCGCCACCGCTATCGAAGGCGAAGAGGGCAAGGTTAAACGGGTGGTCACCGCCAACCGCACCCTTGAGGCCGACATTGTGGTGATGGCGGTCGGTGTCAGGGCGCGTAGCGAACTGGCCAAAGCAGCCGGCCTGGCGGTTTCCGCCATGGGCAACATCATGGTCAACGAGCGGCTCCAGACCTCGGATCCGGCCATCTATGCCGCCGGCGACTGCATTGAGGTGAAAAACATGCTCACCGGCAAGGGCGGCATCGCCCCCATGGGCTCGCTGGCCAACCGCGAGGGCAGAATCGTGGCCGACAACATCGCCGGCATCCCTTCTATTTATAAGGGCTGGATCGGCAGCTTTATCATGAAGGCATTTGAACGCTGCATCGCCGCCACCGGCCTCTCCCTGGACGCCGCCCGAGCCGAAGGCTTTGACGCGGCCCAGGCCACCACCGCCCAGTCCGACCGGGCCCATTTCTTCCCGACCCAGGCCGTCATCCCCCTGCGGCTGGTCTTTGACAAAAAAAGCCGGAGAATTCTCGGCGCCCAAGGCTTCGGCCCGATGAGCGACGCGGTGCTTTCCCGCATCGACGCAGCCGCGGCAATGATTTCAAGCGGGGCAACCATCGATGACGTCAGCCAGCTGGAAATGGCCTACGCTCCACCCTTTGCCACCGCCCTCGATGCCTTGAACGCCACCGCCAATGTCGCCGACAACCTGGCGGCGGGCAGATTGCGCTACATAGAAATAAAAGATTTCCTCAACTGGATGGATGATTTTACCGCCAACCCGAACTGGGTAGCCCTTGACATCCGCCACCCCAATGAGGCCAAGATTTTTGTCGAAAAATACGGGGCTGACAAATGGCTGTCGGTGCCATATGTCGAAATCAGGGAACGGCACCAGGAACTGCCCAAGGACAAAACCATGCTGGTCATCTGTGACGCGGGCACCCGCTCATCCGAGATCCAGATCTTTCTGGACCATGTCGGACTGACCGACAATCTGGTGCTGGGCGGCGGCTTCAATGTAATCCGCAGAATGGGCCTTACCTGGTGGCCGAGCTGAACAAACCATTCCCCCGAATCTTCTCCAGGGCTGCCCGGCAATATCTATATCCGATCTTACCGGCGGCCCTGGCCCTTGCCTTTTTCAGCGGCTTCTCATTAACCGCCTTGGGCGCCGAGTCAACCACCCCTCGCATTGAACTGCCGGGACTATCAACCAGCAGCCGCCCAAACGAGGTTAACACCTTGGCGGATGACGATTATTTCCCCACCCTCATCAACCTTATTCAAAATTCCAACCGAAGCATTGATCTGGCAATGTTTGTTTTCAAGACCTCGACCAAGGGCGACAACCGGCCAATGCAGATTGCCAAGGCCCTGATTGCCGCACGGCAAAGGGGGGTTCGGGTACGGGTGATTCTCGAAAAATCAGGCTATGACGAAAAGCTCAACCAGACCAACGAAGAGGTGGGGGCACTGCTAAAAGAAAATCGGATCGTTGTGGAGTTTGACTCCCCACAACGAACAAACCATGCAAAGCTGGTGGTGATCGACAGCCGCTATTGCCTGGTGGGCAGCCACAACTTCACCCAGGCCGCCCTCAAACATAACCACGAACTGTCCCTGCTGATCGACAGCCGGACCCTGGCCCGGGAATTGCTGGACTACATGGGAAAAATCAGCCGGTAACCCAACCTCTTTATCTGCCTTTTTTCTTGCGGCGATCAAGCACCTTCCGCACGGCAATGGCAATATCTTTCTCAATCACCGGCTTCATAATATATTCCTCAATACCCAAGGCCTTGGCTTGAACCTCATTAATGGTTTCACTGAAACCGGTACAGAGAATAATAGGAATGTCCGGCCGGATCGCAATCAGCTTACGGGCCAATTCAGCGCCGGTCATGTTGGGCATGGCCATATCGGTTATAATCAGATCAAACTTATCAGGTTTGTTGCGAAATACCTCCAGCGCCTCTTCACTGACGGTAAAGGACTGCACCTGATACCCCAGCCCCTCCAGAGCCATTCTCTCCAACTGGGCCACCGCCCTTTCATCATCGACCACCATAACACGCTCATCGCCGCGCTGTATCGGAGCTTCATATTCAGGAATCACGATGGGCCGCTGGGTATCGACCTGGGGGAAATAAATGGTAAAGGTCGACCCTTCACCCGGCACACTCTCAACAGCAATGTGCCCATGGTGCCTTTCCACTATGCCGTGGACAACGGACAACCCCAATCCGGCGCCATCCCCCTGCTCCTTGGTGCTGAAGTAAGGCTCAAAGATCCTGGACATCACCGCGGGCTCCATGCCGCAACCGGTATCCGCCACTCTCAGTTTCAGATAAATACCAGGCGCCAGGCCCTCGCCCACCAAATAATCACCGGCCTTGATCTCCACCGACTCCAACGACACCGTCAACTCGCCGTCACTGTCCTGCTTCATGGCTTGATAGCCATTGGTGCAAAGATTCATGATCACCTGATGCATCTGGGTGGGATCCGCCATGATCACGCCACAGCTTGAAGATATCGCCGACCTGATTGCCACGGTGGTTGGAATAGAGGAACGAACCAGCCCCAAGGCCTCATTTACTACCAGATTAAGCTGAACCGGTTGCAATTCATACTTGGCCTGCCGGCTAAAGGTGAGAATCTGCTTAACCAACTCCTTGGCGCGCCTGCCCGCCTTGATCACCTCCTGCAGGGAAAACCACCCTTCACTGCCCTCAACGATATCTTTTTTCAGAAATTCACTGTAACCGAGAATAGCCGTCAAGATATTATTGAAATCATGGGCAATCCCGCCGGCCAAGGTGCCTATCGCCTGAATCTTCTGAGACTGATAAAGCTGCTCCTTGAGCTCCTCCTGCTCGGTCACATCCCGCAAAATACACCGCACGGAAACCGGCGCCTGGTTTTCATATTTACAGGTTGCCGATCCGGCAACACTGATCTTTTTGCCGAGCTTTGAAACAAAGGAGGCCCGGATATCTTTGGCCTCGCCCACCGTTATTACCTTGTTGAAGGTTTCCAGAAACGCCTGAACATCGCTATGAACCACAATATCGGCAAGCTTTAATTCCGAAATTTCATAATCAGCAAACCCCAAGGTCTCACACCAGGAACGATTAACATAGAGAATGCGGCCGTCGGGATGAACAATCATAATCAGATCATGGGCATGCTCAAAAAGATCCCGATAGCGCTCCTCGCTGACCTGGCAAGCCCTTTGCGAGATCTTCCGCTCGGCAATTTCATCCTCCAACTCGCGCCGACTGCTCAAAAGCAACTTCTGCACCCGAGTAAGATACATCCAGAAAAACAGATAGAGAACAGAGCCGAAAACAATAAAAGTAATACCCTGGGTTAAAGACAGTCTCTGCATCAGGGATTTTTTGTGTTCAAAATCCTGCAACACAACAAACTCCCCAACCTCCTGCCCGGAAACATCTCTAAGCGGGACAATGCCTGCGCTGTAGACCCTGCCGTCGATAAGTGCATCAAACAGACGAAGACTATGGTCTTGTTGATGTTCGCCCAAGGCCTCGATCAATTTGCGGGGAATATGGCTCAAGGTCTGCTCGGAAACAACAAAATCGTCGAACAGATCCCAATTAGCCGAGACCCCGATCATCCCCATCCCCTCTTCCCACTTAGCCCTGTTTAGAAATTTCTTATCAATCACCGACAGTATCTCGATACCCAGGGTCTCTTTCATTTGCCCGGTAATATGGGAAATCTCCTCACCCAGCTCCAGATAACCGCTTAAGGAACCATTTATATACC
>Ga0224496_10001438_pt1 | contig 14886 bp, 11 predicted proteins | sample SF_Jul11_sed_USG_2_FD_168127 | JGI IMG/M metagenome (GOLD analysis project Ga0224496, IMG submission 168127) | Sediment microbial communities from San Francisco Bay, California, United States - SF_Jul11_sed_USGS_8_1 | ecosystem: Environmental > Aquatic > Marine > Sediment | place: USA...
TATGTCCGGCGCCGCGGAGGAGCGCCGGGGGCCGGTCACCGCAATCGCCCGCAGCTTGCCCGCACGCGCCTGCGTAATCACTGTGGGCACGTTGCCGAAGTAGAGCGAAACCTCGCCCGACAGAAGCCCGACCAGGCCCGGCCCGCCGCCCTTGTATGCGACATGCACCCACTTGATGCCGGTCATGTAGGCGAACAGCTCCGCGGAAAGATGAACCGTCGTGCCGATGCCAGACGAGCCGTAATTGATGTCGCCCGGACGCTTCTTGGACAGTGCGATCAACTCCTTCACGGTTTTCACCGGCAGCGACGGGTGGACCACCAGCAGGTTCTGCGACTCGGCCACCAGCGTGATAAAGGCAAAGTCCTTGATCGGGTCGAAGTTGAGCTTGATCAGCGCCGGGTTGGTCGCGTGTCCGGGCGCGTTGAGCATGATGGTGTAGCCATCCGGCGGCGTGCGCACGAACATCTCCGAAGCTATCGCGGTATTCGCCCCGCCGCGGTTTTCAACCACCACCTGCTGGCCGAGGCCCTCGCCGAGCTTGGGCGCGAGCAGGCGCGCCACGATGTCATTGGTGCCGCCGGGCGGGAAACCGACCACGAAACGGATCGCCTTGGTGGGATACTGCTGCGCGGCCGCGGGTGCCGAGACCAGCACGGCAAGCAGCGCGGTTGTCATACCGAAGAGCCTTGCTTTACTCATGACTTTATCCTCCTTGGTAATGCCTGCAACCGGTTCAATGCATCAGCTCTTCTTCACCACTTGTATCGTCTTGCGCTTGGGATCGACGCGCACCAAGTCGCCGGTCCGGATGTGCTTGTACGGGCTCGCCGACCAGCCTTCGGTGATCGTGATGCCGGCGAACACAGCCCCCTGCACCATCACCGGGTTGGTCACGCCGAACACGAAGGCCTTCGGCGCAATGCCTTTGTGCTTTATGTCGAAGAATGCCCAGCCTGCGGCGATCCCGCCCTTGGCGCTCGGCGTGATTAGAACCTTGTCCTTGATATTGTGGCCTTCAAGCGCGTGCCCCGGGCGCGAGATCAACCCGCTCCAGCGGTCGAGATCATAGCGCGGGGAGAAACCCTCGGTCGAGACCAGCGCCTCGCCTTCGACCACGTCTCCGAATGCGCGGTCCACCTTGATGGTCGGGGGCAAGGTCTTCTTCATCGGCGGCGCGGGCGCGCTAGATGCGGTCTTCGCCGGTTACCGCGATGTCGATGCATGCGGCGGTGCGCCGCAGCATGGTCTTGAACTTGTGGGCGCCGATGATGTTGGCAAGCTTGGCGGAATTGGTGACGAGATTTACCCAGCCGTGCCGGACCCGGATCTGCGCGATGTCCTGCAGGATGTAGAAGCACACGCCTTCGAGCACGATCGCGCCTGCCGCTTCGATTGTCTCGAGGTAGCCAAGCTGATTTGCCGCGCTTTTCACGCCGTTGCTGGTGGTGACGAAGAGATGGCTGCCCGGCTTGATGCGGCGTCCGTGCAGCAGGTCGGCGAGCCGCTTCATTTCCAGCAGGGATTGCTGCGGCCCGGAAAAAACCACGAGCTTGAGCGGTTTTCCGCCGCGGTCGTAACTCGCGTATACGCGCTCTATGTCGCGATTGGTGACTGTCACCGCGGCGCTGGGCTTGCCCCCGCCGAACGCCGTTTTCAGCGTCGGCGCTTCGGGGGTCACGCCGACCATGTGGAACATCCCCATCGAGCCGTAGCTCGCGAGCGAGGCGCCGAGATGCTTCAGTTCGTCCGCGGTCGGAGTCTGCTTCACGCCGTTGAACACCGGCACCGCGAAATAATCCTGGCGCGCGGAGCCGACGATCTTGCCGACCGCACCCCAATCGGCGAGGTCCTTGAGGTCGGCCTTGAGGTTGACCAGGATAGTCCCCCGGCGGTGTTCATCCAGGTGAAAGCCGTATTCGGGTACGCGGCCGGTGATGCCGGCGGCGAGCGCTACCGGCCCGGCTTCGAAGTTCGACCGTGCGCCGTAGACCGAGTTGGCGTAGATCACCGTGCCGGTATCGCCCCACGCGACGTGCTCGCCCCGGTGCGGCTGATAGAGCGTCTGGTAATTGATGCAGGTATCGGCTGTGACGACATCCATTTTGCGCAGATAGCCGATCAGCTGCTTCTCTTTACTGGCCTCGTTCGGATCCTGGCCGAGCTGCGCAACGTAATCGAAGTCGATGCAGCGGGCGTTGGTGGTCGTCGGTCGCGCGCAGCGGGCGCCGAGACGCGCCATTCGCTCGAGGAACCGCTTGCCCGCATCGCCCATGACCTCGATGTCTCCCATCATGTGCACGTTGGACACCGGCACGAAACGCTTGGCGCCGAAGAACCTGCCGACCTCGATCTGCAGCGCGAGGGCCTCCTTCGCGGCGGGACCCATTTCGCCACGGAGCATTCGTTTTTCCTCGGCCGTCAACCGCATCACTCGTGATGCTCTCACGATGGCCGCTATCGCGCATCGGCATCGGCGCCCCGGCGCGCCGTTGCTCAGCGCCGGGCGGTGGCCTTGCCTGTGCCCCGCGTTTTCGCCTTGGGCGCGTAACCCGGGTCGAAATGCGGTCCGGCCATCGTGCCGTCCACCGCTCTGCCGATGATGCCCTGCGACAAGTCCTTGATCGCTATAAAAATTACATCTTCGTCCCGGGTCGACACCAGGGTATGCGGCGCGTTGGCCGGGATGTAGATCAGGGTGCCGGCCGGCGCCACCACCCGCTTGCCGTTGACCGAGCCCTTGAGCGTTCCCCGCACCACGTAATTGAACTGCTCGTTCTTGTGGGTGTGCATGCGCGAGCCGGTGCCGCGCGGCTTGTGGATGTAGCCGACCAGCATGCGCTCGCCTTCCACGACGCCGCCATGCGAGGTCGAGTACCCGGTGCCCGCAGGCACCTTCTTCAGCTTCGCCAGCGGGAACTGGTACTTGCCCTCGCCGCCTTTCACTGCGCCTGCGGTCTTGGTCTTCGCGCTGCCCGCGCGCTTTTTCGCTGCTGCCATCTGCGTCTCCTTTGGTACTGCGTGATCCGTGATTCGACTCAACCGGGGGCGCGCCTCCTTCCTCCCGCCGCTCACTGCTCACTGCTCACGCGTCTTACAGATAATCAATGAGCTTCCAGTCGCCCGGCTTGACGTTGACCACGCTCTTGCCAGCGCCGCTCGGACGACGGTCGGCATACACGCGGCCTTCCTTCATCACCAGGTGGATGTTCTTCTTCTGCTGCAGGCAACCGATGTTCCGCGACGGGTCGCCATCGACGGCGACGATGTCAGCGATTTTGCCCGCTTCCAGCGTACCGAGATCGCTGCCCATCTTGAGCGCGTCGGCCGCGTTCTTGGTCGTGGTCTGGATCGCGTCCATCGGCTTCATGCCGAGCTTGACGTAGATTTCGAGCTCGCTCGAGTTGCTGCCCATGTCGGGCTCGAAGCCCATGTCGGTGCCCATCGCGATCTTGATGCCCGCCTTGTGCATCTTCTGGAAGGTCTCGAAGCAATACGGCTGGAGGAACTTCATCTTGCGCAGCACGAACTCCGCAGTGCCATGCTCGCGCCGTAACTGGATCGCGTGGTCGGTGCGGTGCGCGAGCGTCGGGGTGACCGGAATGCCCGCGTCCTTGATCATGTCGATGGTCTCGTCGTCGTGGAACACCATGTGCTCGATCGTGTCCGCGCCGGCGGCGATCGCCATGCGCTGCGCCGAGGTGGTGAAGCAGTGCACTGCTGCGGTCTTGTGCAGCGCGTGGGCCTCGTCGACGATCGCGTCGAGCTCCTCCTGCGTCAAGTTGCGGATGTCCGGCTCTTCCTTGTCGGTGCCGCCGCCGCCGGAAGCACAGGTCTTGATTACGTCGCAGCCGGCGAGCATGTTCTTACGGGCAAGCTTGCGCAGCTCCCACGGACCGTCGGCATTGTTGAATCCCCAGCGGTACATCGCGCGCGGCTGGATAAGATCGAGGTGCGAGCCGGTCATGGTGGTGAAGGCGCCGATCACCATGCGCGGGCCCTCGACAATGCCGGCTTCAATCGCATCGCGCACCGCGCACATTTCGTTCACCAGCAGCCCGTACGGCCCGTTCATGCCGAGGTCGCGTAGCGTGGTAAAGCCCATGTCGAAGCAGTTCTGGGCGTGAAACAGCGCATACATCTGCTGCAGGTGCGGCATGATCTCGAACTGCGCGACGCGGTGGTTATGAAAGGTCATGCAGTTGTACATCGCGGTATGGATGTGTAGATCCATCATCCCCGGCATGAGCGTCGCGCGACCACAGTCGATCACCTCGGCATCGCGCGGGATTCTGAGCTTTCCTTTTACTCCGACCTCGCGGATGCGGCGGCCTTGCACCGCGATCACCGGGTCTTTGACCGGCTTGCGGCCGTTGCCGTCGATCAGCAACCCGGCCTTGATGAACTTGAGCGTGCCCTTGGGCTCGGCCGGTTTCATCCCTTCCATAGCGTCAGTCCCTCCTCGATCATGGCTTGGCGCGCGCTCGCGTGATGCGGCGCCGTGCAAGCGCTTGCAGAATGGTCGAAACTAATATTGCGTCGACGCCCTGTCAAGCAAACCGGCGTCAACGGAACGACGTCATCGCCTCGACAAATTGCGCGTAGGCGCGTGGATCGATCGCGCGGCCGGCCCCGCGCGGCACGTCCGGCAGCGCCAGCGCCCCAAGCGTGCGCTCGATCTCGGCGCGCGCCATGTCGCGGGTGATGAACACCAGGCGCGAGCGCCGATCGGCGTCCGGCCAGCGGGCGAGCGCTTTCGGCTCGTGAACCAGCGTCTGCACCACGTGCACGGCGACCGGCTCGCCACCGACATTGAGCAGGCCCTTGACGCGTAGCAGGTTCGCGCCTCGCAACGCCGCGAGCGTATCGAGCCAGACCGCGAGCCCAGTGGCGGAAATCGGCCGGTCATAGTAGACGCAGCAGGCGCGGATGTGGCCGTCGTGGCGATTGACGTCGGTGGCGTCGTCCTGGTGGTGGCCGTCCTGCGTAGCGCCCGCGCTGAAAGCCTCTTCCCGCAGCCAGCGTCGCGCATCGCCGTGGCGCGCGAAATCGTCGAGCCCCGCACCGAACAGGCTCCCGGCTTCGATCTCGCCGTGGACCGCAGTAAGCAACGGCGCGCCAGGGTTGATCGCGGCGAGCCGCTGCCCGAGCGCTTCAAGCGCGCCCGCCCCCGCGAGGTCCGACTTGGTGATAACCAGCCGGTCAGCCACCGCCGCCTGCTTAACGGATTCCGGATGATGGTCGAGCTGGTGCGCGCCGTTCACACCGTCGACGAGCGTCACCACGGCGTCGAGCCGGAACGCGGGCACCAGCTCGCGATCGGTCATCACGGTCTGCAGGATCGGCGCCGGGTCGGCGAGCCCGGTGGTCTCGACCAGCACCTTGCCGAAGCGCGGAATCGCGCCTTCGCGCCGCCTAGCGTGGAGGTCGGCGAGAGTCTCGACGAGATCGCCCCGCACCGTACAGCACAGGCAGCCGCTCGAAAGCAGCACCGTATTCTCGCTCGGCGTCGCTATCAGCAGATGATCGAGGCCGATCTCGCCGAATTCGTTGATGATCACCGCGGTGTCGGCCATGTCTGGGCGCTGAAGCAGGCGGTTCAAGAGCGTGGTCTTACCGCTACCCAGGAACCCCGTGACGACGCTGACCGGCGTGCCGTCTGGTGAATCGGGTTTGCGCAATGAACTCACGATAAGCTAGCGGGAACCAAGTCGACAAGGCGAACACCGCGCCCGGCGCCTATTGCGGCACGCGGCGGCGGCGGGACGCGACCTACGTCCGCAGTCGTGGGTATCGCCACTTAAGCGGCGAGCGCGGGTTTTTCCTGGTCCTCCGAGTACCGTCCGAGGCAGGCCAGGCTGTTCATGCGTGCGCGGTGCAGGAGCGCCGCCTGCGCCGCCGGCACGTTCGCCGGAGCGCCCTTCCACGCCTTCAATGCGGGCTGCTGCAGTGCGCGGCCGTATGAGAACGATAGCGGCCACGGCAGTCCGCCCGCGAATAATTTGTTCATCGCATTCAGGTGCGCGGTCGCGATCTCGTCGCTCTGCCCGCCCGATAGAAACACGATGCCGGCTACCGCAGCGGGTACGGAACGCTTGAGCACGCGCACTGTGCGTTGAGCCACTTCCTCGACCGGCGCCCGCCGCGAGGCGTTCTTGGCCGAGATGACCATCGAGGGCTTGAGCACCGAGTGCTCGAGCGTGACGCGGTTAATGTAGAGCGCCTCGTACACGGCATTCAAGGTCCACTCGGTCACTTCCTCGCAGCGCTCGATCGTGTGGTCACCATCCATCAGGACTTCGGGCTCCACAATCGGCACCAGCCCCGCGGCCTGGCAGATCGCGGCGTAGCGCCCGAGCGCGTGTGCATTCGCGGCGATGCAGGTCGAGCTCGGCGTCTCCGGGCCGATGGTAATCACCGCTCGCCACTTGGCGAACCGGGCCCCCAGCTTAAAGTACTCGGCGCAGCGCTTGGCGAGGTTGTCTAGGCCCTCGGTCACTTTCTCACCCGGGCACAGCGCGAGATCCTTGGCGCCGGTATCGACCTTGATGCCCGGAACGACGCCGCGCTTGGCAAGCAGCTCGACGAACGGCGTGCCGGTGGCCGATTTCTGGCGGATCGTCTCGTCATAGAGGATGACGCCGCTCACGTACTTCTCGAGCTCCCTGGTGCTGAACAGCAGGTCGCGATAGCTGCGGCGGCTCTCCTCGGTGCTGTCGACCTGGATGCTGGCGAATCGTTTCTCAATCGTGCCGGTGCTCTCGTCGGCGGCAAGTATGCCTCTGCCGGGAGCGACCATCGCGGTCGCGACGGTTGCGAGATCGTGTTTGGGCATGGGGCCTCCTTTGGTGCTGGAATGTCGTTCTGGAGAGGTGAAGCGCAGCGCCCATTTTAACACCGCAAGGGCGCGGCGTAGCGTGCCGGGCGGCCCAGCCTACAGCTTGCGGTGCTCTCCGACTTTGACGATCTTCATGGTGTTGGTGCCCCCGGCCTTTCCGAACGGCTCACCAATGGTCAGCACGATGTAGTCGCCGGTTTGCACCGCACCGCGTTTCAGCAGCTCGTCCTCGGCGAGGGCCAGCGCCCGCTCCGGGTTGCGCGCGCCCCGGAACTTGAGCGGAAAGACGCCGCGAAACAGCGTGACCCGGCGCCGCGTCTCGGGCACCGCGCTCATCGCGTAGATCGGCACCGTGGTGTGCATACGCGACATCAGCAGCACCGTCTTGCCGCTCTGCGTCATCGCCGCGACCGCCTTGATCTGAAGGTTATTCGCGGTGTATACGGTGGCGCGCGCGATCGCCTCCTCGAGCTCGGCCGGCGGATCGCCGCGGCGCCGCTCGAGCGAAAAAGTGTCTTCCTTCTCCGCCTCGAGACAGACCCGCGCCATCGCCGCCACGGTCTCGACGGGATGTTTGCCGGTCGCCGTCTCGGCGGAGAGCATCACCGCATCGGTGCCGTCGAGCACCGCGTTGGCCACGTCCGAGACCTCGGCGCGGGTCGGAATCGGACTCTCGATCATAGACTCCATCATCTGTGTGGCGGTGATCGTCACCTTGTTGCGCTCGCGCGCCATGCGGATCATGCGTTTCTGCAGCGCCGGGACCGCCGCGTCGCCGACCTCGACCGCAAGGTCGCCCCGGGCCACCATGATCGCATCGGAGGCGTCGAGGATCTCCTCGAGCGCCGCGATCGCCTCGGCGCGCTCGATCTTGGCAACAACGAGCCCTGATCCGCCCGCCTTATGCAGCAGATCGCGCGCCCAGCGAATATCCTCGCCTGAGCGCGGAAAAGAGACGCCCAGGAAATCCGCCTGAAGCTCGGCCGCGGTCCTGATGTCGGCCATGTCCTTCTCGGTGAGCGCCGGCGCCGTCAGGCCGCCGCCCTTGCGGTTGATGCCCTTGTTGTTGGTCAGCGCGCCGCCCTGCTCGACCACGCAGGCGATGCGCGCGCCTCGGACCGACGACACGCCGAGCACCACACGGCCGTCGTCGAGCAGCAGCGTGTCGCCAGGGCGCACGTCGTTGGGAAGATTCTGGTAATCGAGGCCGACGCCGGTCGCATCGCCCAGCGCGCGGTCCGCATCGAGCACGAATTTGTCGCCCGGCGCGAGCATGACTGCGCCATCTTTGAACTTGCCGATGCGAATCTTGGGGCCCTGCAGGTCGACCAGCACCCCAACGGCGCGTTTGGCGCGGCGCGCAAGCGCGCGCACCAGCTCGACGCGCTTGCGATGCTCGGCAGCGGTGCCGTGCGAGAAGTTCATGCGCACCACGTCGAGCCCGGCACCGATCATGCGCGAGAGCACTTTGGCGTCGCTCGAGGCAGGGCCGAGCGTGGCGACGATCTTGGTTCGCCGTGTCATCACGATCCAGGTTTACGGATTGAAGGTTCAGAGTGTAGCCAGCGGACATGACAAACTCAATCCGCGGCACCCGACCTCAACGCGATTCCGCGCGCTGCTCCAGGATGTCGATCGCCGGCAATTTCCTGCCCTCGAGAAACTCAAGGAATGCGCCGCCACCGGTCGAGATGTAGGAGAGCCTTCCGGTGATGCCGTACTTGGCTATGGCCGCGAGCGTGTCGCCACCACCGGCGATCGAAAAAGCGCTGGAGTCCGCGATCGCGCGAGCGACCGTCTTCGTGCCCTCGGCGAAGGCATCGAACTCGAACACCCCCACGGGCCCGTTCCAGATGATGGTCCCAGCATCGCGCAGCAGGTGCGCCAGCGCCCGTGCCGTCTGTGGGCCGACGTCGAGGATCATGTCGTCGTCCGCCACCTGATCGACGCGTTTCAGCTCGGCGCGCGCATCCGCCGAAAACTTCTTGGCGCAGATCACGTCGACCGGCACCGGCACCGTTGCCCCCTTCGCTTTGATGATCTCGATGATCTTCTTCGCCTCGTCGACGAGCTCCGGCTCAGCGAGCGACTTGCCGATGGGTCCACCGACTGCCAGCAAGAACGTGTTGGCGATGCCACCGCCCACGATCAGCTGGTCGACCTTCTCGGCGAGCGCGGCGAGAATCGTGAGCTTGGTCGATACTTTTGCCCCGCCGACGATCGCCACCAGCGGCCGCGCGGGCTTCTCGAGCGCGCGCGACAAGGCCTCGATTTCCGCCGCCATCAACGGCCCGGCGCAAGCGACTTTGGCGAAGCGCGCGATGCCGTGCGTGGTGGCCTCCGCGCGGTGCGCGGTGCCGAAGGCGTCGTTCACGTAGACCTCGCACAGCGCCGCCATCTTGCGCGAGAGCGCCTCATCGTCCTTCTTCTCGCCCTTGTTGAAGCGGCAGTTCTCGAGCAGCACCAACGCGCCGGGCTCGACCTCGACCCCGTCGAGCCAGTCCCGCTTGAGCGGCACCTCCCTTCCCAGCAAGCGCGAGAGGTACTCGGCGACGGGCGCTAGTGAATCGGCGGGCGTCGGCTTGCCCTCCTTCGGTCGCCCCAGATGCGAGGTCAGCATGAGCCGAGCGCGTTGGGCGAGCGCGTGCTGAATCCCGGGGAGGGCGGCGCGGATGCGCGTGTCGTCCGCCACCTTCCCGTCCTTCAGCGGCACGTTGAAATCGACCCGGAGGAAGACCCGCTTGTCGTGCAGGTCGAGGTCGGTCATTTTGAGAACGGTCATGGCTTGACCATCGAGACCCCGCAGGTCACTATGCAACTCCTTGTTTATAATATAAACAGTTGGTTTGCGGGTGCTTACTTTTGATGGTGATGCGCCCGCTGCTTCGCCCTCGTCAGGGCCACCGTCGTGTCGAGCATTCGATTGCTGAAGCCCCATTCATTGTGGCTCCGGCCGGCCGCTACCGCAGCCTTAACTTTCGCTTGCCCGCAATCGAAAGTTAGCCTCCGCCGCAACGAGTGGGGCACCAACCTGTATCCAATCACTTCGCGCCCATTAATGCGACTGTGGTGTCCAACATCCGGTTGCTAAATCCGTACTCGTTGTGGCTCCGGCCGGCCCAACCACGGGCCTTAACTTTCGCTCGCGCGCGAGCGAAAGTTAGCCTGCGCCGCAATGAATGGGGGAGCATCGCGGGTCCGATTACTTCGCCCCCATCAATGCTACCGTGGTGTCCAGCATTCTATTGCTGAACCCCCATTCATTGTCATACCAGGCGAGCGCCTTGACGAGCGTGCCGCCGGTCACCTTGGTGAGCGTCGCGTCGAAGATGCTGGAAGCCGGATTGTGGTTGAAGTCGATCGAGACGAGCGGCCCCTTGCTGTACTCCAGCACGCCTTTCATCGCACCGTCGGCCGCCGCTTTCATGACCGAATTGACTTCGTCCACGCTCGTCGCGCGTGCCGCGGTAAAGCTTAGATCGACCACTGACACGTTGATCGTCGGCACCCGGATCGCGAACCCGTCAAGCTTGCCGTTCAACTCCGGCAGCACCAAACCGACCGCGGCGGCGGCGCCAGTCTTGGTCGGGATCATCGACATCGTGGCCGAGCGCGCGCGCCGCAGGTCCTCGTGGTAGACGTCGGTCAGCACCTGGTCATTGGTGTAGGCGTGGATGGTCGTCATCAGTCCCTGCACCACGCCGATCTTGTCGTGCAGCGCCTTGACCATGGGCGCCAGGCAATTGGTCGTGCACGATGCGTTCGAAATCACCGTGTGGGCGCTTTTCAGCACCTTGTCGTTGACGCCGTAGACCACGGTCGCGTCGACATCCTTGCCACCCGGCGCTGAAATGATGACTTTCTTGGCGCCGCCCTTGAGATGCGCCCCGGCTTTTTCCTTGCTGGTGAAGAGCCCAGTGCACTCGAGTACCACGTCGACGCCGAGCTTGCCCCACGGCAGCTCTGCCGGATTGCGCATAGCCAGTACCTTGATGCGGTCGCCGTTGACCACCATCGACTCGCCGTCGACTTCCACCGTGCCGTTAAAGCGGCCGTGCGCCGTGTCGTAGCGCGTCAGGTGCGCGTTGGTTTCCGCATTTCCGAGGTCGTTGATCGCGATGATGTCGATTGGGTGGCGCTTGCCGGACTCATAATGGGCACGCAGGATGTTGCGTCCGATGCGGCCGTACCCGTTGATTGCTACTTTGATCGTCATCGCGATTCTCCCGATAGCAAAAATTACATCCTACCGCGGCGCCGCGAGTTCGCCTTGACCCAGCGCAAACTCCGCGGCTACAGGACCTGCTTCACCGCCGCGGCGACTTTCTCGGCGGTAAAGCCGAAGTACTTGAACAACTCGCTCGCCGGGGCCGACTCGCCGAAGCGGTCGATGCCGACCACCGCGCCCTCGAGGCCCACGTACTTGCGCCAGTAGTCTGGTACACCGGCCTCGACCGCTACCCGTGGCACGCCGCGCGGCAGCACAGCTTCCCGATACGCCGCATCCTGGCGGTCGAACACCGTGGTCGACGGCATCGAAACCACGTGTACCTCGATGCCCTCGATCGCGAGCGCTCTTTGCGCTTCCATCGCGAGCGCCACTTCCGATCCGGTGCCGATGATCACCGCCGCGGGCGCACCCCCCCGCGCCGCAGAAAGTACGTAGCCTCCGCGCGCCACCGCGGCGATCTGCTCGGGGCTACGCTTTTGGAACGGCAGGTTCTGGCGCGGGAACAGCAGGCTCGTCGGCCCGTCGCGGCGCGCAACGGCGGCGATCCAGGCCACTGCGGACTCGAGCGCGTCGCACGGGCGCCAGACTTCCATGTTGGGAATCAGCCGCAGGCTTGCCGCGTGTTCGATCGGCTGGTGCGTCGGGCCATCCTCGCCGAGCCCGATCGAATCGTGCGTAAACACGAAGATCGAACGCGCTTTCATCAGCGCCGCGATGCGCAGGGCATTGCGCGCGTAGTCGGAGAACACCAGAAACGTGGCCCCGTAGGGGATCAGCCCGCCATGCAGAGCGAGCCCATTGACGATCCCCGCCATGCCAAACTCACGAACCCCGAAAAGGAGGTAGTTGCCGCCGCCCTCGCGGCCGATCGGCTTCGAGCCCGACCACTGCGTCAGGTTGGAGCCGGCGAGATCGGCCGAGCCGCCGATCAGTTCTGGCAGCACTGGCGCCAGCGCCTCGATCATATTTTGCGACGCCTTGCGCGTTGCTATGGTCTCTGCCTTCTCGTTCACCTGCGCGAGAATCGCCTCGCAGTGCGCCTTCCAGTTATCCGGCAGCTCTCCCGCCATTCGCCGCTTCAGGTCGGCCGCTTGCGCCGGGTACTGCTTCTCGTAGCCAGTCATGAACCGTTTCCAGCGGCGCTCCGCCGCGGCTCCGCGCTTGCGCGCGTTCCATCCGTCATACACCCCCGGCGGGATATCGAACGGCGGGTACGGCCAGCCGATCGCCTCGCGCGTCGCCGCGACCTCCTTCTCGCCCAAGGCGGCGCCATGCGCCGCGCCGGTGTTTGCCTTGGTCGGCGCGCCCTTGGCAATCGTCGTTTTCGCGCAAATCAGTGTCGGTTTCGCCTTCTCGCGCTTCGCTTTGCGGATCGCCTTCTCCACCGCGTCAACATCGTGGCCGTCAACGTTCGGGATCACCCGCCAGCCGTAGGCCTCGAAGCGGCGCTTCACGTCGTCCGTGTACCACTGCCTGATCTGCCCCTTATCGGAATCGATCGAAATGCCGTTGTCGTCGTAAATTGCGATCAGCTTCGAGAGCCCGAGCGTGCCGGCGAGCGCGCAAGCCTCGTGCGAAATGCCTTCCATTAGGCAACCGTCGCCGACAAACACGTAGGTGTGGTGATCGACGACGGCAAAGCCCTCGCGATTGAACTCGGCGGCGAGCGCACGCTCGGCGATCGCCATTCCGACCGCATTGGCGAGCCCCTGACCGAGCGGGCCGGTGGTGGTTTCCACGCCCGGCGCGCTACCGTACTCGGGGTGGCCGGGCGTCTTCGAGTGCAGCTGCCGGAAGCGCTTCAACTCGTCCATCGGCAGATCGTAGCCGGTGAGATGCAGCAACGCGTAGAGCAGCATCGAGCCGTGGCCATTCGACAGCACGAAGCGGTCGCGGTTGGCCCACCTAGGATTGGCCGGATTGTGCCGCAGGTGCCGGTTCCACAGCACCTCGGCGATCTCCGCCATGCCCATCGGCATACCGGGATGGCCGGAATTCGCTTTCTGCACCGCGTCCATCGCGAGCGCGCGGATCGCGTTGGTCAACTGCATACGATTGCTCATCCGTGTCGTTCGGGGAATTGTACTTGCGGGGAAAGTCGAGATTATCACGTAATCGCCGCAAGTTTGCCATGCGGCCGCGGTGCGCGAGGAACGGTGCGCGCGGGCTACCGGGTTATTCCTCCGGCTTGCGTGCGAGCCTGATCCCGAGCTGCTTCAGCTTGCGGTAGAGGTGGGTGCGCTCGAGCCCCACGCAATCGGCGACCCGGCTGATGTTGCCGCCCTCCTTCGCGATATGGTGCTCGAAATAGACGCGCTCGAAAGCGTCGCGCGCATCCCGCAGCGGCAAGTCAAGCGACAGATTCTGCGTCGGCGGGGGAGGCGCGGCAGGCTTGGGGAGCGCGCGCTCGACGTCCTCCAGGTCGATCTGCTCGCCCGGCGCGGTGAGCACGAGCGTGCGCACCGCGCTCTGCAGTTCGGCAAGGTTGCCGGGCCAGTCGTAGTTGCGCAGCGCGTTCAGCGCTGCCGTCGAGAACTGCCGAGGCGGGGCTTCCTTCGCCTCTACCATGCGCGAGAGCATGAGGCCGGCAAGGTCGATCACATCCTCGCGGTGCTCGCGCAGGCTTGGCACCCGGATGGTGGTGCCGGCGATCCCGCCGTAGAGGCGGGCGTCGAATGCGCCCTGGGCCACCATGTCGGGGAGCGCCTGCAGCGCGCCACAGATGAGGCGCGTGTTGTAGCGCTCCAGCTTCGACAGGACCAACATCAGCCCCTTCTGCTCGACGCGGTTCAAGGTCGCGGCGTCGTGGATGAACAGCGTGCCATCGCGCGCCTGACCCAGCAGGTCGAGCGGCGCCTCGGCGAGCTCCTTGCCAGCGTCGACCGCGACCCATGGCGTGTTGCGCGCGTGCAGGAAGCGGGCGGCAAGCTCCACGCCGCTGCCGGGTTCCGCCGTAAGCAGGACCGGCGTGCGCAGCGCCGCGATGCGCTCCAGGCGCAGCTTGAGATCGACGATGAGCGAACCGCGCCCGAGACTCGCCAGCGAGAGCTCGGCCTGGCCTGTCTCCCCGCTGTGCTTGAGCGCGCGGCCGACGGTGGCGAGCAACTTCTGCAGCGCGATCGGCTTCTCGAGAAAGTCGTAGGCGCCAATGCGGGTCGCCTGCACTGCGGTATCGATCGTGCCGTGGCCGGACATCATCACCACCGGCATGGTAAGCAGCCCCGCGCTCGCCCACTCCCTGAGCAGCGTGATGCCGTCGGTGTCCGGCATCCAGATGTCGAGCAGCACCAGGTCGGGGCGCGCTCGGCTGCGGTAGCCGCGTGCCTCGCTCGCATTTTCGGCCAGCGCAACCTGATACCCCTCGTCCGAAAGAATCTCGGAGAGCAGCTCGCGGATGCCGATTTCGTCGTCGACTACCAGAATCTGTTGCATATGTGTCGCCTGCTATTCTACCTGCTCGCTACGCTGCGGTTTGCTGGCCGGCGTGGTGGTGCTGCTCCAGCACCGGCAGCGCGACCGTGACGCGTGCACCATGCGGTGCGACGTTCGCGATCGAAACCTCCCCACCGTGCTCTTCGATGATCTTCTTCACGATCACGAGTCCGAGGCCCGTGCCCCGCGGCTTGGTCGTCACGTACGGCTCAAACACGCGCTTCATCAGGTGCTCGGCGAAGCCGCTGCCGTTGTCGGTGACAGAGAAACGCAGCGCGCCGTCTGCTGCCTCGGTAGTGATAATGATATGCGGGGTCGCGGTATCGGCGAGCGCGTCCTGGGCATTCTGCAGCAAATTGTGTATGACCTGCCGCAACTGCCCCGC
>Ga0224496_10001440_pt1 | contig 14875 bp, 10 predicted proteins | sample SF_Jul11_sed_USG_2_FD_168127 | JGI IMG/M metagenome (GOLD analysis project Ga0224496, IMG submission 168127) | Sediment microbial communities from San Francisco Bay, California, United States - SF_Jul11_sed_USGS_8_1 | ecosystem: Environmental > Aquatic > Marine > Sediment | place: USA...
AGGTGTTCGTGCGTGGCCAGAAGAGGCCACTTTTTTCCGACGGCCTGAGGTTGCACGGGTAGAAAGTGTGGCCGTTTTCAGTTTGGGCCGGCCTTTTGTGCGAAGAGCGGCTTCCAAGACTTCCATCATGGTGTCCACGAAAATAAATTGCAGACCTCGTAGAAGATGCTTCGGGATATCGTCTAAGTCTTTCTGATTGCGTTTGGGAATGATAATGGTTTGAATATGAGCTCGTTTCGCTGCCAGAACTTTTTCCTTTAACCCTCCGATGGGGAGAACGCGTCCTCGCAACGTGATTTCTCCGGTCATGGCCAAATCTCGCTTGACCGGTTGTTGGCTGAGGCAAGAGGCCAACGCCGTGCCAATCGTGATCCCAGCTGATGGACCATCTTTCGGGATTGCGCCAGCAGGGACATGGATATGGATATCCTGTTTGGGAAAAAGACTCGCATCAATTCCCAATCGTGTGGCTTGCGATCGGATATAGCTCAAGGCGGCATGAGCAGATTCCTTCATGACCTCGCCCAAGTGGCCTGTTAACATCAATTGCCCTTTGCCTTTGATGACGGAGGCCTCCACATATAAGACATCCCCGCCGGTTTCCGTCCAGGCAAGGCCAGTGGAAAGTCCCACTTCATCTTTTTCTTGCTCTTGCTCCGGAATGAATTTTGGAACACCCAAGTATTGATGCAAGTTTTTCGGTGTCACGTGATACCGTTTGACGCTTCCTTCTGCGATACGTTTAGCAATCTTTCGCATGACATTAGCCAGCTCTCGCTCCAGATTTCGCACCCCGGCTTCTTTGGTGTATTGCGAAATAATTTGTGTGAGGCACGTGTCCGTAAGGTGGAGATGTTGATCGGTAATCCCATGTTCTTCCAATTGCCGAGGGATGAGATAGCGTTGAGCAATGCCATGCTTCTCTTCCTCGGAATAGCCTGGGATTTCAATGATTTCCATTCGATCGCGTAGGGCGGAGAGAATGGGATCCGTCAAGTTGGCCGTCGTAATAAACATGACCGCACTCAAGTCCACGGGGACCCCAAGGTAATGGTCGACAAAGGCATTATTTTGCTCAGGATCGAGGACTTCAAGCAAGGCCGCTGAGGGATCACCTCGAAAGTCCATGCCAATTTTATCGACTTCATCGAGCATAAACACCGGATTAATCGTGCCAGCCTGTTTGAGCCCTTGAATGATCCGTCCGGGAAGCGCGCCAACATAGGTGCGACGATGGCCGCGAATCTCAGCTTCGTCGCGTGTTCCCCCCAAACTCATACGGACAAATTCACGCCCAAGGGCTCGTGCGATAGATTTGCCTAATGATGTTTTGCCTACGCCAGGTGGTCCGACAAAGCATAAAATGGGCCCTTTCATTTTGGCTTTGAGTTTACAGACGGCTAAATATTCCAAAATCCGTTCTTTGACACGTTCCAAATCATAATGATCTTCATGCAGGACCTTTCTGGCTTGGCCAAGGTCCAAGTTGTCCGTGGATCGCCGGCTCCATGGTACTTCTACGAGCCATTCTAGATAGGTGCGAATGGTGCCCGCTTCAGCAGAGTCCTGATGCATTTTCTCTAGGCGTTTGAGTTGTTTTTCGGCTTCTTTTAGGACCTTTTCTGGCATCTTGGCTTCTTGGATGCGATGGCGAAAGTCCGTGACTTCTTCCGCGCGATCATCTAAATCGCCCAATTCTTTTTGAATCGCTTTCAGTTGTTCACGGAGAAAGTATTCGCGTTGAGTTTTGTCCATTTCCCCTTTGGCTTCAGCCTGGATCTTCTGCTGCATCGACATGACTTCTAGCTCGTTGCTCAACAGGTCATTGACTCGCTTGAGTCGAGCAAGAGGGTCTTCAATTTCTAAGACTTCCTGGGTCAATTCAATTTTCAGTCCCAAGTTGGACGCGATAATGTCGGCGAGACGACCAGGGTCATCCAAGTTTTCGATGACGGTTAACACATCAGGCATGATGACCTTGCCCAAACTGAGTAATTTTTCCAAGGCTTCCCGAGCGGATCGAATAATGGCTTCATGTTCTAACGGAGATATGGCAGCCGGTTTTTCAGCGATCGTTTCGATTGTGACGGAAAAATACGGGTCGGATTGAGTGAAGTCTTTGATGCGAGCTTTGGCTAAGCCTTGCACTAAGATCTTGATGCGTTCATCAGGGAGCTTGAGCATGCGCATGATCACCCCGACCGTCCCCATACCATGAAGGTCTTCGGAGTTCGGTTGTTCGACTTCTTGATTTTTTTGCGTGGCGAGGAAGATTAATCGATCGGATGCGAGTGCGGCTTCAATGGCTTTGATGGAAAGGTCGCGGCCAACGAATAGGGGAAGGACCATATACGGAAAGATGACAATGTCACGAACTGGGAGCAGGGGTAATTCATCTGGAATATGTTCGATTGAGGGGGTGACAAGGTCAGATGGGATTTCTGTCATAATGGTATAGCCCTGGGATTCATAAAGGTGACAATGACGAGAAAGACCTGAAGGTCGGGCATCGAAAATTCGTATTGCACAATTTTCGATACTAGGAGAAGGTGAAAAAAGTTGTCAAGGCGAAACCTGTCGAATGATGCCGTTACCCGTCAAGTTGGATCTGAGTTCGTTGGTCGAGCTTTACAAGGAAACGGTTCCCGAATATAATCGCTCATCTATCTAATGGTTGTAGAATTCCAGAATTCTTGATTCGGGATTCTTCCCCACGTGGCGGCCGTTTGCCACAATTATATGTTAGGGGATCCATTCAAGACTATCATCACGCCTCTTCTTGATCCTGTATCCCTTCTGGACATTTTCCTTGCGTCTTTCCCAATTTAATCAAGAACGGGTTATGTCTCGCCTCTTTTCCGGATGTCATTATCCTAAGATTTTGAGGGAAGAGGCTCTTCCTATGGTCCCGTGGATTTCCGCCCACTGTCGAATACTTTTTGCTGTTTTATTGGTCCTTTGCTCTGGTGTGGAACTTTTATGGGCGCAAGGTGCAGGGCAGACGATTCAACAAATTGAGATCAAAGGAAATCGGCATATTGAACAGCAGGCAATTGTTGGGAAGTTGTCGATTCGAGTAGGGGATCCGTTTTCTCAAGAGCGTATTCGTGAAGAAATTCAAAATATCTACAGTATGGGGTTTTTTGAAGAAGTGGAAGTGGAGACCCAGTTAGTCGGGAATGAGGTTGGGGTGGTTTTTCAGGTCAAGGAGAAGCCTTTCACCGTTGAGGTCGTCTATGACGGAAATGACGAACTATCCGACGATAAACTTGGCGAGAAAAATACCATTAGAAGCCAAACTTTTCTTGATCAGGAACAAGTAAAAGTTTCAGCGGAGCATTTCCGGAAACTCTACCAGGAAAAAGCCTATTTTCATGCCCAAATTGTCCCCATTGTCGATTTGATTGAAGAAGGACAAGCGCGCCTCACTTATTATATTGAGGAAGGGAAGCAAGCCCACATCAAAGCCATTGCATTTGAAGGTCGGGACGTCCTCAAGAAAAAACAATTGAGTCAATTCATGGCCAACCAAGAATACTCCTGGCCGTGGTCAATTTTTTCCGACGCGGGGATTTTGCGCCGGGATGAATTACCCAATGATGTCGAGCGAATAAAAGAAGTGTATATGAATAAGGGGTATCTTGACGTTCAGGTCGGCATGCCTCGCATCGATTTAGATGAGACCAAAGAATGGTTCACCCTGGTGTTTCCTGTGGTTGAGGGAGAACCCTATATTGTGAGTCAAATTCAATATAAGGGCAATGAGGTATTTTCAGAAGCTGAATTGCGGGATGGACTTGCCATTGAATCGGGTGAGGTCTTTCAACGAGTGAAAATTCGGGATGAAGTTACTCGGTTGACGGATCTCTATGGGAGCCGTGGGTATGCCTTTACGGAAGCTACGCCTTCCATTGAGCCTGATCCAGCCACTCGTAGTGCACGAATTGGTTTTTCGATCAATGAGGGCGAAATGGTGCGAATCAAAGATATTCGTATCACGGGAAATAATAAAACCCGAGATAATGTCATTCGACGTGAGATTCGTGTGGCTGAACGAGACATGATCGATTCTCCCGCCATTAAACGGAGCTTTGAGCGACTCAATAACTTGAATTTTTTTGAAACGGTTGAAATTCTGCCAAAGCAACTAGCGCCCGGTGAGGTAGACTTAGATGTTAAAGTCAAGGAAAAGCCGACGGGAGCATTCAGCATTGGTGGTGGGTTCAGTACCTTGGATCAGTTTACACTCATTGCCGATATCTCAGAAGGGAATTTTTTAGGTCTTGGCTATCTGGCCAAAATTCGTGGACAATTGGGAGGACGTCGAACATTAGGGATTATTACCTTTCGAAACCCCGCCATTTTTGATACCTTAACATCGGCTCAGGTTGATGGGTTTCGGACGCGTACCAATTTTCTTACCTATAATGAAACCAAAATTGGCGCCAATCTGACATTTGGGCGTGGGTTTTCCGAATATATCAATGGGAGTTTTACTCTGGTAGCGGAACAAATCAAGATTCGTAACGTCGACTCAAATGCCCCACAGATCATTAAAGATCAAAGCGGTACACAGTCTACGACTGGATTTCGGGCAAGTGTATTCCGGGATTCCCGTGATTTCTTCTTAGATCCAAGAAAAGGTACGCGAGCGGGGATCCGAACGAGTTTTGGCTCAGACCTTTTCGGAGGATCAAATAATTTTTATAGTGGCACCCTGGATGTTTTGAAATTTACGCCGTTACCATTCTGGGATTTTCGTCATTCTATTCGAGGGCGGATTGGATATGGGGCGGGGTTTGGCGGAGAGCAACTTCCTGTTCCTGAGTTTTTTTTCGTGGGTGGGATTAATACGGTACGGGGTTTTAAATTTGGCCGTGCAGGCCCCGTCACATCCAGTAACGATCCTGCTGGTGGCAATAAGGAGCTTATCATCAATAATGATTTAATTTTTCCTGTGTTGCCTGATGCGAAGTTGAATGGCGTCATCTTTTTTGATTATGGAAAAGGTTTTGCCAAAGGCGAAAATTTTGATTTCGATCTTCGAAAGGCCGCGGGAGTTGAAGTCCGATGGATCTCACCGTTTGGGCCTCTTCGTGCGGCCTATGGGTTCAATCTTGCTCGCCGCTCAGGTGAGAAATCAGGGGTGTTTGAATTTTCCGTGGGATCAGTTTTTTAAAGGTAAATACATTCAGAAGAAGAGGGAGTATGTGGAGCAAGGTTTTTGATTTCTCCTCAATTAGGTATTTTTTTGATATCAGCAGCGGATGGCTTATTCTTCCTTTGTTGTTGAGTGTGGCCTCTATCAGTTGTGCCCCTATTCAGAAGGACCTGCAATCAAATCTGATTGTTGGTGTAGTGGATCCCCAAAGGATTTTACTTGAAACAACCAAAGGCAAACGACTTTCAGAAGCGCTGAACGCTTTTATGAAAGATCGACAGCTCCTTGTGGAATTAGAGCAAAAAGAGCTTCGTGAATTAGAGGAGGAAATACGCGCTCAAAGGACGGTCCTGAGTGAATCTGCTCGGGCATTGAAAGAAGAACAGTTTCGTCAAAAAATGGGCGGCTATCAGCAAAAAGTTGCCGATTTGAGTCGCGAGGTTCAAGAAAAGCAGCGAGAACTGCAAAATGAATTTCGCCGCCAGGTTGGACTCGTCGTCACCGAGATTGCCAAAGCACGAAATTTAGGGCTGGTGCTTGAGCATGGGCCCAACTCGGGGACTTTGTTTTATGAAGAGAGTTGGGATATTTCGGCAGAAGTCATTCAGGCGCTGAATCAGAAAAGTGACGCGCCGGAGATTCCCTAAGGGATTGTGATTCTGGCGAGGCTGGTGATCTAGTAAAAGCCTCGAATTTTCCACGGAAAGGAATCAGGAGGAACTTATATGGCTCAAGGGGAATTAGATATTCTCGCTATTCAAGCCTTACTTCCGCATCGATACCCGTTTTTGTTAGTTGATCGAATCCTTGAATTGGACGAAGCCACACGGATTGTTGGGATTAAAAATGTCACCGCCAATGAAGAATTTTTTCAGGGACATTTCCCTGGGCAGCCGATAATGCCCGGTGTGTTGCTTCTTGAGGTGATGGCCCAAGTTGGTGGGGTGTTAGCTCGAAAGACCGCTGAAGGAAAAGGTCGCCCAACCGTCTTTCTTACGGGTATCGAAAAAGCGAAATTTCGTCGCCCGGTCGTTCCAGGGGATCAATTGCGTGTGGTGGTTGAGGTCGTGAGGAGGAAGGACCCGTTTTGGAAAATGTCCGGAAGCATCCTTGTTGAATCCTCATTGGTCTGTGAGGCGGAAATGACGGCGATGGTGAAAAGTGACGTGGAAGATTAATGTCGAAGAAATGGTGCCTGTTTTTTTTGAATTCTAGTCTTGGTGCGATTCCCCAATTTTCCCAATGTGAAACGAGAACAGCATGAATATTCATCCTACGGCCATTGTGCATCCCAAAGCGAATATTGGAGAAGATATTAGTATTGGTCCATATTGTGTGATTGGTGAACATGTGATCATTGGCGATCAAACGGAATTATCCGCTCATGTGTGTATTGAAGGACACACGGAAATTGGCCGGTGTTGCCGGATTTCTCCTTTTGTGTCCATTGGCACTCCTCCACAGCATTTACAATATAAAGATGAGCCCACCAAAGTCTGTATTGGCGATCATAATATTTTTCGTGAAAATGTGACAATCAATCGGGGCACAGTATTTGGTAATGGCATCACCAGGATCGGTCACCATAATTTTTTGATGGCCTATACGCATGTGGCTCATGATTGTGAGTTAGGCAACCATATTGTGATGGCGAATGCGGCAAATCTAGCTGGACATGTCTCGGTGGGTAATTCGGTTGTGATTGGTGGATTAGTTGGCGTGCACCAATATGTCAGAATTGGTGAATATGCCATGGTTGGCGGATGTTCGGCCCTAGGTCGAGATGTGCCACCCTTCATTCGAGCTGCTGGAGGGTATCGTGCGCAGATGTTCGGGCTCAATACGATTGCGTTACGCCGTCATGGGTTTTCGGCGGTCAGGATGGCCACGTTGAAGGCGGCGTTTGAGCTCTTGTTTCGGCAAGGCCATCGTCTTCAGGAGGCGATTAAGTTAGCCCGGAATGAATATGGAGAGAGCACCGATGTGTTGAGTTTGTTGACCTTCCTTGAAAGTACGAGTCGTGGAATCTGTCAGGTCTCTTCTCGAGAGCTTGACGATGATGAAGAGTAGTGCAGGCCTGGCAAAGTGAGTGCGAGCTGTGAGCCCACCGAACGATAGCAAGCGGATTGGCCTGATTGCCGGAGATGGGCGATTTCCGATTATTTTTGCCGATAATGTTCGTCGATTAGGATTTACTGTTTCAGCTATTGCCCATCTTGGATCTACCCTTCCCGAGCTCGAATCTCACGTTGAACATATTCACTGGCTAAAAATTGGACAGTTCAGTAAAGCGCTTGCCGCATTGAAACAGGATGGCGTTCGTCAAGCTGTCATGTTAGGCGGCATTAAGAAGACCAATGTGTTTACCACCCTTCGTCCGGATCTTCGAGCGTTAGCCATCTTTAGCCGTTTAAAACAGTGGAAAGATGATGCCATTCTTCGCGAGGTGGCGGGGGAATTGGAGCGAGAAGGGATTGAGATTTGTGAATCAACCTTTGGCCTCGATGGAATTTTAGCCGACGAAGGGTATTTGACGAGTAGGAAGCCCAGCAAAAAAGAAGAGGAAGATATTCAGCTTGGTTGGGAAGCTCTTATGACTTTGGGACAATTGGATATCGGCCAATGTGTAGTCGTGAAAAACCAAGTCATTGTTGCCGTGGAAGCTGTCGAAGGGACCGATGAGGCCATTACTCGTGGAGGGACGTTGGGTGGGAAGGGAACCGTCGTCGTCAAACGCACAAAACCTCATCAAGATTTGCGGTTCGATTTGCCAGCCATTGGTCCTCAAACGATTCGAACGATGACGGCGGTTCAGGCTAAGGTTTTGGCGATAGAAGCAGGCAGGACGGTTATTCTTGACCGTGATGAGGTTTTCTCCCTTGCGAAGGAAGCAGGAATTTCAATTGTTGGAAAATCCGCGCAGGTATAGGCCGCCTAACTAGGTATGTCCTAAGATGATTCGATGAACGTTTTTGTCCATGTCCTTGGTGGCATGTTGACAGAAAGCCCTTCCTGTATCTTTAACAAATAGCACTTGATGAGGCAGCCTTTACCAGTTGGAGTGATTGGTGTCGGTCATTTAGGACGTCATCATGCCCGTATCTATTCGACCCTGGCTTCCGTCACATTAGTTGGGATCAGTGATACGGATGTCTCACGTGGCCGGGATTTGGCAGATGAATTCAAGACGGTCTTCTATTCCAACCCGGCAGATTTATTGGCTCGGGTCGAAGCGGTAAGTGTGGCTGTTCCCACATCCGTACATTTCCCTGTCGTGCAGGCCTGTTTGAATCAGAATTGCCATGTGCTGGTGGAGAAGCCGATTACCAGTGAGGCATCCGAAGGAGAACATTTGGTTCAACTGGCCAAAGACAAAGGAATGATTCTTCACGTGGGTCATGTGGAACGGTTTAATCCGATTCTGGAACAGGTTCGACCTGCTATTCGTCGACCGAGTTTTATCGAATGCCATCGCCTGAGTCCTTTTCAACCTCGAGGAACTGATGTGGATGTTGTCCGGGATTTGATGATCCATGATCTGGATTTAATTTTGTCCTTAGGGCTCGGTGGAACAATCCAGATTGAAGCGAGAGGGTTGCCGATCTATACGGAGCATCCCGATATTGCGAATGTTCGGATGGTGTTTGAATCTGGCTGTTTGGTGAATTTGACGGCGAGTCGAATTTCCACAGGGCGGTTACGGAAACTGCGGATCTATCAACGAGATTGTTATATTTCCGTAGATTTAGGGACAAAGGAAGGTGTGATTAATACCTGCCATGTTTCTGAGTCGGGCGTTCGTGAAATTCAATCACAAAAAATTTCTGGAACGGATGGTGATGCTTTAACAAGAGAATTAGACTGTTTTGTTCAAGCTATCCTTGGAGGGGCACCTGCCAACGGTGTGTCTGGTCAAGAGGGTGTGGATGCACTACGTATGGCGAGTCATATCATGTCCCTCATTCACCAATCTGTGATGGAGCGGCCTTCGTCAATCCATTAACAGATGCCTTGACCTACCTTGGTACAATCTGATCGGACATGCCCAAACTTTTACTAGTAACTGGAGAAGCGTCCGGAGATGTTCATGGTGCCCAACTCGCGAGAGCGTTGCGAGAATTGGAGCCCTCCATTACCCTTGTGGGTGTAGGTGGAGGGCATATGGCGCAAGCTGGAGTGCAGTTGCTTCCACACATTGCCCGAGTCGATGCCATGGGTGTACCAGGTTTCCAACAATTGTGGGCGGGCTGGAAAACGCTTCGCCAACTTTCGACCGTCGTGAAACATACACGTTTTGATGCGATCGTGCTCATTGATAGTCCCGGGATGAATCTTCGTTTGGCCAAAGCGGCCGCAAAATCCTCGCAAAGAATTATTTATTACATTGCTCCCCAGGTGTGGGCTTGGGGACGTCGACGACTCCACCTCATTCGTAAAGTCATTAAGCGGATATTGGCTATTCTGCCCTTCGAAGAATCCTATTTCCGAAAGGAGGGGATTGAATGTGATTATGTAGGGCATCCTCTTTTGGATGAACTCGAAGAGTCTTATGATGGTAGGCAGTCGAGACAGGTTTTAGGCTTAAAGTCAGAGAAGATGGTTGTCGGCCTGTTGCCTGGAAGTCGCACGAAAGAAGTTCAGACTTTGCTGCCGGTCTTCCTAGAGTCGTTCCACATTATTCAGCGCCAATATCCGGAGTCGCAATGTATCCTGGCACAAGCTGATTCGATTCCTGATTCACTCCTCGAGCCACTTCTTCGCGGGTTCTCTTTTGTTAAACGGTTTAAAGGAAAATCAAGTGAAGTGATGGCCGCCTCAGATCTTGTCCTGGTGGCTTCAGGCACTGCAACTCTTCAAGCTGCGTTAATTGGGACTCCCATGATTGTGGTGTATCGGACCTCACGCCTGACCTATCAAATAGGGAAACGGCTGGTTACAATTCCCTATATTGGGCTAGTGAATATATTGGCAGGAGCCGCACTCGTTCCGGAAATCCTGCAGGAACGGGCGACCGCTCAAAATATTGCTCAAGAAGCGTTGGTCCTAATAGGGGATTCAACTCGACAACATGTGATGAAGGAAAAATTTCAGGTTCTTCGGAAGTCCTTAGGGAGTCCGGGAGCGTCACGACGCGCAGCAGAAATAATTTTGGCTGAGATTCGTCTATGAACATTTTATGGCGTATCGTCGCCTACCTTAAGCCCTATAAGTTCAGATTGCTTCTAGCGTTTCTCTTTTCCGGAGGTGTTGCCGCTTTGCAGGGTGTCACGGCCTGGCTTGTGGGGCCTGTGTTGCAAGAAATTTTCATCGATCGCAATCCTAATCTTGTTGTGTTGTTACCTCTTATTCTTTTAGGGGTCACGATTTTGAAAGCCCTCTTTTCCTATGGCCAATCGTATTTGATGGGGTATGTTGGGCAATGGCTTATTGCCGATGTGCGACAACAATTATTTATTCATATTGTGCGCCTGCCCATACGGTTTCATGATGCAAATAGCTCAGGGCGATTGATGGCACGCGTGGTGAGCGATGTGAATGAAATGGCCAATGCCATACCGAGTGTCCTTAAAGATATGTTTCAACAAGGCTTGACCTTTCTTGTGTTAATTAGCGTGGCGTTTTACCGGAATTGGGAATTGGCTTCTGTGGTCTTGGTGTTGCTGCCACTCTCGTCCTATGTCTTGATTCGTGTGGGGAAACGGATTCGAAATCTTTCCAGGCGAGGGCAGGAGTCGATTGGCAGCATGGCCTCGGTGCTCAAAGAGGCGTTTACGGGGATAAAAATTGTCAAAGCCTATGGGCAGGAAGAAAAAGAAGGTGAACGGTTTGCTCAGATGAACAAGGCTTTTCGACGAGTCCAAGTCAAGTCATCCCAGGCTTCTGCCATTTCATCCCCGATGCTTGAAATTATCGGGGCCTGTGGGGTGGCCTTTATTATTTGGTATGGTGGGGGGCTTGTGATTACGGGAGAAATGACATCTGGCGATTTCTTTTCCTTCCTGGCGGCCTTGTTCATGGCGTATGCGCCTGTGCGAAAAATGTCAGGTGCCAATTCATCAATCCAACGCGCGCTGGCAGGGGGCAAGCGAGTCTTTTCTGTTTTGGATCTTGATAGTGAATTGGAAAAAGATGAAGGAAAGGAGCTTCTTCCTCCTATCACACGCCACTTAACTTTTTCGGATGTCTCCTTTACGTATGAAGGGGCCAAGGAACCTTCTTTAGATAAGGTCAATCTCATCGTGCAGGTGGGTGAGGTGGTGGCCTTAGTTGGAGCGAGTGGAAGCGGTAAGACAACCTTGGTGAGTTTGGTGCCACGTTTTTATCGGCCCACTGAGGGAACGGTGACTATTGACGGAATTGATATTCGGTTAGCGGATCGAGCATCTTTGCGCCAACAAATTGGGATTGTTTCGCAAGAAACGGTGTTATTTGATGATTTAATTCGAAATAATATTGCCTATGGGCGACCGGATGCGACGGAGGAACAGATTGTCGAGGCCGCACGGGCCGCGTACGCTTGGGAATTTATTGAGCGACTGCCCCAGGGGCTGGAAACTTTTGTTGGGGAAAATGGTTTAAAGCTATCTGGGGGGCAGCGGCAGCGGTTGGCCATTGCCCGTGCTATTCTTCGAGACCCTCCAATTTTGATTCTTGATGAAGCGACGTCTGCGTTAGATTCTGAATCAGAAAAACTTGTGCAACAAGCTCTGGCTAATCTTATGAAAGGTCGTACCACGTTGGTGATAGCTCATCGACTTTCCACGGTTCAACATGCGAATCGTTTGGTCGTCATGCAGCGGGGACGTATTGAAGAAATAGGAACCCATGTCGAATTATTACAAAAGGGCGGATTGTACACACGCTTGTATCAAACGCAATTTCAACTGACCCAACTCGAACCGCTTTCGGCAACATGAAGCGTCTGACAACTAAGAGGCCTGTCGTGAATTGGTTAACGCACTCTGTGCTTCCGGTCATAGCGTCGTGGGGTATTCGACTCCTAGGGAAGACCATGACCTGGACAACCGTCGGAGGGGAAGGGGTTGATGTGTTCGTGCGAACAAGAATGCCGATCATTATCGCATTTTGGCATGGGCGCCAACTGATGATGCCTTTGGCTTATCGTGGGACTATGGCTTCGATTCTCATCAGTCAACATCGGGATGGAGGGTTGATTGCAAGCATCATGCAGCAATTTGGTTTTCAGGCGATTCGAGGGTCTAGTTCACGCAGGGGAGCACAAGCACTTCGTGAGCTAGTCAGCGTGGGGCGCCAAGGGCAGGATCTGGTTGTCACACCTGATGGCCCTCGTGGGCCGGCGTGCCATGTCCAAATGGGAGTGATCTTACTTGCCAAGCTGACGGGTTTCCCTATCGTGCCCTTGACCTTTGCCTGCTCAAAAAAAAAGTCTTTTCAAGTTGGGACCGATTTCAAATCCCTTATCCTTGGACGAAAGGTTTGTTTGTTTGGGGAGATCCTCTCTGGATAGCGCCAGACCTTGGGAAGGAAGCCTTGGTTAAACAGGGAATGAAGTTGGAACGAGCTTTGAATACCTTAACTGGTCATGCCGATCTGGCCGTTCAACAGTCCGATCCTTTGGAAAGCTTTCTTCATGCCATGAACGATGACTCCCCCGCTATCCACGAGTAACACCTTCATGTTCTTGTTTTTATACAATATGATTCTGATCACCAGTTTCCCAATGGTCATGGGACTGCTTCTGACAACCAAGCGGTGTCAACGAGGAATCCTTGCCAGATTGGGGAAAGTTCCGGGTGGGTTACAGGGCCTGTCTGGCCCAGTGGTGTGGGTTCATGCCGCCTCCTTGGGTGAAGTGACTGCCGTAGTTCCGTTAATCCGAGCGATGAAAGAGAAAGATCCCCACCAAGTCTTTGTCGTTTCCACCGTGACGGAAACTGGGCGGGAAATGGTACTCAACCGCTTACAGGGGATTGCCATTCATTGTTATGCCCCGTTGGATTTCTGGTGGGCCGTGACTCGGTATGTCCGAGTACTTAACCCGCACATGTTTATATTGGTGGAATCAGAAATTTGGCCAAATTTATTGACCAGACTTCATCAACAGCAGGTACCGATATGTCTGGTGAATGGGCGAGTTTCTTCCCGCTCGTTTTCTCGATATCGGTTAGTGAAACGTTTCATGATGCCAATTTGGGCGTCGCTTGATATGGCGTTGATGCAAACCGCTCAAGATGCTGAGCGGATCAAAGAATTAGGCGCTAAAACGAAGAATGTTCATGTGACAGGCAATATGAAATTTGACCAATCATTTGAGCGTTCAGACCATAGGGAGGTCACAAAGACCATTCGACATCTATTGGGAATTAAGGATTTCGAATTGGTGATTGTGGCCGGAAGTACACATCCACAGGAGGAAGAAATTCTGTTGCGGGCCTATCAGGATTTGTCACGGACGCAGAAGCATGTGGTGCTCGTGATGGCTCCCAGGCATATTGAGCGGGCTTCAGGGTTGGAAGATATCATTCGGTGTCATGGATTGACCTGTGTCAGACGCAGTCAGATGACCGATGGCCAACCTGGGGCGATTGATGATCAATTGCCCCGAGTCATTCTTTTGGATTCGCGAGGGGAATTGCCCAATGTCTATAGCGTGGGAGTGCTCGGGGTGGTTGGGGGCACCTTTGTATCTATTGGGGGGCACAATCTGTTAGAGCCAGCTCAATGGGCTCGACCTGTGGTCTTTGGACCACATGTGGACCATTGTCGGGATCTTGCGCGTCAGCTCCTTGACGCTGGAGGGGCCATTCAAATCCATCAACCTGATACGTTACTCCCTCATCTCCTCCACTTGATTGAACATCCGGTGGAAGCCGATCAAATGGGGGAAAAAGCGTTGTCAGTTATTCACCGAAACCGCGGTGTGGTACGTGAGAATTTGAGGATGATTCATCAACTGGCCATATTCCCAGATTCTACGGCTTTGGATTCTCCCTCCGCCGGCGTTGATTCTGTTCTGCCTCCTCAGCGTCGTGAGGGGGATCGGTACGAGTCATCATCGCCTATTTCTTCATAACTGTATCGTGAACGATGATCTGCTAGCGTTCTTGTTGCTGAGCACGCCTTTCTCTTCTCGTCTGTCCCTCCGGTTGCGACTATGGAAATGGTTTCAACGATATTGTCCATGGGGCTTACAAAGTATCGCAGTCTTCTATGGTATGATGGGCCGTCTTCGCCGAAGGGCATATCAGCGAGGGTGGTTACAGCAACAGCATTTACTTCAACCAGTGGTCAGTGTTGGCAATATCACGGTGGGAGGAACAGGGAAAACGCCATTTGTCATATGGGTTGCCCGGCAACTGTATGCACAGGGGAAGCAGGTGGCAATTTTAAGTCGAGGCTATGGCCGACAGCATGCATCGAATAATGTGATGGTGTCTGATGGGAAAGGTCGTGTGAAAGATTGGAGAGTATCCGGCGACGAACCTGTCCTCATTGCCCAACAATGCCCGTGGGCCATCGTGGCTGTGGGACCAGATCGTTTTCGTCTCGGCCTGTGGGTATTGGAACAGATGACTTGTGATTGTTTCCTATTGGATGATGGATACCAACATTTGCCGTTGTATCGAGATTTGGATGTGGTGTTGTTCGATGCCACCGATGTGCAGGGACTATGCGGAGTCCTGCCGGCAGGTCGTTTGCGAGAACCTCTAGATGCGTCGGAAGGAGCAGGCG
>Ga0224496_10001441_pt1 | contig 14867 bp, 14 predicted proteins | sample SF_Jul11_sed_USG_2_FD_168127 | JGI IMG/M metagenome (GOLD analysis project Ga0224496, IMG submission 168127) | Sediment microbial communities from San Francisco Bay, California, United States - SF_Jul11_sed_USGS_8_1 | ecosystem: Environmental > Aquatic > Marine > Sediment | place: USA...
AACCAAAAGAGAAAAACAGAAGATTTTAAAAACAAACGAGCAAATGGCGGGCGATGCGCTCCGTGTGCTTGGAGTGGCTTTTAAAGAATTAACTGACGTCGAGCTTGAAGACTTTCGCGAACTTAGTAAAGCGGAAGAGACCAATAAGCGTATAGAAAGCGACCTAGTTTTTGTCGGCTTGGTGGGAATGATTGACCCCCCGAGGGAAGAAGCTAAAGAAGCTAACAAATTGTGTCAACAAGCAGGCATAAGGACCGTTATGATAACTGGTGACCACAAGCTCACCGCTGTGGCAGTGGCCAAAGAAATAGGCATAACCAAGGGCAACCCTCATGATATGGTTTTAACAGGCACTAAGCTAGATGCTATGAGTGATGAAGACTTTGAAAAGGTTGTTAAAGACGTAAGAGTCTACGCAAGAGTTGCTCCTGAACATAAGCTTCGAATAGTAAAAGCCTTGAAGAAGAAAGGGGAAATCGTCGCCATGACTGGAGACGGTGTCAACGATGCCCCAGCGCTAAAACAGGCAGACATCGGCGTTGCTATGGGCATAACAGGCACAGATGTAACCAAAGAAGCGGCAGACATGGTGCTTGCAGATGATAACTTCGCCACAATTGTTAGCGCTGTAGAAGGAGGGCGTGCAATTTATGATAACATAAGAAAATTCTCCTTTTTCTTACTAAGATGCAACTTCGACGAACTGGCGCTTATTGGAACCTTTGCATTGCTAGGCTTGGAGCTTCCTCTAACTGCAGGTATGATTCTATGGCTAAACCTAGTTACCGATGGAGGGCCAGCCCTTGCACTAACGATGGATCCTCCAGAGAAAGACGTGATGCAAAGACCCCCACGAGATCCAAAACAAGGAGTGTTACATGGAAGACTGGCCTCGATAATTGCCACTTTTACACTGCAATTCCTCTTAACTGGAGGTTTATTCTACTGGCAATACTATATGCTTCCTGGACCTTTGACAGAGCTAAAGTTGGCACAGGCTAGAACTATGGCGTTTACACGGGCGACATTGCAAGAATTATTTGTCGTATGGAATTGTCGATCTGAGAAACACAACGCTTTCAAAGTAGGGTTCCTTTCAAATAAGTTCTTGCTAATTGCCGTCATAGGTTCAGCAGTCTTGACAATTCTTGTGCCATTCATTGGACTATTTGGGACTGTGGTGATGGATGATCCACTTGAATGGGCCCTTGTTGTAGTGACTGCTATGTCAGGCTTCCTAATACTACCCGAGGTTTTCTATAATCGAAAAGTGTTCAAATGGAGATAGACAACTTCAATTATGTACGCCTCCATGAAAAGAATTAACCGTTACTAAAACTACATGACTTTCCTTTGTCTCCAACAAACCACACAAAAGATTCTTGATACTAGAAAGACTTTTAGAGAAGCGTTCTCCCTATTTTTCTGCGTTTGGAGTCCCAGAGCATTCTTGAAAGACGAATCCGAAAACGTTTTCACCCAGTTTGTAAAGCCCATTCGAAGGCTTGTTGAGCAGAGAGGATTCCAAACCCCAACAGAACCTCAAGAAAAGACTATACCTAAGATTCTTGAAGGCAAGAACGTTCTACTCATCTCCCCTACAGCAACGGGTAAGACAGAGTCAGCAATCTTTCCCATCTTAAACATGCTCATTCAAATGCCCGACCGTCGACTTGGAATTAAGGTTTTGTATGTTACACCTTTGCGTGCTTTGAACCGTGACTTGTTAGGGCGTTTACAGTGGTGGTGTAACAATTTAGACATCAAACTGGCGGTGCGGCATGGAGATACTGACACCAAAGAGAGAACCAGACAGTCGCGGAGCCCTCCTGACGTTTTAATAACGACACCTGAAACGCTGCAAGCCATATTAACCGGGTGGGTGCTGCGTCAACATTTACGACACGTAAGATGGGTGGTCGTCGACGAAGTTCATGAAATGGCGGACAGCAAACGTGGCAGCCAACTCTCACTCGCCTTGGAAAGGCTGCGAACCATTGCTAACAACGAGTTTCAGATGATAGGTCTCTCCGCCACGATAGGTAGTCCAGAAAAAGTAGCCCAGTTTTTGGTAGGCAACGGAAGGCCAGTAGTGATAGTGAAGGTGCCTGTTGCACGAGAAATGCAGTTAAAAATAGTTTTTCCAAAGCCAACTCCTCAAGACTATAAGCTTGCTTCATCCCTCTACACTCATCCAGAGGTTGCAGTTAGGCTTCGAATCATACGTGACTACATTGAGAAGCACAGATCAGTGTTGCTTTTCACAAACACTCGTACAATCTCTGAGGTGCTAGCTAGCCGCTTCAAAATATGGGACATAGACTTCCCAGTTTCAATTCACCACGGCTCGCTAGCTAAACCTTCAAGAATAGCCGCGGAAAGGGGATTGAAGAACGGCGAGTTAAAAGGGCTTGTCTGCACAAGCTCGCTGGAACTAGGCATTGACATAGGTAGAATAGACCTCGTCGTCCAATACATGAGTCCTAGACAAGTTACGCGGCTGATTCAACGCGTAGGCAGAAGCGGCCACAGAGTGGGACGCATAGCTAAGGGAGTAATAATCACTATGGATTCTGACGACACTTTGGAGGCTATGGCTATCGGTCGTATGGCTTATCGTAAGGAGCTTGAACCCGTGGTTATTCCACAGAAGCCTTATGATGCTCTTGCCCACCAAATCGCTGGATTGTTAATGAAAAGAAGACGCCTTTTTTTCGGTGACATTGTGGGACTCTTCAAGAAAGCCTACCCTTACGCTGACCTTACGATGGAAGACGTGCAGAAGATTCTAACATACATGCATACACGTTTTCCACGAATCGCTTGGGTCTCCTTCGAAGACCTTACCGCCCTCAAACCCCGTAGAAGCAAGGCGTTATACGAATACTACTTTGACAACCTGTCCATGATACCTGCAGAGAAACATTACCTAGTCATCGACGAAGCATCAAACACCGCGATAGGAGTCTTAGACGAAGCCTTCACAGCCGAATACGGAAAACTAGGCGTCAAATTCATCATCCGAGGAAGCCCATGGAAGATTCTTCACATCTACGGTGATAAAATATACGTAAAATCCGTTGACGACCCCACAGGAGCTATCCCAAGTTGGATAGGAGAACAAATTCCAGTGCCTTTTGAAGTATCTCAGGAAGTAGGACAGATTAGAGGATTTGTCGAACAGCAAATGAAGAAAGGGAAAACAATTGACCAAATTGTCACAAAACTAGCTAAGAGATATCCTGCAGACGAAGACACAGTGTCACGAGCGTTGCAGGGAACGTTTGAACAGGTGAAAAAGGATTATCCTGTCCCTACAGGTAAGCGTATGACTGTTGAGGACTGGCAAGACTTGGTAATCATTCATGCAAACTTCGGCTCTTTGACTAACCGTGCATTAGCTCAGCTGCTGGGTCACTATTTGTCAGAGCGAACTGGCTACACAGTTGTCGTTCAACACGACCCCTACCGCATTTTCGTTCGAACAATGGGAACAACAAATGCAAGCAGCATAATAGCCTTGTTCAACGAACTCAAGCAGACATCAGACACGGTGATACGTGACGCCTTAACAAGAGCTACAGTGAAAACAGGAATTTTCAAGCGTCGAATGATTCATGTGGCAAGAAGATTCGGGGCTTTGAAGAAGTGGGCAGACTTTAGCAGTATTAGTCTCAAGCGCCTGTTGAAAAGTTTCGAAGGCACTGCAATCTACGATGAAGCACTTAAGGAAACATTTACTAAAGATTTAGACTTGGAAAGGCTTCTTCGAGTGATAGACGAACTTCGAAAGAACGAAGTGACAATTGTTAAAGTTGAGACTCAGGGAGCGGCGACTCCAATTGCAAGAGTCGGCATAGAACGTGTCAGCATGAAAACAGACCTAATTCCGCCAGAAAGAATGCGGCTCATTCTTGTCGAATCGGCAAAAGCGAGACTGCTAAACGAAGTTCGAAGTTTTGTCTGCACAAACTGCTGGGACTATCTTGAAATGATACGCATCAAAGACCTGCCCGACAACCCAGCTTGTCCACAGTGTGGCTCTAATGCCTTAGGGCTGCTCAGAAGAGAGGAAAACTATGTGATGTCTCTAGTGGAAAAGAAAGGAGAACGATTGACTAAAGCTGAACGAAAAATGCATCAGCAAGCAGTTAAAAACGCGCAGCTGATTTCGAGCTATGGAAAAACCGCGGCAATAGCTCTTTCTGCTCGAAGAGTGAAAACAGATGACATTCAGAGCGTCCTCAAAAAAGAAAAAACGCCTACCGATCATTTCTTTGAATTGGTGATTGAAGCTGAGCGTAAAGCGTTAAAAAGAAGGTTCTGGGCAGACTAGCTGAGAGAACTACAAGCCTTACTGTCCAAGTTTATAAGTGACTGTAAACACTTTGTCCACCTACTAGAAGATAGATTAGCTATAGCTATTGAATCTTCTAAAACTATAAATTACGCCATTTCAGAGTTAAGACACATCTCTGCGGAGTAGAGACGTTTGGAATTAAGTAGACAAAAACTAAGAGAAAAAACCTTAAAAAGATTCAAATACGTTCGAACTTGCGTCTTAGCAAGAGAACTTTGCTTACTTGTACGGACAAATCGTGTTGCTCTTAGTCCAGAAGATGTGGAGCAATGTTGCAGTTTCGTCTCAAAATTATGCAAAGAATCAGGATGCATTGAACAAAGTGAGCTTTGCCGTCAAGCGGCTGAAGTCGTAAAAGAGGACGAGGAGAAATATCTTGAGCTTTGTCAGCAAAGCTGTATGAAGTGCGGTGAGGCAAGACGGCCTAGACTGAAGAAGAAAACCTCGTATGTAGCGTAGTAAGCTTCAATAAACCTTAAAAAAGACAAGTGGATAACAAAGAGCGTAAACGGGGGATTCATAAAGTGTTCATCGCTCCCTTCGTTGCGTCACCTCTTCCAGTTGTCAGACACATGTTAAAACTTGTAGACTTGAGGCCTGGCGAAACTTTCTACGATTTAGGCTCTGGGGATGGTCGAACAGTAATCATGGCGGCACAAGAATTTGGAGCTAGAGCGGTTGGCGTTGAACTGCGAGAAGATCTGGCTAAAAAAGCCTTAGCAACCATTCATGAATTCGGCATCCAAGACCGAGTAACCATTGTTCAAAGCGACATGTTTAAAATTAACCTTTCTCCGGCAAACGTTGTGTTTCTGTATCTCACAACTAGCGCTAACGATAAAGTTAAGCCGAAACTGGAGAAAGAGTTGAAGCCAGGTACACGGATCGTTTCTCACGACTATGAGGTTTTAGGGTGGAGACCCATTAAAACAGAAAACTTCTGTGAAAATCCAAAGCTTGGCTACCCATCACACACCATTTACGTATACAAAAAATGAAAAGCCGTCAACTTTTCTTGTTTTTATCTTGTAATTTGCAAACCTCGTAAACTATACTAAGCGGTTGTCTTTATCCCACTCTATCTATTCACTCTAAATTGAAGTAGAAAATGGCTTCTGAAAAGTTAAAAGAATTGCTGAATCGAGCTGTAGCTAGAGAAATCCAAGTTTTTATCCAATACATGTAGCAACATGTGCTGGCAGTGAGTATTAAACGCGCTGCTGTCGAAGCCATCTTTAAAAACATAGTTATTACCGAAGTGAAGCATGCAGAAGCAATCGCACTCTAAACAAACCATAAAAGTCGCAGAATAGGAGAACGATACAACAACACGAAGACTATTCTAAGGGATCTTAGAGGACGAAGAAGAACACCACGACACCTTCACCAAACTTCTGGAAAAGTAGGATAAGAAGTTTGTTTTGGTGCTCTTCACTTTTTTGCCTACGTAGTTCTTGCAGTAATACTTAATTAGCAAACAGTAAACTTCTTTAAAACCACAAATCGCTCAGGAAGGAAATATAAGAAATGAACCTCATAATTCTCGGACCACCCGGCTCAGGAAAAGGAACATATGCCTCACGGTTGCAGTCGAAACTCGGCATACCCGCCATAGCAACAGGTGACATTTTCCGAAGCATAGTGAAAGAAGAAACAACGTTGAGTAGAAAGGTTAAAGAGTACATGAGCAAAGGGGAACTTGTCCCCGACAAAATCGTGATTGAAGTTTTAACCGAAAGACTTGCCAAGGACGACTGCAAAAATGGCTTCATATTAGATGGCTATCCCCGAACAATTGAACAAGCAAAGGCTCTAAGCGATTTTACGAAGATTGACGCGATCGTCCGCCTAGTTGTGCCCGAGTGGATTATAATTGAACGGCTTTCAAGTCGAAGAATTTGCAAAAACTGTGGGGAAGTGTATAATATTCGGTTTCTGAAGCCGAAGAAAGAAGGAATCTGTGATAAATGTCGTGGACAGCTTTATCAGCGGATTGATGATACGCCGAAGGTTATCATGGAAAGGCTGAAGGTTTATGAAAGACAAACTCAGCCACTTCTAGAGTATTACAAAGGCAAAATTCCCTTTGTAGAGTTTAAATGTGAAAGTATCGACGTGCCACCTGAAGTTGCAGTTGCGGAGATTCTTAAGGGATTGAAAAAGCTTAATCTTTCGTAGAAAAGGTGCAACATGACCTGTTTTAGCCTGAAAGCCTTGATCTAGCCTTCGTTTTTCATAGTAATTCTACAATTTAGCTTTAAGCCATATTGAATGCTTGCCAGGAATTTTTAAAGGCTTCGTTAAAGTGAAAACATTTTACGTGAAAAACCTGACATCTAAATTGTGCTTTGCTAGAATTATGAGAAGCGTAGACTTATTTTTGGTTAGCTACGCTCAGGGAGATTCTTTATTCTCAGATGATGATAGAGCAGGATTAGAACAGCACAACTGTGATGATGAAAAGTGGTTACTGGCGAAATCGGAATTCTCTCTTTTTATAAATTCTGAGAGTTTTGCATGTATAGAAACTATGAAAACTGCAAAGCGGCTCGGCAAAAATGTTGATAAGGGAGAGTTACACTAGGAATTTTCCATCTTTGTAGAATAGTTTGCCATCTGCGTAGATTTCTCCACGCTTCTTCATGTCTTTCAAGATGTCCCAGTGGATTGCCGACTTGTTTAAGCCTCCTGACTCTGGATAGGAGTTGCCAAGGGCTATATGTATTGTTCCTCCCATTTTTTCGTCGAAAAGCATGTTTTTTGTGAATTTTGTTATGCCGTAATTTGTTCCGATAGCGGTTTCTCCAATGCGGTCTGCTCCGTCAATTTTCAAAATTTGCTGCAACAGATCATCCCCTTTGGCGGCTGAAGCTTTCACAACATTTCCGTCTTTAAATGTAAGTGTTATGTCTTCAACTTCTCTGCTAGAAAAAATTCCTGGATAGGTGAATCTAATTGTACCGTTGGCTGAGTTCTCAATAGGAGCAGTGAACACTTCACCACTTGGCATGTTTCTTTTTCCGTCAGAATTTATCCATTTTCTACCCTCTAAGTTGAAGGTTAAGTCTGTATCTTCGCCTACTATTCGGATTCTGCTCACTTGGTTCAAGAAATCGCAGATTTTTTCCTGCTTTTCATGTATTTTTGTCCATTCCGCAATTGGGTCTTCCTTGTCAACTAGACAGCTGCCGTAAACGAAGTCTTCGTATTCCGCAAGCGACATAGCAGCTTCTTGTGCTTGAGCGTTTATGGGATAAGGCAAAAGAGTCCATTTGAGTTTCCCCTCGGCAGCGCGTTTACTGAAGATTTCCGAAAGTTCTCTTCTAGAGGCTCTGTAAATCTTTATTTTTGAAGGGTCTATGTTTGTTAATCCTTTAGGGTTTGGTTGGCACCATACGGTTATTTGAACATCCATGTTTTTTACTCTGAATTTTTCGAGGGGTGAAACAAATTTTAGCTGGTGTTCTTTTGCATATCTGTAAAAAGTGTACGCGACATCAAGGTTTGGAATGATTAGTGGATATGCATCGTTTAACAAACATTCTCTGTATATCTTGCTAATCAGAGGGAATGCTAATGCGCTACCTCTTATAAGCACCTTCTCCTCGGGTTTCACTTCAACACTATAATGAACGCAAAGTTCTGCAAGTTTTTCAATTCTCTGGTTAACCATTTAATCCACCACTTAAAAGAACATCAAAAAAGGAGAATACGCATTAAAAGTTTGTGGTTGAACAGTGTTCTCTGTAGGAGAAGATACACAGTATTCCTATAACCTCCGAGATTTTTTACAATTTTGGGATTCAATGGTTCCTTTGATGCTACATAGCTTTTCCAAGTTTCTAATAATAGGAAATTAAAATCAAATCTACCTCTGAAAACACACGTGATTTACTATTTGGATAAAACTAGTGACTTCTGGAGATTCAAACGTTCTATTTTCTGTTTTTCCCTGATTGAGCATGATGGTATGATTTAAATAGACGGTATCTAGACAGGCGTGGCCAACCTGTCTTGGCGTATCTTAGTTTGTCTGGGTTTTTCTTCAGCCAGTTCATCATGTGAAAGAAGCTCTTCGCCCTCTTCTCGTCTCTCTCCTTCAGCGGCTCGTAGCCCAAGTTTCTTATTTCGTCAAGGTATGCCATTTCTGTGAGGCGTTGTGGTTTCCCCGTTATTTTGACTCTGCGAATTCGGTCGTCGCCAAACCTTCTTCTTAAGTCCTTGACAGCCTCGTCGAAGATGTAGCCCTTGCAAATGTGGATTGGTTCCTCTGCCTTGAGTTTGAGTTTGCCCAATAGTTGGAACACAACTTTTGAGGCTTGCTTCAGATACTCTTTTCGGCAGAATCGTTGAGTTCTGAAATACTTGACATCCAAGATTTCGTATCTAAACTCTTGGGTCTCATCGCGGTAGGCTCCTATGACCACTCCGAAAAGGAGGTCTCCAATGCCTGCATCGTCTATGGTTATTGTCATCTAATACTGCTTCCTTCTGCAGGAGGATGTGTAAGCCTATATAAAAATGGTTTAAGTTTGTACGTAATTTTATAGAAAAAGTGGGGTGTTGCTGTGTTATGTGATGGTGGTGCAGTGATCATCCGCGCTTGAAACCTCAGTTGTAGTTGATATGTTAAAAGGAGAATCGTAGTAATTTATATGATTGAGCCAATTCACCGACCAACTGTTTCTATCCGCTTTCACAGGGTCGATCAGACGAAATAGTAATGGCAGAAACAGAAGAACAACGTAGATCCATGTAAACTTATGCTTCGCCAATCGTGTTCTCCTTTCTGTTATTTTTTCGTTTTGCAGCTACAATAGCCACGATAATGAAACCCACTGGAATGGCTGCTAGCAGCCATAGCAGTTGCTGTGGCTTTTGCATCTCCCACATGTTTGTATCTGCGATTTCCAGTTTAAACGTCGATGGATGATTCTCATAGCCGATGACATATGATTGTCTAGTTTCCTCTAGCAAGAAACCTGTTTCCTTATCCCAGCATTTTTCCAAGGTATCATTTCTGACAAAGGGGTATTCATATGCAAGCCACGTGAACTCAAGCCGGTTTACCTCTCTTTCTACTTCACCGTAGCTTCTCAAATCCGTATCATTCAGTGTAAGGTCAACGTAAACAAATTCTCTTATGTCTTCATACCACACTGAATATTCTCCTATTTTGTCTCCAGGCTCAAAGTTTGCAGCGATGATGTAGCGTCGATATGCACAGAGATGACCATACAGGATGTCATTCTGTAAGTCCCACGAAGAACCACTATAATAACAACCGACAAATTCGCTTCCATCGGCATCATGTATAGTCTGTTGAATTGTTACCCTTGTGCCAGAAACGTTCAACACTTCAACCTTAACCAACACAGCATCTTCCATGCCAGGATACCAAATCGTCGGCGCTCCAAGTTGGGTGACTTTGTATTTCACCCAGTCTCCAGGTTTAACTCCCACCACGCCAAATTCATCCACAGTTTGTCCAAATGCCTTAGGAAAAACCATAAACAAACTCAAAAGCAAAGCAACAGAGAGCAACAGCAAAACTCCATGCTTGAAATTAGACATTTCCATTTCAATTTTCCAGCATCTAGGGGTCAGGCAGCAACATATCTTCAACGCCGCTTCAGCTAACCCAACAAATAGTGGGTTTTTCTTCTCTTTTAAATTTTTCCACGAATTTCATCTATTTTTAAACAATTCACCATTAACAACTGAGTAAATTTCTAATATTGCGGACAAAGAAAATAATGACAGAAAACAAAATCAGACTCTGATTAGGTTCGGCGAAGAGTACCCATACGTAATGCCAGAGTCTTTTAGTGTCTCCTCTTCATCTTCTCTATCTTATTGTTAAGGTTGTGATTCTATATCCTCTACAAGTCTTACTAGACCTTCCTTTGTGATTTCGATGCGGATTCTGTCGCGTTTAAAATTGCACATTCGACAGTCCAAGACTCGCGCTATTCTGACAAATTCGCCTCTCTTCACTTCCAACTCTGTTTGCTGATCCTGCCAGTAGACACGTCCATAGTCTACTATTATGGTGCCGTCAAGGTTGTGAGCAAGCCCAATACCGCCCGCCATCTCATAAGAATCCCAAGAGTCTTTGCCGCGCTGATTTACGTAAATACATGTAACTCCTTTCTTCTGGTTATGTCTAGCCAACTCCATGACTCGATATTTCAACGCACCCCTATAAGATTCGAGAACGGTCACGGAATCGATTATGGCTAAGTCAATGTTTTCCTTTTCTACAACGTAGCGGTAGGTCTCTGCAAACGTGTCCCAGTCAAGTAACTCTGGAAACATAACAGTATCTAGCACAAACAGGTTCTCCTGAATTTTATTCCAGTTTTTTCCCAAAAAATCAGCTTTCTCTTTAATGCGAGACTGCAGGTCAAAACGGGGCGTAGGACTCTGCCAAGTGTCTTCAGCAGTCGCGTAGAGAACCTTCTTTCCTACAGAAGAAACATTTACAGCGATTTCCTCCACAAGAATAGATTTGCCCGCGCCTGGCAACCCGGTAAGCGCGAACTGACCTACAATAGGTAGACCATTCAAAGTTTTTCCTTCGGGAGTGAAAAACAAGTAATCAATGAAAGTTCCTGTGGGAAGGGCTACTAGGGTTTTTTTGGCCTCTTCGGCGGCGCTCGGTCGCAAAACTAGAGAGCTAAGCTTTTTTTCTTTGCGTTCAATTTCGGTTGTCATGGGCTTTGTAGCAAGCTTCCACTCGTCAGCTGGCTCTCTCGCCTCTTTCATGGCGTTAGCCAATGTCTTAGCCATCGCTTTAACGATTTTATCTACATCTTGTGGCTTCCGTTCTTCCACAGTGGCCGCCACAGCCTCTTCCCGCTTTGCCTCAGACACTGCTGGCTCAGCAACGGCTGTTAGAGTCCACATCTCCCCTTTTCTTTCAACCATTCCCTCAGCTTTCAAAGACTGGAGTATAGCATAGGCGGAATCTGGCCCATACTTCGATATGTGAAGTTCTTTGGAAACTTCGTCAAGAGAAGCTTGATTGTCATGGTCTTTGAGAAAATCTAAAACGTCCTTTTCCTCAACCATTCTTCTATTACCCCAAAAGTCTAATGTGGTTTTCTGACTAAAAGCTTCTTGCTTAACAGTGAAATAGGCAAAAGATAATAAGTCCTTAGAAAAGTATGAACTCTTAGAGAGAGGGAAAAACTTTGGACGTTTTTGAAGCTATAAAAACTCGGAGAAGCATCAGAAAATATAAATCCGATTCTATTCCCGATGAAAAACTAAAGATGATTTTGGAAGCTGCTCGTTTGGCACCTTCTGCTGCTAACCGTCAGCCGTGGCGTTTCGTGGTGGTGTGTGATGCGGAAAGAAAGAAGGCTCTGGCAAAGGCAGCGAACAATCAAACATTCCTTGCAGATGCTGCCGCTATTGTAACCGCTATAAGCGATCCTGACATATCGAAAAGATGGTACGCGAAGGATCCTATGATTGCCGTGGAACACATGGCTCTGACAGCTACATCTCTAGGCTATGGCACATGCTGGATAGGCGCCTTTAACGAAGAGGAAGTGAAGCATCTGCTCAACATTCCTAAAGGAATGCGTGTAATTGCACTGTTACCTATTGGCATACCAGACGAGACACCCCAACCTAGGCCGAGAAGAGAAATTTCAGAAATTTTCTTTGAAGAAGAGTACGGTAAACCTTTAGATTCGCGGTGATTTTTTGTGAATATTAAAAGGGTTTATGACTACATCGACAAGCACTCGCAAAACTTCATTCAAGAATTGGCAAGGCTAGTGAAACAGCCCAGCATCTCTGCAAAAGGCGAAGGAATGCAGAAATGCGCAGAAATAGTTGAGAAGATGCTGCGTGAAGTTGGGTTTTCTACTCAAGTAATTCCTGAAAAGAATGGAAACCCCGTTGTTTACGGAGAGCTAAAGTCGCAAAACTCAAAGAAAACCTTGCTGTTCTATGACCATTATGACGTTCAACCGCCTGAACCCTTGGAAGAATGGAAGTTCGATGCTTTCAGCGGCAAGGTTTACGAGGGAAGAATTTATGGTCGAGGCGTCTCGGATAATAAGGGAAACATTGTTTCGAGAATAAAGGTGGTTGAGGCTTTTCTTAAGGCTGTTGGCGACGTTCCTGTGAATGTGAAGTTTGTTGTGGAAGGTGAAGAGGAAATTGGCAGTCCACATTTTGCTCCTGTTGTTAAGCAGCATAAAGACTTGTTTTCTAATGATGCTACGATTTGGGAGTTTGGCGGAACAAACTATGAGGGGCGCCCTGAGATCTATCTGGGTCTAAAAGGCGTCTTGTCGGTGGAGCTGAGGACCAAGGGCGCATCAAGGGATGTTCACTCTGCAAACGCTCCACTAGTTCAAAATCCTGCGTGGCGCCTCGTTTGGGCTTTAAACACGTTGAAGAATGAAGAAGACGAGATATTAATCGAAGGCTTTTACGACAATGTTGAACCACCCTCCAAAGAAGAGCTTCAACTGTTGGACGACATCCCCCTCGAAGAAGAAAAACTGAAAAGAACTTTGGGCTTGAAAGAGTTTCTGCACAAGAAAACTGGTAGAGAAGCCAAGAAAACGCTGCTTTACAGCCCCACATGTACAATTAACGGTTTTCTCGCAGGGTATACTGGACCAGGTTCCAAAACGGTTTTGCCAAAGGAAGCTATGGTGAAGCTTGACTTTAGACTTGTGCCGAACCAGATGCCTGACAAAATTTTAGAAAAACTTAGGGAGCACTTGAAGAAAGGAGGCTTCAAAGACATAGAAGCCATACGCTACGGTTCGACTGAACCGACAAAAACTCCAGTGACAGACAAGTTTGTGAATGTTGTCGTTAAGGCGGCGGAGAAGATTTATGGAAAAAGGGCTGTTGTGTATCCTACCAGTGCGGCTTCAGGACCTATGCATTTGTTTCGAAACTGGCTAGGTTGTCCTGTTGTTTCTGCGGGCTGCAGTCACGCGGATGCGAAAGGTCATGCTCCGAACGAAAACTTGACCATAGAAGGTTTCATAAAGGGAAGTAAATTCATGGCAACCGTCTTAAACGATTTCAGCCAATCCTGATTACTATTAGGTCTTCAAATATGTGCATCCATTGAACTAAATATTTTCTAAATGTGAGAAATGCGGAAAAGCTACGATAGAGCCAAAAGAATAAAGAGCACAAAATCCTGAAGTTGCAAAATATCTTAAGGACTAGGGATCATTTGGAATTTAATCGAATGATTTTTAGTAAAAAGACAGGTACTGAGGCAAAAGACAATTAGATGTCAAATGACAGAAGAGTACTATTGATGAATATGGGGCAAAATTTCCATCGGATGACAGACAAGGCACCCAAGCCTACCGAACAGGAAATGGTAAAGTTCATAGGAGAACAGGCAAAAGAAGCTTGGCTAGAGGTAAGACGGTTCATTGAAGACAATTATGGTCTTATACCTGAAACAATATTTTATGGAACAAAATACGGATGGACAATCCGTTACCGCAAAAGCAGAAAGACTCTATGCTCGCTTTTCCCAGAGAAAGGCGGATTTACAGTTTTAATAGTTCTTGGCAAGAAAGAATCCGAAAAAGCTCTTTTAATACGAGATGAATTAAGTTCCAAAATCCGTAAACTTCTAGGGGACACGGAACAATTGCATGATGGACGCTGGCTATGGATTAGACTATTAACAACAAGCGATACCAATGACATAAAGAAACTTTTACAAATAAAAAGAAAACCAAAGAAGATTTGAATCATAAAGCTTTGGCAAACATCAAACGACTAATTACTCCCGAGAATTCTAAATTCAATTATCCTTCTTTCCAAAACACAAGATTGACTTGGCTTATTTGCCAATCATCAACTTCTTACATAACTTTACATAGCCAAAAGAAAACTTCCCTAATACTCAGAAATATATGCGAAAAAAGACCCATATTCCAAAGGCATACAAGCAGAGGTTTTTCACAGAAAAAACAAACTCCTCGCCACAATTAGGATCTACTAGCCGCCAATTTGGAGTATACAGTATAGAGCCTAATCTAAGCGCCACACACACAAACACTATAAACAACCACAACAAACACCAAAAGAAACAGGGAAACCCCTTTGACAAAACTCTTCGGAACAAGCGGCATAAGAGGCAAAGCCAACAAAACCATAACACCACAACTCGCCCTCCAAATCGGCCAAGCCCTAGCCACCCACACAAAAGCAAAAACAATACTCACAGCCCAAGATACACGCACAACCTCCCCCATGCTACAACACGCATTAACAGCCGGCATAACCGCCTGCGCCGCCACCGCTTTACAACAAGGCACGATTCCAACACCTGTTCTAGCATACTTAACAAAACAAACAAAAGCCGACGCAGGAGTGATGGTAACCGCCAGCCACAACCCTCCAGAATACAACGGCATAAAACTCTACAACCCCGACACAACAGCCTACAACCAAAAACAACAAAACCAAATAGAAAAAACAATAACCAAAAAACAATTCA
>Ga0224496_10001442_pt1 | contig 14862 bp, 11 predicted proteins | sample SF_Jul11_sed_USG_2_FD_168127 | JGI IMG/M metagenome (GOLD analysis project Ga0224496, IMG submission 168127) | Sediment microbial communities from San Francisco Bay, California, United States - SF_Jul11_sed_USGS_8_1 | ecosystem: Environmental > Aquatic > Marine > Sediment | place: USA...
ATCTTCCGGCGTTGTCAGATCAATTGCAACCCAATTTATCGGTGCAGAACCGGGAATTCCCTTTGCTGAATGGCGCTGTGCCAGTATTGCTTGCCGCACATCATTTGACACCAAAGGCGGCAGAGGGTCGATACCATAGGGCCAAGGATTGATGTGCTCACCACCCGGCGGGTAAAGTTCATGCAGGCCGGTTTGTGCGATTAGCAATGGCCACTCAGGATGTCGCCGACGAATCCTGTCCAGCACAGAAAAAACCATTTCCTGGCGTTGATCAGCCACCTTCATTACCGCCAGCAACAAATGGGCCTGAGTTTCACAATATCGGATATCTTCGCCAGGATCGTAATCAATTTCACCCAGGCCACGGGTATCAAGAAAGCGCACAATCGGCACATCGGCAGGAAAATCATAAAAACTGGAATAACGGGTACAAGGCTGAAAACCGTTACCAATCTCAGCAGTTTCGCTACCCGTTAATGCGCTTATAATCGATGTCTTACCCGCCTGGGTTTTCCCTAGCAACCAAAATACCGGCACTGGTATTTTTTCTCTGGCCTTACGTAAAGATTTTTCCAATGCTGTTTCATTAACTTTGGGATCTAGCAAGGCTTGGCGTAACTGAGCCCAGTAGTTTGACCAGCTATTTGGATCGTAAAATTTCATCAAAGAACTGGCCTCTTAATGATTCACAAATTACTTTTTATCTGGTGGGAAAACCATAAACTCATCCAAATATTCGTTCCTTTCATCCAATCTTTCGAAGCGTCAACAATGGTGGACTTGAGAGTGAAGAACGTGTTCCTACGAGCCCTGCGACTGTTACGCCAATGACACCAACCATAATACCGGTTAACCATATCCATGGATTAAAAGTATAGGTCAAATGCAATGCGTAAAAGCCAATGACAGAACCCAATACACTAGCCCCTGCTGCGGCAAAAAAACCCGCCAGGCCACCCAGTACCACAAATTCAGCAGCCCAGGCATGTGTTAATTGCTTTTGTTTTGCGCCCAGTGTACGAAAAATGGCGGCTTCATAAATCCGCTCGTCCTGCGTCGCGGCAATCGCCGCATAAAGTACCGCAAATCCGGCCAGCAATGTAAACAGGAAAACAAACTCAATCGCTTTAGATACCTGTTCAATCATGTGCTGTACTTGCATGATCACTGCAGCCACGTCAACAACCAATAAATTAGGAAAAGTTCTGACCAATTCGTGCATCATGGCTTCCTGAGCTGGCGTCACATGAAAACTGGTAACATATCTAGCAGGAAACTCATCTAGTAAGCCAGGTGGCATCAGGACAAAGAAATTCACCTGAAATGTATCCCAATCCACTTTACGCAAATTGGTTACTGTCGCGGTAAACGAGGTATCCGCCACCGCATAAGTCAGCTGATCACCCAGGCGAATACCGAGTGTCTTTGCTATCCCCTCTTCCAATGATATATAAGCTTTTCCCATATCATCATTTTCCCACCAAGCGCCCTCAACGATCTGGTTATCAGGTTGCATTTCACTTGCCCACGACAAATTAAATTCTCGCCTGATATGGCTCTCGGCATGAGGATCTGCATATTCTTCAGGTGTAATTTTTCTTCCATTCATCTCGGTAAGTCGGCCGCGGACCATCGGATATACGGGTGGTAGTTCTAACTCATATTGGTTAAAAAACGCCTCCAATGGCTGCAATTGATCAGCCTGAACATTTACCAGAAAACGATTTGGCGCATCTGGTGGCAAACTCGCCTGCCATTCTTGCAACAAGTCTTGACGAATCAACGTTAACACTAGAATGGCCATTAATCCTAAACCCAATGCGACGACCTGAACCACACTGGAAGCTGCTCGTCTCTGAATATTTGCTAATCCATAGCGCCATGCACCGCCCGCTTGGTGACGCATACCTGACAGCAGTTTCACCAGTAACCAGGCAAACAAGCCAAAAATAACGATAGCAGCGAGAAATCCGAGGATAATATATATCCCTAAGCGTAAATCATTCGCTTTCCATAAAAATAATAATGATAATACGGCCAATCCCAATCCATAACCGGATAAACTGTGCGTGTTCGGCATACCAATATCCCTGCGCAATACGCGCAACGCTGGGACGCTACGCAAGTTAAGCAGAGGTGGCAACGCAAAACCTAAAAGCAATACCATGCCAACTAATAGCCCATGAACCGCCGGCAGCAGGCTGGGCCAGGGTAAAGCTGTTTCTACCAACCCAGAAAGCCAGTAAACCAGAAATTCCTGTGCAGCAAAACCAACTAAACACCCAATAGTACTGGCGATCATTCCCAATGCGATAAAATAATAAAGATATAAGCTTAGCAATCCTGCCTGACTGGCTCCCAGGCTACGCATCACAGCACAACCATCAAGATGACGTTGGGTAAAGCGACGGACCGCCAGTGCAACAGCAGCGGCTGCAAGTACGACACTTGCCAAGGCAGCCAGGCTAAGAAATTTTTCTGACCGTTCCAGCGCCGTCCTGATCTCTGGACGGGCGTCACGTATGCCCTCGATCCGTTGCCCTGGCATCAGCTGAGTTTGCAACCTATCCCGGAATTTTTCCACTGATTCAATTTCCCCAGCTACCAGCAGGCGATAAGAAATACGGCTGCCGGGCTGCACCAGTTTTGTAGCAGGCAAATCGGCTGCATTAATCATCAGACGTGGCCCTAGGGTGATAAAGCCGACAGAGTAATCCGGTTCACGCATAATCAACGCCGTTACGGTCAGTTGTATCGCACCAACATCAATGATGTCACCTTGTTTAAGTGATAAGCGAATCATCAATTTTTCATCAATCCAAGCCGTTCCGGGAGCGGGAATTGAATTGGCAATGTGTGTGTTTTGTGCCGATGCTGTCGGGCTCATCTCATCGGCAAGATGTAATTTCCCACGCAATGGATAGCCTTCCGTCACAGCCTTGATTTGGACAAGCAAACTATCGTCGCCATTAGAGGTCATGCTGGGAAATTGCATCATCGTTGACGTTGCCAACCCTAAATGCCTTGCATCATCATCATAATGCTGAGGCAAGAGATGATCTGAAATAACCAACAAATCAGCACCGAGTAATTGATTGCTTTCAAGAGAGAGCGCCATCTGTACCCGGTCAGTAAAAAAACCGACCGTAGTCATGCCGCTTACCGCAATGATCAATGCCAGTGCTAAAACACGTAATTCACCCGCGCGCCAGTCACGGTGCAGCATGCGAAAAGAAAGTCTAAAAAAATTCATAAGTATATTAATAGATCACAATTTATGATCATTAGCTAAAAAACAAAAGATTACACAACTTATCTAATGTAACGATTAAGACTATCGCAGCAACTATTCAGGTTGACCCAAAGTTTTTCAAATCAAGGTAAAAACTGTGAGTCAACACGTATATATAATCATTATGTAATGCCGAAAACCGGACTAAGATTATCGTGGCAACCTGAATAGTTTTAATCTGATTTGATAAATTATAGGCACAAATGTTCAATCACACCATTCAGCATCAAAAACTAACGCTCAAAAATGTACTGTGTATTGCTCCTACAACCTTGTCTTAAGAAAGAAACTGTTATCCTGGCTATCAGGTATTCACTAAAAATAACCAAACAAATTTTTACACACCCTACCCCTCAATTAACGATAAACTATTTAGTTCAACACTTGGCATGAATTATCAAAAAAAAGTTAACAAGAATAAACATGTCGTCCCGACACGAGAGTCATACCTTCTGGCGTTTTAAAGGTGAGCAACATTTCCTTCACATCACAGGACACGCCTGACCGTAACAAATAATTTTGAGCAAATTTGAGCAGATTAACAACTCAATGCAAACTGTATTTGGTTGATGTTATTGGCATTATTGATACTAACTGACAATCAAGACTACTAATTTCTGAGATAAGAAATGAATTTTATTAAGTTCATGTTGCTATGCATTGTTTTTTTTAGCACCAGCCTTCCGCCCAATGCCTTTGCACTCGATATTGTTGTTGATAATCAAGCAGCCGAAACATCAGAAATTAGAACCTCAACCGAAGAATTGTTAACGGGTAGTCACTTTCGAGTCAAACAGGGGGAAGATGGGGTGTTTAGACTTGAAACAGAGGATGGCAATTTCAGTTTTAGACTGGGCGGACGCATCCATGCGGATGCATCTTTTAGTCCTGATGATAATTTTCGTGATGCCAATGGAAACGATATTGAAGCCAATAACGGTACAGAAATAAGGCGTGGACGCATCAGATTCGAAGGTACATTCTTTAAAGATTGGTTTATTAGAAGCGAAGTTGATTTTGCGGATATTAACGTGGCAATCAAAGACATGTTTATTCAATATGATGGTCTGAATTTTGCCCGAATTAGGATAGGAGAGCAAAAACAGGCTTTCAGTCGTGAACTGCAAGAAAGCACAAATGATATGCTGTTTATGGAGCGTTCAGCCATGAATGTATTGAATGGGCCAACCGTCAATCGTGCGGTTGGCCTTAATATATCTGGTCATGGACAGAACTGGACTGGACAGGTCGGTATCTATGGAGATACGCTCGATTCGAATAAGCGTAACAATTTTTTTACGGACAAAGGATGGTCGGTGAATTCTCGAATAACTTATGCGCCGATAGCCGAAAAAGAAAGAGTCATCCACATCGGTGTGGCCGGTAATTATAGAAAACCAGATGATTCAAATGATTTAAGCGAAGAGCAGTTAGCATTAGCCTATGAAACAACCCATATGTCAAATTTGAATCTAATCAAAACTGGCATAGCTGATGTCAATAATATTAAAATGTTAGGACTGGAAGGAAGTGGCATAATGGGTCCTTTTAGTATTGGTAGTGAATATACCAGTAGCTGGATAGATCCCAAAGGCGAAGAATCGAGTTTAAATTTTAATGGTTGGTATGCAGAAGCAGCCTGGACACTGACAGGCGAATCACGCATTTATAAGAATGGTATGTTTCATCGCGTGATCCCAAACAAAACATTTAGTTTAACAAAAAGCGGTTTAGGGGCCTGGGAACTGGCTGCACGTTATGCCGAAATTGATTTGAATGACGGCAATTTCAAAGGTGGTAAGCTATCCAACCTCACCATTGCACTTAATTGGTACCCTAATCAGTTTTTTCGGCTGATGGCAGGTTACGACAAAGCATTACAAATCAAAGATTCACCGCTAACCAATCGTGATGGAAGTAAGGTAGATAATGTGGATACATTCATGTTTCGTGCACAGTTGGCTTATTAAAATTCCCTCACACCTTCCCGATTTTCCGAAACTAATTATTTCTCATGCTATGCACAAGCTGCCCGCCTGCCAGGCGTATTTGACGTGAACAGCGACTAGAGATAGCCTCGTCATGAGTCACCAGAACTAATGTCGTGCCATGCTCACGGTTAAGCTCAAACATAAGCTCTATAATTTGCGTGCCCGTCGCAGCATCCAAATTGCCAGTAGGTTCATCAGCAAGTAATAATTTTGGCTCTGTGGAAAAAGCACGGGCGATTGCAACGCGTTGCTGTTCCCCCCCTGAAAGCTGCTTCGGGTAATGTTTTAAGCGCTTTTCCAATCCAACGCGTTCAAGTAGTTTCAGTGCAGTAGTTTCAGCTTTCTTGAAGCCGGCAAGTTCCAAAGGCAACATGACATTCTCAATTGCGGTTAAAGCAGGTAATAACTGAAAAGATTGGAAAACAAAACCAAGTATTTTTCCTCGCAAAGCTGCCCGATCATCTTCACTCAATGAAAAAATATCGATACCATTTAAGTGAACTTTACCTTGGGTCGGTATATCCAATCCTGCAAGTAATCCCAAAAGAGTTGATTTTCCTGAACCAGATGCGCCCACAATAGCAACAGCTTCACCCGAATTTACTTCTATGTCAATATTCTGCAAAATAGTCAATTGGATATCGCCGGTATTCACTTGTTTAGTTAGCGCATTGGCTTGAAGGACTGTCTGTAACATATTATTCATTATGAAAAAAATATTAATTATTCTTTGTTTTTTATTTGCCACGAGTTATGGCGCGGCGATTGCATCAACCAATACGATTTCAATCATGGTACTGGGTGATAGTCTGTCAACGAGCTATGGTATGCCTTCGGAAGCCGGATGGGTTAATTTATTAGAACAACAACTACAAATGCACTCGCCGATTTATCAAGTGATCAATACCAGTATCAGTGGCGAAACAACACTAGGTGGACGTAATCGTATTGAACAAGCACTTCAAACTCATCAACCGGACATAGTCATGATAGGACTTGGCGGCAACGACGGGTTGCAGGGTTCATCTATCAAATCCATCTATGAAAATCTGGAAGCTATCATTAAAGCCTGTTTGCAAAATAATGCGGCAGTACTACTACTTGGCATGCAAATACCACCCAATTATGGCATAACTTATACACAAAAGTTCCGTGATATTTATCCGCGACTGGCAAAAAATTATCAACTTGAACAAGTACCATTCCTGTTAGCCGGTTTTGGAGAAAACCGTGATTTTTTTCAGTCAGATGGAATCCATCCCAATATCCTGGCACAGGAAATCATCGTAGAAAATGTATGGCCAGTACTATACCCCATGCTCCAACCTGAGAAAGTTGCCACAAGCATGGATTAACAAATAATCCATCACCCTGGAGGCTCGCCTGAGACTCGATCCAGCCCATCTAAAAACGCTTGCAAATCACCCGCTAAAGGAGCCTCAATTTCCATTCGTTCACCGGACAACGGGTGCTCAACATCCACTTTACTGGCATGCAGAAACATCCGTTGCAAACTTGGCTCACATTTAATCTTGGCAAGTTGTTTGTTAAGTGCAAAGTCTCCATATTTATCATCACCTGCAATGGGAAAACCAAGATGCGCAAGATGGACACGTATTTGATGTGTCCGACCGGTTTTTAACTCTGCTTCCAACAAACTGAAGTTATTCCATGACTTAATTAAAGTAAATATGGTATGTGCCGTCATTCCTTTTATGTTCTGACATGCATCAGTAACAACAGCAACGCGGCGTTCTCCAGTTATGGTTACATATTTATTTAAAGGCAACCTCACATTTTGTTTGAGATTACGCCACCTGCCTTTGACCAGTACTAGGTAACGTTTTCTAATAGCACCCTGACGGATTTTCTGGTGCAGTTCAACCAACACCTGTCGTTTTTTTGCCAACAGTAAAACACCAGAAGTTTCCCGGTCAAGACGGTGAACCAGCTCCAGAAATTTCCAGTCAGAATATTGGCTACGCAATTGCTCAATTACACCAAAACTAATACCACTACCGCCATGTACTGCTATACCAGCCGGCTTGTTGATTACTAATAGTGATTCATCATGAAACAATATATCAAATAGTATAATTTGAGACTTGATTAGATTACTATGGCAGGCAGTTGAATTTTGATGTCGTTTTACCGGCGGGATACGAACAAGGTCGTTATTCTGCAAACGGTATTGCGCACTGATACGTTTGCTATTAACTCGTACCTGACCACTACGTAACAGTCTGTAAATATGGCTTTTTGGCACATATTTGAGGCGTTTAATTAAATAATTATCAACACGTTGGCCCACACTATCCTCACCAACACTTTCCTTTGTTACAGTTTTTGGTGAAATTTCTTTGCTTAAATCTTTAATTTTTCTTATACTTCTCAATTCGGAACCTAAATTATATGGCACACAAGATACATTCAAAAAAACGTTAAATTTCATTTAATACCAAAACAATTCTTATAATATAAACTGTTTGTTATGTAATAAGTATTGAAAAAATAATCTTTAATAATATGTTATGTGTAGCGTCTTTATCTAGTGTATAGCGCCAAAGCGAGTATTTCTCGTGCAGAATTCCAACTATTAACGCAAAGAAAGTGAATGTTATTATTGACGAATAATATTAATACGTAAAAAAATTTCAGCTCCAAACATTGGTTAATGTCACTCACCAAATAAATAAAAGTAGTGATAGATGTAAAATATAAGCGCTAAATTATACGAACAGATTATTGACCTATTGTCTCCCGGCACCTTGATTCTATCAAAGAATAGTCGTTGATGAGACGTGGTTAAAATTTTTGCATGCTTTTACTTATCAAACAAGGAAAGCATAGCTACAAAATATGCATGATTACTAATCTAACAAAAATGGAATAAACAAAGTAATCATGATAACCACATGAACCAGTCAATAATTTCTTATTTGCTAAAACAGCATTTAAGTTATTCATGCGAATATGCATATAGTCTGCCTGTAAGCAAAGTGCAAAAGGTATAGAATGAAACGAATGTTATTTAATGCGACGCAGCCAGAAGAGCTTCGCGTCGCTATCGTCGACGGTCAAAAACTAATTGACCTTGATATCGAATCTATTAGTAAAGAACAACGCAAAAGCAATATTTACAAAGCTGTTATTACACGCCTGGAACCCAGCCTGGAAGCAGCCTTTGTAGACTATGGTAGTGATCGTCATGGTTTTCTTCCATTCAAAGAAATTGCGCCTTCTTGTTTTGAAGAAGGCGTTGAATTTTCAAGTAGCCGTATTCCAGTTTTATTGTATGAAGGTCAGGAACTGATTGTTCAGGTCGACAAAGACGAACGCGGCACCAAGGGTGCGGCACTGACCACCTATATTTCATTAGCCGGGCGATATCTAGTTTTAATCCCCAATAAACCAAATAGCGGTGGAGTATCCCGCCGAATTGGCGGTGAAGAACGTGCCGAGTTGCGAGAAGTAATGTCGAAACTGGAAATTCCCGAAGGGATGAGCATCATTGCCCGTACTGCTGGAATAGGCCGCGATGCTGAGGAATTACAATGGGACCTAAATTATTTAACACAATTATGGCACGCAATTGCGGACGCAGCCAAAAATCAAGATGGCGTTTTTCTGATTTACCAGGAAAGCAGCTTGGTAATCCGTGCAATTCGCGATTATTTCAACCTAGAAATTGGTGAAATATTAATCGATAGTAAAGATATTCATGAGCAAGCCTGCCAATTCATGACGCATGTTATGCCCGCGAATGTCGATCGCCTCAAATACTATCAGGATGATGTCCCGTTATTTTCACGTTTTCAGATTGAGCATCAAATTGAGACGGCTTATTCCCGTCAAGTAACGCTTCCCTCTGGTGGCGCAATTGTTATTGATCATACCGAAGCGCTGGTCTCAATTGATGTTAATTCCGCGCGTGCTATTCGCGGCGCGGATATTGAACATACCGCCTTAAGCACCAACCTGGAAGCTGCTGATGAAATCGCACGACAATTACGCCTCCGTGACTTGGGTGGGTTGGTAGTCATCGATTTCATTGACATGGAACTCTCCCGTAACCAACGTGAAGTTGAAACCCGCTTGCATGAAGCTTTGCGATATGACCGAGCGCGCATACAAGCTGGAAAAATTTCCCGTTTTGGTTTGCAGGAATTGTCACGCCAGCGCTTGCGCCCATCGCTAGGCGAGAGTAATTATGTTACTTGTACACGTTGCCATGGAACGGGTCATATTCGGGGCACGGATTCTTCCGCGTTGCACATTCTCAGAATTATCCAGGAAGAAGCCATGAAAGAACATACAGGGGCACTTCATGTGCAGCTGCCGGTTGATGTAGCCACCTACCTGTTAAATGAAAAACGTACCGAAATTCATGATATTGAAGCACGCCTAAAAGTTAATATTATTTTGGTGCCGAATATTCATCTAGAAACGCCAGATTACAATATCAATCGCTTACGTTATGATGACACTAAACCGAGCGAATCACTACCAAGTTACCAAATGGTCGAAAAGATATCTGAGGATGTGAAGCTGCCTTCGGCCGAGCAAAAAACAAAACCGACACAACCTAAGGCAGCTGTTCAAGGTATCAAGCCATCCCATCCCGCACCAATACGCGAAGAAAAATTGCGCGAATCATCATTTATTGACAAATTTTTTGGCTGGTTTAAACCCGCAAGCCATGAAGAAATAAAAGAAACGCCTAAGCAAACAGAAGCCAAAGCAGGTAGAGAAAAATCACAACGGCCTGAACGAGGAAAACGTGTACGGCGCGATCGTCGACGAAATACTCAAAATAAAGACACACCAGCAAAAGAGTCACGCAAGAAAAATGATCCAATTGAAATTAATGAGGATGCAGGGGGAATCCTGCTTCATGAGCAGTCCACTGCCGATAACACTTCGAACCTAAAACACAAAGAGAGTCAGCCACTACTCAACACTGAAGTGCTGTCAGAAGAAAAGTCAAAAAAAATGGATACTGTTGCGTCAAAGGCTGACGAGAATGGACGATCTCGACGGCGCCGTAGCAGTAGCAACAGAAAAAGAGATCGCTCAGACTCAGATAAAATTAGTCGGAAAAATAATGTAACAAATTCTCGGGACGCTCTCGATAAAGCAGTAACTATACAAACTGAAGACATAGATTTTACTGTGAATTCAATTATTGATGAGAAAAAAGATGTACTTGAAATAATCGACACATCGACGCAGCAGCAAGTGGTAAAAATAGCTGACACTATAGGTTCAGCAGAAAAATCTGACCAGATTGACAACACAGCGCCGAAGAAAAAAGAAAAATCAACAACCATCAAAACAGAGATAGAATCCAATCAATCTCCCTCTGAATTAACAACGTCAAGCACGACCAAACCAACGACTGACTTAGCCAATTTGAAAGAAAGTGGGTTAGTCATGATTGAAACGACAACGGATAAAGTTGAAGAAACAACCGGGGAAGTTACATTACCAAAACGTAAAAGAAAAAGGATTAAGGCTGCACCATCCTCAGAAACTGAAACCTTATTGCAAGTCGAAACACAAAAATAACGAATATTATAGTATTACAAAACTATTCAGCACATTGCAGTAACTATTTAAATTGCTTCTATAATTCGTCAGCTCAAAGCACATAATGTGAGTTTACAAGTAACAATGATCATTTTCTAATACTGAGATGGCGGATTATAGGGATAAACTAATAGTGACTTATTCGTTCACATAGCTTTGTGAGAAATGGAACGCAAATATTCCATACATCAAGAAGCTATAAACAAGCGATACAAAATAATGGCATCATTTTTTGCTGCCGTCTAAATCAAGTGTCAATGCCGGAAAAAAATACTAAATGGCGCCCCAAAAATATACCAATTAGGTTAATCAAAAAGAGGAATTTGGTTTCTGTTCCTGCGCCTCTGTTTTTTTGGAGTTTCCGGCAAAGTGTCGCGTATCTTCCCAGCATCATCTATTTTGGTTTGGCATTCACCTTTTCTGTGAGCACGGATTGAGCCGCTTGATTTTGTCGTTTCTAGCTTTTAGCTACACTGTTACGATTCTCCATTCACTTCCAAAATATGAATATGATGGATGAATGGATCAATCGATCCGACCCCAGAACACTTATTCGTTCAGCAAACGGCAAGTTTGACGCTACCAAGGCAATTCCTTACTCGTAGCGCCGGATGAACACTTCAAAAGGTCACACTCACTCTACATTTGTTCGTTTCTCAAGGCTTTATCGGCAATCTCTTTATAAAGATGAATGACTCTCGCCATCAGATCATGCCATTCTGGGTGACGGTCCACCAAGGGAATATTTCGCTGATCGTCCTGAAACATTCTCCCAAGAAAATGAATGTCGAATTCATTAAGTGTCCCACCTTGATCCACCTTATTTTTGAGAGACAAAGCTCGGGGCAAATGCTGAGTTTCCATACGCCTCGCCAACACCTGAATAAGTCCCGCATCTTTTGTTATGTCTGTCATATACTCCTTTGCGCATCTCTATATTTAATGAGACTAGCGGCATTCTTTGGGAAAAACTATAGTGGCTCCCAAAAAAATGGCCAGGATAGGTAGTAAGCACTGACATGAGCAAAAAACAGTTCGACTTTAATATAACACTAGCTCACTCTATGCGCGTTAACTTGACAACACCGATTAAATAGATAGACTACTTTATATTTATAATAACAACACTTGAATATTTAACTATAATAAACAATAGCCTAGGAGAATAATCATGAGTTTTAGTGATATTGTTGGTCAGCTCATACAACAGGGCATGTCAAGTGCTTCACAAGGTAGACTTAAACATGCGCTTGGAGAGGGCGGTTTGGGCAGCCTGATGAATAATGCATTAGGTAGAGACTCTGTTAATTCACAAAGTGACAAGCAGGCTGGTGGCCTCGGCGATATACTCGGAAGCCTGTTTGGTAGCAGCCAGGGGGGAGCTAGTAACGCACAGATTGGCGGAATTGGCGCCCTGGCTGGTTCATTACTTGGTGGTGGGGATGGTGCTGTAAAAGGTGCATTAGGTGGTAGTGCGATGGCAGTTCTTGGCTCGCTTGCACTTTCAGCTTTGAAGAACTGGCAGCAGGGCCAAGCTGAGAATGATGGCACGGTGAATAAAATTTCGCAGGCAGAAATCGAACAGATTTCAGCTCCCGAGACAGCAGAACTTTGCCTTAAGGGCATGATCAGTGCTGCCAAGGCAGATGGCCGGATTCAGGATGATGAGATGAAACGCATTGGTGGCAAGTTGGAAGAAGGTGGGGTTACTACCGAAGAACGTCAATTTGTTTTGTCGGAAATGAGCAAACCACTTGATCTTGCTGGCCTCATTAACGAGATTCCCAACCAGCAAGTTGGTGCCCAGGTTTATGCTGCATCGCTTCTGGCAATTACGGTCGATACCGAAAGTGAACGAGCATACATGAAGCAATTGGCCGCAGGTCTTAATCTGGACCATCAAACCGTTGCTAGGTTGCATCAAATGGTTGGTGCATCTGCTGTCTAATTTGCATGGGTGAGAAAATTGGCGTAACACGTCACAACACTTATTGGATGATTTCGCCACAAACAGAATAATGATGAATTGAGGTGTAAGAAAAAGGTCTCGAGTTGCGTTCACGGCACTAAAGAGAATGAAATTGCTGTGTGCATCAACGCTGCACTAACGCTACCTTGGGACATTGCTCGCGGTCTACGCATGATTCGCATTGCGCGACTAGACCACCCCAGCTTCATAACTGCGTATCAAGACCCTACCCGTTATAATGTGACGGCAGTCATTTACTGTCTCAGCTTGTATTCATCCTATGGACATACACAACGAACCAATTTAGCTATATTTTTCCCCAAAGTACCTTGCCATATGAATCTGAATGAGCAAACAAAGATATCTTGCTGCGTGTCTCAGTTGCCGCTACCTGTATTCCTTAATCGTCTTGCTTGCCACCATCAATTTTAACAACAAGATCAATGGTCGAAGGTATATTAAACAGCCAGCTACTCGAGACGTTCGACATCTTTGGCGGGCTTAACTGTATCAAAGTGCAGGATGGAATTTGATGGGTAATCATGTTAGTAACATTGTTGCCAAAACTACGGGCAATTAATCTAAGTTTACGAGCAGGATAGCTTTTGCACCATGCCATTAGTTACTGGGCGTCCTTACACCAAATCTTTTTTGATCATTGTCGTCCAACGCGTATCGCCCGCTCCAAAAAAATAATCCTGAGCAGAATAAAGATCTGGGTAAACATGTTTTTTAATATACTGAAGGAAGTCGCCGCCAGGTTTATACCAACCAGAATCCATGACAAAGGTCCGTGAACAATTACCGTCACTGGATATTAACTGATTGAATCGGCGTTTGTGGCTCATCGTCTTTGCTGCACAAAATCAAGAAGAATAGGATCTTATACGTGATTTTGGTTCTGTTGCATTACGTTTAAAATGATTGAAGCACGCGGCACTTAAAACCAGTCACTCATCTATTATCGCTGCAAATTATGGAAACACCACAATACATTGCTCAATCAACTACTATACGCTCGAACCATCATAAATATTTAGGCACAACATGCAACAAATACGATCCGACTACAATTACAATTAAACCTATCAAAATAACCCGCCCATAGCGGTTAATTTTATTTGCATCAGGGTCATAGACAATTTTTAACGCTGTGAGGTATAGCATCATACAAAGAAGTACAAAACCTGCATATTCAAAAACCAAAATCATTTTATTTTCCTAGGTCGTGTCGACATCTATTTAAACCAGTATACGCAATAATATATCGATCATAGAATTTATAGTTTAGGTTTACCTGGTTTTAACCTAGATCTACAGTTGATCGCTACAGTCATAAGTCATCTCATGAAAAGAAGACTCATATTTTTCTATTATGGCACTCACCCCTTAATGTGAGGAAAGCTATGATGCTTATAGCACGCCGCTCTTTCTTTTTTACTTCGTTGCAATCGTTGTAATAACCGGTTATTGCACCTTGCCAAAAAGAAACAACAACACACGCTAAACATCACTCAACCGAGGATTTAGGTTTAAGGAAAAACTAACAAAATCCTTTTCAAATGTTGTCAAAGTAATTAATTTTCTGACATCGGATAAGGTGAGATGACCTCGATTGTTAACTGCGTAACAACGTTGCGGTACTTTATCAAGGCAATAGGCGTATGTCTGTAGAGTACAAGTAAACTGTCCGAGTTTTGTATATCACGCCACCAATCTCTTAGAAGCCGGTGTCGGTTTCCCAGCGTGCACAAAACTTATCGGTGAAACTAGTAAGGGGCAGATTCCAGGCCATTTCGATTATTCTTCAGAAATTGACTATACTTTAGCTTGAGCAAGAAAACCAGAAGAATGAATAGTAACCCGACTTCGACGTTTTAATAATTGTTTAAAGATAAAAATCTACGCCTGGCAACCAGTTATAATTATCTACATTATCAGTGTTAACTTGGTGACCAGAAAATTCAATAAAGTGATCATAGAAATGAAGTTCCGCCACTTGGGCGTTCCAGGAGTTGAGA
>Ga0224496_10001443_pt1 | contig 14861 bp, 11 predicted proteins | sample SF_Jul11_sed_USG_2_FD_168127 | JGI IMG/M metagenome (GOLD analysis project Ga0224496, IMG submission 168127) | Sediment microbial communities from San Francisco Bay, California, United States - SF_Jul11_sed_USGS_8_1 | ecosystem: Environmental > Aquatic > Marine > Sediment | place: USA...
TCCCCAGCTACTTCCTGATTAAATTGTGGGGACCTGGAGAAGATTGCCACTACGCCGCGTTGAAATATGTGCTCTATACGCTGCTAGGCAGCGTCTTCATGCTGGTGGGATTTTGTCTCCTCAGTCTCAATTATTTTGAAGCCAAACAGGTTTACAGTTTTGACTTTATCGATCTGCTGTCCGTTCCAATTCCACTCAGCCAACAACTCTTAATTTTCTGGTTGATCTTCCTCGGCCTGGCCTTTAAAGCGCCTGTTTTCCCGTTTCATTCCTGGTTTCCCGATGCGCTCGTACAAGGGCCCATTCCGATGTCCGTGATGTTTGCAGGAATCAAGATGGGCACCTACGGCTTCCTTCGATTTTCCATGCCCTTGCTTCCAGATGCCTCACGAAACGAAACCGTGGTGGCAATCCTCATGACCCTTGGGCTGGCCGCCGTTGTCTATGGGGCCATCGTGGCCATTATTCAGCCTGACTTTAGACGGTTACTGGTTTTCAGCAGTATCAGTCACTTGGGGTTTGTGGTGATCGGTTTGTTTGCGTTGAATTTTCAAGGCATACAAGGCAGCCTGATTACCATGATTAACTTAGGCTTTAGCACGGCTGGATTATTTTTCTTAGCTGGGTTCATGTACGAGCGATTAGGCCATACCGATGTGCGCCAATGCACCGGTCTTGCGAAGAAAATGCCGTTGCTGGCCACCTTTCTACTCATTATTGGCATGGCCTCAATTGGATTGCCCGGGACAAATGGGTTCATTGGGGAATTCCTCATCTTACTCGGCGTCTTTCAAGCCTGGTGGGTCTATGGGGCCATTGCGGTCACTGGCGTCATCTTTGCTGCCGCCTATTTTCTCTGGTTTTACGAGCGGGCGATCTTTGGGCCATTAAAAGAAAGTTTGCCAGCGGTAATCCCCGATTTAAATACCCGGGAATGGGCGATTGGTGTGTCTCTCTCAGTCATGATCTTTTGGATCGGTTTGTATCCTTCTCCATTTTTACGGATGGTGAATGGATCCGTACAGGCGGTGGTTGATCGGGTACACCCAGGAACAGCCACGGCCCAATATAACGTGGAATCTCTTTCTCCTCACATAATGAAGAACTGATTGTTATGGGTGAATATTCCTTATTAATTATTCTCTTTGCACCTTTTCTCGGGTCCATTGCGTTGATCTTCATTCCTCGCCAGGAAGCACTCATGGTGCGGATGACTGCGGCGATTGCCGCCGGCATCAGTCTGTTGGCTTCGTTTTATATGTTCTTTGCCTACGATACGGCAAAGGGCGGATTCCAATTTATCCAACGATTTGCCTGGTCGGAAGAACTGGGTATTGCCTTTTATGTCGGAGTAGACGGCATCGGAGGGCCATTGGTCTTTGCCTCGGCTATTTTGTTGTTCGCCGGGATTTTCGTCTCGTGGCACATCAAAGACCGGACCAAGGAATTTTATATTTTCCTCCTGATCCTCGCGGCCGCGACGATCGGAGTCTTTATGTCTCTTGATCTGTTCTTCCTCTATTTCTTTTACGAAATGTCGGTACTGCCCATGTATTTATTGCTAGGGGTCTGGGGAAGCCATACCAAAGGGTACCTCTCTATGACCGACCCGGAAGGGCTGAAACTACGCGATTCCGTCAATTTCATTTTCAATTTCGGGTCGAACAGCAAGGAATATGCGGCCATGAAGCTGACACTCTTTTTGTCAGCCGGCGCAGTCGTGGCGCTCATGGGCATTTTGCTTATTTACCATCTTTCCGGATTGCATACATTTGACATTCTGGTCCTTCGGGAACAAGCCAAGTTCTCCGATTCGCTGTCCACTCTTATCTGGATATTGATCTTTTTTGGATTTGCCTCCATCGCCCCAATTTGGCCGTTGCATTCCTGGTCGCCTGTCGGCCATGCCGCCGCTCCCGCCGCCACCAGCATGTTGCATGCTGGCGTCTTAATGAAACTCGGGCATTTTTCTATTATTCGTGTGAATTTTGAAATTCTTCCTGAAGCCACGCGTGACCTGATGTGGATTGCAGCTGTCCTCTGTATTGGCTCAATTATTTATGGCGGACTCGTGTCTTACTTTGCCAAGGACACCAAATATGTCATCGGCTACTCCAGTTCCAGCCATATGGGCTATATCTTCCTGGGAATGGCCGCGTTGAGTTACATCAGTCTATCTGGAGCAGTCATTTATATGTTTGCTCATGCCTTAGCCACAAGCATGTTGTTTGCGATGGCTGGCTGGGTCTATGACCAAACCCACACACGGGATATTCCCTCTTTGGGTGGTCTGGTAGAAAAAATGCCGTTTATTGCCGGAGCCTTTATTGTGGCCTGCATGGCGTCAATCGGCATGCCCGGCACTATCAATTTCGTTGCTGAAATCATGATTATCGTAGGTAGTTGGGACAAATATCCATTCCAAGTGGTGGTGGCCGTTCTGGGAATCGTCCTCACCATGGCGTATATGTTCAAAATGATGCGTGGCCTGTTTTACGGGAAATTAGATCCGGAATATGCTCACGCCGCAGATGCCAAGAATTGGGTGGACCGAATGCCACTCCTTCTGCTGATTGCTTGCAGCATTATCTTAGGCATTTTCCCCGGACATTTTTATGACGTAGTGAAGTCAACCGTTGAACCCATGGTGGACCGAATCAACCAAGTCGCGCCCTTAGTCACACAGAATACGCAAGGCTTGCTTCCGTAAAGGTTTCTCCTCCCCTTTGTAAGGGGAGGATTAAGGTGGGGTAGAAACACCAATCAAAGATCCACACAATGATGCAATTTAACCTCTCATTATCCGCAGCAGATCTCCTCCTCCTGCTTCCAGAGATTTTCCTCACGATCTGGCTGTGCGTCATCCTTGCGCTGGATTTCTCTCTGAAGCGCATTACGCATCAACAACTAGCTCATTTAAGTATTGTCGGACTAGGCATCACCGCTTTGATGCTATTCGTTTTTGACCAAAACGGCACAACCGGCGCGCTCTTTAAAAACATGTACGTGCTGGATCATTTGGCCATTTTCTTTAAGATTCTCATCGTAGGAGCCACCGCGCTGGTTCTCTTCATTTCCATTGATTATGTGCGCGCATTCCGCTTCTTTAAGGGTGAATATTATTTCATGGTGCTTATGTCGGCGATCGGCATGATGTTCATGGCCTCTTCAAACGATCTGTTATCCGTCTTTGTCACATTGGAATTTTCCACGTTTGGCTTTTACGTCTTAGTCGCCTATCTCCGAGATGATCAACGGTCGTCGGAGGCCGGCTTGAAATTTTTCATCCTCGGCGTTTTTGCTGCGGGACTCTTAGCCTATGGCATTAGCTTGGTGTATGGCGAAACAGGAACTCTGGTCTTTTCAGAAATGGCTGGCTCACAAGGCAGCTATGGGTTAGCTATTGGGTTCATTCTGATCTTTGCGGCATTAGGATTTAAAATCGGGGCGGTGCCATTTCATGCCTGGATTCCTGACACGTATCAAGGTGCGCCCACTCCGGTCACCGCCTTCTTGTCCATTGCACCAAAAGTGGCAGCCTTGGCCATTCTGCTCAGGATGTTTTTTGTGGCGTTGGCTTCCTTCAAGCCGATGTGGGTGCTGCTCTTTGTCGTGGCCTCGATCTGTTCGATGACTTACGGAAACATCGTGGCGATTGCTCAAAAGAACATCAAGCGACTGTTGGCCTATTCGGGGATCGCACAAATCGGGAATATCATGATTGGGTTAGCAGCAGGAACCAAACAAGGCAGCGACGCTATCATGTTTTACTTGCTGACCTATATGTTCGCCAACTTGGGAGCCTTTGCCGTCGTGATTGCCGTTAGTCAGGTCATTAAGAGCGACGAAATTGAAGACTACAATGGCCTCAACCGACGTTCACCTTTCTTAGCTGCCGCCATGCTGCTCTTTTTGTTGTCACTGGCTGGAGTACCTCCCTTGGCAGGCTTTATTGGCAAAATCTATCTATTCATCGCGGCCATGAATCAAGAGCTCTATACTCTGCTGATTGTCGGACTGATCAATATTGTCATCTCGATGTATTATTACCTGATCGTCGTCAAGAAGATGTATATCAACGAACCAACCGACCCTTCACCCATCCCCACATCCCTACCCATCAAAATCGCCGTCTACGTTGGCATTGCAGGAACCCTGCTGTTGGGCCTTTACCCCGGGCCATTCATCGACTGGGCCGTTGGCGCCACCCTGATGTTCTCCAACATCGCTAGTCCCATCGCATCTCTGCCTGTCCTCCCTGGGGGATGATCGTCGTTCTTTTTGGTCTCAGGTAGACCGTCCAAGAGAAACCAATATCGGAGTTAGAACGAAAAGATTTGCTGATGGAGAGGGGAGAAAAGCCTACATTCGCCAGTAGACGAGGGCTTCGAGAGGATTGATGCCTTGTAATTGCCATAAGGCACCCAGCCCGATTGATACTGCCACTAGTAGAAAAATAATGAGTCCTACAATAAATGATTTTTTTCTGCTACGAGGATAACGACGAGAAATAACATCAAAATCCTTCTTGGTGGGGAGGGAAGGATCTTGCCAAAGCGGAGATTGTTTACGTAGTGGTTCCGGAACCTCGTTCCCCTTGAACTGATTGGGTGCCAACCCCGGAGATCCTGCCATACTCCTATCTTCGGTGATTGCAGAAAGGACTTGATGACCTACCATCAACTTCTCTTCTTTTTTCTGCACCTTCCTTGTGTATGATGTCCCACAATGAGGACACAACCAGGTCTCTTCCACCGCATTCCCATTTTTGGAAATGGGTCCTTGTTCCCCCATTAATGCAACCCCACAATGAGGGCACGTTTGGGCTAGGTTTGAAACGAGAAAACCACAATCGGGGCAAGGACCAAGTTTATTAGACTGCGAACCCTTTGAAAGAGCTTGCTTCCCTGGGAATGGAAACGCACATTGAGGACAGGCCAGTGCCTGTGTTGAAACTTCCCTTTGACATTCAGGACACGGTATGAGAGCCATCTTGATGAATTCCGTTCAATGCGTGACTAATGCCCTGACAAAGCGATTCCCTGACCAACACTAAGCAAAGATAATGCCCCCTCGCAAACCAACAATAATCTCTATAGATTCAATAACATTCCTGAAAATCAATTCAAAAAATTTTTGATACTTGAATACTCTTTCCTACACCTATTTTCTCTAAACTGATTGTCTATTCTCAAGCATATTTTCCCTTCCTTGCACTGACTACTTTAGGATAACCCATCAACTTTTGGCCAGATTCTCAATTAATGTAACATTTCTTTATCTTCCAAGACTGAGTTCCATAGAGATAATTTGACGTTCTTGCCATAATTTGTTTATAGATTGCGGGTTTATGGAACTATTTGTGGATCAATCCAACATTTTAATGAGGGTGCAATGGCCATTGTAAACGAGCAGGAGAATTCCATTACGCAATCGGTTAGCCAACGCTATGCCAAAGCAGTCACCAATGGAGAACAAATGTGTTGTCCTACCGGATATAACCATGAAGATTTGGGACGGTTTATCCCCGAGGCGGTCTTGAAAGTCTCCTATGGCTGCGGCACTCCCGTGGGACTTTCCACAGTTCAACCGGGAGAGGTGGTGTTAGATATCGGCTCTGGAGGAGGGATCGATTGTTTTGAGGCCTCACGGAAAGTGGGGGAAAGCGGGAAAGTAATCGGCATCGACATGACCGATGAAATGCTGTCTCTTGCCCGTACTCACGCACCCACGGTGGCCAAAAATTTGGGGCATCCGGCGTCGAACGTGGACTTTCGAAAAGGGTTTGCTGATGCGATGCCCGTAGAAGACAATCAAGTAGATCTCATTATTTCAAATTGCGTCATTAACCTGGCGCCTGACAAGAAGAAGGTGTTTAGGGAGATGTTTCGTGTGCTTCAACCAGGTGGACGATTTACCATCTCGGATATTGTTTCGGACCAACCCATTCCTCAATACATGATTTACGATAGTGCCAAATGGGGAGATTGTTTATCCGGTGCACTGACGATTCAAGCCTATTGGAGCGGTTTGCGAGAAGCTGGCTTTCGGGGCTTGCATCAGGTGACCGTAATTCCCTGGAGAGTCATCGATGGCATTCATTTCGTTTCGGTGACGCTGACAGGGTATAAAACCGCCGTCGCATCCTCTTCCCCCTCCCCAGCCTTTGCGACATTAACCGGCCCCTTCTCCCAAGTTGAAGATGAGTTGGGCACCACATTCCACCGTGGCGCTCCCCAACAAGTCGATGAACAAACCGTCAATCTTTTAGCCCTACCCCCGTATAAAGAGCACTTTGTGATCACAGACCACCCCATGGCCTTGACCAACCAGGATCCACACCTGATCGCTGTATTGCCTGAGGACACTCCCTGTGTATGGGACGGCCACTTTGCCATTCTCACAGGCCCATTTTTAGCCGTCTGTGACGATGACGATCATACGTACCGATGCGGGGAACCTTTGGAAATTTGCTCAAAAACACTTAAGGTCCTCCAACACCCTCGCTATCAATCTTCATTCGGAATCATTAATCGAGCCCGAGAAGCCGTGACGGCCGAACCGGTGATTTGCGGGACCTCCACGGAATGTTGTTAATCAAGCGCTTATGACATCCTGGATTCACGTCGGCATGAGAGATATCGTAGTGATGTATTTCTTTCACTGAGCGTTCATTATGCCAAATTCTCCACTTCCACTAATCGCATCTCCCTCCTCTTTGTTCCTAGCGCCTTCCTTTGAAGAGGCCTTGGCCTCACATAGGCAAGAACCACTCAAGGCCAAATCGGTGACGACTCTTCAAGTGAATGTGGGGAAGGTCTGTAACCAGACCTGTCATCACTGTCACGTCGATGCTGGACCTCAACGAACCGAAAGTATGACCAAAGAGACCATCGACCAGATCATTGCCGTCTTAGACCGAACTCCACAAATTTTGACCGTGGACATTACTGGCGGGGCCCCGGAGATGAACCCCAATTTCGAATATTTGGTTCAGCAATGCCGAATCCGAAATCGACACGTCATTGACCGATGCAATCTGACCGTATTTTATGTCAAAGGGAAATCGCACCTTCCTGAATTCTTAGCTGAACAAGGGGTCGAAATCATCGCCTCACTTCCTTGTTACCAGGAAGCCAATGTGGACCAGCAGCGTGGCAAAGGTGTCTTCGATCGCAGTATTAGTGCCCTACAGACATTGAACAAGCTAGGGTATGGGGAAATCGGCACTGGCCTCAATCTCCATCTGGTCTATAACCCCCAAGGGGTGACTCTTCCGCCCCCGCAAGGGGAATTAGAACAGGACTATAAAGAAGAGCTCATGAGTCGGTATGGCATCCAGTTCAATCGGTTGCTGACCATTACAAATATGCCAATCAGTCGTTTTCTGGAGGATTTACAGGGGTCGGGTCAGGTGGATTCGTACTATGCTCTATTAGAGAGGAGTTTCAACGCGGCCACCGTTGAAGATGTGATGTGTCGGTCATTAATCAGCGTAGGGTGGGATGGGCGCTTGTCTGACTGTGATTTCAATCAGATGTTGGATTTACCTCTTCAGAGTGATTCACCACAATGGATCGGAGATTTCAATCTCACCAATTTAGAGAATCGACATATCGTAGTGGGGTCTCATTGCTTTGGATGCACGGCAGGAGCCGGATCATCCTGTGGCGGAACCCTTACTTAACGACTCTCTGCTAGATTTCCCCCGATTCCTCAACATTCTTACTTCGAAGGCCTCAAGACCTTCACCCTACGCCTTCCCTTCACGCCGGAAATGTTTGGCGCAATCCTGGCTACAGAAATAGTAACACTGCCCACTGACCTCTTCGACAATCGCGGTTCCCGCAGCCACATAAACTTTACACACCGGATCTTGAATCATCACATCCTTCCCTGGCGTCGCCTCATCAGGCTTGGGTTCAATCCACGCCCGTGCCGCACGCCGTACCATGTAGAACATGATGATCAGCAGAATTAAAATGATAATGATTTTGTACATGTTGCCTCTTCTTGAGCTTTGTTTTACCAGCACCATCATAGCGTAACATTGACGGTGTTTTCGAGATGCCCCCATGGTCGGGGAGAATGAGCCTTCTTGGGCGGAAAAGTAAAATAGGTGGATCAGGAATTCCTTTATTGCTGAATCGTTTCTTGACTTGATAGGGTTTCACTATGCTTTCTATTCAAAGGAGCCACCAACCCCATCGTTTCTTAAAACACGAAATCTGTGTTCTGCTCTTCCTTTTTGTGGCATCCGGTTGTGTATCAACTCATTCTTCACCCGAAACCCTTCTCGACCTAACTTATCCGTTCGACGAACACACGATTTACTGGCCCAACAATGCCCCTTTTCATTGGGAAAAATCGAGTTGGGGTCATACTCACCAAGGATACTGGTATGCATCAGGGGTGTTTTCGGCATCAGAACATGGGGGAACCCATCTTGACGCCCCCATTCATTTTGCGGAATCAGGCTGGAGTGTTGATGAAATACCCTTATCACATTTAACAGCGAAGGCTGTCGTCTTGGACATCCAATCGCAAGCCAGTTCAAATCCTGATTATATTCTTCAGGTAGAAGACATCGCCCAATGGGAAAAGCAACACGGATCTATTCCCAAAAACTCCATAGTTTTTCTTTTGACTGGCTGGGGCCAATATTGGCCGGACCCTTCTCGCTACCTTGGTAGCCCTACACCCCAGGATTCCGCCACTCTTCATTTTCCAGGATTTTCAGGCAAGGCCGTTTCCTTTTTAGTGAATCAACGCGCCATTTACGGAATTGGAATTGACACCGCCAGCATTGATCCCGGGCAGTCAAAAACCTTTCAGGCTCATCAGATTCTTGGGGAAGCCAATCGTTTTGCCATAGAAAATATCGCCCATTTAGAGCGGTTACCCCCTCAAGGGGCATTCGTGACGGCCTTACCTATGAAAATAAAAGGGGGAACTGGAGGACCAGTACGAATCATGGCATCGGTGCCCTAATACAGACCTGCCTTTTCACATAGTGAAATATTTCCTACGACCACTCGAAAGTAAAATTAATTTATTTTTATAGAAAGAACATTCTATGGTGACCATCACGTTAATGGGGGATTTGCAAACTACAGATGGGGAGCGGGCGTTAGGATGCGAGGTGGAAGATTCCATCACTGTCAAACAGCTCATTCGCAAACAAGGCAAACCCTTGCGGGAAATTTTTCAACTCTTAAAACAGAAAAAAGTCATGGTCACGGTCAACAAGCGTATTGCGAGCGAAACAACCAAGATCTACGACGGTGATGCCGTGCATATCGTCGCTCACGACGGCCTGGGACGTAGCGGTCTCACCCCAGCGATGTATTGAGCGAGGGAAAAATACAGAAAAAAAGCAGGGCCAGAAATTCTGACCCTGCTTTTTCGGTTGAATGTCTTTTACGAAAAACGGAAGCGAAGTGTGATACCGGTGAAGGTACCAATCACCGAGAGAGGCGATACTCGACTCTCTTATTTTTTCACGCCAAGAATAGCGTCTTTCGCAGCTTTTGCGACTCGGAATTTCACCACTTTTTTGGCGGGAATTTTGATGGCCGCGCCGGTTTGTGGGTTTCGACCCATTCTGGCCTTACGGTGTGCAAGTACGAGTTTTCCGATTCCAGGAACCACAAAGGCATTCTTCGCTTCTTTGTAAGCCAAGGCTGCAAAATCATCAAGAATTTGTGTGGCGATTTTCTTGGTGATATCAGCTTTCTTGGCCAGGTGATCGGCAATCTGCGACTTCGTCATGGCTTTTCCCATACGGACCTCCTCCTCACATTAAAATTGATTAGTAACACAGAGCCCATTTGGTTTTTCAGAATTTCAAGGAAGGGATGCCTTGTTTGTAACCTTCAATCAGGGTACGCCAGGAACACATGTTCCTCTTCCAACAACGGCGCCAGAGTCTACCGAAAGACGCAAATACTGTCAACCAAAAAACAAGCCCAGAGCGAGGAATATTCATTTGAGGATATATTCATGGGAGATCTTGCCTTGCTGCCTCGCCTTTTCCCAGGGTAAAGTAGTCCTGCGATAGGATACCGAGCAACATCATCGAATTCGTTTTGGGCGAACTTTACATTACATTTAATAGACAGATGAGGCATTAATTATGGGAAAAGAATTACCGGTTATTCCCAACCCCCAACAATCAGAGACTGAAGAAAAAGAAGAGCTCATCTATTCTCGAGTCTTTTGCAGTCGCGAGGACAGCCCTCCTTTACGACTTCTTTTGGATTTTCTCAAATCCAAAAACCAAATTCCCCTGATTCCGAAAATGGAACCGGAAGCCTTAGAGGATTGGGATTGGGTCCATATCTCATTAGGCTACAATCGCGAACGTCAACCCATTCGGCTCTTTTGCATTCGAAATCGTGGCACCTACCAAGATGTGTTTGAGACTGAACAAACAGGGTTTACGAACCGGCTCTCTGCCTTTGAAGAGGTTGAAGCGCAAATTGCACGGGAATTCATCAGCAAAGCCCATTTTATTGCCACCACCCAAATGGTGAAAAAAGACATTTCCGATGAAGGGTATGATTTTAACGGTTGGATCTTGGAGTTTTTCCAAGAAAATTGCAATGGGATTGTGCAAATTGACGGACAAGGCTTTTATTCCCCAAAAGGCGAACTCGTGGTGGATATGGAAGAAGCGAGCGAATCGGGAAAGGAAATTGGTCCAACGCCCAAAACAGATGCGCCATCCTAATGAATCACTGGCCTCCTTTAGCAGAACTACCCATCAGGTCGCATCAAGCGCGCGATTCATCGCCTTCCTGTAGTTTTGTTGGGGGATTGCCGGTAAGCCATGACGATAGCCCCATCCATCTTTCATCACTTCGACTAGCGCCCCGTTATCCAAACGAGACGGATCGTGAACGACATCGGCCTTGCACACGAGAAGGTCAGCCCGTCGCCCTTCAACCACCGTTCCCGTATCCATAAGCCCCAGCTGCTCCGCAGCCAATCCCGTCGCGCCAAACCACGCGGCCAAAGGCGGCACGCCTTCCTGAATCAAGGCCACCAATTCCATATAATTGCGACCATGCATATCCGGCAGAACCGGGTCCGTCCCCGCTAATAATTTCAATCCACTGGCATAAGCCGCTTTGACCGCTCGCGCATGGCTTTCCGAAACCGCTTGAACTTTAGCTCTAATATGTTCATTGAACTCATCTGATTGAGCCAATCGCTGTCCTACCCACGAAGTGGGTGTGACAATGCAGCCTTTGGCATAGGCCAATTCGGCCAACTCTTCATCCATAAATGAAATGTGTTGAATATCTTTCACTCCTGACTCAATGGCCATCCGAATCCCATTGCGACTATGTGCATGCCCGGCCACATACATGCCTCGGCCGGCCGCTTCGTCACAAATCGCGTCCATTTCTTCTAAGGTAAAATCCCGGTGCTCTAAGTGATCCGTCGGAGAGATCACACCAGGACTGGCACAAATTTTCACCAAATCACCTCCGCAGGCCGCAATTTCTCTCACCCGCTTTCGGCATTCCCATGGGCCATCAACAATGCTGGACGGCCGGCCGGGACCCGGAGGCCATAGCCGCGATAATTCTCCACAACAGCGGTCAGGTCCTCGAAAATCAGCATGCCCCCCGGTTGTCGACAACATACAAATCGCCAGTTGTAAGCGAGGCCCGAGGAGAACACCCTGCTCCACCAACCGCTTTAAGACCTGAGTCGCACCCCCAACATCTCTGAGAGTCGTCACCCCGCCATGGACTAATGTCTTATAAAGAATGCGCTCGGCCCAAAAGGGCGCCTCCGGGGAATTCATACGATCCAGATTCTCATTCCCGACACCCCACAACGTCACATGGCCATGACAATCAATCAGGCCGGGAGTGACGGTATAGGCCGAACAGTCTATGCGCATCACCTCGGAACCCTGAGGATGGGTAGGTTTGTGAGGGTGCACCGCCTTAATCAGACCCTCATCAATCCAGACGTCCATCCGTTCATGTATGGCCTCAGGGGTGGCTGACGTCCCGTCATACAATTTCAAAACATTAGAAAGAATAATCATGCCAATCCCCTAAACTTTCAGTTGAAGAGTAATGATTAAGTCAAGCCATCCTAAGAATAGGATCAACCGAATACCAGGTGCAACACCAAACCCAAAAACGCTGAAAACCAGTTGGGGAAATTTTGCAGGAAAGAAGCAAACATGGTAGGGTGGGCCAATAAAGTTTCACGGTAGTTACGGCAACGGTGAACATCGTTAACGGATTTCGGTTTTCTCCTCAACTTCCAACACAGGCCAGTGTATTACCTGTATTGTTACGGTGCACACTACCTCTCTTTTCCCTCTATTCCCTATCAGGAACGACGTTTCAGGCCCTCTCGATTTCTCTCGTTTCCCATTAGGAACCTAGGCCGCCATGACTAATTTCGCACAACGCCACATCGGGTCGTCAGATGGCCACATTCAAGAAATGTTAGGCACATTGGGATTGCCTTCGCTTGATGCACTCATTCAGGCCGCCGTGCCAGAAGGGATCCGCATCTCCCATCCCCTGAATCTCCCGACAGCTCAATCAGAAGAAGTCATGCTGGCGGAGTTGCGTTCAATAGGCACACAAAACCAGCTCTACCGATCCTTTATCGGCATGGGGTACTACGACTGCCTGACCCCTCCCGTGATTGTCAGGAATATCCTTGAAAACCCGGCCTGGTATACGCAATACACGCCCTATCAAGCCGAAATCGCGCAGGGGCGCCTGGAAGCCTTACTTAATTTTCAAACAATGGTGTCCGACCTGACCAGTCTTCCGCTGGCCAATGCCTCACTGTTGGACGAAGCCACTGCCGCTGCAGAAGCCATGAGCATGTGCCGGGCACTGAGCAAAGTGCAGGGTCACACGTTTTTCGTGGCAGAGGATTGCCACCCCCAAACCCTGGCAGTCTTGCAGACACGAGCACAACCGTTGAATATCAATATCAAGGTCGGCAATCCAGATACCTCGGAATTCCTACCCGGCCAAATGTTTGGCGTGCTCCTTTCATATCCATCAACAGATGGCACCCTGCGATCATATAAAGAGTTGGTTGGGAAAGCCCACGAAGCTGGGGCACTGGTCGTGGCCAGTACAGATCTTTTGGCACTCACACTATTGGTACCCCCCGGTGAATGGGGAACCGATATTGCGGTTGGATCCTCTCAACGATTTGGCGTCCCAATGGGATATGGGGGACCACATGCCGCGTTTATGGCGACGAAAGAAGAATTTAAACGACAGATCCCTGGACGAATGGTGGGCGTGTCCAAAGATTCCCAAGGACGAAAAGCCTACCGTCTGGCCTTACAAACCCGCGAACAGCATATTCGACGAGACCGAGCCACCAGCAATATTTGTACGGCTCAGGTCCTGCTCGCCAATATGGCCAGTATGTATGCGGTCTATCATGGACCTGAAGGATTAAAAGACATTGCCAGCCGAATTCACCACCTCACTAACGTCACTGCTGAAGGCCTGCGCCGATTGGGGTGCGAACTACGTTCATCGGCCTTTTTCGATACTATTCGCATCAAAAGTCCCTACCTTTCTGCCGTGGACATCATACAAAAAACCCAGCAGGCCCACATGAATCTCAGAAGATTTGAGGATGACACCTTTGGCATTTCATTAGATGAAACCACCACGATCCAGGAGGTTCGCCAAATCCTGACCGTCTTCTCTACAAACGAATCACTGCCCTTTTCTTTGGATCAATTAATCAAAGCAGGCGATACCGCCATCCCAACTGAACTCCAGAGACAATCGCCCTATCTGACCCATCCTGTTTTTCATGAGTATCATTCTGAGCATGAACTCCTACGCTATATGCATCGCCTGCAATCGAAAGATCTCTCACTCGTGCATTCCATGATTCCCTTAGGATCATGCACGATGAAACTCAATGCCACAGCTGAAATGATCCCCGTGACGTGGCCCGAGTTCAGTCGGCTCCACCCCTTTGTGCCGGGTGAACAAGCCAAGGGCTACCACCTGTTGACCCAGCAATTAGAAGCCTGGCTGGCAGAAATCACAGGCTTTGCCGCCGTATCCTTACAACCAAACGCTGGCTCACAAGGCGAATATGCCGGATTACTGGTGATTCGGGCGTATCACGAACAACGAGGGCAAACCCAACGGAATGTCTGCCTGATTCCGGTTTCGGCCCATGGCACCAATCCGGCCAGTGCAGTCATTGCCGGGATGCAAGTCGTACCTGTGGCATGCGATAGCGCCGGCAATATCGACTTGCAAGACTTACAAGCCAAGTGTGAGAAATATCGAGACACTCTGTCCGCCTTAATGGTGACCTATCCATCCACCCATGGGGTCTTCGAGGAAACAATTCGTGAGGTTTGTGACACCGTGCATCACCATGGCGGTCAAGTGTATATGGACGGTGCCAACATGAATGCCATGGTTGGACTTGTTCAGCCAGGTAAAATTGGCGCCGATGTCTGCCATCTCAACCTTCATAAAACCTTTTGTATCCCCCACGGTGGTGGTGGGCCAGGGATGGGCCCTATCGCCGTGGCTTCACACCTCACTCCCTTCTTGCCTGGGCATCCGCTTGTTTCCACTGGCGGGTCTCAGGGAATTGGTGCCATCGCGGCAGCTCCATATGGCAGCCCGAATATCCTTCCCATTTCCTGGGCATTTATTCAGCTGATGGGAAGTGAGGGACTCACCAAGGCCACACAAGTGGCCATTTTAAATGCCAATTACATGGCGAAGCGCTTGGGCAAATATTATTCGGTGTTGTTTACGGGTAAAAACGGTATGTCCGCGCATGAGTTTATTTTAGACTTACGTCCATTTAAAAAA
>Ga0224496_10001445_pt1 | contig 14837 bp, 14 predicted proteins | sample SF_Jul11_sed_USG_2_FD_168127 | JGI IMG/M metagenome (GOLD analysis project Ga0224496, IMG submission 168127) | Sediment microbial communities from San Francisco Bay, California, United States - SF_Jul11_sed_USGS_8_1 | ecosystem: Environmental > Aquatic > Marine > Sediment | place: USA...
TTCCCGCGAGGTCTGGCCCCTTTGCGAAAAGGTGGCGCAGCGGTTGAAGAAGACCGGACTGGCGGGAAAGCGGGTGACGCTGAAGCTGAAAACGGCGGATTTCAAACAGTTGACCCGCAGCCGGACAATGGACGTACCGCTTCGCCCGGCCGAGGAAATCTATCGCGCGGTCATGCCGCTACTGGAAAAGGAAGCCGATGGCCGCGCCTTCCGGCTGATCGGCGCCGGCGTCGAGGAACTATGCGACGCGGACGCCGCCGCGCAACCCGACTTGCTGGACCCCGGCGCGAAAAAACGCGCCGACGTGGAAAAGGCCATCGACAGCGTCCGCGACAAGCTGGGCGACAAGGCGATCATCAAGGGACGGGGATTATAACGGCATCACCCCGTTCAACAGCCGCTGGCTGGCAATTCCTCGAGCTTTTCCAGGACGCCGTTTACCGTGAAGTCACCGAAATTCAGCACCATGCTGGTGACCACGCCATTAGGCTGGATATGCATCGTCATTTCAAAGTCGGGCATTTCCTCGCCGGGCTGGGCTTCGCCCTCGGCGGCGAAAAATGCAAGCTGCATCGGCCAGATGGGATCCGGACCCAGCGGCGCCTTGATTATGTCGCCGGCCACGGCCTGCTGCTGGCCGAGCATAAAGGTCGCGACCGGCGTCGCGGCCTCGACCTTGGAACCATCGAACAGCAAGTGGCGGTCGAACCGTTCGCCTTTGGCGGCCTTTTCCAGCAAGACCGCGGTATGTTCGGTCGGAAAGACGGTGCCTTTCGACAAGGCGATCCGGTCTTTGGACGGCTCGTCGAAAATTGCCATGCCCGCGCCACCCGGCGCTTCAAGTTCAGCCCTGCCACCGATTGTCTCGGTTTCCTTGCCATTGGCGGCGCGAACGATGTTGAAGCGGTATTCCAGCCCGTCCTTGGATTCCCAGGAAACATATTTGTCGACGCTATCGATATCGCCGCCATTGGCCAACTTGAAGCGCAGGGCGTAATTCTGTTCGACGATCCAGGCGTCGCAAGCATCCTTGATTTCGAAACTTATCGCCCCTTCCACCCCGGCCATATTGCTTTCGTTCGAAGACGAGGCCAGCGTCAAACGGTAGAACGCGCGATGCGCCGCAAGCTCCACTGCCTGGGCAACGGAGGCGATCTGCGCGGTCAGCAGAATGACGGCGAGGGCGGCAACGGCTTTCTTCATTCTCAACTCCCGGAATATCCGATTCGAAATTTCTTGCCTCAAAAGGCTTGGCGGCGCTGGGTCATTTCTGGTTTATGTCGGACCGAACCTTATCACTGAATATTGGCTACCGTCTGCCAGACACAAGGATTTATTGCAAATGGCCCAAAACCCCAAACTTTTCGTTACACGCAAACTTCCGCCCGATTGCGAGGCCCGCATCCGGCGCGATTACGACGCCCTGCATAACGAAGACGATGTCGCATACGGTCCCGACGATCTGGTGCGACTGAGTATGGAGACCAAATGTGACGGAATCCTTACCTGCGGTACGGAAAAATGGACCGCCGACGTAATTGCGCGACTGCCCGATCACGTAAAAATCCTCGCAACCTTCTCGGTCGGCTACGATCACATCGACGTGGAGGCGGCGAAAAAGAAGGGGCTGGTCGTCACCAACACACCCGATGTTCTGACCGCGGCGACCGCCGATATCAGCATGCTCTGCCTGCTCGGCGCGGGCCGTCAGGCGCAGAGTTCAGAGAAAGTCCTGCGTGAAGGGAAATGGGGCCGCTGGGATCCGATGGGCATGCTGGGCGTTGACGTCTCGGGCAAGAAGCTTGGGATATATGGCATGGGCAGGATCGGCCAGGCAGTGGCGCAGCGCGCGCGCGGTTTCGACATGGAAATCCATTATTGCAACCGTACCCGGCTGCCGGCCGATAAAGAGCTGGGCGCCATCCACCACCCGACCCCGGAAGACATGCTGCCGCATTGTCAGTTCCTGTCGATCAACAGTCCGGGCGGCGCGGACACGCACCATTTCCTGAATGCCGCGCGGATCGCGCTGCTGCCCGACGGCGCGGTGGTCGCCAACACGGCGCGCGGCACCGTTATCGACGACAATGCCCTGATCCCGGCCCTGCAGTCGGGCAAGGTGGGCGCCGCGGGACTGGACGTGTTCGAGGGCGAGCCGAACTTCGACAAGCGCTATCTGGACCTCGACAACGTCTTCCTGCTACCGCATATCGGCAGCGCCACCATCGAAACCCGCAACGGCATGGGTTTCCGGGCGCTGGACAACCTGGACGCCTGGTTCGCCGGCAAGGAACCCGGTGATCGGGTTGCCTGATCGGCATCGGCCGGAAAGGGCTGTTTTCAGGTGAAATTTCCGGCCTCCCTGGGTCGCGTGGCGCTGGCGCTTGGCATTGGCGTGCTGGGTGGCTGGTTCTTCACGCTGTTGACCATGCCGCTGCCCTGGATGCTGGGGTCAATGGCGTTCTGCACCGTCGCGGCGGTAATGGGCGTGCCGATCAGGGCCCCGGTTCTGGTGCGCCCATACATGATCGTCGTTGTCGGCGTCATGTTGGGTTCCGGCTACAGCCCGGAGATGCTGGAACGGGTCGCGCAATGGATGACCAGCCTGGCAATGCTTGGCGCCTATGTAGTCGTCGTCGGCGGCGTTGGGCTGGCCTATTTCCGGCTGTTCACCCGGTATGACCCGGTTACTTCCTATTTCTGCGCAATGCCGGGCGGCTTCAACGAGATGGTGATGATGGGCGCGGAAATGGGAGGCGACGAGCGCAAGATCGCCCTGACCCATGCCTGCCGTGTGCTGTTGGTGGTCTTTACCGTGCCGCTATGGCTGCGCCTGACCGGACAGTTGGACATCATGGACCGCATGTCGGTGGGCGTCGGGCTGGGCGACGTGGCGCCGGTCGATTACCTGCTGCTGGCGACCTGCGGCCTGGGTTGGCCGATCGCCGCGAAACTGCGCCTGCCCGCGGCGATGCTGGTCGGCCCCATGCTGTTGAGCGGCGCCCTTCATCTGAGCGGGCTAACCGCCTCCCAGCCGCCCATGGTCATCGTTAACCTGGCCCAGCTTTTCATCGGCACCACGGTGGGATGCCGCTTCACCGGCGCCGCGCCGCGCGAGGTAACGCATGCGCTTGGGATCGGGGCCGGACTTGCCGCCATCATGCTGATCCTGACCGCGCTATTCGCCTATGCAATCGTTACCCTGACCGGGACGCCCTTCCCCGTTGCCGTATTGGCTTTCTCGCCCGGTGGGCTGGCCGAAATGGCGCTGGTCGGGCTGGCGCTGGGCGTGGACGTTGCCTTCATCGCCACCCACCATGTGATACGCATCTTCCTGGTCATCATGCTGGCCCCGCCGGTCATCAGACTGTGGCGGCGCTAAGAAAATACCGGTTTTATTTTATTCAGAAACAAATACCTATCCGGTTTTTCTGGTAATCTGCCACGGTCGCCCCCTAATATTGGATGATATATTGGCGGTTCACACAACCGCGCCATAAGGGAGAAAATGATTATGGGTTTTGATGCCGTAGGTTACGTCGTAATCGCCATATTGGTATTTGTTGTCATCCTGCTGTTCCAGGGAATCAAGACGGTTCCGCAAGGTCTGGAATACACGGTGGAGCGCCTGGGTAAATACACAAAGACACTGCGCCCAGGTATCAATTTCATCATTCCTTTCATCGATTCCGTTGGCGACAGAATGAACATGCGGGAAACCGTGATGGATGTTCCCAGCCAGGAAGTCATCAGCCGCGATAACGCGATGATCAAGGTCGATGGCGTCGTGTTTTTCCAGGTAATAAACGCGGCGAAGGCGGCCTACGAGGTCACCGACCTGAACCGCGCCATTCTGAACCTCACCATGACCAATATCCGTACCGTCATGGGCTCGATGGATCTGGACGATCTGCTGTCCAAGCGCGACGACATCAACGCCCAGCTTCTGTCTGTGGTCGACCAGGCCACCGAGCCCTGGGGCGTCAAGGTGACCCGTATCGAGATCAAGGATATCAGCCCGCCACTGGATCTTGTGGAATCCATGGCGCGCCAGATGAAGGCCGAGCGTGAGAAACGCGCCCAGATTCTCGAGGCAGAAGGCAGTCGCCAGTCGGCGATCCTGAAGGCCGAGGGTGAAAAACAGGCCGCCGTTCTGGAGGCCGAGGGCCGCAGGGAAGCCGCGTTCCGCGATGCCGAAGCCCGCGAACGCGAGGCCGAAGCCGAAGCCAAGGCCACCGACGTCGTTTCGCAGGCCATCGCCAGTGGTAACGTCCAGGCGCTCAACTATTTCATCGCCGGTAAATATGTCGAGGCGCTGGGCAAATTCGCCGATTCGCCCAATCAGAAAACCTTCTTCCTTCCGGTCGACGCGGCGGGTGTTATTGGATCGATCGGCGGCATCGCCGAAATCGCCAAAGAAAGCTTCGGAAAGGGCGAGAAATGACCATTCCGTTTCTGGGCCAGGTGGTTTTCTGGCACTGGTGGGCGTTGGCGATCCTGTTGCTGATTGTCGAAACTCTCGCGCCGGGCGCCTTCTTCATGTGGATGGGGGTTTCGGCGGGGATCGTCGGGGCCATCCTGGCTTTCTTCCCGGGCATGGGCTGGCAGCTTCAGATATTCATCTTCGCGATCTTTTCGATAGCGACCATTGTCGGGTGGCGATATTACCTGCAAAAAAACCCGACCGAGACGGACGAGCCGCTGTTGAATCGCCGGGGCACCCAATATGTGGGGCGAACCTTCGAATTGACCGAGGAAATGAAACTTGGCCGTGGAAAGATCAACGTGGACGACACCACATGGCGAGCCGTCTGCGACGACGAAACCGACCTGCCGGTTGGCAGCCGCGTGAAGGTGATCGCCATCGACGGCACGATTCTGAAAGTCGAACCGGCCTGAAACCTGTAATTGGCCGGGGTACTGCCTCTTGGCGGTTTCCCCGGCCGGCATATCTTGGTACTCAGTCGTCGATAACCTGCGGCTTGCACCGAGAGAGACAGAGATGAACGTTACCGAAATACTGAAGACCCGCGTTTCCGCCCCCTGGCGAATTCTCGGAGAGCCGGGGCCAAGCGACGCGGAATTGCGCGAATTCCTGGAAGCCGCGATGACCGCCCCCGACCATGGCGCGGTGCGGCCCTGGCGCTTTGTCGTAGTGCGCGGCGCCGCGCGCGAGGCAGCGGGAAAGCTGTTCACCGAGGCACTGTTGAAGCGCAAGCCAGACGCCGATGAGGCCACCATCGAGAAAGATCGCGAGCGGATGCGCCAGGTGCCGCTGATGATCACCGTCGCGGCGCGGATCACCCATGACCATCCCAAGGTGCCGCCGGCCGAACAGCTGGTCGCCTCCGGCCTTGCCGCCCAGGCGATCCTGCTGGCGGCCCAGGCGAAAGGTTACGGCGGCGTCATGCTGACCGGCGACCATGCCTATGACGCCCATGTAAAGCAGGGGCTGGGATTACGGGAGACGGACGAAATCGTCGCCTTCCTGTATATCGGCACGGCGGCCGGCGAACAACGGCCCAAGAAACGGCCGGACCCGGCAAAATTCACCATCGAATGGACCGGTCCGGCCTGATCGACGGAGGCAGCATGGCCTACAGCGAAGAGCTGGCATCCAGGATTCGACAGACATTGGCGCCGCGCGCAGACGTCATGGAACGTAAAATGTTCGGCGGACTGGCCTTCATGCTGCGCGGCAATATGTGCTGTGGCGTGGTCGGCGACATGCTGATGCTGCGGCTGGGCAACGAGGGCGCGGCGGCGGCGCTGGCGGAACCTCACACCAGGCCGATGGACTTCACCGGCAAACCGCTGAAATCGATGATCTATGTCGGCCCGAAAGGCATCGCGGCGCTGGAGGATCTAAATCGCTGGGTGAACCGGGGCGCTGATTTCGCCGCCTCCCTGCCGCCGAAATAATCCCTAGAAATCGTCGCCGTCCAGCGTCAGCAGGGTATCGTAAAGATCCGGGCGACGATCGCGGAACAATCCCCAGGACGCGCGCCTGGCGCGCACTTCGTCAAGGTTGAAAGAGGCCATGACGACCGCCTGATCGGCGCGATTGGCCTCGGCCACCATCTCGCCGGTCGGGCCGGCGACAAAGGACGAGCCATAGAAAGTCATGGTCGCGCTGTCGCTTTCCTCCACGCCGACCCGGTTGGAAGCCGCCAGCACCACCATATTGGCGGCGGCATGGCCCTGCATGACACGTTGCCAATGATCGCGGCTGTCGATCGCCGGGTTGTTGGGTTCCGACCCGATGGCGGTGGGATAAAGCAGGATATCGGCGCCTTGCAGCGCCATTGCGCGGGCACATTCGGGAAACCACTGATCCCAGCAGATGCCTACGCCGATGGTCCCGTAGCGGGTTTCCCAGGCATGGAAACCGGTATCGCCGGGATTGAAATAGAATTTCTCTTCATAGCCCGGTCCTTGGGGGATATGGCTTTTGCGATAAAGCCCCAACACCGTTCCGTCGGCATCGACCATCGCCACCGAATTGAAATAGGCATTATTGGCGCGCTCGAAAAAACTGACCGGCAGGACCACGCCAAGTTCAGCCGCCAGCGCCGCGAAGCGGGCAATCGTCCGGTTGCCCTCGGCGGGTTGGGCCAGGGTAAAATGCTCCTGCTTCTGGTCGGGGCAGAAATAGGGCGTGGCAAACAGTTCCTGCAGCAACACCACATTGGCGCCCTGCACCGCGGCCTCGCGCACCAGTTCCTCGGCGCGATCCAGATTAGCCTCAATATCCCAGCTACAGGCCATCTGGGTCGCGGCGACCGTTACTTTCGACATTCAGATCACCCTGCCTTGGGCTGCTGCTGGGTGATGCAATGAATCCCGCCGCCACCGCGGATGATATCAACGGCGGGTACCTGCGTTACCTTGCGGTCCGGAAAAGCCTGCACGATGGCTCGGCGCGCGGCGTCGTCGCGCTTGTCCTCGAAACTGGGCATCACAATGCCGCCATTGGCGATATAGAAGTTGATATAGGAACTGGACAGCCGTTCGCCATCCTCTTCCATGCGCGTGGGCTGGTCGATGGTCACCACCTCCAGCGCGCGCCCCCTGGCATCCGTGCTGGCGCGCAGAATTTCGGTATTAGCCCGCAGGATCTCATAGTTCGGATCCCCCTCGTCCGGACAGGAGGCCGCCAGCACCATGCCGGGTCGCGCGAAACAGGCGACATTGTCCACATGGCCATCGGTTTCGTCGTAATGGTAGCCCCCGGGAAGCCAGATCACCTTTTCGGCGCCCAGCCAATCGCACAGCGCCTGCTCGGTTTCCGCCTTGCCCATGCCGGGATTGCGGTTCGGATTCAGCAGCACGGTCTCGGTGGTCAGCACCGTGCCCTCGCCGTCATGATGAATGGCGCCGCCTTCCAGTACGAAGGGCGCATCGAAATGGCGAACACCAAGATGATGGATCAGGGTCTCGGCCAGGCGGGCATCCTTGTTGTAGAATTCGTACTTGTTGCCCCAGGCATTGAAATGCCAGTCGCAGCCAGCGATATCACCCTTTCCGTTCAACAAGAAGGTGGGGCCGATATCGCGCATCCAGGAATCATCCAGATCCATCGGCAATACGTCCACGCCGCGCCCGCAATTCATCGAAGCGGCGGCCACATCTTCCGGATTGGCCACCATCGTTACCGGTTCGAACTCGGCAATGGCCTGAGCAACCGCCGCATAAGCATCGCGCGCGTCATCCAGCCTGTCGCCCCACAATTCCTGACGGCAGGGCCATGCCATCCAGCAGCGTTCGTGCGGATGCCATTCGGCGGGCATAGAGAAACCTTCAGCGGCGGGCGTGGTCATGGGCTCCCCCGGAGCAATTGAAAAATATGATTTGACTGTAAGCAAAGGCCGGCCGCGTTGACAAGTGGCAAGCGGCCGGGCCTCTCCCTACTCAGCCAGCACGAGCGTGTTTCCAGGAGCCCAGGATATCCAGAGATCGTCACCGATGGCGACCGACAATGCACTGTGCCGCGCATCGTTTTGAATCGTGCTTATGAACTGCACGCCTGTTTCGGTATCCAGCAGAACATTGCTTTCGCTACCATAATAGGCGACATCGCAAACCTTGCCCTTGAGCGCGACAACGCCCTCGCCGGGTTTTTCCACCGACAGCACGGTCTTTTCCGGGCGAACGGCGATGCCGATATCCCCGGAAGCAGCGCCATCATGAGGCACAGTGACGCGGCCCATGCCCTTGACCTCGACGACCATCTCGCCGCCCGACTGACCCGCGACTTTTGCTTCCAGCATGTTCACCTTGCCAATGAAATCGGCAACGAAAAGGCTGTTGGGATGTTCATAAAGCTCGTCCGGCGGGGCAATCTGCCTGACCACGCCCCGGTCCATCACGGCGGCGCGATCGGCCATCGACAAGGCCTCGTCCTGGTCATGGGTAACGATGACGAAGGTAATGCCAACGGTATGCTGCAGACGCACCAGTTCCAGCCGCATCGCCTCGCGCAGCTTGGCGTCGAGCGCGCTCAGAGGTTCGTCCAGAAGCAACACTTTCGGTTTCTTGACCAGCGCACGGGCCAGCGCCACGCGCTGACGCTGACCGCCGGAAAGCTGATCGGGCTTGCGCTTGCCATATTCTTCCAGATGCACAAGCGACAGGGCTTCTTCGACCCGGCCTGCAATTTCGTCCTTTTGAACGCCCGTAACCTTCAGCCCATAGGCGACATTGTCAAACACCGACATATGCGGGAATACCGCATAGGACTGGAACACCATGTTCACCGGACGTTTGTTCGGCGAAACGCCAAGCATGGGCTGACCGTCGATTTCAATCTCGCCGTCACTGGCTGTTTCAAATCCGGCCAGCATGCGCAACAGCGTGGTCTTGCCGCAGCCCGACGGCCCCAGCAACGCAAAGAACTCGCCAGGCATCACATCGATGCTGACATTATTGACCGCGGTCACGTTGCCAAATTTCTTGGTTACGTTGCGGATACTGATAATCGGTTTGGCGTCGGTCATTCTTTTTTGCCCTTGGTCCAGCGCGACTGCATGATCATGGCGACCAGCGTCAATGACAATGTGATGAGGATAAGTACGGTGGAGGCCGCGTTGACTTCCGGCGTTACGCTGAAACGCAGCATTGAATAGATTTTCACCGGGAAGGTATTGTCGCCGACCCCCGCGGTAAAGAATGTAATGACGAAATCATCGAGCGACAGCACGAAGGCCATCAACGCGCCAGCCACCAGTCCCGGGATCATGTAAGGGAAGGTGACAAACCAGAAGGTCTGCCATTCGCTGGCGCCAAGATCGCGGCTGGCCTCTTCCAGCGACACATCGAAACCTGCCATGCGGGCGCGAATCACCACCGCAACGAACGGTATGGTGAAAGCGATATGGCTGACGATGATGGTATAGAGGCTAAGTTCTATGCCCACGGCCCAGAAAAAAATCACCATCGCCACCGCCATGCAGATTTCGGGAATGACGATGGGCAGATGGATAATCCCCTCATAGGTTCCCTTCCAGGGAAACCAGTAACGGTAAAGCGCCAGCCCCAGCATCGCGCCAAGCGCGGTGGACACTACCGTCGATACCGCCGCGACATGCATCGAATTGATGAACGCCTCGTGCAGGGCCTGATTGTTGAATGCCTTTTCATACCATTCCAGCGAAAACCCCTTCCAGACGAAGGCGCGCTTGTAGGAATTGAAACTGAAGGCAACCAGCGTGACAATCGGAAAATAAAGGAAGACGAAGCAACCGAACAGGGTCAGCCACATCCAGGGCCGCTTGAGATATTCCAGCGGGTTCACTTCACGCCGACGACGGCGTCCGGCAACTATATCAGTCATGCTTCAGCCCTCACCCGTTCCCGGCGCCGCATCATCAACGCATTGATCGCAAAGAAGATAAATACCGGATACATTATCACGAAGGACAGGGCAGCACCGAAAGGCCAGTCACGAGCCTTGCTGAACTCCTGGGCGATCAGATTGCCGATCATCATGCTATCTGTCCCGCCCAACCTGTCAGGCACCAGGAAATTTCCCATCGACAGGATGAAGACAAGCAGACAACCCGTAACAATGCCTGGCATGGCCAACGGCGCCAGCACGGAAAAGAAAGTGCGCCACTGCCCTGCCCCAAGGTCGAGGCTGGCCTCGAGGTACGAGCGATCGAGTTTTTCCAGCGTCGCGTAAAGCGGCAGGATCAGGAACGGCAAGTGCACATAAACCAGCCCGACGATCACCGTGTAATTGTTGTGCAGCATTTCCAGCGGGGTAAATTGACCCATTACATCCGGCAGACCGGCAAAGCCAAGCAGCCAGTCCGCTTGCCCATGCAGCCAGCCCAGTCCGCTATTGACGACCCCGCGCGAGCCCAGAACGACGATCCAGGCGAAGGTGCGAATCAGCATGTTGGTAAAGAAGGGAAGCACTACGACAAGCAGTAGCGGATTCTTCCAGCGATCCGGCGCGAAGGCAATACCCAGGGCAACGGGAAAGCCAATCAGCAAACAGAGGAAGGTGCTTAGCCCACCGATCCAGATGGATTTCCACAATATTTTCAGGTGGATCGGTTCAATGGCCCGCAGATAATTATCGAAACTGAAAGCCAGATATGTCTGGCCCAGGGGGCCACGTTCGCCAAAGCTGTATACCCAGATCGCAACCACGGGAATGGTAAAAAATACCAGCAGCCAGAAAGTGGCCGGCCCCATGAAAACCATGAAGGCCAATTTATTTTTGCGCCAGTCTTCCATTGCTTACACCGGTTCTCCCTGTCAAGCCGAACAGCCGGCCAAACCGCCGGAGCATCGGTAAAATATAGCGGTCATGATAACGATCAATCGAAACTCGGGCGGGAAGCGGCGAATGCGCCTCCCGCCCGAACTGATTCGTCAATCGCGGTTCAGGATGCCTGAATTGCGGTCCAGGCCTCATCGTAAAGCCGGGTATGCTCGCCGACACTGAGGATACCCTCGCAGCGGCTCAGCACATCGTCCGGCGCGAACACCGCCGGATTATCGGTATATTCCTTCGGCATCTTGGCCTTCGCGTCCTTGTTCGGGGTCGCGAAATAGATCGTATTGGCGATCTCGACATGCACGTCCACATCATGGACATGATTGATGAATTTGTGCGCATTGTCGGGATGCGGCGCGTCCTTCGGAATACAGATGTTGTCTACCCAGACGTTCGAGCCTTCCTTGGGCACGACGTAATTGTAGCCTTCCTCTTCCTGCATTACGGCCGCGATATCACCGCTCCACTCCATGGTGATGTCCACCTCGCCGGCGACCAGAAGATCCTGGCCGTTGTCGGCGGCGAAGGTTTTGATATGCGGCTTGACCGCGATCAGCAAGTCGCGCGCTTCGGCGATCTGCTTCGCATCGGTGCTGTTCATCGGATAGCCCATATATTTGAGCGCACAGCCGATGACCGCACGAGAATCGCTGAGCAGCGCAATACGGCCGGAATGCTTTGCGGCACGCGACGGCTCCAGCACATCGGCCCAGCTTTCGGGGGCGCTATCCATCGCCGATTCCTTGTAGCCCAGGCCCATGGTACCCCACATGTAGGGAATCGAATGCTTCATGCCCGGGTCGTAGGCCGGATTGGTGAAAGCCGGATCCAGATGCTTCAAGTTCGGAATTTTCGAATGATCGAGCGGCACCACCATGCCAAGCGAAATCATGTCCTCGACCATATAATCGGTCGGAACGATGATGTCGTAGCCGGGATTGCCTTCTTTCAGCTTGGCGAACATCTCTTCATTGTCGCCGAACAGATCGTATTGAACCTGAATACCGGTCCGGGCGTTGAAAGTGCCAAGGGTCTTTTCGCCGATATAGGTGTCCCAGTTATAAATATTGAGCCGTTTTTCCTCGGCCGACCAGGCGCGATTCGCCCCACCGACAAAGGTGATGCCCACGGCGGCCACCGAACCCTGCATAAAGGCGCGGCGCGAAACCTGCGAAATAAGCGACCTTCCGAATTTTCTCATCTTTAACATGCTCCCTGTTGGAATTCTTGACCGATGCAGGACAATGGCCCCGGATCACCAGATTGTACCGCTGCCGTAATTGAGACTAAATATCCGGTCGCTGTCAATGCAGGTTAACAGGGCGGGCCCAAATATATTCCGCCCCCGCATTTCCCGGTCATCCGCCGGAACGCGAGACTATCCGCACCCCGTCGGAAATCCGGTCGCCAGGGTGCAGAATAACGCTGGTTCCTTCAGTCAGCCCGTCCAGCACTTCCGCCTCCCGGCCATTACCGTGATCGATTTCGATGTGACGCAATCTCGCCACCCCGTCTTCGGCAACAAACACGGCCCACGACTCGCCGTCACGAAACAGCGCGCCCAACGGCAATTGCAACACATCCTCGCCGCGCCAATCCAGGATATGAGCGTCCACACGATAGCCATGGCCCAGCCCCCGCCATTTTTCAGGCGAATCGGTGAAATCTATGATGACATTCACCCGCTGCTCTTCGATACCCAGCGCCGAAACCTTGGTAAATGCAAAGGGTTCGATTCGCCGCACCTGGCCGGCCAGTGCGCCCCCGCCCCAATCCCCGATCGTAACCTCGGCGCCCTCCCTGACTCGAACGGCATCGCCGGACAACAAATCCACCACGATTTCCAGATCGGTGGGGTCGCCAAGTTCAATCAGCGGCGTGCCGGCGGCTATGACGCCTTCGCTCTCTTGTATGACGCGCAATATCCTGCCATCCACCGGCGAATAAACGGCGACACAGCAGGCTTCCTCGGCGCCTTCGCCCGCTCCCTCGCCGGGCTGAATCAGGGCGGCGCGCGCGGTTTCCAGTTCGAAACGACGCATCTCGACCGTCGCGATCGCGGTATCGCGCGCAGCCGCCTTTGTCCTTACCTCAAGCCGCGCCCGATCAAGATCGCGCTGCGAAATATTGCCCCGCTTGGACAACTCCTCAGCGCGTCCCAACTCGGCCCGGGCAAAATCAAGTTCCGCCAGCGACCGGGCCTGCTCGGCCTCGGCGAGCGCGAAGGCCGCCTCCGCCGCCTTGATCACCGCCTCGGCCTGGGCACGGGCGCGCCTGTCCAGAAAGGCAGGATCGCCAGGCTCGATCGTGGCGAGCAGTGTCTCATTGGCGACCACGCTGTCTCCGACATGGCGCTCGATTCGCAAGACCCTGCCGGGCACGGGCGCCGACACGACGTAGACCTCGCGCACCCGGGTCTGGCCGTCACCGTCAATAGTGACCGTCAACGCCCCGCGCCCAATAACGGCGAGATCGACGGATGCCGGTTGATCGCGGAAAGCATAGACAAGGGCGCCGGCAAGGATAACCGCCAGAAGCGCATACCATAAGACTCGGCGTAGCTGCATGGTCATGTCCCCTATTCCCGGGTTTTCAGAACCGCGACGAGATCGAGGTGGTCAATACGCCGCCGCACCACCAGCCCGGTAAGAAGCGCGGCCAACAATACCACCACGGCGGAAAAACCATAAGTACTCCGCTCCACCGCAAGCGGAATGCGGAACATCTCCGTCGAAAATCCCGCAGCCATCGACCATGACAAACCGTAGCCGATAACGAATCCTGGAATCAGCGCCGCCACGGTGAACAGCGCGAATTCCCCCAGCAATATCCACGAAACCTCGGCCCGCGTGAAACCCAGTACGCGCAGACTGGCAAGCTCGCGCCCACGTTCGGACAGCGATATCCGCGCGCTGTTGTAAACGACACCGAAAGCGATCAGACCCGCGAACAGAATATTGAATGTTGTCATAAGCAACATGCTTTCCGCCAGGGTTTCCCGGAAACTCTCCACCGCGGTTCTCTCAAGGGTAACGCCGGCAACAGCTGGCGCATTCTTGAGTTCACGGAACAAGCTCGCTTCATGCAACGGGTCGGTCTGAAGATAGATGAGGGAGACCATCGACGGGTCGCCCATGAACCGGTTAAGCGCCCCAATATCCATATAGGCGGATGTACCGATATATTCTTCCACGACAGCGGTAACCGGAATTTCGGCGACGGGCCGGCGCCCTTCCATGGCCTCGACGGTCAGTCTGTCCCCTCGCCCGACGCCCAACACCTCGGCCAGTTTCGCCGATAGAACCACGCCTTCGGGCGGCATCGAGACAGCATGCAAATCCCTGTCCAGAAGACGTCCAAGATCGCTGCCCGGCGCCATGCCAATCAACGCGGTAAGCCGGGAAAGATGATTGCTGCGGATACGCACCGCCACGGCACGCACCGGCTCTGCCCGCAAAACGCCAGTCATGCCCTCGAAATCCCGAACGATACCGACGGGCTTGGCCTCGGCCAGAGATACCGTCAGATCCTGACGATTGATACGATTGAACTGGACGTCGATGATCATCTCGATCGAATCGAGCATGAACATGGAACTCACGAGAATCGCCACGGACATCGCAATGCCGAGGGTCGTCAGCCCCGAACGCAGCGGCCGGCGCATGATATGTCGCAAGACCATCCGGGTCGCCTGACCGAACCGCAAGGTCAGCCCCAGCCGTTCCGGCAAGGTTCGTCGATATACCGGCGGTGACGCCGGCTGCATGGCGACTGCGGGCGGCAGTTGCGCGGCGCGGCGCACGGCACCCAGCGTACCCGCCAGCGCAACCGTGACGCTGACCAGCGCCGCCACCAGGAACGTCGCAAAATCTATTCGGTAATACAGGAAGGGAAAGCGAAAGAAATCCGTATAGATTTCAGTCAGGCCGCGCCCCAGCCAGGCGCCACCGGCAAATCCCAGCACTATGCCAATTCCGACAATGGCCAGCACAAACTTGGTATAGTGCCATCCAACGGCGAACCCTGAATAACCGAATGCCTTCAACAGGCC
>Ga0224496_10001448_pt1 | contig 14814 bp, 13 predicted proteins | sample SF_Jul11_sed_USG_2_FD_168127 | JGI IMG/M metagenome (GOLD analysis project Ga0224496, IMG submission 168127) | Sediment microbial communities from San Francisco Bay, California, United States - SF_Jul11_sed_USGS_8_1 | ecosystem: Environmental > Aquatic > Marine > Sediment | place: USA...
ATGCTCGGTTCGTCGAGCACGAAGAGGGTGTTGGTGAGGGAAGTGCCCAGGGCGGTGGTGAGATTGATCCGCTGCACCTCGCCGCCCGAAAGGGTCCGCGACTGGCGGTCCAGGGTGAGATAGCCAAGGCCCACCTCCACCAGATAACGGAGACGGGTGCGGATCTCACCGAGCAACTGGGCCGCGGCCTCGTCCAGAGCCCGGCCCAGCTCCAGGGCTTCGCAGAAGGTGAGGCTTTCGTCCACCGGCAGCCCCATCAAGCCATCCATGGCCAGGCCCTCCGCGCCGCCCAGCCGCCAGTAGAGGGCCTCGGGCTTGAGCCGCGCCCCGCCACAGGCCGGGCAGGGGTGATAGGCCCGGTACTTTGAAAGCAGCACCCGGATGTGCATCTTGTAGCTCTTGCTCTCCAGCCAGTCGAAGAAGCGGCGCACCCCGTACCAGAGGCCGTCCTCCCAGGAGCCCTCCCCCTCCATGACCCAGTTTTTTTGCTGCTCATCGAGCTCGCGCCAGGGCAAGTCGACAGGGATGTGCCGTTTGTTGGCGAAGCGCAGGAGATCGTCCTGGCATTCGCGGTAGCTGGCCGTCTGCCAGGGCTTCACCGCCCCGTCGGCCAGGCTCAGCGACTCGTCCGGCACCACCAGGCCGAAATCGATGCCGATCACCCGGCCGAAGCCCCGGCAGGAGGCGCAGGCGCCCACCGGCGAGTTGAAGGAGAAGAGGTTGGCGGTGGCCTCCTGGAAGTGGCGGTCGCAGTGGGCGCAGTGCAGGGCGGTGGAGAAGTGGCGGCTGGCGAGTTCTTCCTTGCTCTTGGTAAAGGCGCGAATCGAGAGGTGGCCCTGGCCGTAGCGGAAGGCCGCTTCCAGCCCCTCGACCATGCGGCCCCGGTTTTTGGCCGTCAAGGCCACCCGGTCCTGGATCACTTCCAGGGTGTTGGCCGTGCGGTCGTGGACGCGGATGTAGCCTTGGGCCGCGAGGAAGCCGCGTACCTCCTCCTCGCTGAAGTTGGCCGGCACGGTGACCGGGAAAGTGATGAAGAGCACCAGGGGGCCGGATTCGGCCCAGGCGGCGGCGAGCTCCTCGTAGATCCCGTCCGGGGTGTCGCGCCGCACCTCGCGGCCGCAGTCCGGGCAGAAGAGGCGGGCGGCGCGGGCGTAGAGGAGTTTCAGATGGTCGGCCAGCTCGGTCATGGTGCCCACCGTGGAGCGCGAGGTGCGCACCGGGTTGGTCTGGTCGATGGCCACCGCCGGCGGGATGGCGTCGATGCGGTCGACGCGGGGCTTGTCCATCCGGTCAAGGAATTGGCGGGCGTAGGACGAAAAGGTCTCGACGTAGCGGCGCTGGCCCTCGGCGAAGACGGTATCGAAGGCGAGCGACGACTTGCCGGAGCCGGAGACCCCGGTGACCACGGTGAGTCTGTTGAGCGGGATGGCGAGCGACAGATTTTTGAGGTTGTTCTGCCGTGCGCCGCTGATGTGGATATACTGGTCGGTCATGGGTGGGTCCGTTTTGTTGGTGGCGCAGAGGTAACCAATCACAGGGTGAAGCGTTTGGAGCTTGCACAGACCTTGTAAGGGGTCACAGGGTGCCGGAGATGCGCGGCATCGGCCTATGAGCTATGCATCGGTATGCGAGTAGGACGATGACAAGGCAGATTCTGGCCCCTGTGACCCCTTCGCGCAAAGACCTTATTTTCCCATGGATGGCACGGTACGGCAACAGCTCTCTTGCCGGGGCTTTTCCGTGGGGACCTTTTCCGTGCTTGCCTGACGCCGTCGGGCCGTCTATAATGAGCCCCTTTGCCGAACTTTCCCCCTTTGTTTGAATCCCGCTGCTGACTGGCCATTGATTTGTTGGATCTGATAAGTGTAGAGAATGCCTGGCTTCGCCTGCAGAGCGGCGACGACGCCGTGGATGCCGTCCTCGTGGCCCGGGGGCTTGCCAAGGCGTTCATGGCGACGGCGTCCGGCGCCGAGCCTCAGTGGCGGAGTATTGATCTGCTCTGTGAAATGGCCGTGGACCGCCGTTTCGACAAGGCGGCGCTGGGGGCGCTGTATGGCGGCATCGTCCTGCCGCTCTGTGACGATTTTAGCCAATGGGGTGTTGAAACCTGCAACCGGGTGCTGGCCAGAATCATCGATTTTGTCCGTCGCACGCCTCGGGGGCAAGGCCTCGAAGTGGGGTTGGATCGCCTCGGCTTTTCCGACGGAGCGGCCTTGCTGGATCGCTGTCGCCGCTTGGCCGTTTTCCCCCCCCCACCCATTGACGTCAGGGCGGTCAAAAAGGTTGCGGTGCTTTCCCGGGTAACGGTTGGGGCGGATATCGTCATTACCTCGGTTGTCGTCCATCGCCTGTTGCGGGCCCTGCCCGGGGTGGAGGTGGTGGTGGTTGGGCCGTCGCATCTGCCGCAGATTTTTACGGATCTCGCCCGGGTTCGCTGTCTGGAGCTGCCCTATGATCGCAACGGGTCGCTGCTCGATCGGCTGCTGGTCTGGGAGTCGCTTGACGCCATGCTCCGCCATGAGGAAGAGGCGCTGGCTCCGGGTTCCTTCCTGGTGGTGGATACCGACAGCCGGCTGGCGCAACTGGGGTTGCTGCCGCTGACGGCAGAGGCGTCCAGTCGATGTTTCCCCTCGCGGCTCAACCCCTGGCCGGGGCGGAATCCGTCCTTGAACCAACTGGTCAACGACTGGCTTGATGGTTTGCTGGGCGCAGTGGCAATGCAGCCGCCGGCGGTGGCCTTGCCTCCTGCTGCTGTTGCGGCGGCAAACGTCTTCTGCCACCGGCTGCGCGTGGCGGGCTGTCGGTTTCTGATCGTGGCCAATTATGGGGTGGGCGGTGATGACAACAAGCGGCTGGGGGAGCCCTTTGAAACCAGTCTCCTGCCGGCCCTGCTGGACGGTGGCGAGGATACGGTGATTATCCTTGACAGCGGCTGCGCCCGGGAGGAAAAAGATCGGGTGGCCGCGCAGCTTGACGTGTATCGGCAACAGGGGATTGCCGTCGATTTTGTCGACGAAGCGGCGTTGGCCGAGAAAAAAATCGGCTTTTCCCACGGCGTGGTGGGTTTTCATGGTTCCATCGGGGCCATCGGCGGGCTCATCGGCCGGGCCGATGCCTTTTTTGGCTATGACTCCTGCTGCCAGCATCTGGCCGGGGCCCTTGCCACGCCGTTGGTGGTTGTCTTTGCCGGCGCACCCAACGAGCGGTTCGCCTCCCGCTGGCATCCATACGATGGTTCCGGCGTCGCCACCGTGATCCCGGTGGCCGGTCGGCCAGCCCCGGAACGGGAAAGTGCCGATTCGTTGATCGACCGGGTAGCGGCCGCCATGGCCGCCATTAGAATCCTGAAGGAGAAGAACAGTTGAATCCAGCCATTTCTTCCACCGAAATCCTCCAGGCGTTGGCCCGATTTTCGTCGGCCAAGGTCCTGGTCATCGGTGATATCATTCTCGACCACTTTCTCTGGGGTTCGGTTTCCCGGATCTCGCCCGAGGCGCCGGTGCCGGTGGTCAACGTTACTCGTGAAAATTTGATGCTGGGCGGCGCGGCCAACGTCTTGAACAATCTCTATGCCCTGGGCGCCAAATCGAGTCTCTGCGGCCTGATTGGCGACGACGCCATGGGCGACGAACTGTTGCGGCTGCTCGACGGGCTCTCTTCTTCCACCGATGGGGTGGTCAAGGTGGGGGATCGGCCCACCACCAAGAAGACCCGGGTCATTGCCCACCACCAGCAGGTGGTGCGGGTTGACCGTGAGGTCCGCTTGGAGCCGCCGGCCGAGGCGGTGGAGCGGATCATCGCCTACATTGATGCCCATGTGGATGATTTTGATGCCATCATCATCTCCGATTATGCCAAGGGGCTGATTTCTCCGACCTTCATGGCCCGGCTCAAAACATGCCTCGCCGCCCACCGGCCGCTGCCGCTCATCGTCGATCCCAAGCCGGGTCGGTCCCAGTGTTACCAGGGGGTCAGCGTCATCACCCCCAATAACCTGGAGGCGGAGCAGATGTCCGGGATCGCCATCCACGACGAGGCCAGCCTGCTTGCCGCCGCCCGTCGCCTGATGGATGAACTGGACTGCCGGGCTTTGCTCATCACCCGGGGCGAGCACGGCATGGCGCTCCTGGAGCGGGACCAGCCGTTGTTTACTATCCCCACGGTGGCCAAGGAGGTCTTCGACGTCACCGGAGCCGGGGACACCGTCATCGCGACCCTTGCCTTGGGCCTTGCCATCGGCCTTTCCTACGGTGCCGCCGCCACCATCGCCAACCTTGCCGCCGGTATCGTGGTCGGCAAGGTGGGTACCGCCACCGTTTCCGTTACCGAAATAGAGGAGGCCCTGTCATGAATCGTCCCCTCAGCATGACTTCATTCGGCCGTGGCGAGGCAAGCCACGGTGGCACCACCTGGACGGTGGAGGTCCGTTCGGTGAACCACCGGTACTGTGATGTGAGCTGCAAGATCCCGCGCAAATATGCCCCATTGGAAGACCGGATCCGCAAGGAGGTTGCCGGCCAGTACAGCCGGGGGCATATCGATGTCATGCTCTCGTATTCAGCCAGCGGCGCCGAGGCGGTGAACATTGCCGTCAACCTGGAGCTGGCCCGACAGTACCACCGGAGCCTCCAGGCGCTGAGCGAGGCGCTCGCCCTGGCGCCGCCCACCGACCTCGGCATGGTGGCCGCCTTCAAAGATGTGATCTCCGTGGCAGAGCCCGAGGAGGATCTGGACGTGGTCTGGCCGCATCTCCGGGCAGCGCTCGTCGAGGCCCTGGACAATGGCCTGGCCATGCGTGAGCGTGAGGGCGCCGCTCTCAAGGAGGATCTGCTCGGCCGGCTGGAAGCCCTGGCCGCCACCGCTGAAACCATTGAATCCCAGGCCCCTGAACTGGTCCGCAAAAAGGAATTGTTGCTCAAAGAACGCCTTGACAATCTCCTGAAAGGGGTTGATATTGAGCCATCTCGGCTGGCCCAGGAGGTGGCGGTGATGGCCGACAAGGCCGATGTCACCGAGGAGCTGGTGCGGTTGCGGAGTCATTGTCGGCAGTTTTCCCATTTTCTCGACCTCGATGAGCCGGTCGGTCGGCGGCTCGATTTTCTTATGCAGGAATTTCTCAGGGAAATCAACACGATGGCTTCGAAGATCAACGATGCCGGCGTGGCCCACCTGGCGGTGGAGCTGAAGAACGAAGTGGAAAAAATGCGCGAACAGGTGCAGAACCTGGAATAACGCGGGCGGTAATAACGTTATCTGTTGAGACGGCAAGGATGGACAATCGCATGATTAATGTAGGCTTTGGTAATTCCGTGGTGGCCGGTCGGATTCTGGCCGTGGTCAACCCGAAATCTTCTCCCATGAAGAAGCTGCGTGAAGAGGCCAAATTGAACAAGAAGCTGATCGATGTGACCGAGGGGCGGCGTACCCGCTCCATTATTATTCTCGACAGCAACCACGTTATCCTTTCCTCGGTGCAGCCCGAAACCATCACCCAGCGTTTTTTGCCGTTTGTTGATCAGCGCGGGGCCGAGTCGCGGGCCGAGGGATCGCCTCTCAATCTGTAGTTTCCCTCCTCTGTTCCGTTGCTGTCGGCCGAGGTTCCATGGGCCACGGCGGCCGATTCTTTTTTGTAACTCTCCCGCGCGGGACGAAAAGCGTTCGAATCGCCTCGGCGCTGCTGGAGAGTTCTTTCCCAAAAAACGTGCGCGGTTGGCGCGCAAGGAGTTTCCCCGTGAGTCGCGGAACGTTGTTGGTTATTTCCGCCCCTTCCGGCACCGGCAAGACCACCATCCTGAAACGGGTGATGGCCGAGGTGCCCGGTCTCGCCTTTTCCGTTTCCCATACCACCCGCGCGCCCCGCGCCGGCGAACAAGATGGTGCCGATTACCATTTCGTCGATCGGGATCGGTTTGCGGCCATGCGTGATGCGGGCGCCTTCCTGGAATGGGCCGAGGTCCACGGCAATTTTTACGGCACCAGCCGCGCCGCGGTGGATCAAGGGCTCGGGGCCGGCGCCGACATCATTCTCGACATCGACGTTCAGGGTTGTCGGCAGGTTCGCGCCGCAGCGTCCGATGCCGTCACCCTGTTTATTGTGCCGCCGTCGCGTGCGGAACTGGAGCGGCGCCTCTCGGGTCGCGGCACCGACGGGGCCGAAACCATCCGGCTGCGGCTTGCCAACGCCCGGCAGGAGATGGCCGATGCCGGCCGCTATGATTTCGTGGTGGTGAACGACGATCTCGACCGGGCGGTTGCCGCCGTCAAGGCCATTGTCGTTGCCGAGCGGTGCCGCCACCGTCGCGACGCCGCCGGCCTGCCCCTCTCCATTCTCCATCCCTGACTGGCTCCGCGTATCCGACCATGGCCATTGACGACGAGCTGATCTGGGGTATCCACGCGGTTCTCGAACTGCTGCGCAGCCAGCCCCGTCAGGTGCGCGATATTACCATCCAGAAGGGCAAGGCGAGCGCCAAGCTCCAGGAGATCATCGATCTGGCCCGCAGCCACCAGCTGCGGCTCCGTTTCGAGTCCCGCCTCACCGTGCCTGGCGGCCAGGTGAACCACCAGGGGGTGGTGGCCCGGGTGCAGCCGGTGGCCACCGTGCCCCTTGACGACCTGCTGACCCGTCTTGATGCCGCGTCCCAGCCGTCCATTCTCCTCGCCCTCGACTCCATCCAGGATCCCCATAATCTGGGCGCCATCATCCGTTCGGCGGCCGCTGCCGGCGTGGCTGGCATTCTGCTTCCCAAGGACCGTTCTGCATCGCTTTCCGGCACCGTGGCCAAGGTGGCGGTGGGTGCCGTGGGGCGAGTGCCGGTAAGTATGGTCACCAATCTGGACGCCGCCCTCCGTCAGGTGCAGGAGCACGGTTTCTGGGTGTATGGCGCCGCCGGCGAGGCGGCCGCCTCCATTTATCAGACAGATTTTTCCGGCAAGGTCTGCCTGGTGGTGGGCGGCGAGGGCAAGGGGCTGCGGCCCCTGGTGCGGGAGCGGTGCGATCACCTGGTGGCGATCCCCATGCAGAGCGCGATGGAATCGCTCAACGCCTCGGTGGCCACGGCGGTGATCCTGTTTGAGATGGTGCGCCAGCGCACGGCCGCTGGCGGCGAATAAAAAAACGCGGCGGATTTCTCCGCCGCGTTCCTGTCGGTCTGGTTCTGTTCAAAGGTTTGGAGGTTTGGAGGTGGAGAACCTTTGAACCGGGAACCCCTGAACCTCTTTTCCCCTATTTTTTCTTTTTCAACTGGGCCTGCAGCAGATCCCCCAAGGTACCCATGGTCTTCTGGCCCTTGGTCTGCTGCTGGAATTGGCGCAGGGCCTCGCGATCGTCGGCCCCGCTTGCGGGCCGTTGTTTGCTCTTCTCCTTGCCCTTGGCTGAAGAAGTCGTTTGGTCGGCTGCTCCCTCCTCAACCTTGGCCGGGGCCAGGGAGAGGCGACGTTTTTCAAGGTCGAGCCCCTCCACCTTCACCTCCAGGGCCTCGCCCTCCTGCACCACCTCGCGGGGATGATTGATGCGGCGGCCGCCGCCCAGCTTTGAGATATGGACCAGGCCATCGATGCCTGGCTCCAGGGTGACAAAGGCGCCGAAGTCGGTGAGCCGCGCTATTCGGCCGGTGTGGATTGAGCCCTCAAAGTATTTGCCTGCCGCTCCGTCCCATGGGTTGGCCATGGTTTCCTTGAGGCTGAAGGAAAACCTGTCGTTGTCCCAGTCGAGCTTCAGCACCGCCACCTCAACCTCCTGGCCCTCGGCCAGTACGCCACGGATGTCCTCCACCCGGCCCCAGCCGATCTCGGAAACCGGGATCAGTCCCTCAATGCCGCCGATATCGACGAAGGCGCCGAAATCACGCAGCGAGGTGATGGTGCCGCGCACGGTCTGGCCCACGGCCAAAGTTTTTTTCAGTTCCTCCTTCTGCTGCTCACGTTCCTCTTCCAGGATGGCGCGATGGGAAATGATGATGTTGCGGCCGCCCTCCTTGAATTCGGTAATCAGGAAGGCAAGGGTTTGGCCGACGAATTGTTCGGTATCCTCCACCCGCCGCAGGCCCATCTGGGAAAAGGGGCAGAAGCCGCGGGCGCTGCCGGCCACCTTGACCTCGTAGCCACCCTTGACCTCTTTGACCACCTGGCCCTCCACCGGGATGCGGTTGTGAAACGCCTCCTCCAGGTGGGCATGGGCGCCGGGGCCGCCGGCAAGCTTGGTGGTGAACATCTTCTCACCGTTCTGCACCGACAGAAAGTAGACGGAAACCGTATCGCCTTCTTGAATGGTGAGGTTGCCCTCGGCGTCGCTCAGTTCTCGCCGGGCCAGGGCGCCCTCGCTCTTGCCGCCCACGTCGAGAAAGATCCATTCCTTGCCGATGCGGACCACGGTGGCGGCTATCTGCTGGCCGGGGGCGAGCCGCTCCGGGGTGGTGATATTGGCGTCAAGGAGATCTGCGAAACTGGGTTCAGTGGGATTGTTGTCTGGGGCCATTTTGGTTCACCTTTTTTTGTCTGTGCGTTGGAGGCTGCGGCGGTTGCCGGGAAAATGGTTGTTTTTCTGGTATGTGGTCATCACGGTTGGTGGCAGGTGGTGGCGGGGGCGTCCCCGAAGGGTTTGCCCACCTCCACCCGTTCCACCGCCAGGGTGGTACAGTCGAGAACGCAGAAGCCGGGCTGGTCGTCCTTGCCCAGCAGCTCACCGGGGTTGATGAGCAGAGTGCTGCCCACCGTCTCCACCTTGTGAATGTGGTTGTGGCCGCAACAGACCACGTCGAACAGCCCTTGGCTTGCCAGCCCCCGTGCCATCTGGGGGTAGTGGGTAAAGGCGATACGCCGGCCGCCGGCTTCCACTGCTCCCAGGGGGCCGTGATGCGTGATGGCGGGGAAGCGGGTGCCGCAGAACTGCGAGATCAGGTGCTGGTCGCCGGCGTTGTTGCCGTAGACCAGGTGGCAGGCGCCGCCGAAGAGGGCCAGTTCGTCGAGCATGAAGGGCGAAATGAGATCGCCGCAGTGGATCAGCATGGTGACGCTGTAAGCGTTACAGAAGGTGACCGCCGCCCGCAGGTTGGGGATCTGGTCGTGGGTGTCGGAGAGAATGGCGATGCGCATGGAATGTCTTGGTGATTTGGTTCCGTGTTTTTGGCGATTGACTCTTGGCGGTTGGCAAAAGGCCGGGCGAACAGCGCCGCTATCCAGCGATGTACCCTATCCGTTCTTATTCCGCCAGGATTTCCGCCAGCCCGTCCAGGCAGCGCTGGTTGTTTGCCGGATCCTTGAGTGAGATTCGGAAGTAGCGGTCGTCAAGGCCGGTGAAGTTGGCGCAGTCACGGATCATGATCCGGCGGGCGAGCATTTCTGCCCGCAGGCGATCGGCGCGTAGCTTGCCGCCAAGGCGGCAGAGAATGAAGTTGCAGACCCCGTCGATCACCTCGACGCCGGGCAGCGCCGCCAGCCGGGCGACGAAATCGGGCCGGTGCGTTTCGATGAAGCGCAGGACTTCCTCGACATGGGCGTCGCCCTTGCTGACCAGGTATTCACCGGCCACCTGGGCCATGCGGTTAACGGTCCAGGGTTTGTTGCGGGCGGTGATGGTGGCCAGGAGCGTCGGGGAACCGGTGAGAAAGCCGAGCCGGAGGCCGGGGATGCCGTAAATTTTTGAAAACGAGGTCAGCACCAGGAGGTTTGCGAGGGGCGGCAGGTCTAGGAGCGATTTTCCCCGGGTAAAGGGCAGGTAGGATTCGTCCACCAGGAAGAGGGTCGCCGGGTTGTCTTGGGCGAGGGCGTGCAGGGTTGCCGACGGGGTGCAGCCGCCCGAGGGGTTGTTGGGGTTGCAGAGAAAGACCAGTTCGTCGCCGGTAAGTTCCGCGGCCAGTCGCTCGGGGGCGAGCCGGAAGTGGTCCTCGGCGGCAAGGAAGCAGTCGCTTACCGGTACGCCGGCCCAGGCGCAGGCGAGCCGGTAGTCGTTGTAGGTGGGGTTGACGATGAGCGCCCGCTTGCGGCCGGCCGCCGCCGGGACGGCGAAGATGAAATCAGTGGTGCCGTTGCCCACCAGTACTTCCGCCGAGGTGCGGCAATGGCGGGCGGCAAAGAGATCGCGCAGGGTTTCACTGGCCGTTTCCGGCAGAAAGCCGATCTCCGCGAGCCGGTCGATGAGGGTTTGCCGCAGTCCGGCGTCCATGGCCAGCGGCATCAGGTTGCTGCTCATGTCGACGAGGTCGGTCACTGTACAGCCCAGTTCCCTGGCTGTGGCGATGATGTTGCCGCCGTGGGGTTTTGCGTGTTCTTCGGTCATCGGTTGTTCCTGGTTTTGTTGGCCAAGGGGCGGGCGTGCCCGCTTGCGCCGTTACTGTTTGAGTACCAGCGGCAGGCCGGCGGCGACAAAAATCACCCGGTCGCAGGCTGCGGCCAGCCGCTGATTGGCCCGCCCGGCCAGATCCCGGAACCGCCGTCCCAACGGGTTGTCCGGCACCAGCCCCAGGCCGACTTCGTTGGCCACCAGCGCCACCGGGCAGGCAAGCCTGGTCACGGTGGTGGCCAGTCGCTCGACTTCATTTTCGATTGTCTGGTCGTCCTGATCGGCCAGGATGCGGTTGGTGATCCACATGGTGAGGCAGTCCACCAGTATGGCGTCGGCCTGGTGCTGGTGGTCGCGCAGGATCTCCACCAGCTGGAGGGGCGCTTCGACCGTGGTCCAGGAACCATCCCGCCGTTGCTGGTGGCGGGCTGCTCGTGCCGCCATCTCCGCGTCATCGCCCAGCGCCAGGGTGGCGACATAGAGCTTGCGGGCGAAGCGGTCGGCAAGCCACTGCTCGGCGTAAGCGCTCTTGCCGCTCCGGCAGCCGCCCAGAATCAGCAGTGAGCGGGGGGTGGTGTTGGTGTTCTTTCCCATACCTCGGTACCTGTATTCCTTTGCCAAGTAAAACGTTCAGCCATGTCGGAGATGGGTGAAAAAAGGCTGGTTCGCTGGAATTTTTGTCATGCACAGCGCTTTGCCCTTGCCGATACAGGTGACTCCTTGCTTGTTATGGGAATCTTGGGCGAAATGGCCTTTCGTCCGAGTACTGCGTTTTGGCGGCAAAGGGATTGCTGTTTTTCAAGACACCCTTCAGTCTCGCCATGGGGCCATGGGGCGATATGTCTGAGCGGCTCGTCCTGTTTACTCGTCTTGCGTGGTTACGGCGACCTTGATAATGACCTTGTGCAGTTGCTCCGGAGAGATCATGGGCATGTGCGCGTCTTCGGGGAAGAAGATCGCAAACGCGCCTGGTTCGGTGGGCAGCCAGACTGTCGGGGGATCAGTGAAGAATTGCACGTCGGTCTTTTCGTCGTATTCATCGGTGGCGAGTTGGCACAACGATTTGGGCTTCCAGCCCATGGCATCGGTACCAGCCAATACTAATTGGATATCAATGTATTGCTCATGGGCTTCGAGGAGGGCGTCCTCCGGTGAGCGACCATGATCCTTGACTACCATCGCATAAATGCGCTCACCGTCTATCTCGTACCTGCCCACCGGCAGGTCTTTTAGGTCCGGGCGGAACAGAAACTCAAAGGCCTTTGCGAAACCCTTGGCGAGCGTGAGGTAGCGGGGCGCATTGTCAAGTATGTCTAAAATCATCTCAGTCAGTTCCTTTTGAGGGGGGCTTCATGGTGCAGAGCTTAACCTTTACTTGCTCCGCACCGCCAATGCAAGGCAGCGCTCGTCTTCGATGAAAAGAATCCGTTTGGCTGCGAGATCTTTGATGAAGTGGCGCAGCTTGGCGCCGGCAACAGTGGGGAAGCGTTCGTCAAGTTCGGCCAGGGAGCGGATTTCTTCGCAGTAGAGGTAGATTTCTCGCGACAGTCCCCGCAGCCGATGGTGCAGGACGCGGCCTGCGGGCAGTTCCTGGCGAATGATGAGAAAGGCGCCGCCGTCGCGGTACGAGAGGGGTGGTTTCTCCACCGCCGTTGTTCGGCGTTGGGCGTGGAATCGTTGCCACTCCTTGACCTTGCGGGTCACCGGCGCCCAGCGGCGGCGTTGTTGGCCGCGGTCGCCCCGGTAGCCCTTGATGAGTAGTTCGAGTCCGGGCCGGACGGGAGTTGGAAACAGGGCGCCGTCGGTCGGGTGGTGGGTCACCGCCTGGATGCCGTAGGCGCGTGGCGTGGCCGCCACCGGGCTGCCCAGGCCGAGAAAGAAAGCGGCGGTGGAGAGCGGCGTGAAGGGCAGGGCGTAGTCGAGGTTGACGAGGGTTTCGGCCACCTCGGCCTCGGTGCTGCCCGGAAACTCGATGATCAGGTTGCCGTCGGCGGTGATGCCTGTGGTCAGGGCATCCCGCATCAGCGCCAGGTTGTCGATGGTCGTCGCTCCTTTGTCGAGCCGCCGGAGCAGGCTGCTGCTCAATGCCTCGAAGCCGGCCTGGACCGAACGCAGGCCGCCCCGGGCGCAGGCGGCGAGGTGCTCGCCTCGCTGGCTCACTCGGATTTCGCCGAAAAAGCGGTAGTCATGGTCATCTTGGGCAAGGCTGTCGAAAAAATCCACCGACGCCCGTACCGGCAGGGCATTGTCGGTGAAGGTGAAATCAAGGGTCTGATACCGGTCGCGCAGGGCCCGCACCTCGGCGTGCATCCGTGCCGCCGTTTTAGCCCGATAGCCGCGCCACTGCAAATTGAGGTTGCAGAAGGTGCATTTGCCCCACCAGCAGCCCCGGGAAAACTCCACCGGCAGCTCGGGGATGAAGGGCTCGTCGGCAAAGAGGGCTCGGGTTTGCCGGAAATAGTCGTCGTAATCGGGCAAGGGCAGCCGGTCGAGTTCCTTGATCTGGCCGCCGGCCGGGCAGGCAGTGGCAGGGGCGTCGTGTTGCCGGTTCCGGCCCGTGATCTGGGGCGGCAGTTCTTTCGCCCGCCCGGCGAGCCAGGCGGCGAGGGCGAGGAGTGGCTCCTCGCCTTCGCCGCTGACCGTGTAGTCTAGCTGCGGAAAGGCGGCGAGCAGCGAGCGGGCCACGCCGGGCGCGCAGGTGGAGCCGCCGAAAACAATGGGTGTGTCCGGGGCTGCCGCTTTTAAAATCTTGGCGCCGGCCAGGGAAGCGAGCAGTTGGTTGAAACAGACCGAAAAGCCGATGAGGTCGAAGTGGCGCCAATCGGTTTCGCCGCGCAAGCGGTCCAGTTCCTCGGCCAGGATGGCACGGACCTGATCAGGGTCGAATCGGGCATCAATGGGGGCCTTGCGCAGTTCTCTTGCGAGCAGCCGCCGGCTTGCCGCAGCTTGTTCCGGAAAGAGCAGACCGGCGTAGAGTGCCTCACAGACCCAGACATGCTGGCTGATCCAGTGGTAGACCGGGGTGCCCAACTGCCTGGCCACCGCCAGATAGGGATGAAAGGTCTCAACGGTGAGCCAGTCGTGTTGGTTCAGAAAGGCCTTGAGGCTGCCCAGCTGGATGGATGGCCGGTTGAACAGCGGCCAGGGCATGGCAACGAGCGCCAGTCGCATGGCTGATGAGGGGGAGGCGGGGCGGGACATTTATTGTTGGATGATTTCCGTATCCGGCGGCGGAGTAAAGGTGAAGGTTTCGGCGGGGACCGGCCGGTTGGTGGTGATATTGGCGAAAGAGAGGTCGGTGACGGTGTTGAGCTGGTCCACCAGCTGGATCCGGGTCACCAGCCAGGTGTCGCTGTCCACCCAGAGGTGGAGATACTGGAGTTGCGGATGGTTTTTTTTGGGAACGAGCTTGATGCAGTAGGTGCCGCCTTCCAGCGGGGGAGCCGCCTCCGGAGGCAAAACGTCGAAATCATCAACGATTTTCCCGTTGCCGACAAAAAAGGCGTAGGTGACGTCCGAGGCGAGGTAGCGGGTCGCGTCCATGATCATCATTTGCTGGTTTTTGGCAAAGTACATGGAAACGGTGGTGCCGTCGCTGACCAGCACCTGGAAGTCCGGAGTCAGGTAGTTCCAGCGGATGCGGCCTGGTTTCTGGAGCACCATGGTGCCGCTGCCCCGGCGTTCGCGGCGCTGCATGGGCATACTGGTCAGCTGTTTGAAGTCAGCGCTGAGGGTGGTGGTGCGGTCATAGGTCTGTTGCAGCCGGGCGGCCACCGCCACGGGGGCAAGCTCGGCCGCAGCTGGAACAGCGGCAGAGAAAAAGATGACCAGCGCCGCCAGGGCGAGAGAGTGAAATGTTTTCATGGCCTGTGTGGAAAAGTGAGCTATGGAGTGCCGACGGGGATTCTTTGTTGCGGCAAGAATTCCCCCTTACTTTCGATAGCAACCATACCCGCAAATGTTCAGATTGTCACCTTGATCAGCTCCATGGGCCGGCCAAAGATGCGGCGGGCAGTGGCCCCGGCCGCCTCGGTGACGTCGGAAACATAGTAGCGGTTGGTGCCGTTGTGGCGCAACTGCTGATCGAGTTCGGGATGGGCGGCAAGGTAGTTCTTGAGGCAGGCGGCCACCTCCTGGGAGGAGTCGATGACCTGGGTGCGTTTGCCGATGCGGGGTTGGATCAGATCCTTGAGCAGGGGATAATGGGTGCAGCCCAGCACCAGGGTGTCCACCTGCTGGCGTTTGAGCGGACTCAGGTAGCGGCGCAGGATCATCTTGGTTTCCCGCTTATCAAGCCAGCCCTCCTCCACCAGCGGCACCAGGAGCGGGCAGGGGTGGGAGAAGACCTTGGCCAAGGGGGCGTGGGAATGGATTTTCTCTTTGTAAACGCCGCTGTTGATGGTGGCCCGGGTGCCGATGACGCCGATGCGGCCGGTGGTCGAGGTGGCCACCGCCTTGTCCACCGCCGGGGTGATCACCTCGAAGATGGGAACGTCGAATTCCCGGCGCAGCTGGTCGGAGGCGATGCTGGCCGC
>Ga0224496_10001449_pt1 | contig 14813 bp, 7 predicted proteins | sample SF_Jul11_sed_USG_2_FD_168127 | JGI IMG/M metagenome (GOLD analysis project Ga0224496, IMG submission 168127) | Sediment microbial communities from San Francisco Bay, California, United States - SF_Jul11_sed_USGS_8_1 | ecosystem: Environmental > Aquatic > Marine > Sediment | place: USA...
ACCGCCTTCATTTTTATTGCAGCTGGCTACGCTATCGAGGCTGCCGTGGTACCGTTTCACATGTGGCTTCCAGATGCTTACACAGCAGCACCAGCGTCCTCTTCAGCATTTCTTTCGGCACTCATAGACCAAGGAAGCTATTACGTTCTGCTGAGAGTTCTCATCTACATCTTGACGCCGCCCACAGTTCTGGAGTGGACAGTTATGCTCGCCGTTTTCTCCGCGTTAACAATGATAGTGGGCAACTTGCTCGCGTTAGCTCAAGAAAACGTGAAACGTTTAATAGCAAATGTTTGCATCGCAGATGTCGGTTACAATCTTGTAGCGATAACCAGCGTAACACCGCTTGGAATCATGGGCAACCTCTACTTCTTCCTAATTGGAGGAATAACCACAGCACTTTCCTTTATGGCATTGGGAATTTTAAACCGCATGGGATTCGAAACCTTAGAGGACTTTTCGGGAGTAGGTAGAAGAATGCCGTTTACAAGTTTAGCTCTACTTCTCGGCGTCTTTTCCTTCGCAGGCGTTCCACCTCTTGCAGGTTTCATCGCAAAATACCTGGTCTTCACATCTGCAATAGAAGCAAATCTAAGCTGGCTAGCAGTCATCGGCGTCTTAACCAGCATCATTCAAGCCGCATACTTGCTAAGGTTAATCAACTATATGTACGCAAAAACACCACAAGAAGAAACTAAAATTAAAGAACCGAAAAAGCTACTTGTTCCAATCTTCATTCTTGTTGCTGCAATAATCATTTTGGGCGTCTATCCCACGATCGTTCTAAACCTTATCGAGCCCGTAATACAGCAGCTCCCGTTTATACCATAGCTTCTCTTGAAATTTGGGTATATATTTAAGCATAGTTTTTCCCTTTTATTACGAGTAGGAAGGTTCAACTATGCCAGAGGAGAAGAACAAACTCATAGCGTTCAACGAGCTCGAACGCATGATAATAGAACCCGAATTCTGCACCTTGTGCGGTGCTTGTGAGGCTGCTTGTCCAGTTCATGCAATAAAGATAGAGCACGACAAACCACATAGGCTTCATGATTGTTCTGAACATCTGGATTCTTGCCCAATCTGCTATGACATATGTCCCCATACCGACGCGCTTTTGTTTGAAACATTAAGGTTTGTTGCGGACGCGCCTCATAGAAGAGAAAGTCTGGGTCATTACAGAAAGATTTTGCTTGCCCATGCCACTAACCCTACTTTAAGAGATGCCAGTAAGAGCGGGGGTGTTGTAAACGCACTTCTTAATTTTGCCATCAACAAAAAAATAATTGACAGCGCCATAATCTCAGAAGCCTCACCGAGATTTCCCATAAAAGTTAAGCCTTCAATAAGCCTCGTGCCAGACGACACGCTTTCCGCCGTGGACGCTAAAATTGTGCCCTCTGCCGTGGCGGAGGCTTTCGGTCGTGCCGTTTTTGAACACGGTAAGGTCCGTATCGGTTTCGTCGGCATTCCCTGTCACATTCGGGCGCTTCGAAAACTCGAAGCTTGGCAACACAAGCTGATGCACAGTCTCGAAATAACGATAGGGCTTTTCTGCCTCTGGACCTTCTCACTGGGTCGATTATTGGAGTATCTTCTGCATGAACATAAGATTGCAGCTAACGAGATTCAAAATGTGGATTTGACGGCGAATGAATACGTCGTAACTACAGAAAACCGTGTTGTTCGAATTCCTCTTTCAGAAGTCAAATCCCATATCATGAATAGTTGTAGAACTTGTGGGGACTTTACCTCTGAACTTGCCGACCTAAGCATTGGCGGAGCAAGCCCATTAAAAGACTGGTCTATAGTCATTATCAGAACTAAGAAAGGTGAAACTTTCTTCAATAGAGCTGTCAAAGGAGGCGTTATAACAACAAAGAAGATAGAGGCTGAACCAGAAACCTTAGCTCATCTAATCCAGTTGTCCGCTCATAAAAGAAACGCCGCTTCACAGGAAATTATGGCTATGAGAAAAGCAGGTGTTCCTGTTCCTACTGCAGTAGAGTTCGTCTACAAGACTATAGCCACCGAAATAAGCATGCTGGAGGAAGTGAAAGTAGGAGAAATTATGACAAAAAAAGTTATTGCCGTGCCGCCAAACATGACAGTTGATGAGCTTCTCGACGAAATAGCTGAGCATCATCACATCGGCTTCCCGATAGTAAATGAAACAAATACAATTGTGGGAATTGTTACCTTGCAGGATGCAATGAAAGTTGCTAAAGAGAAGCGAAACAGTTTTTCTGTTGGTGAAATTGGCACTAAAGATTTAATCGTAGCGTTTCCTGATAACTCTGTTGCTGAGGCTTTCAAAAGAATGAGCAAACACAATGTTGGAAGACTTCTTGTTGTAGATGACAAGAATACGCGTTTATTATTGGGCATTCTAACAAGAAGTGACGTGATGCATACGCTAAGCGCGCGAATAGGAAGGCAATGTTGAGACTATGGGAAATCTTACTTCTCCAAGTAAGAAATTGGTAAGACTCTAGTTTTTGCAAAAAGCCAATCAGCAACAATGGAGGCAAAGTTGTCACAACAATGTTGTGTAAGAAAGCGCGCACTGCTGTCCACTCCCATGCCGTTGGATGCGAAGGCAGAATAGCTCAGAAGAGAAATGCTCGTGGAGAAAACGAAAGAATCATCATTGCACTCAAAAAGAATTAGGGTGTTTTCATTTATTAGACCACTGCTCATTTTTCCCATGTCCAGCGATGTATGTTAGAATAGCTGACACGTGCAAACAAGCTTATCTCTTAAGCTTCTCTCAGACTCTTTTTCTTCTTTATATAATCATATTTGAAACGTGTTTTTCCACCTGATTTTTGCTAAAAATTCTCAGAATTTTCTCACACACCTGTCAAAAACGCACGTTGCAATGTTCAACAGGTTCTCGTGTTTCCTCAGAGTTCTCAGCGGATTCTCAGAGCTGCTTCCCGAATTTCTCAGACAGTTCTCGTGCGCGTTCTCTGCGGTTCTCGTGGTTTCTCGTGTGAGAGCTTCTCATGCTCTCAGCCGGGTTCTCGCAGCTTCTCACTGAGAGTTCTCGTGGCTCTCTACAAAGTTGCGCTAAGAATGTCAATTTTATGGAAAACATCGTTCTTGTCTCTCTCTAAACTCTCGTAACAAGAACAACTCTCAGCGCAAAGCATTCCTAGAGACTGAAAACGATGGAAAAATCACGGTGAACCCCCTCTAGTTTCTAAAAAGGCAAAACCACAATTCTCATTTGAGAAAGTGCAAATGCACACACTAAGAAATAAAGTTTATAGCACCAAAGTGGCGTAACGCGCACAGTTATAAAAGACTTTGAGCGAAAGCTTTTATCACCGCTTAAGATGGAGATGTCTCCCGAAGACCAAACTTCTAGTTGGCTTTTTGATTTCTGATATACGGAAAGAGATCAGCAGCAGATACCTATAAACATTGCGCGTGCGCGTGGTTAAAAATGTGGGAAGATTCTATCTGATCACTTCTGTTTTGCTTGTGTGCACTATTTGACATCCGTCACCATAGTATAGCTAGTCACTGATCCCTTCGCTTAGTTTTAATCTTGCCAACTCTCTTATTTTTCTCAATCCTCCGTCTGAAAGTGGTTTTGCTTTGATATATCGTTCTTTTACGGCATATTCGAAAATTTTTCTCCCTCTTTCAGTTCTAATCAACACAGTCGTCCATTTCTCCGGCGACCCTACCCCTCCAAGTGATACATCTGCAAGTCTGTTTGTAAAGTCACGGCAATGTCTGCATGATTTTCGGAGATGTTTGCGTAGTTGGCGTCTATGAGCTTCCAGTTCAAGTTCATTGTCTACATATACTCGGATTTTTTCTGTGTCCAGGTCGATTTTATTGACGCTCGAAGGGTTGATGCCGTGCTTTTTGGCTAGGAATTTTATGAAGAGATCGTTGTACGGGTAGGTGCCGTAGCAGAAAAGCCCGATTATCAGTTTTATTGAGTTGAATATTTTGCTGTATCCTTTTGGGCTGATTTTTGTAGTCCACATTCCACGGACTTGACAGGGTGTAGCCACTACTGCTATTCTGAAACGAACCCATTCGTACAATGCAGAGCTGACACCGATAACTGTTGCAGCCGGGGTATACTTCGTTTTTTGAACTTTCAATAAGTTTTTGGGGTCTGTGATAACCATGGGTTTGGGTTTCCATGCTGGATGTTCTGTCGATGTTACTGCCACCGTAGCGTTAACTAGTTTGTTTTCAAGCGTATATTTTAGTAGAGCTGTGGCTACACCTCCGCACTGGGCGTTCTTAAGAATTTTCTTGTCGGTAGCTTGAGCCATATACGCTTTTAGAAAGTGGCCGAGTTCGTCTTTTGCCACTGTACCAAACTCTTCTTTCTCGGCTTTTTCAAGATTGAACATTATTTCTGGGCAATTATAGTAGCAAAAGCCGCATTTCTCACATAAATGTTCGATAGACTTGTAAATGTCACGAGTAACCTCAAGCTCATAAAGTTCTAAACGTTTGAAGCTTTCTTCTCGAAGAATTAACGCGTTATACGGACAGGCAGCAACACATGTACCGCAAACAGTGCATAGCCCAGGAGTAACCACTTCATTCATTAAGTCACTAAACGACTTTTCTTTGATTCCGCTCAACTCATTCACCTCTAGATTATGTCACACCCAGCAGTGTGTAGGAAAGTAGGTATATGAGGATGAATAATGCTCCCGCCTTCTTATCGACTCTTAGCGCGCGCGATAATCGTTTTAGGCATCTATCCCACAATAGTTTTTAACCTTATCGAGCCTGTAATACAGCAGTTTCCGCTTATACCATAATGTTTCTATGAATTTGAGCATATATTTAAAGATGGTTTTTCCCTTTTATTACAAGCAGAAGCGCGCGCATGCATTAAGTACACGCGTGAAGCCTACGGTTGTTATATGATATAAGTTGAGCGCACGCGCTATGATGCTTAGAAGAGATATTGCACCTCTCCAATTAGAAGCAGTAAAACTACTAATATTATGGCTCCGATAAAGCCTGCTAGCATGTTGTAAGATAGCACTCCTGTATGCGTTTTTCTGAATCGTCGAGCAAATGATGTAACAAGATGAGCTGGAAAATAGTAAAATGCGTCGATTCCCTTACGCTCTATATATTCATACGCGATGTTAGACAATTTTGTGAAGAAGCTTGCAACGGCGTAGTTGAACGAGTTGAAATAGCATCGATTCCAAAGAAAACCATGAATCCTCCTCAAAAATACGTTTTCCTCGGTTAACCTAGTTGGCCGAACTTGGCGAGTTACGTATAGCCGATACGCAGGATAGCCTCCGACTGTCAACACAACACAGGCTACTCCAAAACTAGGCGAAAGAAAAGCCATTCTTAAAACATCCACAACCCCCTCATGAACCATTCTCTGGTGTAGGAGAGGTGGGAGAAACTCATGAAATCCCGTGATGACGAATGGCGCCAACACACCTATCATTATTGTAGCTACCGCTGCAATCCCCATGGGAACCCACATTAGAGGTGAAACTTCCTTGATAGGCGATCCCTCACGTTCAAGTTTCCTTATGTGCTTGCTTTTTCGACCGAAAACCACACCCATCATACGAATGACATAAAAGGCGGTGATCGCAGCAGTAACCATCATAACGAAGTAAAGTCCGTAGACTGAAATCATTAAAGTGAACTTTCCTTGTCCGCCGAGTTCTTGTGCAAGCCCTAATATTGCACTGTAGATCGTTTCCTCACTCCAAAATCCGCTTAACGGCGGTATACCAATCGTAGCAAGAGCCCCAATGATCATGCATTTAAACGTGATTGGCATGCGGTCTCTAAGTCCGCCCATAGCAAACATGTCTTCGGATCGAACTCTATGCAAAATTGCAGCTGCACACAAGAAGAGCAGACCAGATGCAATGGCGTCCACCATCAAATGGAAAATGCCTCCTAAATATCCAGATGTCGGATCAGTCATTAAACCGCCTACGCCTAGACCCACTATCATGTAAGCGTACTGGCTCATAATAGAATATGCCAAAACCCTTACGATGCTTCTCTGAACCATAGCCAAGCTCGCTCCTAACAACGCGCTAAACCCGCCGACCCATGCGACGATTAGAAAGAAAATTGCTAATTCTCCAGAACTACTCGGCAAACCCTGCTGAAATATTGGAAGAGTTCTGGCCACTAGATATACTCCTGCCAGCACCTCGACAATCGCATTAAACGAGGCTGGTGTAGAAGGCATAGCGTCTGGCAACCACTCATGCAGAGGAAATTGAGCTGACTTCGCTATGGCTCCGCCAAACAACATGAGAGCAGTCATAAGAGCGATCCTTGGCAATTCTGACATCCAGCCAATGTTGCTTTCGATGCCCTCAAGATTAAAAGTGCCAGTATAGAAATACATTGTTAGAATGGACGCTAACATAAGAACGTCTCCGATGCGAAGGATCATAAACGTTTTCAAACCATAACGAGCCTTGTGAGAATCCTTATGCCAAAAGGTCACCAATGCAACACAGGCTAATCCAACAATTTCCCAGCCTATAAAAAGCTGAAGAAGGTTGTCTGACATAACTATCATGCCCAATCCACCGATGAAAAGCTGCAGGAACACCCAGTATCTAGTCAAGCCCTGTTTTCCTCGCATATACTCCACAGAGAAAACCGTAACTAGAAGCCCAATACTGCTAACAACACAAACCATAAGTACGCTCAGAAAATCAACCAACACGCCTGCGTCTAAGCCTAGAGAACTGATCCATGGAAGCTGCCAATCGAGAGGCAACCCGCCTATCACTTCCCCGCTAACCCAATTAACTGCCTCTCCCATGAAAACATCAGATACCATAGAAAATGAAAAAACGACGGCAGCTACAATGAAAACTATTGGCACATAATCTCGGATTTTGCGATGTGCTAAGGCGAAGAGCGGCGTAAGCCCAGATCCGATAATTGGGATGAGCCAGCAAAGCCAGGGTGCATACGGAAGCAACAAAAATCACATCCAGAAGTTCGTAGCGATTAAAATGGAGACTCCAATTACCACTTCGAAGACCATTGTGACTCACAGTTGATGCTTTTATATCGGTATAACGATTCCTATCGGTATAGAGCCTTATACAATATAAAGATTCTTACTGATAAAAAATATTTATGTACCATTGTTGTAATATTTTAAAAAAGGAAGCGTCATGGAAGTTGAGAGCAACGAAACCAAAAAACGCGGTGTTTATTGTTGAAAATCAGGAAACCATTCAATTATTAGCGGATTTTACTAGAGCAGAGATCATACGTCTATTGAATAGACACTCTATGACGGAGAAACAACTCTCCGACGAGTTAGGTATAACAAAGGCAGCCGTCGGTTACCACTTACATCTCCTGTTAAAGGCGGGACTCATCGAAATAAGCAGGTTAGAAGCAGAAGAGCATGGCATCATCCAGAAATACTACGCTCCTGTGGCTGCTATGTTCATTATCGATACTGATAACATACCAAAAGATGTCAAAAGGTTTTTCATACAAACGCAGATAGAACATTTAAGGGGTATGTTCATCGTCTTCAGGCTCTACCAGCACATATCCGAGGTTTCCTCAGAGAAACTCGAAAAACTGGCATCAGCATTGCTAAAACAACTAAAAGAAGTCGCGCAAAAACATCTAAATGACGAGTCCCCAAAAGACCCAGAGTCTTTTAGAGTAAAAATATACAGTGAAGCTGTTGCCAAGCTCACCGAACAAAAAGAGTGGCGCAGTCTGTTCGAAAACAAAAGGAAAGTCAAGAAGCGATGAGTAGCGCGCGCGCTTCCTAAAGCTCTATTGTATTCCAAATAGAAACAGTAGAACTATTAGTAACGCGGCACCAATAGAAACCATTAACATATTGTAGGACAGCAGTCCTGTCTGAATCTTTCTGAAACGTTGACAAAATGATGTATACTGGTTAGCTATGAAATAGTTTAGTGCGTCGATCCTGAGCTCTATGCATTCATACGTAATGTTAGACGACTTTCTAAAGAAGTTTGCAACGGTGTAGTTTAGTGCGTCGATGCTGAGTTCTAAGCGTTTATGTACGATGTTGGAAAACGCTGTGGTTCCTTCTGCAACCTTATGGTAAAGAGTGTCAATGTAACATCGGTTCCAAAGAAAATCATGAACCTTCCCTAAGAAATGGTGTTCTTTTGTTAACTTAACAGGGTCAGCTTGACGGGTTATATATAGCCGATATGCTGGATAGCCGCCGATTGCCAATGCTGCATAGGTTATTCCAGAACTTGGTGAGAGAAACACCCGTCTCAGAATATCGATGACTTCCTTGTAAACCATGCTTTGGTATAAAGGAGGAGGTGAGAAGAACTCATGAAAACTTGTGATGATAAACGGCGCAAACACTCCTATAACAATGGTGGCTGAGGCTAAAATTACCATCGGAACCCACATCATAGGTGAAACTTCGTTAATGAGTTCTCTCTGGTCCTCTATCTTCTCTACATGCTTGCTTTCTCGATCAAAGACCATACCCATCATACGTACAATGTAAAAAGCTGTGACTGCCGCAGTGACCATCAGAAAAAAGAATAGCCCATAAGCGGAAAACATTAAGGCAGACTCACCTAGCCTCCCTGCCTCTTGTGCAAGCTCCCAGGTCGCACCATAAATTGCCTCTTCACTCCAAAAACCGCTCAAAGGCGGTATACCAATGGTGGCAAGAGCTCCAATAAGCATACACACAAATGTAATGGGCATGCGAACCTTAAGCCCACCCATGTCAAACACGTCTTGAGACCGAATCCTATGCAAGATCGCTGCCGCAGATAGGAAGAGGAGTCCAGATATTATGGCATCCGCCATCTTATGGAAAATGCCTGCCAGATATCCAGCAGCTGGATCAGTCGCCAGTCCGCTTACTCCAAAAGCCACCATCATATAGGCGTATTGACCAATGATAGAATACGCCAAAAGCCTCACAAGGTTCTTCTGAACCATAGCCATGCTCGCTCCAAATAAGGCGGTGAATGCACCGACCCATGCGACTGCAAAGAAGAAGATGGTTAACTCTCCATACCCTTCAGCTGCATGTAATATTGGAAAAATCCTAGCTATCAAATACACCCCTGCTAACACCTCCGTGATGGCGTTAAACGATGCAGGCGTGGCAACCATCGCGTCTGGCAGCCACACGTGGAAGGGAAATTGAGCCGACTTTGCCACAGCTCCACCAAAATATAGAAAAAAGGTGATGAGCAAAAAGCCAGATCCCGACAACTTCGCTATATTTATACCTAAGAAGTTAAAGGTCCCGCAATTAAAGTAAATGATTAGGATTGAAAGTAAGAGAGAAAGGTCGCCCACACGAAGAATCAAGAATGTCTTTAAGCCATAACGAGCGTTTTCTGGATTCCTGTGCCAGTAAGTGACCAAGGCATAACAGCATACGCCGACGACTTCCCAACCGATGTACAGCTGAAGTAGATTGCCCGCCATAACCACCATAATCAATCCACCAATGAAGAGCTGAGTGAAAAACCAGTATCTAGTCAAGCCCGCATCTCCACGCATGTATTCTAAAGAGAAGATTAGGACCATGAGCCCTATGCCACTGACTACACTGACCATGAGTACGCTTAAAGGATCCATGAGAACTCCTAGATTTATGCCGAGAGAAGGGACCCATGGAATCTCCCAGCTGATAAAATTCCCCGCATGAACATCTGGTATCATAGATAATGAAAAAATGACGCTAGTCCCGACAAATGCGACTGGGGCATAGTCTCTAAGATTACGACGCGCTAGGGCAAAGAGCGGCGTAAGTATAGCCCCAACTATTGGGATGAGCCAGCAAAGCCAGGGTGCATACGGAAGCAACAAAAATCACATCCAGAAGTTCGTAGCGATTAAAATGGAGACTCCAATTACCACTTCGAAGACCATTGCAGCTCACTGTTAATTCCTTTATATCGATTTATCTGATTCCATTGGTATACCTTTTTTACACAATATAAAGATGCTTACTGATAAAAAATATTTATGCAACATTGCTTTAATCTCTAAAAAAGGAACTGTCACGGAAGTTGAGAGTCACGAAACCAAATTGCGCGCGCGCCTTTCGTTCGAGGTTCTGTAACTGATAAAGCCTTCTAAGAAAATGAGTAAGATTTTCCCCTCATGACTCTACAATTTTTGAAGAAAATATGAAAAATGCTTCGCACCGAAACAAACTGAACGTGCGCGTGATATTTGGTTATCATGAATCTTTTCTGGTTTGTGGTACGTTAACGTTTAGCCTTTTTATTGAGACAACATTTAAACCATTAAATCCGAAATCTATATTCCAATACGCACTCTGGAGGAGAAGTTTGTTGCTTCCGTATGCACCCTGGCTTTGCTGGCTCATCCCAATTATCAGCATCGCAGCTACATCGTTGGTTGGTGCGATCCGACGAAAATTCAGCAGTTATTTAGCAGTGTTGTCCATCGGAATGAGTGCTCTCTTCTCTTTTTCGATGATCCCGGATATCTATTTTGGAACAGCTCAGCCCGATTTGACGATTCCATGGATTTCTAACAGCATTATTCAAGTTGGTGTACTTGTCGATTCGTTAAGCGTGCTTATGGCATGTGTAATCACTTGTATAGGATTCCTGGTTACGGTTTTCTCGGTCGCCTACATGCAAGAAGAGCCAAGTTTGGCTAGGTTCTGGTTTCTCATACAGCTTTTCATCGGCGGATACGTAGTGATAGTGATGGCAGACAACCTCCTCTTCATGTTCATCGGTTGGGAAATAGTTGGCATATGTTGCACAGGGCTTGCAGCTTTTTGGTACAAAGACTCAAACAAGGCGCATATGGGCTTGAAAACTTTCCTCATCCTCCAAGTTGCAGATGTGCTCTTGCTCGCGTCTATTTTGATTATATACGCCTATTCTAACACTCTTAATATTACGGAGCTCTCAAAAAATAACAACTGGATGGGAGAATTGTCAAGGTCTGGCTTGCTTTTTGTTACAGCTCTCATGTTCTTTGGTGGAGCTGTAGGAAAGGCAGCTCAGTTTCCCTTGCAAGAATGGCTTCCTGACGCACTAGCTGCCTCACCTTCCTCTTTCAACGCTCTAACTGAATGTTTGGCTGGCCCTTTTCTCATGGCTAGAGTTCTCCCAATCTTTCATCAAGCTTCCCTCATGGGATACAGTGGCATGATCAATTTCTTTTTGGTCATGACATTTATGGGTGCACTCACTGCTGTGATTAGCGCTCTTATAGCAATGACCCAAGCTAATATATTCAAAGTTCTTTCATACGGTATCTCAAGCGTGATCGGATACATGATGGCAGCTTTTGGTTTAGCAGGATTAATGACTGACATGAGCTGGGGATACTTAGCCGGCACCTTCCTTCTTACAGTGGATGCCTTCGTCTCAGCACTGCTTTTCCTCACTGCAGCCTACATTTCCTACGCAGTTGGCTCAGACGATTTACACCATATGGGAGGATTCAAGAGTCGAATCGCGCATAGAAGCATGGAAGTGGGAGCTCTTGCCCTAGGAGGCATACCGCCGCTGAGTGGCTTTTGGTGTACGAACTGGATTCAAACAGTTGCCTGGGATCTTGCAGAAGAGGCTGGAATAAAAGGACAATTCATCCTGATGATATCGAGCTACGTGGTTTTTGCCTTGTTAATAGTTGGAGCTGGAATAACTGCCTTTTACGGTCTCAGAATGATGGGACTTGTTTTCTCGTCGGAAGAAAAAGTGCCAAAGAAAATCCCATCCTTGATGCGTATTTCCCTCGTCGCTACTCTCGCAATAACGATGTTCTTAGATTTCCTAGCACTTCTTTTGATCCCGAGCTTTAACAGGTTTCTCCTACCTCTCTTAGAGACACTAACTTTCAGCAATATTGTCGACGTTCTGATTTACATCGTTCCCTCCATAAGCACGGTTTTAACATGTGTGGCAGTAGCAGTTGGAGGTTATCCCGCATATCAGGTATACGTAGCGCGCCGAGTCAACCCAGTTAAATTGATTGAAAGACATCGATTCTTAGGGAAGATTCACGGTTTTCTCTGGAATCGATTCTACATCGACGCGCTCTACTATAAGGTTGCAGACTTCTTTGGCAGGTCGTCCAAGCTCGTATATAAGTACTTAGAGTGCAGTATTGACGCGTTGAACTATGGTGTTGCAGGCTTTTTTAGGCGGTTATCCAGTGTCTTGTATAAGTATCCAGAGCTTCGAGGCATCGATGCGCTAAACTATTTTCTAGCTCATTGGGTAACATTGTTTGCTCGACGATTCAGAAAAACGCAGACAGGAGTGCTATCTTACAACATGCTGACAGCTTTTGTCGGAGTAATAATGTTAATAGCTCTGCTGCTTCTATTTGGAGGAGTCATTCCCTAGGAGGAGAATAGTTTGATCCTTCATGCTTCATTGTTGGCGATTATTCTTCCAATATTTTCAGCGATTTTAATCTACGTTTTTGGAAAGTATACTGAAAAGTATGTCGGATGGATAGCAACTGCGATGGCTTCGCTCTCCGTTTGCATGATCCTTTCTATGGTAACAGATGTCGTTGAAAAGGTCTCAATACGTGATACTTATGTTTGGATACCGTCAATTGAACTTAAATTGGGTTTTGTGGTTGACACGGTTAGCTTTACCATAGCATTGATCGTTGCAGTTGTAAGCGCTCTTTCATGCTTCTACTCGATCAAGTACATGGAGAACAAGCGGGGGCAAACCGGCTATTACGCGAGTCTGTTGCTTTTCATGGCTGGCATGATTGGGGTTATACTTTCCGCAAACCTTATACAATTTTATCTCTTCTGGGAGCTGATGTTGATACCATCATATTTCTTGATAGCATCATGGGGAGTGTCCAAAAAACGGTTAACCATCGGATTCAAATACTTCATATTCACGCATATCGGAGCGCTTTTCATGCTCATGGGAATACTGTCGATCTACGCATTCACTGGCACCTTTGATTTGCCACAAGCCTCAGCCGAAATCCCTCCAACCAGTATACTTACAGTTTTCGCTCTGTTATTAATCGGATTTTCCGTAAAAATGGCAATCTTCCCAGTGCACACATGGCTTCCTGACGCACACTCTGAAGCCCCTACGCCCATTAGTGCTATGCTTTCCGGCGTCATGATCAAGTGCGGAGCATACGCATTCGCAAGAATTCTCCTTTCTGGGTTTGGTCAAACAGTAACGCAGACATCCGACGTTCTGGCGATTCTCGGCGTTGTTACCATGATATATGGTGGGCTTATGGCTCTTGCTCAAACAGACATCAAACGGTTATTAGCATACTCCAGTATTAGCCAGATGGGCTACATCTTCTTTGGACTTGGGGTATACTCAACCATGGGAGCAACGGGAGCTCTCTTTCATGTGGTGAACCATGCTGTTTGTAAAAGCCTTCTCTTCATGTGCGCAGGTGCAATCATACATCAGACGGGAACCCGCAATATCAGAAGGCTGGGAGGCTTAGCCGATAAGATGCCTATAACTTGTGCCGCATCCTTGATAGGCGCCTTATCTCTAGCTGGAACCCCTCCCCTAAACGGTTTCTGGAGCGAATGGATGATTTTCTCAGGAGGAATCTCTTCCGGAAAAATTCTCATCACAACAATCGCTGTAGTTAGTACAGCAATCACCGCTGGATACTACCTATGGTTCATTTGGAGAGCATTCTTCGGAACCACCCCAAAAGAACTAGAAAATACAAAGGAAGCATCTTGGTTGATGTGTATTCCAATAATCATATTGGCTGCGATTGCGGTGGTTGTGGGAATTTGGCCGGACATTGTGTTAACAGTTCTATCAGCCCCATTTTGAAAATTTAGGCGTTAGATATGGAACCAATACTCTGTCAGAAAATGTTAGAGAATTACTGGTCATAATCCTCCAAGCACAGCATCAGCGTAGGCTTCTATGTTTAACAACGCCTCGGCAGCCTTAGAAGACGCGCCAATAAACGGTCCAGGGTAGACTCCAATGAAAACACAGAGAAATGCAAGAATCAACAGGGGAATGAGCATTGAGACAGGAGCCTTGGTTGCTCTTTTTGACACTTTCGTAGGCTCTTCTAATATTATTATACGAATAAGGCGGAAGTAGTAGACGACTGACAAGGCCATGTTAGCGAGTGTCAAGGTCGAAAATATTATCATCTCCGCTCTCACTCCTGCCGCTATAATCATCATCTCGCTCCAGAAACCGTTCAACGGGGGAAAAGCGGCAATGGCGATTGTGCCAATAGCAAAGAATACACCCGTTACGGGCATAATCTTTCCTATCCCTCTAAGTTTTCTAAGATCTCGTGTTTTAGTTTGACGAATGAATGCTCCAGCGCAGAGGAAAAGAAGGGTTTTCATAATCGCATGATTTGTTATGTGAAACAAACTCGCAGTTAATCCATCGTGAGAAACGGTTGCAAACCCGAAGATAATGTAACCCAAATTGGCAATGGTGCTGAAAGCGAGCAAACGTTTAAGATCATCTTGCAATAATGCCATCAAGTTTCCACCGAACATTGTGAAAACCGCGAAAACCGCCAACGTCATTTGCCACGCTGGCTGGGCAGAATTGAAAACGAGCAGGAGAACACGAACGAGAGCACATGCTCCTGTCTGCACCATGACGCCGGAAAGCATAGCACTAATGGGGCTTGGGGCGGCAGAGTGTGCGTCAGGAAGCCACGTATGAAATGGAACGATGGCTGCTTTAACTCCAAAGCCGACGATAACTAACGCCAGCGTTATGTACAGCCATCCCTCAGATGTAGCGGCAGTAAGGCCATCCGCAAGAGCCGCAAAG
>Ga0224496_10001450_pt1 | contig 14803 bp, 11 predicted proteins | sample SF_Jul11_sed_USG_2_FD_168127 | JGI IMG/M metagenome (GOLD analysis project Ga0224496, IMG submission 168127) | Sediment microbial communities from San Francisco Bay, California, United States - SF_Jul11_sed_USGS_8_1 | ecosystem: Environmental > Aquatic > Marine > Sediment | place: USA...
AGCGACGCGAGTTGATGACAACGTCACCTTCGCTTAAGGCAACCATTGGTGATGATACTTATGATCGCTATTTATATATAACCGGGCAAAATAATCGTGTGGTGGTTACTTCAGTAATGAGTGATTCACCTGCTGATCAACTGGGTGTTCAGGCAGATGACATTATTTTAAATTATGCCAATGAAAAAGTGCTGAGCTGGCATGATTTGCGTAAGCTTACCAGTCAGGGTAGTTACGGTGAATATGTGAATTTAAATGTTCTTAGAGATGGGCGGTTGTTAAATATACTGGTGCCTAGAGGTCCACTGGGTGTGAAGTTAAGCCCAACTATTCTTGACCCTTCATTAGAATATAATTACTAGTTTTTGTCAGATAACCTGATTGCGCTTAAAAAAGGAGGCCTGAAGAATCACGGCCTCCCGTGAGAACGAATCTATACTTTTTTAAACAACTGTAATGGTGGTTGTTGCAGTTCCCAGAATAGTTGCATTACGAATATCTCGATACTCAATACTGCCGGTGTATTGTCCTGATGCAGGCATGGTTAGAATAATATCGTAACGTTCACCAGCGCTTACCAGTTGTTCGGTAGTGGTGAATGGCTGAGCCAGTGGCCGACCATCTGATGCAACAACTTCAAATGCTAATCCACCCATGCGCACAATACCTGGCATGTAACTGGTGCCGTTTAATCGAACCAGTACTCTCTGACCTGCACTGGCTGTAATAGCCGTGGTTGTGTCAGTTCGGGTATTGCTTCCATCGCGACCGTTAATCATAAAATAGTCAGGGCGATAGCGAGCTAAATTACTACCGCCGCCCATACCGCCCATGCCACCATGCCATGTGCTGTCGAAGGTGGTTAATTGCCAGATGTATTCTTTATCCATGTTGGGGCCGTTATCCCAGAGGCGGTTAGTGCTGCCATCTGTCGGGCGAATAATAATGGTGCCAAACATACCCATTTCAAAATGAAGATTGGTATCAACATGACAGTGGTACATGTATGTGCCTGCATGGGGCGCTTTGAATGTATAGGTGTATGAATTACCGATGCCACCCATGCCACCAACGGCAAATGATGTTGAGGGTACACCATCATTTTGTTGATCAACATCGAGTCCATGTAGATGAATCGTGTGCGGCATCATCGAGCTTAATGTAATTTGAGCTGTTGTACCCTGATTGGCTTCTATTACCGGGCTGGGTACGGTGCGATCATTATTGAAACCGCTGCCAAAACGCCAGGTGTTAATGGAGGTGCCGTCAGCCATGGGCACGGAGCCTGACATGACCGCATCGACGTTAGCCGGTGCCTGTAAAAAAGTAAATGTTCGCCCACCACCACTGTTTGCTGGAGGCGTCGTTGTACCGCCACCGCCACCACCGGTACCACCGCCACGTCGCATCATATAAGTGTCTTTTAAAATATTTAACATGTTTTTATCCTCGTAATCTGTTTATATCGATAATTATTTTTATGTTATTCAGGAAGCGCTCATGATGATGAGTCCGCCATTGGCGTAGCTGCCATTGGCGGTAACGCCCGGAACATAATGGGTATGCAGTGGGTAAGCACCGCGCTGCACTACGGGCAAAATAACGTCAACACATTCATTGCGATTAACCTGAACGGTGTCTTTTTCGATAATGCGGGTTTCTATTTTTCGGTTACGCGTTGCCACATTGACGTGGTATCCATGAAAGTGCATGGGGTAAGTGATGGCACCGCCATTAATAAAACGAATGGCTACGTTCTCACCAAGATTCATGGAAATTAATGTATCACTGCGTGATGTTGTCTCCGGGTAACTCAGTCCATTTGCAAAGTAATAGTTAGGCTCATAGTCATCCATGTTGTATGTACTACCACTTTCGATGGCCGTATTTAGTCGGTCATCCAGTTCGCTCATGAATAAAGTATATTGACGGTTAAAGGTTGGGCCATTGTTATACAGTCGATTATTACTACTTGAAGGCATGACCACCATAGGGCCAGCGAGTCCCATGGCGCGACCCAGTTCGCCATTATGACTATCCGTGTACATGTAACTTCCTGCAGCTGGTGCGGTGAAGCTATAAATTCGATTACTGCCAGAATTAACCGACAGTGTGGTTGACAGGGTGACGCCATTAATGTCGAATTTAACAGGGCGATCAATTCTGTTTTCAATAGTGACATTTACTGTATCACCTTCTTTTACTAACAGTGCGGACGTTAATGCCCCTGGTCCAGAAATGCCATTCATATCGCGAAACTGCCAGACGAAAATGGAGCTGCCATCGATGAGTGTTTTATAAGCGCCTTCTGCACGCAGGGTTATATTGACAGTTGCCGCCTGTGCATGACGGGGTGTGAGAGCTGTTATACCAGATAAGGCAAACGCGGTGGAACTGGCCAGTCCTGACTTAAGGAAATGACGTCTTTTCATGAGTGCTATCCTTTTATATATTTTGTTTAAGACAAAGAATGATCTGTCATCCAGTGTCATAACGTTTTAAGAATATGTTCTTCTTCAAATTTCGAGCAAGCTCATGCTCTAGCCATAAATTAAAGGCTTCAAAATTTGGTATGAATATTTCAAATAAGATTAATTAGCTTAATTTAAGTTAATTAAAGTTTTATCCAGATGAATATCTGGTTATCTAAACGGGAGGAGGGGTTTCTGGAATGGAAATATAGTTATCAGGTGATATAGAAATAAAGTTAATTCGAGATGCAATGTGCGAGGGATGTGTTATGTCCAGATTGACAAAGATAACTGTCGCCATTAGAGAAGAATAGTTTTTGATACAGCAGTCGCAATTCGCCGGGCAGCAATCAACTTCAGCCATTTCAATGTAATTATTCGCGGCTACAGTATTTGTATGCTTAATTCCGCTTTTGTTTTTGTTGCTGAGGTTCTGGTAATTTGGCGTGATGTTAGTGACGATTTTCTGCATATTAATACAGCAGGTATCAAGCGGTAATGCTGACCACGCCAGTGCGGTTGTCGTGAAGTATATTGATAAACACACTGTATAGACAAGTAAACGTTTAACTTTATTAATTATTTCATTTATCAACTTTTCACCAGCTTACTGTATCAACAATAATGCCTGCCCTGGAAATTGATCCTTTAATGCTGCAACTTATTATCCTTTTATTTTTTCAGGAGTAAGTGACAAATGTCACTCAGCCTGTATTTAAAATCGGGTGCTTGTAGTATCTGAAATTATTTGATGATTGGCAGGTAAATTATTTAAAACAATAGCTTGTATGAATCAATTAAGTTCGTTTGTATAACAATGATACGAATATAGAGGTATATATTTTGATTTTCTTTAACGGGTAAGAGTGATGACTTTAAAAATATATGACACATTAATAATTATAGTTTTTTCGGGTGTGTATCATTAACATTAGTTAGCGGCGTTACGAATCGCCAGTACAATCTGGTTTCTCAGGGTTCTCGCCATGTTGAGTTTCTTTTCGTCAATCATGGAGATGGGATTGATGTTATCAATGAACAGAATGCCCATGGGAATGTTCTTGACGATAATCGGATAAACCAGCATGGATTTTCGGGCATATTTTTCAATATACCATTTTGGCATAAGCCCCTGTGCGTCTACTGATTGCATGTCTTCAATACGCATGTCCTGGTTTAGCTTTAACGCCTGATTGAAAATATCCCTGTCGCCACCGGTTGGAATACTGAGACGATCTATAATGGGTTCCAGATCCGGTCCAAAACCAAAACGGGCTTCAATGGCGGTGCGGCTTTTGTTAATAAAACAGAAAGTCACACGAGTAAAATTCAGTCCCGTGAAAATGGTTTCCATGATCATGACCAGAATGCTGTTCAAAGGTGCGCCTTCCAGAATGGCATCGGTAATTTCCTGCATGGCACAGACCAGTCGTTCCTGTCGTGCCAGCTCTTCGGCTGTTGCCTGATGGATATCGGTGACATCATGTTCTGCTTCTTCAAGAACTTCCTCTATATCCTTTGAGGACCATTTTGCTGCGTTTTTAAATAACTGACTGTCACCCAGATCAAGATTAACGAGTTTGGCATATTTGCTCATTTCATCCATGGCGTTACTAATGATGTCTTCCATCTGGCCGCGTGAAATGGTGAGCGTATTGCCATAACGTGATGCTATGGTTTCAAATGCCGAGTTTCGATCGGCAGAGGATGTTGAACTGATCAGACTACAGTATTCATTTGAAAAGCCGGCCATGTGTTTTAGCATGTCAATCTGACTAAGGGGTTTTTTAAGTTCGCCCGGCGGAAGTGTCTGCATACTTTCTATGATTTCATTGGGTAGCTGCCAGGATTCACCCACCGCAATACCAATTTCTTCAAAGGTAACGCCTAATACAGATTGAGCCGCATGGCTTTCTTTCATGCCTTTTTGTTGAACATGATCCATTATGACTTCAACTTCTTCCGGGAAATAATAAATGGCCAGCATTTTTCCCAGGTTATGAAACATGGAACAGACATAGCCTTCTTCCGAATCTTTTATTTTTAAATTCTTGGATAACCCATGGGCAATACTGCCACTCATTAATGCACCAATGCAGGCTTCTTTCAGTGAACCCGCCTGATTTTTATCTTTTAAATGGTCGAGCAGCATTAAGCCCAATGCGGCATTACGTACTTCTTCAAAACCAAGAATAACCACGGCACGGGAAATGGTGCTGATTTTGCCACCGTACTGACCATATAAAGGCGAGTTAACCAGACGCAATAATTTTGTCGATAAGGAATAATCTTTTAAGATGGCATTGGATAATGCATTGGCGTTAGATTCGCCATCGGCTTTGGCTTTCTGACTGATTTCAATTATCTGATGAGATAAGGTCGGGAAATCAGATTTGAGTTCCATACGACGCAATAAAAATTGTAAGGTGGTGTTGCTGGTGGCTTCCGAGCCTGCAGGTGAATGGCTGGGCAGATCCGGTGCAATCTGTTTCAGATGATTGAGTAAATCCTGGCGCATATCCAGCGCATCCATGTAACGTGCTTCAGGTTCTTTCTGTAATGCTTTCTGTAATATCAGTTGAATGGCCGGATCCATATCAGACGGCATTTTAATTTCATCATTAACAATTCTGTTAATTACCGTATATTTATCACCGCCCGGTGCTGCCTTTTCTCCGGCTAACATTTCGTAAAGTATCAGGCCAATACTAAATGTATCGGAGGCAGCGGTTGCCGGTTTGCCTTCACATTGTTCCGGGGATAAATAGTTTAATGTGCCCCAGATTCCATTTTCGGCTTTATTCCCCAGCAGGGTAGAAATGCCAAAGTCCATTAATCGTGGCTTGTTGTTATCACTGGTGAGAATAATATTATGCGGATTTAAATCTCGGTGTATCACACCACGTTTGTGTGCATAGCCTATGGCATTCAGAATGGGTGAAATAATATTAATGGCTTTTTTTGATGACAGTTTACCTTCGCGTTTTAAATAATCCTGTAATGAAAAACCATCCACGTATTCAAATACAAGGTAGGGCGTATCTCTATGCTGATCGGCTTCATACAGGGTAATAATATTGGGATGCTGTAATTTGCCAACCGTTTTTGCTTCTTTTAATAACTGTTCTTTTGCTCTGGGTGTTGGTTTATCCAGTTGAATGGTTTTGATGGCAACGTTGCGTTCTAACTGAGGATCGGTTGCCAGATAAACAACACCCTGTGATCCCTTGCCTAATCTATTTAATATGTGAAAACGACCTATATAGGTTGGCAGTTGATTATTATTCTGTACTGGAGGCATGAAATAGTTTCTTAATGTGTAATTATTCTAGAGTGAGAGTAATGCAGGCACTTTCATGAGGTCGGCATTTATTACAGATGCTAATGAATATAGCATGCATAAATAAAAAAACAGGTAGTCGCGTTGTGCGAAATACCTGTTTTTTAAGACTAAAATATGAAAACGAATTATTTAAGACGTTTGTATTTTATTCTGTGCGGGTTAAGCGCTTCATCACCGAGTCGACGTTTACGGTCTTCTTCGTAGTCTGAATAATTACCTTCAAACCAGGTGACCTGTGAATCGCCTTCGAATGCCAGAATATGAGTGGCAATACGATCCAGGAACCAGCGATCATGTGAGATGACCACGGCGCAGCCGGGGAAGTCGAGCAGGGCTTCTTCCAGTGCACGCAGGGTTTCCACGTCCAGGTCATTGGTGGGCTCATCGAGTAATAACAGGTTGCCGCCTTTTTTCAGTAGCTTGGCCAGATGTACGCGGTTGCGTTCACCACCGGACAGATTGCCGATGTGTTTCTGCTGGTCTTCGCCCTTGAAATTAAAATGACTGACATAGGCTCGCGACGGGATGGTGTATTTGCCCACCGTGATATTGTCCAGTCCGTCTGATATTTCTTCCCACACGGTTTTGCTGCCATCCAGGCTGTCACGGCTCTGATCAACATAACCAATTTCAACGGTTTCACCGATGCGGAATTCGCCTTCATCGGGCTGTTCTTCACCGGTCAGAATGCGGAACAGCGTGGTTTTACCGGCACCGTTAGGGCCGATGATGCCAACAATGCCGCCTTTGGGCAGGTTGAAACTCAGGTTTTCATAGAGCACTTTATCGCCATAACGCTTGCCAATGCCTTTAGCTTCAATGACCAGATCCCCCAGTCTTTGTCCCGGTGGAATGTAAAGGCTCTTGGTTTCGCTGCGTTTCTGGTAATCATCTGAGGCCAGCTCTTCAAAACGGGCCATACGCGCCTTGCTTTTCGCATGGCGGCCCTTGGCGTTGGAGCGTACCCATTCCAGTTCGGCCTTGATGGCTTTCTGGCGGCCGGCTTCTTTTTTCTCTTCCTGTTGCAGGCGTTGATCTTTCTGCTCCAGCCAGGAGGAGTAGTTACCCTCCCAGGGAATACCGCGACCCCGGTCCAGTTCCAGAATCCAGCCGGCGACATTGTCGAGGAAGTAGCGGTCATGGGTGACAGCCACCACCGTGCCCGGGTATTCCTGCAGGAATCTTTCCAGCCAGGCGACGGATTCCGCATCCAGATGATTGGTGGGTTCGTCGAGAATCAGCATGTCCGGTGATGACATCAACAGACGGCAGAGGGCAACACGGCGTTTTTCACCGCCGGAGAGTTTGCTGACATCCGCATCCCAGGGTGGCAGGCGTAATGCATCGGCGGCCACTTCCAGTTTGTGATTCAGGTTATGGGCATCGGATGCCTGAATAATGTTTTCCAGGCGGGCCTGCTCTGCGGCCAGTGCATCGAAATCCGCATCGGGCTCGGCATAGGCTGCATACACTGCATCCAGTTTGGCCTGGGCTTCGGTGATTTCTTTTAAACCATCTTCAACATTACCACGGACGTCTTTATTCGGGTCCAGCTGGGGTTCCTGAGCCAGATAACCGATATTAATTCCGGGCTGTGGACGGGCTTCACCAATGATATCGGTATCAATACCGGCCATGATACGCAGCAGGGTCGACTTACCCGCGCCGTTATAACCGAGCACACCTATCTTGGCGCCGGGGAAAAAGTTCAGGTAAATATCTTTAAGAATTTCTTTCTTTGGCGGGACAATTTTGCCAACGCCATTCATGGTATAAATATATTGAGCCATAGAGTTGCTTCTAGTGGTTACGTTAAACGGCGTAAATTATATGACATTCTGCTGCAAAAGCGGAGATTTGCTCAGCTATACTTGTTCAATATATTAAATTGATCTGTGGATTTATGAACTTTCGATTTTCCTTTCCGGTATTTATCGGGCTTTTGCTTTCATTTTCTTTGCTTTTGCAGAGTTGTAATAGTAGTGGTGGCAGTGGCTTAATTTCACCTGTAAATGTCGATCCAGTCATCACAGCAACACCCGTAACGCTTGTCAGTGTTGGTAATGCGTATAGTTTTCAGGTGACGGCTACTGATTCAAATCTAAATGACACCTTAACATTTTCACTGTTGAATAATCCTGCCTGGATGAGCTTAACCATAACAGGTACTAACCGGGCAGTGATTAGTGGTACGCCTCTGGTTGCAGATGTGGGTACGGTTAGTGGAATTGGTATTAGTGTGACTGATTCAGCAGGTGGGGGTACTGTATTGTATTTTGATGTCACGGTGACGAATTGTGTCACAGGTACTGGGCCAGCGGTGACAATTAGCGGCACTGTTACGTTTGATCGTGTGCCACAAAAAACAGCTGCCCATGGGCTGGATTATAATGCCATAACTCAGCAACCAGCACGTGGTGTTATTGTCGAGGCTATTTGTCAAACAGTCACGACTACCACAACCGATGCGAGTGGCAATTACAGTTTGACCATGCCTGGCAATACAACAGGGCTGTTTATTCGTGTCAAAGCGCAGATGTTGCAAACGGGGTTACCCGCATGGAATTTTTCTGTTGTCGATAATATGAGGTCAAAAGCCTTGTATGCGATGGATAGTTCAACATTTGATGTAGGTACGGTAAATCCTGCGCCTCTGAATTTACGTGCTGATTCTGGCTGGACGGGATCAAGTTATGGCAATATGCGTGTAGCAGCGCCTTTTGCCATTCTCGATACGATCTACACAATAAAAGAGAAAATACTCGATCCTGCTGTTGCGCCACTGACTGTCTTTCAGCCATTAAAATTAAACTGGAATAAAAATAATATAGCATCACCAGGCAATGTTAATCCGGCACTTGGTCGCCTGGAGACCACTGGATATGATCCTAATACACAGGAGATTTTTATACTCGGAAAGGAAAACGTGGATACCGATGAGTATGATGAGCATATTCTGGTGCATGAATGGGCGCATTATTTTGAAGATTCTCCTTTGTCGAGATCGGACTCAATCGGCTGGAGTCATACTTTTGGTGATGTGCTGGATATCCGCGTGGCATATTCAGAAGGTTTTGGTAATGCATTTTCCGCCATGATACTGGATGAACCACTTTATCGGGATAGTAATGGTACAGGTCAGAGTCTGGGACTGGGATTTGATATTGATAATAATACCTGCACGAATCCTGGCTGGTATAGTGAGTGTTCTGTACAGGCAATTCTCTATGATTTATATGATGCGCCTTCTGTCGGCGATGATGATTTATCAACTTTGGGTCTTGCTCCCATTTACAATGTGTTGATTAATGAGCAGAAGTCCACAGATGCCATGACCAGTCTGTTTAGTTTTATACATCCTTTGAGACTAAAAAACGTTGCTGAGACAGACTCAATTGATGCATTAGTTGGTGCTCAGAATATAGATCAGATTACTGATATTTATGGTGATTCTGAATTAACTAATAATCCCGGTGCGACTAATGTATTGCCGGTGCATAGTTATATTGAAATTGGTGGACCGGCTGTCAATGTGTGTAGCACCGGGGAAAATAAAGGTTTTAATGGATTGGGCGTGTTCAGGTTTTTAAAATTCAGTACCACAGGTGGTCCGGTTACAATTAAAGCGGTCAGAACTTCAGGTCTGATTCCTTCTGATCCAGATATTGATTTATTTCACCGGGGTCAATTAATTGATTTTTCAGATTCCACTGTAGTAAATACAGAATCCTTTGTAACGGTATCTTTAGCACCGGGGAATTATGTTATTCAGGTCTATGAATATACCTATACAGATCTTTTTTATAGTGGAGCAGGTCAAACCTGTTTTAACGTAACTGTAAATTAGTAAAATAAACAAGGCGATTATAATGACATTCATTGCAAAAACAGTTCTGATATTGAGTGTGATCTTTTTTATATCAGGCATGTCAGTTTTTGATTCTGAATCAGTGGATAATGTTTCCAGAGATTATCAGCAGGCATCGGCAAAATCCCATGTGCCAGTGGATGTTAAATATCAGCTTCCTAAAAATATTCAGACAGGTGAGCAAGTAGCCATTAAGCTGTTATTAAAAGCGGGTCAGGTAGCCGAAAATTTAATCGTGACGGTGCATGCAGATGAAGGATTATTATTAATGGATGCGAATAATCAGTATTCATTTGGCGAACAAAAAAAGGGCCAGAAAAGTTCTTTAACATTAAATGTGATGGCTGAAGCAGACGGTCTGTTTTATATTTATATTTCCGCATCTCTGGTTATTGACGGGCAACAACAATCTGGAACCATTGTGATTCCGCTATCGGCTGGAAATGCTCGAAGCCAAAAAGTGCTTAAGCAGGAAGGTAAGGTAACTCAGGACTCAACCGGTACCCCGGTTATTTCCATGCCTGCGGTAGAGGCCACAGATTAATATGATTGCATTTCTGTCATTATGAGGAGTGCAGGCTGCGACGGTGTAATTCACACCATTAACCGGGATTGCCTGGTGCCCCGCAATGATATCCAGTGAGCAGGGTTCATATCATGTAATGACACACTCATGGCCATTGTTTATAAAGCATCATTTTTATGACGCGGAACTGCCAGCTTAAAGCCTTTTGCTTCTTCGCTGATATCCCCTGAATTCCCCCCTAAAATCGGGCATTTAGCCCCAATAGCTCTGGTTATCAGGCCTCAATTAGGCTATGCTTATGCACCTTTTTTTACGGCCAAGTTTACAGTGGAGAGCGTGCATGTTTTCAGTTGATATGAGCATCAAGGGTTATGACGATGAATTATGGGGTGCTATCGAAGATGAAACCCGTCGCCAGGAAGAGCATATCGAACTGATCGCCTCCGAAAATTACACCAGCCCACGGGTGATGGAAGCCCAGGGTTCAGTGCTGACCAATAAATACGCTGAAGGCTATCCTGCCAAACGTTACTACGGTGGCTGTGAATATGTTGATAAAGCCGAGCAACTGGCTATCGATCGTGTGAAACAGCTGTTTGGTGCCGATTATGCCAATGTTCAGCCCCATTCAGGCTCTCAGGCCAATGCCGCGGTTTACATGGCGCTGTGTGAGCCGGGTGACACGGTACTGGGTATGAGTCTGGCGCATGGCGGCCATTTAACCCACGGTGCCAAGGTCAGCTTCTCCGGCAAAATGTACAATGCGGTTCAGTACGGACTGAATGCTGACACCGGTGAAGTGGACTATGACGAAGTTGAACGTCTGGCCAAAGAGCACAAGCCAAAAATGATCATTGCCGGTTTCTCGGCTTATTCACGTATTATGGACTGGCAGCGTTTCCGTGATATTGCCGATGCGGTCGGTGCTTATCTGTTTGTCGATATGGCGCATGTAGCCGGTCTGGTTGCGGCAGGTCTTTATCCTAATCCTGTGCCGATTGCCGACGTGGTGACTTCAACCACACATAAAACGTTACGTGGTCCTCGTGGCGGTATTATTCTGGCCAAGGCTAATGAAGAGATTACCAAAAAATTCAATTCCGCTATTTTTCCCGGCAGTCAGGGCGGCCCATTGATGCATGTGATTGCTGCCAAGGCAGTGGCTTTCAAAGAAGCCATGGAGCCGGAATTTAAAGAATATCAGAAGCAGGTAATCATTAATGCTCAGGCCATGGCCAAAGTATTTATGGATCGCGGTTATGATGTAATTTCAAAAGGCACGGATAATCATCTGTTCCTGGTAAGTTTCATCGAAGCCGGTTTAACCGGTAAAGATGTTGAAGCCGCTTTAGGTGCTGCGCATATTACGGTGAATAAAAATGCCGTACCCAATGATCCACAGTCACCATTTGTTACCAGTGGTATACGTGTGGGTACACCTGCATTAACCACGCGTGGTTTTTCTGAACAGGATTCAACGGATCTGGCTAACTGGATGTGTGATGTTATTGCCGATATGGGTAATGAAACGGTTATCAATACGGTTAAAGCAAAAGTATCTGAAATTTGTAAACGACTGCCGGTTTATAAAAAATAACCATGCATTGTCCATTCTGTAAAGCACCTGATACACGCGTGATTGATTCCCGGCTTTCCGGGGATAATGATCAGGTGCGTCGTCGTCGTGAATGTACAGAATGCGGTGATCGTTTTACCACCTATGAAACTGCCGAATTAAATCTGCCACGGGTCATCAAGCAGGACGGTTCGCGTCAGGCATTTGATGAAGACAAGTTACGTTCCGGTTTATGTAAGGCACTGGAAAAACGTCCGGTGAGCATGGAGCAGATTGAATTTGCCATTAGCCGAATTAAACATAATTTGTTGGCAGCCGGTGAGCGCGAAGTAGATGCACGAAGAATTGGTGAATGGGTCATGGATGAGCTGCGCGAGCTGGATCATGTTGCCTATATACGTTTTGCATCTGTGTATTTAAGTTTTGAAGATGTCGATGCATTCCGCGAAGCTATTGAAAAACTGGAACAGTAAATTCAGTCGTGTCTGACTTTCAATACATGGCCAGAGCTATTCAGTTAGCAAAAAAAGGGCTTTATACCGTAGAGCCTAATCCCCGTGTTGGTTGTGTCATTGTTAAAGCGAATAAAATTATTGGCGAAGGCTGGCATGAAAAAGCCGGTGAAGCCCATGCTGAAATTAACGCCTTAAAACAGGCGGGCGATGATGCAAAAAATGCTACCGTTTACGTCACTCTGGAACCCTGTAGTCATCATGGAAAAACACCACCCTGTGCAGATGCTCTAATTGAGGCGGGTGTGCATCGTGTGGTTGCTGCCATGCAGGATCCAAATCCTTTAGTCTCCGGTAATGGTTTAACCAGACTGGCGCAGGCAGGTATAGAAGTTGAATCCGGTTTGCTGGAAGTGCAGGCAATGGCGCTAAATCCCGGTTTCATCAAACGCATGAGTAAAGGTTTGCCCTGGGTCAGGGTTAAACTGGCGATGAGTCTGGATGGACGCACGGCCATGAAGTCCGGTGAAAGCAAATGGATTACCGGCTCAACGGCACGGGAAGATGTGCAGAAATTACGCGCCAGAAGTTCTGCCATCTTAACCGGTATCGGCACGGTGCTGGCAGATAATCCCTGGATGAATGTACGTCTGGATGAAACGCAACTGGGTATTGCTAGTGAAATCAGGCAACCGTTGCGGGTTGTGATTGATAGTCAGTTGAAATGCCCTCGAGATGCTGACCTGCTTGATTTGCCGGGGCGCACGGTCATTATGACCACGATACAGGCTGAAGGTGATTTGCAGCATGACAATGTTGAAGTGGTGCGCTTGCCTGATAACAATGGGCATGTGGATTTGCATTCGGCATTAAGCTGGCTGGCAGAGCATGAAATTAATGAAGTGCATGTCGAGGCGGGCAGTGTTTTATCCGGTGCCTTACTGGAAGCTGATCTGGTGGATGAAATTATTATTTATATGGCACCTCATATCATGGGTAATAATGCAAAAGGATTATTTTATTTGCCTGAAATAGGCAAAATGAATCAGCGTATTGGTCTGGAGATTAAAGATATCAGACCGGTGGGAATAGACTGGCGAATTACCGCAAAGCCAAAGAAAAGAATTGTTGAGGAGTTATAAGTATGTCCACTATTGTTGTGGCTAGAAAAAATGGTAAGGCCTGCATCGCAGCGGACACATTGACCACCTTTGGTGATTTACGCATGAGTTCAGAATATGATGCTGCGCATGACAAAATTCAGTCTTATGGCGATGGATATTTTGGTATCGTCGGTAGTGCGGCCCATGCGCTGGTGATGGAAAGCGTGATTAAACATAAAAAAGTGAAAATCGATTTTTCAGATCGTATGGCTATTTTCGAAACATTTCGTCAGCTGCATCCCATTCTCAAGGAAAAATATTTTCTTAATGTAAAAGATGATGAAGAGGATCCTTATGAGGCCACTCACATTGATGCGCTGATCTGTAATCCGGATGGTATTTTTGGTGTTTATTCATTACGCGAAGTTAGTGAATATAAAAAATTCTGGGCCATTGGGTCTGGTTCCGAATTTGCACTGGGCGCTATGCACGCCATGTATGATCATCTTGAAAACGCTGAAGATATTGCCCGTGCCGGTGTTGCTGCGGGTGTAGAATTTAATAATGCCTCCTCGGCACCGTTTACTTTTTATACTGTAGATTTAAAAGACTGATGTTTACCGGGATAATCGAAGCAACTAACCGTCTGGAATTAAGTATCTGATGTTTACTGGGATAATTGAATCTAAGGGCAAAATTGAATCCATCGAAGATAAAGGTGGTGATGCCCGTTTCTGGATTAATACCGGCAAGCTGGATATGAGTGACGTGCAGCTGGGCGACAGTATTGCCATGAACGGTGTATGTCTCACGGCCATCGAATTACGAGAAGATGCTTATTGTGCCGATGTTTCCGGTGAGACCTTGTCCAAAACATCGTTAAGTAATTTAAAAGCGGGTAGTGACGTCAATCTGGAAAAAGCACTAACGCCCACGACACGCCTCGGTGGTCATCTGGTCAGTGGTCATGTGGATGGTCTGGGTAAGGTTGTTGATCGCCGCGATGATGGTCGTTCAGTGCGCTTTACCATTGAAGCGCCTAAAGAGCTGGCGAAATACATTGCCATGAAAGGTTCAATCACCGTCGATGGGGTCAGCTTAACGGTGAATCAGGTGAATGGCGCCCAGTTTGAATTGAACATTGTGCCCCATACATTACAGGAAACCATTATGAATGGTTATCAGGCCGGGCGTCTGGTCAATCTGGAAGTGGACCTGATCGCACGTTATCTTGAGCGTCTGGTGCTGGGTGAAAAAGCGGCCGAATCAGGTGCTACTATTACAGAATCCTTTCTCGCAGAGCACGGATTTCTCAAGTGAAACTACTTTAAGAATATAATATATGCAATTGAATTCTATAGAAGAAATTATCGAAGATTTACGTCAGGGCAAGATGGTCATCATTATGGATGATGAAGATCGCGAAAATGAAGGCGATTTGCTCATGGCTGCTTCCGCCGCTAA
>Ga0224496_10001451_pt1 | contig 14787 bp, 11 predicted proteins | sample SF_Jul11_sed_USG_2_FD_168127 | JGI IMG/M metagenome (GOLD analysis project Ga0224496, IMG submission 168127) | Sediment microbial communities from San Francisco Bay, California, United States - SF_Jul11_sed_USGS_8_1 | ecosystem: Environmental > Aquatic > Marine > Sediment | place: USA...
CGCCCATCCCCACATAAGCCTCCGTCTCCGCATTCATCGGCTTTTCCTTCAGGGCGATAAACGCTCCCACGAAGGGGATGAACATGGGCGCTCCCACATCGAGGCCTTTTTGCCGGGCAGCCAGGTAGTGGCCCATTTCGTGGAAAAAGATGAGAGCCACCAGGCCGGCGGCGTAAATCCAGCCGAAGACCAGCGAATAGGCGAACACCGACAGAAACATTGTCCCCCCGGTGGAGAGGATCTTTAGTAGCTTGCCAGAAGCCAGCAATGTGATGAGAGTCTTCATAATCCATCCATTATATACCGATATGTGAAATATGATATGGGGGCGGTTTATTGGGTGCGCCATCTCCAGCGGCCATATAAGGCGATCATCCGGGGTAGTATAATCCTCATAGGCGCCTTGATAATTTGATATATTCTTGTGGGTACGATATGAAAGATATGAATAATATATGCTTACCTTGGCCTGGAATGGCGTCTGTGGTGTGGCGCCTGACCTGGAGATGGCGCATTTATCTGGAGTATGCCTGGCGTGAACCTGAAACTTAAAACGCTTTCCGGCCTGTCATCCATATACCTTTTCGCGGATGAGAACCAGGCTGATCTGGCGGCTGCTTTGGGTGACTGCGAAGTCAGCGAATACCAGCCCGAGGAAATGATATGCAGGGAGGGGGAGTACGACGAAAATTGCCACGTGATTCTCTCCGGCATGGTCCGGGTGGGGCTGCCCCGAGGGAGCGGCGGCAGGGGAAGCCGGATAATTCTCAGCGACGGCGAGGTGTTCGGGGAGATCGCCGCCATGTCCGGGGCGCCGCGCACCGCCGACATCATTGCCATGAAGCCCTCGATCATTCTGAACATTTCCAGAAGCAGCATGTTCAGCTTGCTGGACAAGTTCGGCTCAATAAAGAAAAAGATGGACGCTCTGTACCGGGAAAGGGCGTTGAGAAGCCAGCTTATGAAAATTCCCATGTTCTCCGGTGTGTCCGAATCCTTTGTGGACGGGCTGGTGGACAGGGTTCAGATGGGCTCATATGCCAAGGGGGATGTGATTTTCAATGAAGGGGACGATGCGGACGCCTTTTACCTGATCCGGTATGGATTCGTGAAGGTGAGCCAGAACGAAGATGGGAAGGAGAAAGCGTTGGCATACCTTAAAGAAGGGCACTGCTTCGGTGAAATGGCTCTGCTAAATGAGGGGGAGAAACGGATGGCCACGATCTCCGCCATCAACCGGGTGGAGGTGATCAAGATAGCGGTGGAGGATTTTAGCAACCTGCTCTCCAGCTATCCTGGCATAAGACGAAACCTGGAATCCGCCGCCGGGCAAAGGGAGGACCGAAACGTGCAGATCAGCCAGGACGCCAACTTGGCCAACACGCTGCGGACCACCATTGAAGACGGCGTCATCTCCACCAAATCGCTGCTGATAATGGATACCACCAAATGCGTCCAATGCGACACCTGCGTGGAGGCGTGCGCCGCATTGCATAATGGTAAGTCCAGGCTGGTTCGAATCGGCGCTAAGATCAACAGTTTTATTTTCATCCCCACGTCCTGCCGCAACTGCGAGGATCCCACCTGCATGGCCCAGTGCCCCACCGGCGCCATCACCAGGGACAGCAACGGGGAGATATACCATAAGGACTTTTGCATAGGATGTGGCGGCTGCGCGGGAAATTGCCCCTTCGGCAACATAACAATATCCGAGCTTGACGAGGATACGGACAAGGGCATTATAAAAAGGATTTATGCTCTCATGTTTGACAGAGGCAGTGAAAAAGGGGAGAGCCAATATAAGGACCTGGGACGCGGGCCGGGGGGGAGCATGGCGAAGGGGAGAGAAGCTGATGCAGTCATGCGGAAAAGAAAGAAGAAACGTAAAGCGGTGAAATGCGATATGTGCCGCGGATTCAGCTATATGGGATGCGTATACAACTGTCCCACGGGCGCGGCGCGGCGGGTGGATCCCACGGAGTTCTTCTCCGACCTGACCTCGGTGGGGTAATGAATCATGGACAACCTGGAGAAAAGCGATTACAACCTGCTCAAGAGCGTGTGGCCGATTTTGTTCATAGTCATAGTCTGCGCTCTTTTGGCCGTCAGGTACTCCATGAAAATCGACGAGTCATCCTCCTCGCCAGGCGCCGGGATGGGGCTTGTATATGGAATCCTGTCCCTGGCGCTGATTGTTATTCTTTCAGGATACAGGATTCGAAAAAGTCTTCTCAGGACGCCTATAGGGTCGCTTCATGCGTGGGCTCAATCCCACGTATACATGGGGGTGATCCTAATAGTGCTGGTGTTCCTGCATTCCGGCTTTCGGACCGGGGGGATGCTAAGCGGCTTGTTGCTGGCCCTTTTCCTGTTGGTGATCGCCAGCGGGATCATCGGCGCAATTTTATACAAGGTGGTTCCCCTCTCCCTGTCCAAATATGGAAGACATGTCATGACCATGGAAGTCATTGGCGCCAGGATAGAAAAACTTTTGGCGGAAGCGGACAAGCAGGCGGAAAACAGGTCGGCCATATTCCAGGAGACATACAGCAAACATATCCGGCCCAGTCTGGCCTCCCAACAGGTAAATTGGGGATACATTTTTATTGAGGAGGATGAAGTTATCAAAACCTGCAAGGCCAAAATGGAGAGCCTGCAGCAGGACACGCCGGCTGACGAAGTATATGGCATGTCCCTGGTGGGGGCCATCTATGCCGAAAAGGAGAGGCTGGCCTATAAATGGGCTATGCTCAATTCGTTGAGAGTGTGGCTATATTTCCATGTCCCCCTGACCATGGCCATGCTGGTGGCGCTGTCGTTCCACCTCCTCGGATCGTTTTATTACTGACATGGCGCAGGGGAGATGAGAAGGGACTACGGCAGGCTGGCTGTCACCATCGTGGCGGGACTTTCCATCGTGGTGTTCGTGTGGGCGAAAGGGCAGACCCAGGCCGGGAAAATTTACCTTGATGGGCCATTGTCGATGAAGCACAAGGAGCTGGAGAACGATTGCGAAAGCTGCCACCTGCCATGGAAAGGGGTGAGCGAGGCCAGGTGCGTTGTCTGCCATGAGGGGAAAAAGCATTATGCCCTCGCCCATCCAGATGTGACCGGGCTGAGGGATTCTCCGTGTGAACACTGCCACAGCGACCCAAAGCGCCTGAAGGTCAGGGATGTGGACGCCAAAGCGTCATGCGTTCATTGCCATAGGGAACATAAAGGCGAAACAAACAACCTGCGACTGGTGAAAAGCGAAGAGTGTGTGAATTGCCATCATTCGGATGTCCATATAGAAAATTCGGGCTATGAAATAAAACCGATCTCACGCAAATCCGGCGTGCTGCTGACCCACAACACCTTTTACCAGGGGGGGGGATACGTCGATAAAAAATGTATGGGATGCCACGCTGGGCCGACGGCCAGGCCGATCCGTCACAGCGGTTCTTTCCTGGTGGATGTCATGTTCCGGCACATGACAAAGCTGGGGGTAAAATGCTTCGATTGTCACGACCAGGTGGAGACGGTCATGTTCGACGCCAAAGGGGGCGGCGTAATGCCGCAAAAGTGCATCGCCTGCCATAAGGAGAAACGAGTTCACTCTTCCTGCGCCACTTGCCACCAGTACCATTTGGAACCCAGGATTCAGGCTGCGGACCCCGAGCACCATCCCGAATCCTCGCCCTCTCCTCCATCACCTGGCGCCTGAGACTCAGGACACTATCGCCCAGCCTCATGTGAAGCCGCTATCGGCGCCGCAAGTGAAGCAGTGATCCACCACGGCGATGGGGGGGCCAGGCTCCGGTGGGGAGATTCAGCGCGTCGCAGGCGCCACCGGCATTATGGATCATCTTGGCGGTGTGGGGAATAGATCGGTCCGCTATAAGCCTGAAAAAATCCATTTCAATGCCCATTAAAAGAGGGGGAAAGAGAGAGCAAAATAAGGGGCAATCATGGGTATGCGATAACATAAGGTACATGGTAAATCTGCCATGAACAGTGATTACGTCCGCAAAAATAGTGATCGCATGCAACCGTCACCCAAAAAAAATTGACAAACCGTCTCTCCGGGTTCATACTAACCATTAAGTTATACTGACTGGTTAGTTGGGTCACCCGGCGTATATTAAACCTGTTGAATGATAAGGCTGTAATGGTGGAAGAAAGTTCAAAGAGCCCGGATGTCCTCTCCTCTATCATGGACGCGGCGATTAAAAACTTCGCCGAAAAGGGCTACGAAGGCGCCAGAGTGGATGAAATCGCCCGTGACGCCAATGTCAACAAAGCCACTATCTACTACCACATTGGCGGCAAGGAAGCGCTGTACAAGGCGGTTCTCTCTCGCGTACTAACCAGCGGCGCGGACATGATAGTGGAAAATGTGGGCAAGGCATCAACGCCGGAAGAGAAGGTCGCCGCATACGTGGACACCATATTGAACGGAGTCCTGGCCGGTCGGGAGGATTTCACCCGGATCATGATGCGGGAGATGGCCGGGGGAGGCGCCGATATACCCCATGACGTCCTGGATAACATGATGCGAAAGATCTTGGGCACTGCCGTTGGCCTTGTGTCTGTGGGTGTGGAGCAGGGCAAGCTGGCCCCTGCCAGCCCGATCCTGATCCATATGATGATAGTGGGGGGGATAGCGTTCATGAGAGCTACGGAAGGTTTGCGGGCCAAACATCAAGGGGCGACTATGGAGCTGGACCCGCGAATCGTGAATGAGATGAAATCCGGCCTGTCGGATCAGATAACAAAAATACTTCTCCACGGGTTGACCCTGCGGGAGGAGAGGAAAATGAATCCAACCGGGGAATCGTCCGGAGTGGGCAAACAGCAAAAGCCGTAAAACGGCCATATAAAAGGATCATAAGTATGTCGACCATAAGGAAGAAAATTGAGCGAGGTTTCGCCCAGTTCGCCAGGACCATATTCCGCCACAGGATAAAGACCCTGGTGGCGATGATCCTGTTCGCCGCGGCCCTGATATCCAACCTGCCAAACATTAAGGTGGACACATCCACAGAGGGGTTCATCAAGGAAACCGATCCTGTACGAATCGCCTATGACGCGTTTCGCGATCAGTTCGGTCGAGACGAGGTGATCGTCGTGGCGATCAATCCCCCCGAAGTCATGGACAAGGCGTTTTTGATAAAGTTGAAAAGCTTCCATGAGGCCCTGGAGAACGAGACACCCCACCTGGATGAAGTGACCAGCCTGATTTCTATCCGTAATACCAGAGGCGAAGAGGACTCCCTGATAGTGGAAGACTTGCTAAAGAGCCTGCCGGAGACAGACGGGGAGCTGGCCGCGCTCAAGGCCAGGGTGCTGGGGAATCCGCTGTACAAGAACCTGGTGATATCGGGGGATGGGACATTCACCACCGTTGTGGTGAAGGGCAATGCCCACGCCACCGTCGAGGGCGCCCTGGATGACGCCCTGGGAGGATTTGATGATACCGCCTCCCCGATGGGACCGGAAAATATGAAGAAGCGGGAGTTTCTTTCCGATCCGCAAAGCCAGGAGATGGTGGAGGCGGTGCGGAAAGTGACAGCCAGGTTCGCCGGGCCAGATTTCCCGATATATATCGCAGGTACCCAGGTGGTGACCAATGATCTGAAGGCTTCAATGCTAAAGAACATGAGAAAATTCTTGATAATGGCGGTGGTCATAATATCCTCCATGCTTTTCATCATGTTCCGGAGGGTATCGGCGGTGATAATTCCGTTGTTTGTCGTGATTCTTTCGCTGCTGTCCACCGTGGGATTGATGGCCCTTGCTGGTACGCCGATAAAAATGCCCACGCAGATTCTCCCCTCATTTCTGCTGGCGGTGGGGGTGGGCGCCTCCGTGCATATTCTGGCCATCTTTTTCCGCAGGATAGCCCTGGGTGATGGGAAGGAGGACGCCATGGTGTTTTCCATCGGCCATTCCGGGCTGGCGGTGATGATGACCAGCCTGACCACCATGGCCGGGCTTGGTTCCTTCTCCTGGGCCCAGATCGCCCCACTGGCGGACCTGGGAATATTCGCCAGCGCCGGGGTGTTTCTTTCCCTTATATACACCATGGTGCTGTTGCCGGCGCTGGTGGCCGTCTTCCCCATCAGGGAAACTCATACGGACACGGAAAGAGCCAGACACGTCAAAATGGACACTGTGCTGGAGTATTTCGCCACCCTCTCCGTCACTCATCCCAAAAAGATAGCCGGCGCTGGTGTGGGATTGTTTTTTGCCTCGGTTATCACGGCCTCCACGCTCCATTTTGGGCACAACGTGCTGGAATGGTTTCCGGACGGATGGGAGATAAAGGAATCGACCAAGATGGTGGACAAAAAAATGCGGGGCGCCTCCAACCTGGAGATAGTTATCGACACAGGCAAGGTGAACGGGCTGTATGAACCGGAGATCCTGGATCTGCTGGAGGGGACCGGGGCGGTGATAGAAAAGAATATCAATCACCCGGCCCTTTATATCGGCAAGACATTGTCCCTGGCCGACATGGTGAAGGAAATCAACCAGGCGCTGCACGGTAATGACCCGGAGTATTACCGGATCCCCCGCGACAAGGCGTTGATCGCCCAGGAGCTGTTATTGTTCGAAAACTCCGGGTCTGACGACCTGGAAGATATGGTGGACAGTCAGTTTTCCAAAGCCAGGATCATGGTGAAGATTCCGTGGCAGGACGCGTATATCTACGGCGAATTCTTAAAGCCGCTGGAGAAGGCGCTGAAGGATATGTACGCGGGGAAGGCCCAGGTCACGATAACTGGTCTTTCCCCCATGTTCAGCTCCACCCTGGCGGCCACGATTATCAGCGCCGCCCAGAGCTACCTCATCGCCGTGGTGGCCATAACGCTTATGATGATCCTTCTCATCGGGGACTTCAAGCTCGGATTGATCGCCATGATCCCCAATTTGACACCCATTGTCATGGCTCTGGCCATGATAAAGATATTGGGCCTGCCCCTGGACATGTTCACCATGCTCACGGGATCGATCGCCCTGGGGCTGGCGGTGGATGACACCATCCACTTCATGCACAACTTCCGCCGATACCACCACGAGGAGGGGGACGTGCCCGAAGCGGTGCGTCAGACACTACTGGGAACCGGTCGCGCCATGCTGGCCACCACGATAGTCCTCTCCACCGGGTTTTTTATCTTCATGTTCGCGGAGATGAATAACTTGATCAACTTTGGCCTGATCACCGGATTCGCCATCATAATGGCGCTGCTGGCGGATTTCCTTCTGGCCCCGGCGCTGATGGCCCTTGCTCATCCCAAAGTCATGGAAAACGACGATACGGATTGGCGCGCGGAAAATGGATTGCCGGATCAGGTACGGCAGGAAGTATGAGACACACGATCCAAAACATAGAAAAGGAGATGGAAATGACTATTATGAAGAGAGCCACAGGTTTCGCGATGGTTATGGTTTTGGGCGCGTTACTGGCAGCCTTCCCCAACGTCGCCGTGGCTGATGACGCGAAGGCCAGGGAGATAATGCAACAAGTGGAGGATCGCGACGAAGGTGACAACATGACCTCGGAAATGGAGATGACCCTGATCGACAAGAGCGGCTCCAGGAGAATTCGCAGGATCAAGTCGTTTACCAAGTTCTTCGGCGAGGATCGATATCGTCTGATGTTTTTCCAGCATCCCGCCGATGTGAAAGACACAGGTTTTTTGACCTATGACTACGACACCCCGGAGAAAAGTGATGACCAGTGGCTATACCTGCCAGCTCTGCGCAAAAGCAAGCGTATCGCCACCGAGGACAAGAGCGGCAGCTTCATGGGCTCCGACTTCACATATTACGATATGACCAGGAGGATCACGGAGGACTATGACTATAAGCTGTTGAAGGAGGATACGGTTAACGGCGCCAGGACATGGATCATAGAGTCCATCCCCCGCCGCAAGGAGATAGTGGAGGAGTCGGGATACACAAAGAGCGTGCTATTCGTCCGGCAGGATAATTACATGGTTATTCGCGGGGTTCACTGGCTAAAGGATGGAAGACTCCGTTACCTGGAGATAATGGATCTAAAGCAGATCGCGGGTATATGGACCGCTCTGGAGATCCATATGACCACAAAAGCGGGTAAAGCGGTGACCCATAAAACAGAACTGAAATTCAGTGACGTAAAATTTAACCAGAACCTGGCAGATGATATGTTCACTGTCCGGGTATTGGAGAAAGGCTTGTAGTCTCATGGGGAGCAGTAAATCCAAACGCTCATGGAAGTTGGCCCCGGTTTTCGCCATGGCGCTTCTGATAGGCGGGGGCGGGAGCGCCGGGGCCGAAACCGGGGGGGTCAGCCTGGACGAGGCCCTGTCGGGATTCGACGACTCCGGAAATGAGGAGCAGAGCGCCGATACCGGCCTGGATGACGCCCTCTCCGGATTTGACGACGCGCCAAAGGAGCAGGCTCCGGCCCAGAGCGAACCAATGCAAAGAGATAAAACAGCGGCCCCGTGGCTGGATCTCACCGGCGCCACCACTGTCAGTTCCTCATACAACTACGCCCAAAAGGCCCCTCTGCCGGGGAAAACGGATTACCGGGGTATGTCCAGACTCCGCGGCAGGCTGGACCTGAAACTGGATGCGGATCTGCCGCTTGGGTGGAAAGCCAGGGTGGGCGCCTCCGGTTATCACGACCTGGCATATTCCATAAACGGACGAGACAACTATACCGAAGAAACCCTGGAGGAATACGAGAGTGAAGTGCGCCTAAAGGAGGCGTATATCACCGGTTCCCCCATCCGGAGTGTGGATATAAAGATCGGCCGCCAGATTGCGGCATGGGGCAGGTCGGACAACATAAGGGTCACGGATGTATTGAATCCAATGGATATCCGTGAGCCGGGAATGGTGGATATAGAGGATATCCGGGAACCTGTGACCATGTCCAGGATTGACTTCTACTTCGGCGACTGGAGCCTGACTGGTATCGCCATCCACGAAATAAAGTTCAATTTCATGCCGGCCTACGGCAGTGACTTCTATCCTTTGGATACTCCCATGCCGCCGGAGGAAATCCCATCATCCTCGGCTGAGAGTACAGAGTATGGCATGGCGTTGTCCGGGATATTCCCCGGCTTCGATATCTCCATTTACCTGGCCGACTTTTATGACGATAACTTCTCTTTGAAAAGCGCCCCCATGATTATGACGGTCCCGACCATCCACCCTCCTCCGGCTGGAGCTGTTCCCTTCACCTTGGTGCACAACCGCTTGAAGATGGTGGGGCTCTCTATGAACAAGGCGCTGGGAAACTTCATGGCAAAGATGGAGGCGGCCTGGCTGGATGGATACAAATTCGCCCCAACCGGCGACGAGATTTTCCAGAGGTATGACGGGCTGCTGGGGATCGAATACACCGGATTCACCGAGACCATGTTCTCCTTCGAAATAGCGGCGCGGCACATCCCTGATCATGTGTCGGCCATAGCCGATGCGCCTTTGGGAGTGAACCAGACAGAGTGGCAGATGGCTCTGCGCTATACCCAGGATTTTATGCATCAGACGGTCCATCTGCTGGCACTGGTCAGTGTCATGGGGCTGGATGGCGCCGGAGGAGCCTTTGAGCGGCTCCAGCTGAAGTACGACATCATCGACTCGATGTCGGCCACCATCGGCGTGGTGGCTTTTCAGTCCGGCGATACTCCATTCTTGATGACTGCCGAGGATAATGACCGGGCGTTTCTGGAGATTAAGTATAGCTTTTAGCGCTCCGCGCCCTGGGGCCTCGCCAGACTGATTGGAGTGAAAGAGCCCCTTGCGCCCGGGTTGTCCGGAGTGTAAGGTATACCGATGAAAAGGAGAGAAATCCATGCTGTAACTGGCGCGTTCGGTTACACAGGAAAGTATATCGCCACCCTTCTGCTGGAGAGGGGAGTGGAGGTGATAACGCTGACCAATTCCCCTGACCGGCCAAATCCATTTGAAGGAGAAGTGAAGGCTTTTCCCTTCAATTTTCATAATCCGGAAGCTCTGGCCCAATCCTTGACGGGTGTGAAGGTTCTATACAACACCTATTGGGTCCGGTTCAACCATATAGAATTTACCCACAACGAGGCTGTGGATAACACCAGAATCCTGTTTCATGCGGCCAAGAACGCTGGCGTGGAGAGGATTGTGCACATAAGCATCACCAACCCGGACAAAGACTCTCCACTGGAGTATTTCAGCGGCAAGGCCAAGCTGGAGGAGGAGTTAATGAAATCCGGGCTTATCTATTCGGTTATTCGCGTTGCGGTTTTGTTCGGCAAGGAGGACATCCTGATAAACAACATCGCCTGGACGTTGCGCAAGTTTCCACTGTTCGGGGTTTTCGGCGATGGTGAGTACAGGCTGGAGCCTTTATATGTGGGCGACCTGGCGCAAATCGCTGTGGAGCAGGGGGGGGGAGCCGGGAGAGTGTTACGCTGGACGCAGTTGGCCCGGAGTCTTTCACTTACAGAGAACTGGTCCAGACAATTGGCGATATAATAGGTAAACGGCGGCCGATAGTTTCCATGCCTGTCTGGGTGGGGAGGGCGGCCTCGTCGGTGATAGGATATTTCGTGAACGATGTGCTGGTGACACCGGAGGAGATAGAGGGATTGATGGCCAACCTGCTTTACACCGGGGCGGATCCACTGGGAAACACCAGGCTAACAGAGTGGGCCAGGATACATAGGGATACACTGGGGATGCAGTACTCCAGCGAACTCGCACGGCGGATAGACAGGGAAAGAGCATATGAGCGCGCTTGAAAAGGGGAGTGGAGTAAAGCCGAAGAGGGAAAAGGAACCTGCCAACGGTGGGAATAAAGAGTATATAGACGAATCCCTTTGCGATACTTTCAACATGCCGGTCTCTGGCGGGTGGGAATGGGATCTGAAAACAGACAAGATGATCTGGTCCAACCGTTTTATAGACATCATTGAGCGTTCATCCAAAGGCATGAAACCAACACTCGAAGCTTTGCTCGAACTGGTCCATCAGGACGACAGAAACATGGTTGCCCAACGGGTGGAAAAAATGCGATTGAAAAGGGGGCAATTTCGGGTGGAGTTTCGCATACTGGCTGAAAGTGGCGCGGAAAAAAAGGTCCGGCTGCGCGGGGAGGCGCTCCAGTGCAAAGAAGGTCACCCGGAAAAAGCTGTGGGATTTATACAGGAAATGACTTCGCAAATGGTCGCCAACGAGGAACTGCGCAAATCTGAACAGCGGCACTCGTTCCACACGCAGAGAATGCCGCTGGGTTCCATAGAATGGGATGTCGACTTAAACGTTGTGGAATGGAACCCTGCCGCAGAGCGGATTTTCGGTTATTCAAGGGAAGAGGCCCTGGGCAAAAACGCCATGGACCTTATTGTACCCCCCAGCGCTTTGCCCCAGGTGGAAGTGGTTTGGGATGAGTTACTGACCAAAAGTGGGGGCGAAAAAAGTGTCAACGAAAACGTGACCCGCGATGGAGGATTAATAATATGCGAGTGGAACAACACTCCGCTAGTTGACCTGGAGGGGGAAGTCTCTGGGGTGGCTTCTCTGGTGCAGGACGTCACGGAGAGGGAAACGGCTCGAGTCTCCCTAAAAGAGAGCGAGGAGAGATACCGCCTATTAGTGGAGCTGTGCCCTGTGGCCATAGCGGCGCATTGTGACGGGAAGATAGTGTATGCCAATCCCGCCTGCGTGGCCATGAATGGATCGAAGGATCAGGCCGCGCTCCTCGGAAGGCCGGCGCTTGATTTCGTTGCGCCGGAGTATCGGGCAATGGTGATAGAGCGGATGCGGCATATGTTGGAGCATGGAACGCGCGTCCCGCCCACGGAACAAAAGTTCATCCGGGAGGATGGAACGCTGATAGATGTGGAGGTGGTGGCGGCGCCATTTAACTATCAGGGGAAATCAGCGGTGATGGTGGTGTTCAGCGATATTACTCACAGCAAGACCGCGGAAAGGGAACTGCGCAAGGCAAACGATTTTCTGCAGAACCTGATGGATACCATACCGAACCCTGTGTTCTATAAGGACTCCAAAGGAATCTACACCGGATGCAACAGGGCCTTCGAAAAATTTGTGGGCAAAAGTATGGACCAGATAGTGGGCAAGAGCGTTCATGATATGAACCCGAAGGATCTGGCGGACATGTATCTTGCGATGGACGAAAAGCTTATAAAAAGCGGGGGAATCCAGGTATATGAATCCCAAGTTAAACAGAACGATGACACTTATAGAACCGTCATATCCAACAAGGCCTGTTATTACGAACCGGACGGCTCCGTTGGGGGGATTGTGGGGATTATCCTGGACATTACGGACTTGAAATTGGTGGAAAGGGAATTGCTGGATGCCAAGGAAGCGGCGGAGCGCGCAAGCAAGGCCAAAACCACATTTCTCTCCAGCATCAGCCACGAGGTGCGAACTCCGCTGAATTCCATTATAGGATTCGCCAACCTGCTCGGCTCCGACAATTCGGCCCAGCTAAGCCATGTCCAGATGGATTTCGTTTCCAGAATACAAAGCTCCGGGGAGAACCTGCTGGAGTTGTTCGATGAAATCCTGGACCTTTCCCGAATAGAATCGGGAAAAATGGAAGTGGAAACGGTGAGGGTGGATCTGTTCGAGGCGGCTCTGTCTGCGCTTGCATCGGTAAGCGACATGGCCAGCTGGGCCGGCGTCAGCCTGCGGGGCCCTGACATGGTGGGGGAACTGTTCGTGAAGGGGGATTTGGCGCGGCTTACCCAGGTGCTGGTGAATCTGCTCACCAACGGGATAAAGTTCAACAAGCGCGGGGGGAAGGTGGCCATCTCCTATCTGAAACAGGAGGGGGGCCTGGTGCGAATCACCGTAGAGGATACAGGGGCCGGAGTGCCTCCGGAAAAGATGGACATGCTGTTCGAGCCATTCAACAGGCTCGGCGTCGAGGGGCTCAACGTCAAGGGATCCGGGGTGGGCCTTACCATAGTGAAGAAGCTGGTGACGATGATGGGAGGGAAAGTGGAGGTAGATTCCTCACCCGGGGTGGGATCCAGATTCCACGTCACCCTGACACTTGCTGAATCGGATGCGGACATACCCTTAAAGGATGAAAAAAGGGGAATCCTCACCGCGGCAGAAGCTAAATCCACTGTGCTTATAGTAGAGGACAACGAGGACAATCTTGAGCTGATGAAGCTGTTGCTGGAGAAGCACACCGAATATGAAGTGTTAAGCGCTTCCCAGGCTCCGGAAGCCCTGGAAATCGCCCGCACCACCAGACCAAGCCTTATCCTGATGGATATAGGGCTCCCTGGCATGGATGGTTATGAGGCCTTGAGGCTTTTGAAAGGCTTTAAGGAAACCAAACATATTCCGGTCATGGCGGTGAGCGCCCACACACTGCCCCAGGATATTAAAAAAGGGCTTGCCGCTGGATTCGTCCGTTACCTGACCAAGCCGGTTCTGACAAGGACCTTCATAAAGGAAATTGGAGAAGTCATGGAAAGTCACGGCCCCAAGGCTGAATCGTAGTATAATCAGGCGAGAAATCCGAATTACTATTTTGCAGGCTTATCATATGCCCAACGCGTCCGATATAATGACCCGGGAGCCGTATACCGTCTCTGCGGAAATGACTGTGCGAGACCTGACGCTGGCCCTGGCGGAGAAGAACTTCAGCGGGGCGCCGGTGCTCGACAAAGAAGGCCGCCTGATAGGTGTCGTCACTTCCAGCGACCTTATATACCAGCGAAAGAAACTCCACATGCCCACAGTCTTCACTCTTTTCGACGCTATAATCCCCCTGGGGGGGCTGCATGAGGTGGAGGAGCAGATGGAAAAGATGCTGGGACGAAATGTGGCTGATATCATGACTCCCGATCCGGTGACTGTTACCGAGGAAACTCCCATGGAGGAGATAGCCACCATCATGACCGAGGGACACAAGCATATGCTCCCGGTGATGAAAGGGGAGACTCTGGTGGGTGTTATTGACCGATGGGACGTGTTAAGGGCGATCGTGCGGGAAGAAAAAGAATAAGTGTTTGCCGCAGGGGGAGAATCTTTGGCCGTTGCCCCCCCCCAAGAGCGGGAGCGGTAAAACTCTGTGCGATTTCGTGGGCTCTGATCGACGATTACCATCTCACACATGTACGCCTGAACGCATCTTTCCTTACCGCAGTTAAATAATCCGCGAAACAGAAAGCGTCGTAAACCGCAGATTCGCGTCACCAACTTCAGGGGGGAAGTGGTTTCCCCGTTGGATATCCTGATTCACGACATGGCGCCGATCGGGGCCGACGGAGACTCATCGAAAACCTGGAAAAGTACTCAGGACTACATTATCGAAAGCAGGACGCTAATGGAAAATAATCATGCCGCCCCGTGCAGAACTGAACATCTCTTTGATTTATGGCCCGCTCACTGTATAATTAGCATTCTTGAAAATCAAGCCGATTGATGTGGAGAGATGACCGAGAGGCCGAAGGTGCGCGCCTGCTAAGCGCGTGTGGGGTAACACCCACCGAGGGTTCGAATCCCTCTCTCTCCGCCATATACCGTTGAATATAATGCGGATAGCCTCTTTCCTGGAATATAACAAAATCCCTTTGTTTACACGGATCATCCATTCCAAGGTATTGAGTAAAAGATTCGTCAAGGCTCGACAATTAGCAGCAGCGGTATCTCGTGTGAGTTCACAAGTCCTCTCTGCCCCCACTCCCCTGCGGGATGGGAAGACTTATACCCACCGCGCCCTGGATAATAAAATCAGCCGTGCGCGGATCAAAGCGGGATACCCAGAAATTACGCTGGAGC
>Ga0224496_10001452_pt1 | contig 14782 bp, 10 predicted proteins | sample SF_Jul11_sed_USG_2_FD_168127 | JGI IMG/M metagenome (GOLD analysis project Ga0224496, IMG submission 168127) | Sediment microbial communities from San Francisco Bay, California, United States - SF_Jul11_sed_USGS_8_1 | ecosystem: Environmental > Aquatic > Marine > Sediment | place: USA...
GCGGCCTTGATTCAGATGGATCTGCAAGAGGAGGACCGGGTTTCGATTATTGGGGATAACTGCGCCGAATGGGTTATTTGCGACATGGGGACCCAGGGCGCGGGGGGCGTTACCGTCGGGATCTACGCGACCAACGCCGCGTCTCAGGTGGAGTATGTGGTTGGTCATTCGGACAGCCGTTTCCTCTTTGTCGAGAATGAGGAGCAGTTAGATAAATGGCTGGAATTCAAAAATCCGCCGAAATGTCTTGAAAAAGTGATCGTTTGGGATCTGGAAGGATTGAGGGATTTTAAGCATGAAAAGGTGATCAGTTTCGAGCAGCTATTAGAGATCGGGCAGGACGCTTTGCGCCAAAACCCAAATATCTACGGTGAGAGAGCCGAAAAAGTGAAGCCGGAGGATCTTTCCCGTCTGATCTACACCTCCGGGACGACCGGGCCGCCCAAAGGGGCGATGCTCACCCATCGAAACGTGATGTGGCTGGCGAGCCAGGTCAGCCTCCGGGTCCCCACCAACCCGAAAGATGAGGTGCTCTCTTTTTTGCCCCTTTGCCATGTTTTCGAACAGCTATTCTCGGTCTATATCCATATCACGGGAGCCTATACGATCAATTTTATCGAGAACACCGGCACTGTCGCCGAAAACATGATTGAGGTTTCCCCTACCATCGGCTACGCGGTACCTCGAATCTGGGAGAAGTATCAATCAGGTATCCTGATAAAAATGCAGGAGGCGGATTGGTTCAAGCGCGCTGTCTTTGGATTGGCCTATAAAGTCTCCTCCATCCACACGGACTACAAACTCAGTGGTAAAACCGCGCCTTCGGGAATCCGTCTTGGGGCTTTTCTGGCTCATTGGGCGGTCTTTAGAAAGCTGAAGGAGAAGATGGGCTTTGACCGTTTTCGCTTCGCGATCACCGGAGCGGCCTCCATCGCCATGGAAGTGCTGCGTTTCTACCATACCATCGGCGTGGAGATGTGTGAGGGTTATGGGCAGACCGAGGGTTCCGGCGTCACGACCCTAAATCGTCCGGGGAAAATACGCGTAGGCACGGTGGGACCCGCGGTGGACGGGCTGGAGGTGAAAATCGCCGATGACGGGGAGATTCTGATCAAGGGGGATTCCGTCTTCAAAGGGTATTTCAAAAATCCCGAAGCCACGCAGGAGTGTCTGCCAGGGGGGTGGTTGCGCACTGGGGATGTGGGCGAGTTCGATAGCGAGGGCTATTTAAGCATCACGGACCGCAAGAAGGATATTATCGTCACCGCGGGAGGAAAGAACATCTCGCCCCAATTTATAGAAAACAAGGTTAAGGTCTCCCCCTATGTCAATGACGCGGTCGTGATCGGGGACAACCGCAAATTCATCAGCTGTCTGGTGATGATCGATGAGGACAATGTGGTGCAGTACGCCCAGAACAACAAGATTCAGTTCTCAACCTACCTTGACCTGACCCGGGACCCCTTGATCGTGGCGTTGATTGGCGAGGAGGTGGAAAAAGCCAACAGGGATCTGGCTCAAGTGGAGAAGATAAAGGAGTTCAGAATCCTGCCAAAGAAGCTGTTTGAAGAGGACGGCGAGGTCACCCCCACCATGAAAATCAAACGAAAAAGCATCAACGAACTCTTCAAGGACCTCATCGACGATATCTATTAAATGGCCCCCTTTTAGCGGACAGATTTCCTTTGTTACAAGCAGAGCAAGAAAGAGAGACTTTTTGGTTTCGATGCGCTTTGATGTTCGAGAAACTGACCCTCAAGGGGATTGGAGAGGTTACCTTACAAATGCCGAGAGACCGTTTGGGAGCTTTTCAGACCCAGGTGGTTCCCAAGTGACAGCGTTATGAAAAAGCTCTGGCTGATGATTTGAGTTTGATGTTTTTTAAGTGGTTGCAGCACCCGTAGCCTTGTCGGCGGCTAACGAAAATCCGGCAAACCCCATGAGACTATGGTCATTATAAAGAGCATTTTCAACTTTCTAATCCCCATATCATTCCATTTTTTTAAATAAAATCACCTTAAACATGGGCAAAGCCCGATAAACACCCGTACCCTGTATTCGATTATAGGATGTTGACGATTCGCCAGGATTTAAACTAATATGTAGTGGAATAAATCAAAATTCAACTTATGGATTCTCATGCATTTAAGTAGTAAGGACGGTCGGTTTAACCTTCATCTGAAAGGGGTTATTTATTGGAGTACCCATGGTTTCACCCTGACGGTACTGGCCATTGTATTTGGGATTATCGCCATCGCCATCACGGTCGCGCTTTAACTATCCTTTTTCACCGGTCGATAAGTCCGGCTCTCGACTTTCAGGCCGTCGAGGGTATATAAAATTGCGTTCGCTGGCGGCTCAAAATTTTAAACCGGTTGAGTTATTGTTGATGCAATAAATCATGAACCCCTCATTTCCCGAACCGGGCTTTGATTTTTTCAGCCGGAACGCCTCTTAGGTAAGCCAGGATAATTCTTTGGTTTCGGATGGTCACGCGGATGAGTCCATCTTCTTCCCATTTCCTGCCGGAAGTGACCGCAAAGGCTTTTGATATGGAGATGCGACCTATTTTCTTAAGGTTTAGAACCATCTGGAAGTCTTCCATGACGCTTATTTCGGGGAACCCCCCCAGTTCTTCAAAAACCGCCTTTTTCATGAAGATTCCCTGATCGCCATAGGGCATTTTAAGGATACGCGAACGGAAGGCCACGAGCTTTTCGATCAGGATCATACCCCAGCCTTGAAGATCGCTCTTAAATCCGAAGGCTCCGGCGACTGTACCGGGTTGAGCGAGGATCTTTTGGATCTCATGGGTATAATCAAGAGGCAAAAGCGTATCAGCGTGAAGGAACAGGAGATATTCACCTTGGGCATGTCTGGCTCCCAGGTTAAGTTGTCGGGCTCGCTGAGGAGGGCAATTAAAAACCCGAATCCCCCTTAATTCTCCGATCAGCTTCAAGGTCAGGTCCACACTTCCCCCGTCCGCCACGATGATCTCGACTCCCCTCACCGATTGAACCTGATCGATGACGCGAAGGATATTTTTTTCCTCATTCAGGGTCGGGATAATAACCGATAAAAAAGGATCTGACATAAGGCGGTTAAGCGGCCATAAAGATTAACGATTCAGGCTTTTAGCCGTGATTTCTTGGAACTAAAGGGATTTTTCGGATTTTAATTCCTCCCAAAGCCGAAGATCCTCTGGCCGGTCGATATCATGCAGCGGTTTAAGGATTTTGGCCTTGAGCCCCAAAAGCGTCGCTCTTTTTAGAGTCTCCCAATAGACTCTCTCGCTTCCCCATGGAATATCCTCAAAGAGTTCGGGATAAAATCCGTCTGTGCCGATCAGGTAATAACCCCCGTCAAAAGCAGGTCCGATCACCAGAGAAGTGGTTTTTAGCGAATCAAAAGCCAAGGCTAAAAGCTCGTGCTCTAAAAACGGGCAATCAGAACCGATCAGGACGATCCTTTTGTCTGGGGTTCGATAATGCCGCTTAAGGAGCGAAGTTATCCGCTCACCCAGGTCTCCCGTTGACTGAGGGGTGTAGGTTTCAAGCGCGCCCAGCCAACCCTTCATTAGATCCAGGTCCCCGCCCTCATAATGGATCTCCAACTCAAATGGCACCCTCACCTTCGACTTCAAGACGGACGACAAGACCCTTTCGCTGATTTCCCGGTGGACCAAGGCTGCCTGCTGCGAGGTTAAATGGGGAGTCAGACGGGTTTTGGTCTTGCCCGGGACCGGGTATTTAACGAGCATCACCAGTTGGTTTGCCGGGTTCATTAGTCAGTCCGGCCGTGAGGCGTTCAGGGTAAATAATGAGAGGTAAAAATAAGCCATTTTATCTGGTGGATTTAATCTGGTTCTTTAAAACCGCTCGACCTTCGCTTCGATATCCAGAGCAGCCTCATGGATTGCGTTATAAATTTCCTCCACCAGTTTTTTGGGAATACCCAGGTTTGAGGCGGAGCGAACCTTGTTTTCCAGAACGATCTTCCATCGGTCAGGATCCAAAGGAGCTATGTTTTTGCTTTTTTTGAGCTTCCCGATCAGCTTGACGGCGCGAAATCGTTCGGAAAGGATCAGGCATAGTGATTGATCCAGATTATAGAGGTTTTCTCTTAGATCCTTTAACGCCAACCCGCCGCAAACCTGCCTCATTATTTCGGTCTGATCATCGGAGTAACCTCTTTCAAACTGCTCGACCGCCCCCTGTAGCACGAGATGCAGGATCTTCTCGAAGAACTCCTTTTGGAGGTCCAATTCCACCGAAAGTTCTAAAATCCGGTTTAAATCTTTTTTCCTTTCTTCTCCTGGGAAAACATCCTGCTCGGACTGATGCTTTAAAAAAATGATTTTTTCAACCAGCCGGAGTTTTTCTGATAGCAGTATCAAAAAAGCATGGTCCAGAAGATCGATCGATTCTCGCTTGTCCTTGATGAAAGGATTATCCGACAGGGAGGTTATGGTCATGCTATTGTTCCTTTTCCCATTCCATTTTAGGACAGATATCCGCCGTATAGGGAATCCGCCACTCATCAAGCTGACGGTTGAACTCCTCGTTGAGAACCCCGATCTGACACCACACCAAGCCAGGTTTAAGCTGACCGATCGGACTAGCCAGGTCTTTTAGACGAGCCGGATTAACGAATAAATCCACCCAATCCACCTCCTGGGGTGATAAGTCAGAGAGGCTTTTGACTGCTTTTAACCCCAATATCTCCTCGTGAGCCGGGTTTACCGGAACGATCTCAAAGCCCCGCTCAAGCAAAAACTTCCCTACCCGGTGACTGGGCCTATCGGGATTGGGCGAGAGTCCCACGATCGCCACTTTCTTATGGATCTTGATCCAGTCCAAGGCGGCCTTTGCTTCCAACATAATCTTGTCCTTAATTTAGGTTTCCATTTCGTATCGTTCAAAAAACTCGATATTTTCGATATAGGTCTTTCGCAACTGTTCTACGTAGGAGCGGCTTTCTTCTAGAGAATGTTTGCTGGCAAATTGAAAGGCCACTTTTTTGCAAAGAGTGGTATCCACTTTTTTCAAGAACCGCTTTGTCCTTAGAATCTGGTTGGGACTCATCGAGAAAGTGATCTTTCCAACCCCGATCAGGAAAAGCTGCATGATCGGGTCGGCCGCCAGCTCTCCACAGATGGAGACATACTTGTTTCTCCTGTTGGCGATGGTAATGATGACTTCCAGCATCTTGAGGATCGCCGGATGAAAAGGGGTATAAAGATTGGAGACGTGCTCGTTGAGGCGATCGACCGCCAGAGAATACTGAATAAGGTCGTTCGTTCCGATACTGACGAAATCGATCAGATCCAGCAATTCATCAACGATAAAAGTCGCGCCCGGGGTTTCGATCATGCAGCCGATCTCGATATTCTCCCTGGGAATGTTGAGACTTTCCAGCTCTTCCTGAATAATCGCGTTGGTTCGGACAACCTCGTCGGCCCGCGTCACCATGGGAATCATCAATCTGATCTTCCCATTTTTTGATGCCCTTAGTATCGCCCTGATCTGGACCCTGAAAAACTCCTGGTGATTAAGACAGATGCGGATTCCCCTTAAACCTAAAGCAGGGTTGACTTCATCGATCAGCTCAGGGAAAAAGCTGGAACCCTTATCCATCCCAATATCCCAGGTCCGTATCGTGATGGGAATTCCGTTGCTTCTCTTGATGATGTCGTTAAAAACCTTGAGTTGCTCTTCTTCTCCGGGCAACCCCTCATCCAGCAAAAACAAAAATTCCGTCCGGATAAGCCCCAGAGATGAGACCTTCATGGTACTGATAACTTCCAGTTCCTCCATGTAATCCAAATTTGCCGCCAATTCAATTCTTTTGCCGTCCGCCAGCTCGCAATCCTCATCCAAAAGTTCCTGCAACTCGGACTGATATAAATTGTAACGTTCCTGCTTGTTTAATTTTTCCTTAACGATCTTTTCGGTCGGGTTCTCGAATATCTCTCCGGTCAAGCCATCCAAGATGATCTGGGTATCATCCAAAAGCCGCGTGGAGATGTCCTGTACGCCAACCACGGCGGGGATGTTCATCGCCCTGGCCAAAATCGAGGAATGAGAAGTCTCCCCGCCTAGCTCGGTGATGATTCCCAGGATGTACTTGGGGTTGAGATGAAAGGAGTCGGCAGGGGAAATGTCATGACAGACGATGATCACCGGATGCTTAAGCTGTCTCAGATCTAAAAACTGCTTCTGCTTGAGATTGTACATGACCTTCTCACCCAACTGCCGGATATCGTCAAAGCGCGAACGGATATAGGGATCGGGTATTTGTTCAAACATCCGGTCGAGATCAGCCAACACATGAATCAAGGCCCACTCCGCGTTGATTTTTAGCTGCTCGATCTTATCGATGATCGCCGGAAAAAAACGCTTGTCCCCGATAAACATCTTATAACTGGAAAAAACCGCGCGAATTTCTTCGGGGATGATGTTTTCTGACTGCGCCATCACCTGATTGAGGTGATCCTCGGTCGCCTTTTTGGCGTCCAGCACCCTTTTAATCTCAAATTCCACTTCCTCCCTGGTTTCGATTTGAAACCGGGGATAATTCATGAAAGCGGAGTTGATGATCAGCACCTTGCCAATGGCCACGCCATCTGAAGCGCCAAGACCTCTGTAAATATTCATGGATAAGATGGTGAAGAAATCAAGTTGAACAAAAAAGATCAGTTACGGATAGCTAATCCCATTAAAAAACATTACCTGCCGGAGTTGATAACTCTCACGGCTCCCTTATCCGCGCTGGACACGGTCATGCTATAAAACTGGAGTGCCTTGGAGACGACTCTATCTCTTTGGGGTTTGAAAGCCTGTTCCCCTTTCTCAAGCATCGCTTTTTTCCTTTGATCCAAAACCTCTTCATCGACCAGCAGCGAGATAGACCTTTTGGGAATGTCGATCTGGATGAGATCGCCCTCTTCGACAAGTCCGATCTCCCCGCCATCAGCAGCTTCAGGGGAAACATGGCCGATGCTCAGTCCCGAGGTTCCCCCGCTGAATCTCCCATCCGTGATCAAGGCGCATTGTTTGTCGATCTTTTTTGATTTTAAGAAGGTCGTCGGATAAAGCATTTCCTGCATGCCGGGACCACCTTTTGGTCCCTCATAACAGATCAGAACGATATCTCCCGGATTGACCTGATCCTTTAATATCGCGTCGCAGGCGGCTTCCTGGCTATGGAAAATACGGGCCTTGCCTTTAAAGACCATGACGTTTTCATCGACCCCGGCCGTTTTGACGATACAGCCATTTTTGGCGATATTCCCGAAAAGAACGCAAAGCCCCCCATCCTGGCTGTAGGCATGCTCGACCGAGCGGACGCAACCCTTTAGCGGATCGGTATCCAGATCGTCGTAGCGGCTGTTCTGGCTGAAAGCCTGGGTGGTCCTGATACCTCCCGGAGCGCAGGAAAAAAGCTCTCTCGCGGTTTTATTATCCGGCTCAAGGACGCTCAACTGCGTGATCTGCTCTCCCAGGCTCCAGCCCGATACCGTGTTGGAGTTAAGAGCGATCAGGTTCTTTTTTGAGAGTTCCTCCAGAATCCGCGTTACACCGCCTGCCCGGTGAACGTCCTCTATGTGAAAATGCGATGACGGAGCCACTTTACAGAGAGTCGGAATCTTGTGAGAAATCCGGTCGATGTCGCTCATGGTAAAATCGACTTCGGCTTCCTGAGCGATCGCCAAAAGGTGCAAGACCGTGTTGGTGGAACCTCCCATCGCGATATCCAGAGCCATGGCGTTTTCAAAACTCTGTTTGTTACAGATACTCCGGGGAAGAACCGACTGGATGTCCTCAAAGTAATATTCCTTTGCCATCTCCACGATTCTTTTGGCGGCCATTGCAAAAAGCTCCCAGCGTTTCATATGGGTCGCCACCAGAGTACCGTTTCCAGGCAGCGCCATCCCCAGAGCTTCGGCCAGGCAGTTCATGCTGTTGGCGGTGAAGAGTCCTGAACAGGAACCGCAGGTCGGGCAGGCCGAACGCTCGATCTCCCCCAGTCTGTCTTCGCTGACCTCCTGATCCCCTCCAGCTACCATCGCGTCGATCAAGTCAAGTTTCTGATCCTTGATAATCCCCGCCTCCATGGGTCCACCCGTCACGAAAATAGTGGGGATGTTGAGACGGACCGCCGCCATCAGCATCCCGGGGGTGATCTTGTCGCAATTGCTGATACAGATCATCGCGTCCGCCTGGTGGGCGTTGACCATATACTCAACCGAATCGGCGATCAAATCGCGGCTGGGCAAGGAGTAGAGCATGCCCGAATGCCCCATGGCGATGCCATCGTCAATGGCGATGGTATTGAACTCCGCCCCGAATCCGCCGTTATTGTCGATGACCATCTTGACCTTCTGTCCCATTTCATGAAGATGCACATGCCCCGGGACAAACTGAGTAAAGGAGTTGACGATAGCGATTACCGGCTTTTCGAAATCATCTTCTTTCATTCCGTTGGCCCGCCACAAAGATCTGGCTCCGGCCATAAGTCGGCCTTCCTTAGTGATACTGCTTCTGAGTTTCCCCACTTTATTCCTCCTAGATATTTTTTGATCTAAAATCAATATTGGGTTGATCCATCCTGGATGTGGATTGGTTTATTTGATGATTGCCATGCTAATCTATTAGGATCACTAGCTGTTATCCATCACGATATCGAACATTTGATAGGCTTTTTTCTGCGCTTCCGCATTGGCGAAATCAAACTCGAAATATTCCCTGCCCTTGATGTTTCTTTTCTCGGTGGATTTTCCCATGGCCGGGTCCATCTCCGACTTGCCGTATAGCCAATAACAGGTAAAGGCGTAGTTGCTTTGGGTAGCTTTGGCGCTGTAACCCATGCTCAGCTGTTTGCTTTTGACTTCAGCGCCGATGATTAAAAAATGCTCAGTGATTTTTTCTCCGACGGTTTCCTTGATGGTATAGGGAATAACCCATTCATGCTTGGGCGTTCTGCGTGTAATCAGGACAGACTCATTGATGTTGTTGAGCATTTTCGTCATTCTCTTGATGAAATCTATGTATTTTTCCTTATCTGACTTGACCCTTTGCAGAGCCAGTTTTTGGGGGTAGTTTCCCAACGTCTTTTGAAAATAAGGATAATCGATCTCGTTTTTCTTGATCCTGGTGACTTTATAAGTCGGCACAACCGGTTTCTCAGGTTCCGGCTCTGGAACCGGTTCAGGAGGCGGAGGCTCGGCTTTGGGTTTCGGTTTTTCAATTATCTGGGAAACCACTTCCCTGATTTTTTCAACCGACTGTTTGGCTAATTGTTTGGCCTTCTTAAATTGAGTGGTTGACTCGGCGAACTCACCATGATTCTCGGAAAAAGCTTCCATCTTTGTTCGATCTTCACTTGAGACTTCCTCGTTGATTTGGGCTGTCAAATCGTTAAAGACGTTTATCGGGATTTGTTTCAGGATTTCGATTTCACGCGCCGGATTTTCGCTGATGATTTCAAAAAGAGTTCTCCCCTCTATGGAATAGTTTTTATAGATCTCAAATTTCTTGGGATTCCCTTTAAGCTTTTTATTTAGCCAGTTGATCAGAAATTCCTGTTTCATGACCTCGAAGTCCAGGTAGTTAAACAGATACTCCTTGGTTTGGCCTCCGATTTTTGCTTTCATGCCGGTTGAATAGTAGATGAAGAAAAACTGGTTTCGGTAATCGAACTTTTCGAAGACATGTTTATAGACATAATATTGTCCCGACTCCTTTCTCTTTAAGATCGCCTCCGGGCTGACATGCTTGGGAGAAATACTGTTGTAAAGCTCTTTTCTGAATTCCGGCTGTAGACAAACCTGAAACATCAGCTTAAAAACCCCTTTTAAAACGGAGAGGCATTCTTTTCTGGCTTCTATGCTGAAAATGGAAGGAAAAGGATCCTGCTCGTTGAGAGCTTTTTCCAACACTTCGATCGATTCGATCGTTTTCCTGAGTTTGTAGATATCCCATAACAGCCGCACCTCTTTTTCCAGCTCGGTGATGCCGCGATATTTCAACGCTTTTTTGTCGTCGGTTTCCACCACTTGGAAAAAATGCGTCAGGAGCGTCTTAATGCCTCCTTTTTGAGGAAACGGAGGCAGGACATTCAGATATTTTAAACGCAAAGCGGGGTCCTTGACGTTCTCGGTGATCCAATCGACCCTGGCCATCAAAAATTTCGTCAAAAAACGCCTCATACTCATCACCTCTGTCACATCCTGTGAAGCGGAGTCGTATTTTTGATCAAAATATTGTTCCTGAAGGGACTTTAACCGGGAAAGCCAAAAATATACTTTATCCTTAAACTCCTTGGCGATAATCACTTCGGTTTTTTGAGGTTCGATATAAATTAGATCGGTAACCTTCTTTTCAGTTTTCATAAATCTAAATAATATTTATTTGGGATTATCAGCCAGTCAAAAATTAATAAATCAATTCTACTCAGGTTTCATAATAAAATAAAGGTTATTTAAAAACCGGGGATTTTAAGCATCAACAAACTTGAGAAATTAATTCATAGGTATCTGTACGAAATGAAATTATTCCGATAATGTCTATTAACCATTAGGATTTTAAGGACTTTTATTCATTTTATCAATCCTTTTATCCAGCCGCATTAAGAAGATCCTTTTATAGGGGATTTAATTTTGTTGATGTTATGATACAAAAATTGATAAAAACCTTAATCCCCCTGATGATCATCATTTTTATGGGGATATTTGGCTATCAGGTAATCGAGGGCTGGAGCTGGATTGACGCTTTTTATATGACGGTTATTTCGCTGACGACGGTTGGGTTCGGAGAAACCCATCCTTTAAGTGACGCGGGTAAAATATTTACTATTATTTTAATTCTTTCGGGAATCGGGAGTTTCGCTTTTGTGATTAGAAGTGTTTCGCTGGAAATTTTAAGCCCTTTCCTTGATAATGTCCTGAAAGAGAAGAAGATGCGACAAATGTTAAAGAAACTATCGGATCATTATATTGTCTGCGGTTACGGCAGAATCGGAAGCGATGTCAGCCGAAACTTGATCAACGCCAACAAACAGGTGGCCATCGTCGATATAAAGCCGGTCCTTGATGAGGATTATATTACCAAGCAGGCACTTTATATTTCGGGCGACGCCAGCCACGAAGAAACCCTCACCAAGGCGGGGATTCAAAAAGCGAAGGGGCTTATATCCTGCGTCAAGTCCGAGGCTGTAAACGTTTTCATCACTCTGACGGCCAGAGAGCTGAACCAGAAACTTTATATTATCTCCAGGTACGAAGAGGAGACAACGGAGAAAAAACTTCTCCGGGCCGGTGCCGACAAAGTGGTCAATCCCTATCACATCGGTGGGGATAAGATTTCACAACTGATCTTAAAACCCACCATCAGTAAAATTCTCGATTTCGCCCAAAAAAAAGGTCAATTCAATCTCAATATTGAGGAGCTGGAAATATTGGAAAACAGTCCCCTTGTAGGGGAATCCATTAAAAGCAGTCATCTCAAGGATAATTTCAACATTATTATCATCGCGGTCGAAAACGAGAACGGCAACATCATTACCGCTCCTGGGCCAAACTACCGGTTCCTGGTGAAAGACCGTCTTGTGATGATTGCCAATGACATCGAATTGTCCGAAATTGCGAAAAAATATTGTCGATAAAATGAGAAAAATCGTTGTATTTTTGATTCTGATGGGATTGGCCGCAAACGCCTTGGCCAAGGAGGAGTATATTATTCACCGGACTTATTTTGCCCCAAAAGGTAAGATCTTCGATGGCGCTTTGTCTTCAACCGCGGCAAACGTACTGGCGATCGATAAAAAGCATACTTTGAGGATCTGGCGATATGAAACGGGCCGAAGGGTCAAGACGATCCCCACCGACAGTCACAAGGCCCTTGTCGCGGTTTTTCATCCCACCAAGCCCCTGCTTTATACAGGGGGGATGGATAAGAACATCATCGTTTGGGATATCAATAAAGGGATCAGGGTCCAAACCTTAAGCGGGCATGATGGCCCCGTAAGAGCTCTGGCGATTTCAAGCGACGGGAGCAGACTCCTGTCGGCTGGCAGTGACGAGTTCATTTACTTGTGGAGACTTGACCGGGGAAAAGTGATCAACAAGATCGCCGAGTCGAGCCGAAACGTTACCAGCCTCGCTTTTCATCCGGACAATAAAATAATCGCCTGGGCCAATATCGAAAACAAGGTTCAGATCTACAACGCCATAACGAACGCGGCTATAAGCAGTTACAGTTCTCATAAACAGAAGGTGCTTGGGATAAAATTTCACCCGGACGGAGCGCTAATCGGCTCGGTATCCGAAGATAATACCTTGATTTTATTCGACTTGAAAGCCAAAAAGAATATAAAAACCATCACCGAGCATGACAGGGCCATTACCGGAATATCCTTTCATCCTGACGGCAACCAGATTTTAAGCTGCTCTGCGGACAGCAGCATCAAGGTTTGGGGATTAAAGGAGAATAAGGTCATTAGCGAGCTAAACTTGGTCGATAGTCCTGTATTGTCCTGTATGTTCAGCAATGATGGTAAAAAAATACTGGGGGTCTTTCAAAACAGCTTTATACGCTCCTGGAGTTTTGGTGACAACGGGTTTTTAAAATCACTCAGTGACCATAAAAAGTCGATCACTTATCTCGATGTTTCAAAGAAGGGAACTCTTATGATTTCCGCATCCCCTGACAACACGGTTAAGATTTGGAACCTGAGTAGAAAAAAACTGGTCAGATCTCACAAGATAGAAAACCAGATCATCCAGCAGGTTCAGATTTCCCCTGACAATAAACAATTCGCCACAGCGGGTTCAAACTCGGATGTGGTTATATGGGATATGGTCAGTGGAAAGGAAATAAAAAGTTTAAAAGGTCACATAGGGAAGGTCAACGCGATCGATTATCATCCATCAGGTGATTTGCTGGTATCGGGCGGAGCGGACAAACAGGTTATCTTATGGGATCTAAGAACGGGAAAATCCCTTTTTAAGAAAAGGGCGCATAAGGGACAAGTCAACACGGTGCGCTTTAACGCGGACGGTTCGATGTTCGCGTCCGGTTCGATGGATAAAACCGTCAAAATTTGGCGGACGCAGGGTTACAAAGAACTGGCCGTGATTTCCAAGCATAAGAGAGGCATTCGTGACATCGCTTTTTCACCCAACAACGCTCTATTGGCCTCTGCCGGAGACGACAAGTTGATCCGGCTTTTTGAGTTAAAGACCTTCAAGCCCAAAAGTATTTTATCAGGTCATGAATTCATCGTCAGCGCGATACGTTTTTCCCCTGATTCCAGAATCCTGATTTCAGCTTCCAAGGATAAAACCATTCGAGTCTGGGACGCGGAAAAAGGTAAGTTTATCCGGACGCTCACCGGAGAAAAAGAGCAAATCAACAGCATCGCCCTTTCCCCCTCAATAATGGTGATCGCGGTAGGAACCTTGGATAAGGATATCTCTTTATTGCGACTCCCCCAAAAGATTTTTGATCAGTTGGCCAAAAAAAGACAACCCAAAAAAGATAATAAAAAGGATGTCAAACTGGATAGTCAGGATCTGAAGGATAAAAAAGAGGAAACCGTTCAGGATCAGAACGCCTTCCTGCAACCGCCGGAAACACCTCCTCCCGTGCAAAAATTCGAGGAGAAAGACATCGTGGAGGAACTGGATAATCTGCGCCATGATAATGTTTTTGAGACAAAGGAAGAGGTGGTCGATTTGGAGCTAAACGCCTTACAGACAAGCTTAAACCAGCTTTTAATGGAAAAAAACGCCTGTAAGAACGCCAACCTTTTAGAGCAAACCGCCTACCGGGTCCTGCGAAAAACACCCGACGATCAGGCGGCTTTTTTTGCCTTATCTCAAGCCTATACCGTCAAGCAAGATATCCAGATGATCTTTTTAATGACTAAAATCGGCGAGAAGGGAAAGTTCAGGCCGGATATCTACAGTTTTATTTCAGCCGATGGGATTTTTTCCTACTTCAGGTCCTGGGTTGATCTGATTTTCAACCGATCGGTCATCGATAGTGAAAATAAGGTAAAAGTCGAGTTCGTCGATTGCGATGACGAAATTCAGGTAGCGGATTTTCCCGCTTACCTGCTTTTTATCGAAATCCCGATAGAAACGATCAATCAGACCCTGGATAAAAGTGTCTGGGTCGATTATATGATGTTCGCCGGACTCAACAAAAGCCCGGAAATTTTCAGGGACAGGATATTCGCCTTGATCGAAGCCGCCGAAAAGAAAAATCCCGTTGTTAACATCAATGTCGTCAACAGGTACAGTTCGGTGACCGATGCGGGGATTTATGGCTATTATACGGTGGATTTGTCACGGATTCAGCAATGGGGTCTCAAGAGCGACAGAGTCCTGTTTCAGCTGAAAAAAAATGACAGCGAATGGAAAAGCTATCTTTCCGATACGGACAAGACCAAGACAATGCTGTTGCAAAAGGGCAATTATTATCTCAGGATCAATAATATGGTTAAAAAGGCGTTCACCATCAGCCAAAAGGATCAGCAAGAGAAAAGTGTGCTTCGATAATAAAATGGGGTAAGATAACAGCCGCTAAGCAGGCCTTTTGGTGGGAACCGCACTGGCTAGCTTTGGCAAGGAGGCCCGCGGCCCTCAGTCCGCGGAACTGTTTATTGATTAAACAATGAAAGTCAAAGTGATCATCAATCCGGCCGCGGCAAACGGGCGGTTAAAGAAACACTGGCCTATTATCCGTGAGGCGTTGACTAAAACCTTGGGAGAAATCGA